>Ga0326727_10005071_pt1 | contig 38233 bp, 34 predicted proteins | sample MB2enrmetagenome_FD_207643 | JGI IMG/M metagenome (GOLD analysis project Ga0326727, IMG submission 207643) | Lab enriched peat soil microbial communities from McLean, Ithaca, NY, United States - MB29MY | ecosystem: Environmental > Terrestrial > Soil > Wetlands > Peat | place: USA: New York... | reverse complement strand
GAGACCTCCACAAACAACACCACACCCAGCTGGTCGAGACCACCAGCGCCATGTACAAAGCGGGTACCTTACTGCCCGAGCTGGAACGCCAGCTAAAAAATCGGGGGCTACAGTTCCAGCCGCGCACTAGAGAAGACATCCGCCAACAGCTGGACCGCTCCAATGTCAACACCCTGATGAAGTTCCTGCGAACCTTTATCCAACATTACAAATCGAACCAGGTCGGCCCAGACCGATTGCAAGCTCGGGCGGCTGACGCCTACAACCAGACCCGCACCCAGGCGTTCCTGCAGGTCGCCCTCCCGATCGCCGACGCCTATGACAGGCGGTTACGAGCCGAAAACGGGGTGGACTTCGAGGATATGATCAACCTGGCTGCTGATAAGGTAACTGCCGGCCAGTTCCCCAGCCCGTACCGGCTGATCCTGGTGGATGAGCTGCAGGACATCTCGACCGCCCGGGCCCGCCTGGTCCGGGAGCTGCTGCTGCACCAGCCCGGCAACAAACTGTTCGCGGTGGGAGACGACTGGCAGTCTATCTACCGTTTCGCCGGTTCTGATGCGGGGATTATGCGCCGGTTTGAGCAGGTCTTCGCCGGGACCACCGCCACTAACAGGCTGACCCAGACATTCCGGTCCAACCAGGGTATCTGCGACACCGCCAGCAGGTTCGTCCAGGCCGACCCCGGTTTGCTACGCAAACAGATCCGTTCCGGCGACCCGGAGAGACAGGGGACAGTCCGGGTGGTGCTGTACCAAGGGCAACCCGGCCCCTACGTACACAACGAGCTCAAGAAAATAGCCGAACGAGAACGGCAGCAGCCAGGCAAGGCCGGCGTGTTCCTGCTGGGCCGGTACAACAATCAGGTACCCGCCGAGCTGGCTCGCTGGCAACACGAATTCTCTGACGCCCTGGACATACAGTTTTCCACTCTGCACAAAGCTAAGGGGCTGGAGCAGGATTATGTGCTGGTGTTGGGGTGCGATGAAGGGCGGCTCGGGTTCCCCAGCCAGATACAAGACGACAACTTGCTCGAGCTGGTAATGCCTCAGCCCGAACTGTTCCCGATGGCCGAGGAGCGCCGGCTGTTCTATGTCGCGCTCACTCGGGCCAGGCACGCCGTGACGATCTTCGCTAACGCCCAGAAACCGTCCCGGTTCGCCACCGAGCTGGCCGCACCCCAATACGAAGGGCCGGTCCTAGTGGAGACCGCCGAGGACCAGCCAGCCGTCATCTGCCCGCAATGCCAAGCAGGTACCGTCACGGCCAGGCCCGGCAAATGGGGGCTGTTCTGGGGATGTTCAACCTACCCACTGTGCAACTACAGATCGTCCAGTCCGCCGCAATAATGTAATTGTCGCCTGCTGAAATCAGAATCATGAATTTGCAGTCGCTACACATCTATAGTTGCAAGCTGCGAGATGTCGGTGCGCCGAACCGATCGAAGTAGACCGGAAGCCCGGCATCGGAACTTGGTAGGCGCTGTCGTTATGCTGTCCGTTTCGGTCGTACCGGACGTGTATCGGTCAGCACGACGCTGTGAATCCGCGATAGCAAATCGGACGGTGGAAAACCATAACTACACTTAACATTGACGGATCTAACTGCCCGTTGTCCATAGTCGCTAGTACGGCCTTGGTGCCGGGGTCAGAGACGATCGGCCTGATCTATATCGTATTAGCTGGCGATAACACCGCCGGCCGTCTGTTGGCGGACCCGGACGGCCGGTGGCAATTCGTACCGTTCGACATGCCAGCCTACACGGTCATATAATATCCTGTCACAACGACACTACTTACCAATCTATGATTTAACGCGCTCCCGGTGGCCATATCCAACATGTGGTCCGCAATCTTATTGGAGGTCAGGTCAGTCGGCACGTAGTGGTGGTACAATTATCGTACGCGGAGACAATGTGTGTGTCGCCACAAAATTATCGGATCGGGTCGGCATGTGGCGCTTTCTTCTTAGACTATATGGTGCAGACGGAACAGACGGCCACAGCCGTCTACCGGCGGCATTGGACCGCGTTATCAACCAGTCCAATAGGTCCGCAGTGGCCAGGGCATCTGGTAGGGCGCGGTGTTTCGGACGATGTGGCAGACGGAGGGCGGCAGCAATCGTGCTGAGTTTGTAATCGCGTAAGTGTCCGTCCGTGACGCTTTGCACCCATGACATAGTGTCAACGCCATCGTTAATCATAAATGGTAAACCGCAGCGCTCCGAATTAATATCAAGTACAGTGCGATCGTAAGACAAATTATACCCGGCCAGCATAGAATCACCAATTAGCGATGCGAAAGTGACGAGTGCGTCGGCCGTCGGCGGTGCATTAATTAGCATTGCATTTGTGATACCTGTCAATGTTGTTACAGCTGTCGGCACGACCTGGCCTGGCCGTGTTAACATGCTGAAGACGCCATGACACACACCCGCCGTCACGAACACAGCTGCTATTTCTATAGGTTCTGCCAGGGTGGCATCCGCGCTCGTTGCCTCTATGTCTATGACGGCATAAGCCGTTTGGTCATTCGTCATATATCGCCTGCCGTCGATTATGCCCGTAACGGGGCATTCCTGTCATATATGTCGGGTCCCCTGTTGAGCAGAGCATCGGATCCCACGCTAATAGGACCCTCGCCAGCGCGGGCACTTAGAGCGATTTGACGGCCATCCATACCCGCTTGCAGGGAGAAATGCCGGTCGCGATAGCCCGACGTACAATATAAAGGAGCACCCCGCCGCGCGGAGAATTGTTAGATCACTTCCGTCCCGTATGTACCAGGGGACACCCTCGCTCGCGCTTGGGAAAATCCCAGCTGGGCGCATCGAAGGCAGTGCCGGGGTGGGGACACTTCGCTCGTGCGTAGGAGAATACGAGCGTGAGCGTAACCGTGGATGACACGGACGAGGTGCCAGGACAAGCGAGACCACCCCACTTGCGCGGAGAAGAATAGCAGCCCCGCCTCACCGGCGACTTCTTATACGTATTACCCCCGCTTGCGCGGGGAAGAGTGTCGTAAATCCTCCACGACAGCCCGGGGGAAAGGAACACCCCCGCTTGCGCGGGGAAGGGGTAACAGTGGCGTCGGCTGGGACGGGTACGCTGGGAACACCCCCGCTTGCGCGGGGAAGGGATGACAGTCTTATCGGCGGTCAGAGTGAAAGTGGGAACACCCCCGCTTGCGCGGGGAAGGGCTTGGCGAGCCAGTAAATTACGGGCCTGCACCGGGAACACCCCCGCTTGCGCGGGGAAGGGCCCCTAAGAAATTTTCATTTGCAACTACACCGGGGAACACCCCCGCTTGCGCGGGGAAGGGTAACCGCCATACATCCCAGGTAATACCCGAGCAGGAACACCCCCGCTTGCGCGGGGAAGGGAGAAGGTGTCGATGCGTGCCCACATATCTTGTGGGAACACCCCCGCTTGCGCGGGGAAGGGTCGAATGGGACTACGAGCTGGCATATGCACACGGGAACACCCCCGCTTGCGCGGGGAAGGGCGGTACCACATGCCGGTGAGCTGGGCGACCAGGGGAACACCCCCGCTTGCGCGGGGAAGGGAGACTACTGCCTGGAACGGGGCGCTAAGCGGGGGGAACACCCCCGCTTGCGCGGGGAAGGGGGAGAATAGTCATAAGTACTCTCAGCAGACATAGGAACACCCCCGCTTGCGCGGGGAAGGGAGCCGCAGCTGGTAGGGCTGCGCCCCCAGCAGGGGAACACCCCCGCTTGCGCGGGGAAGGGTTTACGATGCTGCAGGTGTGGGGCTGCATGCCGGGAACACCCCCGCTTGCGCGGGGAAGGAGGAGCCACGTCCGGAAGAAATCTTCGGCCTGCGGGAACACCCCCGCTTGCGCGGGGAAGGGATGTGATAATGGTAGCTTTTGGGTAGAGTGTTGGGAACACCCCCGCTTGCGCGGGGAAGGGACCAACCCGGGATGAACGCGCCCGGCAATTTTGGGAACACCCCCGCTTGCGCGGGGAAGGGGTCAACCATGACACCGGTGAGACTGGGGAGATGGGAACACCCCCGCTTGCGCGGGGAAGGGCGAAGGTTCGTGGGCTTGTTCGTAACGATGATGGGAACACCCCCGCTTGCGCGGGGAAGGGAGGGTTAACCCGATAGCAGCATATTCGACAAGGGGAACACCCCCGCTTGCGCGGGGAAGGGGCTACGGCCCCTCAACCGCCGCTAGCTACACTGGGAACACCCCCGCTTGCGCGGGGAAGGGCCGTAGAATCGAAGATCTCCCAGCTGCAGGGGAACACCCCCGCTTGCGCGGGGAAGGGGGCTGGCCCGCAGGGTGCTGCCAGCTGCAGGGGAACACCCCCGCTTGCGCGGGGAAGGGACCGGTCAGCAACATACCGTTGTATACCTCTTGGGAACACCCCCGCTTGCGCGGGGAAGGGAAGGCCACAGCGAACCGCGGGACTGACGGATTAGGAACACCCCCGCTTGCGCGGGGAAGGGCGCTCTATGGCTACAGGTAGCGTCTGCAGGCTGGGAACACCCCCGCTTGCGCGGGGAAGGGGGCAGGTGTGGCTAGACCGGTGTGTTAGAGATGGGAACACCCCCGCTTGCGCGGGGAAGGGACCCCGTCGGCCCCGGATACGGCCATACCGCCGGGAACACCCCCGCTTGCGCGGGGAAGGGCCCACGGTAGGGGTCGACGCTCGGGAAATCAGGGGAACACCCCCGCTTGCGCGGGGAAGGGCGCCCCAGCCCGTTCCGGGAGTGGCACGAAGAGGGAACACCCCCGCTTGCGCGGGGAAGGGGTAAACGGGGTGACAAGCCAAGCTGGCCAGGGAGGAACACCCCCGCTTGCGCGGGGAAGGGCGGTGAGCAGGACGAGCAGGGCGTCTACTACGGGGAACACCCCCGCTTGCGCGGGGAAGGGCCGGGGGGGGCATAACACCAATAGCGGCGAACAAGGAACACCCCCGCTTGCGCGGGGAAGGGATGAACGGGATGGCCTCTGTCTGGTATCCAAGGGGAACACCCCCGCTTGCGCGGGGAAGGGGGATGGTCTCAGCAACGGCCTACGCCCTGATGGGGAACACCCCCGCTTGCGCGGGGAAGGGCACAACATCGCCCCCCAGAACATATAGCCATAGGGAACACCCCCGCTTGCGCGGGGAAGGGTGTACGTCTTACCTGCACCAACCCTACCTATTAGGAACACCCCCGCTTGCGCGGGGAAGGGGCAAGTACCTGACAGTCCCGCTGAACCCGGCTGGGAACACCCCCGCTTGCGCGGGGAAGGGGGGAGGGGATGAGCATCCCGGCGGGCCGCCAGGGGAACACCCCCGCTTGCGCGGGGAAGGGGGGTACTCATCCTGCCAGATAGGCGGGGAAATGGGAACACCCCCGCTTGCGCGGGGAAGGGACCCGCCTCGCCACCAGGTGGCGTCCGGCAACGGGAACACCCCCGCTTGCGCGGGGAAGGGCCCGCCGGCCGGGGCTATGGGGGGGATTGTGGGGAACACCCCCGCTTGCGCGGGGAAGGGTGTATCAGCCCGGCATGTCCCAGACTGTCCAGGGGAACACCCCCGCTTGCGCGGGGAAGGGCCGATTTTCTTATTGCTACCATGGTGCTCGTCGTGGAACACCCCCGCTTGCGCGGGGAAGGGTGGCCCGAGCGGTCTGCCCAACCTGCGACATTGGGAACACCCCCGCTTGCGCGGGGAAGGGCACCGGTCTAGCCACACCTGCTCGGGAGCATCGGGAACACCCCCGCTTGCGCGGGGAAGGGAGTTAGGCCCGGGGAGAAGATCCTGCCATGCCAGGAACACCCCCGCTTGCGCGGGGAAGGGGCGTGCTGATCGTCTTCCTGCTGACCAAGAACGGGAACACCCCCGCTTGCGCGGGGAAGGGCGTGCGAACAGCTGTGCGTTATAAAGCATGCAGGGAACACCCCCGCTTGCGCGGGGAAGGGGTTTTCTTCTAACGGTCTGTCAGGGTAGAAAGGGGAACACCCCCGCTTGCGCGGGGAAGGGTGGGCGAGGCAGGTTCGTTTGCCCACCAGCATGGGAACACCCCCGCTTGCGCGGGGAAGGGCCGGAAAAACCGTATACTAAGGTAACGATATTAGGAACACCCCCGCTTGCGCGGGGAAGGGGCATGCACAGTCTGTTAACACCCCGGCGAAGCAGGAACACCCCCGCTTGCGCGGGGAAGGGTGCGAGGACGATGATCAGGTGTATTACCGCCTGGGAACACCCCCGCTTGCGCGGGGAAGGGCCCAGGTTTTGGGGCCGACTATGCCGTCTACAGGGAACACCCCCGCTTGCGCGGGGAAGGGCCCTTGGGATGGCCGATATGGGTAATAGGTGTGGGAACACCCCCGCTTGCGCGGGGAAGGGACGGTATCAATGAGGCCGAGCTCCTCAGCGTCAGGAACACCCCCGCTTGCGCGGGGAAGGGGGGGTGTAGTACGCTCTGACCTGCCACCCATGGGGAACACCCCCGCTTGCGCGGGGAAGGGATTTCATGACTTGGATTGGTTTAAATCCGATTACGTACTGGCAATATCCAATCGTCGAAATCTGCCAGCTGAATAGGCGACACTCCTTCGGCTTGCAGAGTATATCCGCATTCGCTATCCGAGGACCGCACCATAATGACATATCCTGCATCGCGGGCAGCGCAGACTGCTTGCCATAATTCGTCTGCCACTTTGTGCGAAACGATCCCAACGTACACAGAAGTGGCAGGTTGTGTTAGGATGCGTCCGATATAACCTCGCAGATGTTCGGGTATAGTGTGAACGACCAGGACTACGAACATGGCTGCCCGTAATTGTGCCCTCCAGGCACATAACCGGCATCGTCCAGGAGTTGGTCTGATGTAGCCGCCTGGCGATGTGGTCCAAATAATTCGGTTATGGTCGTCATCATAGCGCTCAGCATTTGCTGATCCCGGAAGTGGCGGCGCATAGCGCGACGCACGTGGGTTTTTGGGTCTTCTGTCTGGGCGGCAGCAAAGGCGGCCGGGACGGCAGTCTGCAATTTGTACAGATCTGCTATGTCAAACAGGAAAGCCGATGCGTCGCCGTGGTGAATTATTCCTAGAGCCGGATTGAGGGCGAGCGCGCTGCACACTGCGGCGGCGCATCCGTACAGCAATGAATTGGCCATGTTTAGGGCTATATTGACGTTGTCTGTTGCTCCGACAGTGACCCGTCTGAAGTTGCGTAGGTGGTGACGTGTGGCGTGCTCTTGGTACGCCAGTCGTACGTGCCGACCTTCTAGACCGCGCAGGGTGGCTAGCGTCAGATCGGGTGGCAGCTCGGAGTGTGGGAACCGTTTGCGGTATAGCCAAAGAGCGGCGGCTAGACGGGTCTGGGGGTTGGCCCATACTCTGGCTTGCGCTTGTGCCCATTCGCCGGAGGCTGTGAGGGGTGTGGCCTGGCCGTAGGCCACCATCCCCTCTTCTCCTGTATATACGATGGCGCATCCGGCCCGGGCGAGGGTGGCTACGGCGGGTGCGGTAACACTGGTGCCTGGCCCTAGGATTAGGGCGGCGATGCTGCCTGCAGGGATGTCTATTTCTGCGGGGCCTGGCGACTGGTCGTCATAGTAGCCGGTGACCCCTGTGGCGCTCTGGGCTATTTTGCAACAGTCTAGGTATAGGAAGCTGACGCGGTCTTCCAGTCGAGGTAGGGCGCTAGGAATCGGTTTGCGCAGTCGTAGGGCTGGGTCTGAGTAGCCCATGGCGTTATCCGGGTAGCAACGGGGCGATGCTCAGCAGCCCGCAGCCGAAGGCTTTGGCTTTGCCTATCCCATCTGTCAGGCCGGCGCACAGCTGGGCTGCGTCTGCTATTTGTGCTTGTCCGTCAACCAAGATGGTGTGTAGCGGTTGGTTCCGTGCTCGGTACAGGGCGGGACGTGTGTCGATGATATGGATGTCGGTGAGCATTGGGCAGAGGCGGCGCTCCAGCCATTGCGGGAAGGCAGTCGTGAGGACCGGGCGGCGGGATTGTGCCGCACATTCAACAGCGTTAGTTCGTAACCGGAAACGCAACGTCATGCCGGATCGGAGCGCGTCCAGCAGTGGTGACAGGTTGGTTACCCGCAGGCCGGTGGTCGTGGGCGGCTGCGCCGCTTGTACCAGCACTCTGTAGCCAGCGCTGTTGGGTGCCGGCTCTAATCGGTAAAGGATGCGGCTGGCGGCTCGTCGTTCGGCAGGGTCGCCGGGCAGGTCTGATGGGAACAGCCACATCACACTGCGGTGTACCTGATCTTGGTCGCGCCAGTCGTGGACCTTCCGGAATACATCATGGGTAGTAGGTACTGTTGTTAACCACGCTGTGCTGTCTGGGGTGCTGCTGGATGTGGAGGTCATGGCCATCCCTGTGCGCCTTGGGCGAATAACTCGTGTGTGCTGGGGACGGTGTGATCGCAGCGGACCCGGCCGACCCATCGTGAGCAGAACCCGTATTGACCGTCTGAGCCGACTCGGTCGGCGTGGGTGCGTTCTGTCCAGCCGTCGTGCGGCGCGAACAGGTGGCATTCCAGGGCGCTGTCCTGAACGTCTTGAGCTACGCGCGGTATCGCTGTTAGTGCCTGCTCCAGGGGTCCGGGGTAGGTGCCCAGCAGGTAGGGCCATTCTGGCACGCACGCTTTGCGTCCTAGGTAGACGGGCCACACAGGTTGTTCCAGCGTACGCTTTAGGATGTGTATGGTGTCACTGGGCCCGTCGATCAGCCACAGGAAGCTGGCGCCAGCGAGGTAGTCGCGCCAAGTCCTGAGTGAGACCAGGCGGTTTTTGATTGTCCAGGGAGCGCCGCTCTCGGTGTATATCGTGGCCCGCGGGTCTCGCGAGTGAGGGCGGGGTCTGATCTGGCTGACTGTCCGGCTGTCCAGCGGGTTGATGGTATGGAAATCGGTGAATTGCTGGCCCGGTGCGTCTATGCGGATTGCCATCTGGGTGCCGTTTAAGTCCGGGCCAGGTTGCCCGCGCGGGATGCCGGCTGCCGCCCGGAGCAGGCCGCACAGCCCGCTGTAAGTTGGGTACGGCAGGGTGTCTCTGTCGGTGTGCCGGCCGGATACGCCCCAGGATTGCAAGGGACCTGCTAGCCGTGTGACCAGGACGGGCATTACCGGGCGTCCTGGAGGCCTTCCAACACCCAGGCGGCCCCGGCTTTGGTTATTTCTTCTAGGGAGAGGGTCGGGGTAACAAGGTCGGGTTGAGTGGCCCAGGAGCGGCCTACCCAGGATGGTGTCTGTGCCCGGACCCAGTTGTGTTCCTGGGCCAGAGCTTTTATGGATGGTACCAGCAATCCTTCGTGGTCGGCTGTCACCGGTACGTCGAAGGCGGCGGCCAAGCTGATGGGTTGGCGGGCTTCTTGCATGAGTACGGCTTTGGGCAGGCAGTGGTGGGCGGCGTTGTTCTGTCTGCCGGTGGGCAGTGCGCACAGCAACTGCGCAAAGAACTCAGCGAGCCGGTTTTCGGCCACGGGTTCGCGAGCGATTGCCCAGCTGTGCAGCAGCTGCGCCCGGTCGACGTTGCAATACTGGTAGAACACCCCGCCGGTGTATTGCTGGATACCGAGGTGGCCGGCGCCGTGTTCGCGCAGGTCATCGACGGCGGTGAAGTAATCGATGTCGACGGCGGCGGCGTGGGTTGTGAATGCGTGGGACATCTGCACGGCGGCCTCGGTTTGCAGCTCGGGGCTGTTAGCAAACATGCGACCAAAGGCGGCGATGGTAAGTGACTGGGTTGTTTGTGGTTGGACGAAGGTGGCGGCTTGGTCCGGTGTGCCGGCGGCGGCCAGGATGCGGGTGATTACTTCTTGGGTTAGGCGGCGCTCTTCGTATTCGTCCAGCCAGACCAGAGTGTCTTTTTTCTCCGGGGGTCGGTTGCCCTGGTTTTCTTTTGGTTCGTCGTCTTGTTCGGTCTTGGTCTCCGCCGCGGTGGCGGCAGTTTCGCCTTTGGTCAGGGTGCCTATTCGCTTGGCGGCTTCTGCCTTGATGGCTTCCTTTTGGGTCTCGGTGGCTGGCCGGCCGGCCTGGGCCATTATGTCGCTGGCGATCTCGGTGATACGTTCGGCCAGCAAGTTCGAGCGGTGGGTGCGGTCGCCGTCTACACTGTATTCATAGCCTATCCGTTTGGCTCGTTTGGCTGCCTGCGCCGATATGCGCGCTCTGGTCACGCCGCCGTACTGCAGGGTTTTCGGGGAGCCGGTGTCGTCTCGGTTAGGCGAGGCGTAGGCCAGGCTGTACAGGGTGTGGATGTTGAGGTAGTGCATGGGTGTCCTTTGGTTTGCTAGTTAGGGTAGGGCGCCGAAAAATTCGTCGAGCAGGCGCCGGCGGGTGTGCCGGCGTTGCGTTTCGTCTGGTTGATCCCAGTACCGGTACGTGCGCCAGATGTCTTCCCAGTTGGTGTGGATACCGTTGTCGTCGGCGGCGTGCATCAGCTGGGTGAATATGCGGTGTGCCGTGCGCAGGTCTAAGTTCTGCACGGACAGTAGCCTGGGTTCCAGAGTGTCGCTGGCCATGATTCGGCGCTGCTGGAGGTGCCGGGCCAGGAACCCGAGGCCGCGGCCTTCGGGACTGTGCAGGATGGTAGGGTGAGCAGCCACAGCGGCGGCGAACAGCAGTTTGGTTGTTTTGTCCCATTCTGGGGCGTCGATCTGCCACCAGCGGGCGATGCGCGGATAGGCGTAAGATGCGGTGGTTGGGTTGTCCCCTCGGCGGACGTCGGCGCGCCAGGCGGGGTCCATGCGCCTGTCCAGTAGATGTTGCACAAATTTGGTCATGCGCATTCCTTCTGGTGCTAACGCAGGCTGGCCCGCGCTTGGGCTATCCTGGCTACGTATCGGCTGGTGTTGCTATAAGGGAACATAACGGTGTCGAACGCGGCGATGGCGGCGTCCCGCCAGCTGGGTATGCTGGCCTGCCAGGTGTTGCTGCCCGCCGCCGACTGGGACAGGGCCCTTTCTACGCTGGCGTCGATCTGGGCCAAGAAATGCAGCTCGGCTGTATCCCCTAGGACACGGGCCAGTTGGGCGGGGTCTTTGCCTAGCTGGCCGTCTGGTTTGGCCAGGCTGTGCCGGATGGCCCGTTGCAGCATGGGCAGGATCCCGCGGTTGGCGAAGATTACGTCGAGCACTTCCCCGATGGGATCATTGTCCGGCTGGCCCACGGTAAGCCAGGGGCTGCGGTAGGATACGGTTAGTGCCGCCTGGTATTTGGGGGCCATGGTGGTGCCGCTCTTGCTGGCTAGCAGCAGTTCGGCGGTGGCCGATTTTGGTGGCGGCACCAGCGCTGTCTGGGTGTTGGCTAGCCCCTGTAACAGTTGGTTAGGTTTGCCGCCGAGGGTGTCCAGGGTCAGGCGGTGGTAGCGTTCTAGGTTGGGCCAGCGGTGCGCTCGTGGGTTTAGTCGCACCGTTTCGGCGGTGAGTTTGCCTGTGCGACCGGTTTTGTGGATGACTATGCGGTGGGCGTCTTGGGCGCGGGCCGGCTGGATGATATGTTCGTCTGCCGCTTTGACTTGTTGGGGTGTGCCGGGGATAGGGGCGTGCAGCATCCAGGGGATACGCCCTGCGGGGTTGTCTGGGCCCAGCAGCGCGGTAACTCCGGTGACTGTGGCGACGTATAGGGGGTCGCCTGTGAGGCGGGGCTGGTCCGGGTCAGCCCAGGCTGTTTGGTCGGCAAGGGTGGGGCCGTGTGGGTTTATGATGTTTTGGGGCAGGTTGAACAGCAAGGTCCGGAACAGCGAGGTGTCGTCGCGCCAGAACAGGTGGGTGATGTCTGGTTTGCCCTCTCCGGCTGGAGTGCCGATGTGCGCCTCGCCGGAGGTGCCGGTGGCCCGCGAACCGTGCCGCTGTTCTGCTAGGGTGTAGTACCAGCGGCGCAGCAGCCCTAGCGCCGTTTCGGCTGGTGTCATCCCGGTGTCTGGTGTGTCTTGGTGGTACCACCAGACCGGGGTGGCGCCTTGGGGGACCCAAGGCATGAGGGCTAGTGTGCGTGTTTGTATACCGGTTTGTTGTGGGCCCAGCAGCCGGTGGTCTTGGAGGAATGGCGTGCGGGGGTGGTACAGCCACAGATAGTCGGCGGTCTGTTGGAACAGGCCGTTGATTTCGGCGGCGCTGAACCCGGTGTTCTGTTGGGCGCGGCCGTGCCACTGGTTGCGGACTGGGTTGCCCCGTACGATTAAGGCGGCCATGGATTCCAGGAAGCGGCGGAGGGCGGCGCGGCCCAGTGGGTCGACCACGGCGACGTCCCAGATGTGGTGGGAGTCAGCTAGCAGAGTACGCAGACCGACTTCGGCGGGTTGCCCGTTGGCCTGGATGATTGGCACCCAAGGTATGAGGGCCAGGTCATACCGGCGGGTTTGGTGGGCGGCGGTTACGTCGTTATAGCTGGCTTTGTTGGGGGGCATTGGTTGCTCCGGTTATCAGACCCAATGTTTGGTGCAGGCTGGTCCCTGGGGGCAGGCGGTCGATGTGGATGGGGCACACATCGCGCAGCAGCGGCCAGGGGTGGTGCCGTAACAATTCGGGCTGGCCGGCTTGGCGTAGCGCATCGGCTGTCTTACCGGTTGTGGGTATGGTGTAGGACAGTATGTCGATGATGTCGTCAGGGTGTCTGGCGGTTTGTAATTCCTGTGTGCTCCCCGGGAAGGCCGCCGGGTGGCTGGCGGTAGGGTCGTAGATCAACACGGTCAGGGAATCTAATTCAGTGTACCGGGTGGCATATTCGTCGTCGGCTAGTTCCCCTCTGGTGGTCTCGGCCAGCACGGCCGGTTGGTTGCCCATCCCGTCGCCCAGCAAGTCTTCTGGCTCTATAGCGCGGACGCCCGCAGCGCTTTGTTGGCTGGCCAGCCTGGCCAACGCTGCTTCGGTGGGTTTATCGGCACGGCAAACGTCCTCCCATGACACGTCGGCGGAATCCACTAGCGCTTGCACGTCGTCTGGTATGTCGATATGCCGGCGTTGGCCTTGCACGAGGCTGTCCCACGTTTTGGTCAGGGCCAGGGGCTCGTAGGGTATAGCCATTTCGCTGCCGGCCCAGGCAGGCGTGTTTGAAATATCGGTGCCTGTGCCCGGTGTCATAGGGACCACAATATGGACCGTGGGGCTGCTGACAGGCCGTGACGGCCGGTTGTGCCTCCACAGCCGGCCCGCTCGTTGTAACAATGAGGCGGCAGGAGCGAACTCTGTAACCATGATATCAAAATCGAGATCTAGACTGGCTTCGAGTACCTGGGTGCCCACTACCAGCACACCGCCAGCCTGACGGTCCTTGCCGGCAGCCCGTTCGATCGCCTGGGTTGCTCGAGAGCGTTGCTGCCCGGTCATCCGGGCGTGCAGAATTATAGGCATGCGGTCGTCAAGTTGCGCGGCGACCGAGATGCACCTTTGGACTGTGTTGGCGATCACCGCTATTTTTGCTTCGGGATGCTGGGCAGCGAGCTCCCGCGCTGCACGGACGAGACCATCTGTCGCATCGGCCGTGTATATGTAGTCTAGTTGCAGCCGGTATTGCCTGTGCGCCTGCACATGCGTGTAGCTAGCGCCGCCCGCTGTTATATGGGCGATGTACGGGTAAGTATATACCGCTGGCGAGGTGTGGGCCCATCCGGCCCCTAAAGCGAAGGCGCTCAGGTAGGCGCTGGTGCGTCGGGCGGGCAGCGTAGCCGTTAGGATGGTGACCCTGGTGCCAGTAGCTCCGCACCAGACCAGCAGTTTCGTCAACAAATAGTCCATATAGGGGTCGTAAGTGTGCACCTCGTCCAGGATGAGATGCTTGTTGGCCAGGCCGCACAGCCGCATAAAATTGTATCTATGTTTGAGCACCGCCGCGAGCGCCTGGTCGCAGGTACCCACCGCCACTGGGGCAAGTATGCTCTTGTGCCGGCCCCGGAACCAGGCAGAGGGTGTCAAGCCTTCGTTGTGTACATCGGTGGTCAACAGACGGGGGGTGGCCATCGGAGCATAATAATTATTTAGGATGGCGCGAGAGTGTACCAATGCGCCGTATTGTGCAGTGCCTCGGTAGAACGCCCGGACCCGCTCGAACATAGCGTCAGCGGTAGCTGTGGTAGGCAGGGCGAAAAATAGGCTCTCTGCTGGTTCGGCGTGCTGGTGCAAGGCCAGACCGGCCTCTGTTTTGCCCTCGCCCGTGGGGGCGGCAATAATGCTTAGGCCTCGCGCTGACGATCGGACAGCCCAGCTGTGGATGCTACGGGTCGGTGCGAACCCGAATTCTGCCTCAAAATCGTCGCTGGGCGTCTCGGCCTTCCCGAGGGTCTGGGCGACATTATCAGCAAACCAATCCACCCGGCGGCTCAAATACATTGAATGCTGTCCGGAGCTCAACAGTGCAAGTTGGGCGGTGCCGGCCGAGACAGCCTCGTCGGCGGATGCCAGCCAGTCGGCCAGGCTGATACAGCCTGTCCATAAAACAACATCCACGCCGGTTAGGCCCGGCGCTTGCGCCAGGGCCCGTTGGAGGTCGACCCCGGTTACTGCCGTGACCGCATGTAGATGGGCCATCGCCTGGTCGGCCCACAAGCCTGCGGTGGCCCGTTGGAGATAACCGTAGGCCGGACGTTGGTTGAAAGGGTCGACGGGACAGCAATACCTGCCGTGATGCCCACCTAGCGCGAGAGTCAAGCCGGTGTCTGGCCAGCAGGCATTGTCGCGCAGAAATTTGTATGTGGCATATTCGTGCCGTAACCACGGTCGTCGGCCGTTACGTACGTCCCGTAACTTGGCTACTTCGGCTGGCTCCGGAAACCAATAGCCGTCTTGTCCCAGGGCCAGACAGAGAGCGTCCCACATTTGGCCGCGGCCACTGTCGAACAGCCGTCCCTGGAACTGTGGTGTCGCCTTGCCTAGGTCATGCGCGCCAGCGGCCACGCAGAATAGTCCCCTGGGGTCGTCGGGTACCAGCCGACCAAGCCGCTGCCGCAGGCCACACCGTAACCAGCCATCCCATAATGCCCACGCCGCCGCCGCGCTATCTAACAAATGGGCCAGCAACGGGTACCGACCCAGCTCCGGGTCGCTCTTGCCCCACAATCGCAGGTCAGGCCGCGCCAGCATTAATTTTTAGTCTATCACACAGCGAGCATAAAGACCAACGTGATTCACAGAATATCATGTAATTCAAAAGGAGACCTTAGATACCAACTCGCTGCAGCGGTAGTGCTAAATAAATGGATCGAAGAAGAACGGAACTTTGGTTATTCGCAGCGTAAACGGTCCTACGCCTTCAAACAACACGTAGACTAATTTGGTCGTTGGGCGACAGTGAATGGTCTGGAGGGAGTCACGATATGGCGTGACTCGCTAACAGTGGGGGGTGTGTGTTGGCACCGACAAATGTGAAAATTGCGTGCGCCCATGCCGATTAATTGATACAATGTGCGCTGGATTGTTCAGGCTGGCCGATATTGCAGATGAATTGTCAAATGCAGATGGATTCGCAGTTTGCACCTATCTAACAGGAATTACCATGAGAGGATCACCCCTGCCCACGGCGGAGAAGCGACACAAAGTCTTAAGCCTGTCGGTTGTTGGCCTGGCTGGCATAATGTTTTTGACGGGATGCGGCAATTCTAACAGCAATACTGCCGGTAACACGGCGGCCACAACCAGTCCGACTGCTACAACTGCTCCGGCTGCAACCACAACCATGACCTCCGCTGCGGCCACAACCAACCCGACGGCAACCACCACGACTCTCCCGGGCGTGGGCAGCACCCAGACTGTTGCCGTCACCAATTCGAACGGCACCAGTACCGATTATACGATCAAGTTGGGTCTGTTCAATAATCCCAGCGGACTAGCTCTCGCGGAATTCAGAGTGGTTGACACTGGCGGTGGTCCAATTAGTTATGACGCCGATGTCGACGCCACCCTCGTTGGTTCCAATGGTCAAACTTACCAATCTGATGTAGACATCACCGTGTCCTATTGTCCCAATTTCTACGATGTGTCCCAATTAAACCCGGGTCAGGCTGTCTGGGCTTGCGAAATTTTCGTAGTGCCTACGTCGGTGTCAGTTAGTAGGGTCGTGTGGACGCCCGACGACGGCATAAGCAATCAGCCCGTCGAATGGGCGGTGTCCCCGGCTGTCACCACCCCGGCTGTCACCACCCCGGCTGCCACCACCCCGGCCGCCACCACCCCGGCCGCCACCACCCCGGCCGCCACCCCCCCCGCCCCCACCCCCCCCGCCCCCCCCACCCCCGCCCCCCCCCACCCCAGACGAAGGGGGGATGGCTGACCGCCGAGACGATTGACCCGGGAGCAAATCTTATAGACGTCTCGTGCCCGGACGAACAATTCTGTATGGCAGTCGACGATTCCGGGCGTGTCCTGACTTACAACGAGGGCAGGTGGGGTCCACCTACGCCCTTCATCGACGCAGCCTTAGAAGGCGTGTCCTGCAAAGGCCCGGATTTTTGTGTCGCGGTAGGAGGGCGCTTCGCTATGATTTACAACGGAAGCGACTGGTCAGCGCCCTCAGCCATCGACCCATCGAATGTGTTACTGGATGTGTCCTGTCCGCTCATCGGCCAGTGCATTGCCGTGGACAGTGTTGGGCATGCCTTCTCGCTACAGGGAGGCTCGTGGAATGCCCAATTAATCGACCCAGGAGGGCGGCTCCACGCTGTATTTTCTGCTCCGCTGTATAGTAAGTACTGAGCGCGTACTCCCGTTAATTCACCTAATTTTACCCCCACGGATCCTCTGATGTGCGGCGGTCTGGTGAAAGGTACCTGGCAAGCACAGCGAAGCGGAACCCTGACAGCCGCCGTGTAAGCCGCTGTGACCTGACACCACCATCGCTATCGCCGACGACACCCCCACAGAATAGCCAACATCGCCACCTCATGCGGCAGCTCACCCGACGCGAACGGGCTGCCGCAATAACGCTGTGATGGCCTGTGACTCTGTGATTGTTTAGGTGCGAATTGCGCTCCAGGATTGGTTGTTCGAGGTGCAGGTGGTGGTGGGTCCGCTGGAGAACACGATGTCTTCCCGCCATGTCCCGGCTACTGTTATTGCTCCGGTTGGGGTTGGCCCTTCGAAGTACCCGCTGAACGTGTACGTGATCTTGGCGTTGTTACCTGAGATCATGCCGTCCTGGGAGGTTTTGGTGGCGAACGACCCGTCTGGCTGGATGGTTATGGTTGGGATTGTTACGGGCTGGTTGGCGATGTTGATGCTTGAGTTGCAGGAGACTGCGGCGGTGGGGATTGAGACGTTCAGTATGTTATGGCTGTTGGGGGTGACTGTGAATATGAGGTCCCAGCCTTGGCCCGCGGGGCCGGTGTAGCTGCCTGGTGCTATGGCTGATTTTTGCCATGGTGGTTCCCGGTACAGGGCGGCTGTCCAGGATTGGCTGTTGGACGAGCAGGCGGTGATGGTGCCGCTGGTGTATGCGATGTGTTCGCTCCAGGTCCCGGCTGCGCTGGCTGGTGCGGTGGCGGTGGCGACCTGGAAACGTCCTTGGACGGTGTAGGTGACTTTAGCCCCGTTGCCGTCTATTATTGCGTCCTGAGCGGCGGTGATGTTGAACGCTCCGTCGGGCTGGATGGCCGCCGTCGGGATGCCCACCGGTATGCCGGTGTTACCTGAGGGGCTGCAGGATACTGCTACGGTTGGGATGTACAGGTTTAGCAGGCTCCTGCCGCCTGGCGCTACGAACATCGTGATGCCCCAGCCCTGGCCGCTCGAGCCGGAGTAAGGGCCGGGGGTGGCTACTGCTCTGGCGGCGGGTGCCGGGCCGGTTGCGGGGCCGGGCAGGAACTGCGCGGCCACAGCGGCCAGGGTGGGCATCTTCATTGTGCAGATCCCGGTGCCGGTGCAGGACCCGCCCCAGCGCAGGAATGTGGATCCGTCCCTGGGTGCCGGGGTCAGGGTTACGCTGGTGGCCGGGGCGAATGTGGCGGTGCATCTCCCGGGGCAGGAGATCCCGGCGGGCTGGCTGGTGACCCGGCCGTCTCCTAGGACAGTGACGGTCAGTGTCGCCACGGGCAGCGGGGCGGCTACGGCCGGCGCTGTAGTGCCTAGCAGCGATAGGGCGGCGACGGCTATGCTGGCCATGCTGAGAGCGGCTCGGTATGGCCTGTTAGGTGTCGCTGGTGCGGTGGTGTTGGGGGGCGGGCTGTTAGATCTCAACGTTGTACCTCCGGTCGGTGGCTGCGTGTCGTCGACATGCAGTGCTGATCTCCCGCATCCTGTCTAAGCGTGGCCACGGCTCCGGGATAGGGGACCCGACACTGTGAATGTTTCCCGGCCGCACCCCGTCTGTCTGCCTCGACGAATGTAGTGTGATGCACAGTTTACCATCACCGCAGCTCTCCCACAATCCTATGTTGCCCACACCCGGGCCTGCACACCCCCTCGGCACTGCTCTGCCGGCCCCGGCGGTGTGGCACTCCGGGGGCATAAATGTCAAGGTGGGTGTACCGGCGAACGGCTGGTTTGCGCTGGCTGTCAGTCTGCCGAGCTGGCGTCCCGACAAGACGCCACTGTCCCTCTTACCGGTAACAACCGGGAACAATGGCAGCTGCACACAGTGCCCATGGCCTTCTCGGCTAGTAATGCCTGTCTGCCCATCCCACACAGTCGAGTAAACTGATCGGCGTGGAGAACGGGGTGGTAGAGGTCCAGACGGCCTGCCTTCCGGCGTTGCCGCTGTTTTTTGCCGCGCTGGACGAGCTGGAACGCCTTAGTGTCAGCTCCCTCCCCCGGACTGAAGACGGCACCCCGGTGGACAACCTCAACACAACCGAGACCATCATGCTGATGGGTGTGATCCCTGCCACCATCATAACGGTCCGGCCGGACACCGAATTCGGGTTCCGCTGCCTCAGTATGGGCGCCTCCAATCTAGGCCAGGACCGCTGGCCCACGGGTGGCGGTGACGCGCTCGGCAGCGAAGACACCAACCGTGCCCAGCAGATATTTGCAGAATGGGCTGGCCTGCTGGCAGAGGTGCCCTACACCGACGAAGTACGCCTGCCACTGGACGCTGCGCTACGCCGGGCCCAAGATGCATGGGCCGCTGTGGTGCCGGGCCCGGCTGTGCTAGTACCCGCCGACTTCGAAAATACCTGCCCGGACCCCGGATGGGCGCAGCTGGGGGCATCACTGTCAAGACTGGCCTGGGCCAACCGGGTGATGCACGCCCTAAACGGGCACGGCAAGAGCTGGGAACCCTCAGTGACGATCTCTATCACCACCGTGGCGGGCGGCGTGCGGGCCAGGCTGAGACTGCACTCCTACCAGTTCTCAGGTGAGCTGGACAGGCTCACCAGGTCCCGGCACACGACGCTGCAGCAATGGGCCGATGCCATCTCCCGCTGCTCAGCGGAGATGTGGAGCGCGGTGGGGATCTCGGCGCTGGACCCCGAGTGCGACGACCTGCCGGAGAAGCTCCGGGAAGCACTAATGGTCCCACTGGAGCCGGACCAGTTAGCGAAAACAGCGATAGACCAGTGGGACGACAATACCTGGTGGGCAACATCAGACCCTCAATGGGCAAAAACAACAAGGGCGCTGACAGCACTCACCGCCAGCCTGCCAGCCGGGTCCAAAATGGAGCTGGAACTGGGACCGCAGATATGGTCACTAGAGGTGGACGGGTACCAGCTGGGGATGAGGCGGGGAGAGCCGGTCCCGTACGCCACCGGCTCCGATTGCAGCTCGCTGCTGAGAGCGGTAGTGCGGGCGACAGTAACAACACGAGAAGCATAAACGGCAAGAATTCTAAGGCTGTGTTGATTTGGATATAATGGGGGCGTTAGTTAGTCCGTTCTGCCATCACGGCGGTCCGACAACCCGACAGATAGAATCCGCGACCACAACCGCACCCACACCACAGCTGGTGTTTGTCGAACTGGCACAACAGCATGACGTCAAGAAATAGCAGAACACAACTACCACCGCCGCAGGACCATAAACGCCGGCGGGACAGAAATGATGGCCATATATCTGCCCGGCGTGGTCTGCGGAGTATACTGGATTACAGCAGGGTATGATTGAGGAGGATGTATGGCACGCCGCAGTGCGGTCTGCACGGTCCGCTACGTTGTCCATTACCGCTACCCTTGGGACGACGAAGACGACAGCCCATCAGGGATCGGCGACCACATGCTAGCCTGGGGTGATGCTCACAAAGACATCACAGCGAGCACCGACGTCGAAGCGCAGCTAGCGAGCCTGAGCGACGAGTTCCGCCAGCCCTGCTCTGGCTGGCACTTCAGGGAGCAGCGGGCCTTCCCGGTCAAGATCGTCAAGCACGTGCATGAGGAGACAGCCGACGGTTTCGTTCGCGACACCGAGCTCGAGGTCCCCCTCCCCCGGAGCGAGCGTTGTCCCTGCGGCAAGGTGTACTGGCCGGTCAACGGTGAGCAAGCATGCCACTCGCTTACGGCCGTGGGCGAGCCCGCCGGCCAGTGAACCCTGAGATGGCCGCCGGCCCCGGATATCCAGGCCGGCCCGGCTACCTGTTAGCCCGTTGGCAAGGTACGCAGTAGACCTGCCCTTTGTATTTTCTGGTTCTGAGGCACCAGTCGCGTACCCCGTCGGTCACGGGGACGTCACATCTAGCACAGCGGCTCTGCCTGGCGTCTGCAGCTGGTGTTGCTCCCTGGGGTGGCCCCCCGGCGGGCCCGCTGTTGTTTTGTAGGTGGTCTATGGCATTGATCAGCGCCGCTCTGTCCCATAGCTGTATATGGTTCATTTCGGCGAGATGCCTGGCCCGGAGGGTGAATATATTATTGGTTATGACCATGCCGCTAGAGCATTTGTAGGGGAGCAGGGCGGCTACCACTGCTTGGACAGCGTCCTGGCCTACAGGTTGGTCCCATCGTTTAGCCTGGGCCGCTATACGTTCGTTGTCTTTAATGATGATCAGGTCGGCGCCCCAATCGTAGTGTTCAGTGAGCTCCACCCGGTAGCCGAGCTGCTCGAACAGATGTCCCAGCCAGCGTTCGAACGCAACACCGTCCATCATGTCCACTTTTTGCAGTTCGGTCGCGCTCGGACGTCTTGGCGTGGCTGTCAGGGTGGTTTGTCTTATGTCAGTAGCATCCCGGTTAGTGCTGGGGTGCGATTGTGACTGCGGCGCCGCTGGCTTTGATGGATAGTTGCCGTCCCCGTGTGATCTCGGGATGGGGCGCTTAGAGCTGCTCCGCCGACGTTGCCTGGCGTTCTCTTTCTGGACAGCGCCGACGGCAATGAGTGCCAAGACGGCACCCAGCATCCACCAGTCATGCGCCAGGTCGTGCCCGATGTCATGTAGGAGTGCTTGGTTTGCCATATTACTAGGTGAGATGACGGTGGTTGTCGTGAGACTTACCAGCGCTATCGGATGGTGCATATGCGCTATATCGGCCCGGTAATGTGTTAACCAGCCGGTAGTGGCGAACTGTCTGTTCTATGCCTTGTTCAGAGGACGGCTCGGCGATTTGACGTTACGATGTCTGGGGTTGTGCCTTGGGATTAGGCGGCTGGCCATGGCCTGACAGTTTGATGATATGACAGCCCGTTCGAGGATGACTATCCCGTCTACATTGGATGGCCGCTGCGGTACCGCTACCAAACAAATGCGCCCTATCCGCGCAGCACACATTGTTTATATCTCTCGCCATGGATATAAGGTATAGGAGATGGTACTCTCCCGGGCGACGGTACTGCCGTGTTGGTAGAATGGGTCGTGGGTACCTGAAACAGTTGCTCTGCGGCCGATATCCGCGTGAGCAGACAGACACGGGAGCACACAGGATAGCACAGCATGGCTCACGATTTGGATTGGGGTCTTCAGCTCCCGAAGATAGCTTCCCAAACCAGACAGAGTGTCACCGGTCCTCCGGGCCGGTGCGGATTGAAACCAAAACGAAATAACAATAACCCGAGTCGCAGCGGCGTGTCCTCCGAGCCGGTGTGGATTGGAACGGTACCGGCTGCGGATTTCACCTTTCTACGACGGATCTCAGGGTCGACGGCCCTGAGGCGTGGGTGCGCGTATGGGCGGAATTGAGCTCTTCAGCGGATCCCGTGCGCATCTCTAAGACGACAGCGATACGGACAAACTTGATCGTTTTGTATGGGAGATAGCCGCCTACCATGGCATACGATGGTCGCAATGGCCAGCGGCAGCAGGGGAGCTAACCAGTACACTCCAAAGGTAACGGCCGGTGCGAAGGCTGCCGCCGTCCCGGCCGGGGGGTTGCTAGGCCAGATCGCTCCTGGGCATCAGACGACCTGGCGCTGCGACGAAGTGTGGGGCGGGAACTGCCCTTTGCTGATCGGCCCGCCGGACTGGTCTCATCCGGGCCATCCCCGGCTGGCCGCTAAACTTGTTGCTGCTAGCGACCCTGACTGTCTGCCGTCGGTGCTGGAAAGATTGGGGCGGGACCGGGACGCCAAGGTACGGGAGCTCACGGCCAGGAACACGAACTGCCCGCCCAGGGTGCTGCTTAAACTGAGCCGGGATATAGTCCCGCTGGTCCGCGTAAATACAGCTGGGAACCCTCGGAGCGGGCCGGGTACGTTACGCCGGCTAGCCCAAGATCCTCAGCGGGGTGTGCGGCTAGCGCTCGTTGAGAACCCGAGCTGCACACCGGAAGTATTAGAGATATGCAGTCTAGACCACGAGCCGTCGGTCCGCTGCGGTGTGGCTAGCCACCCGGCCTGCCCGCCCAAAGTGATGGAGCTGCTCAGCCAGGATCCGGAGCTGGACGTGCGCCGCGACGTAGCAGGGAACCCAGCCTGCCCCGCCCCGATCTTGGAAACGTTCAGCCAGGCACACGACTGGAACATCCTGTGCAACCTGGCCCGTAACCCGTCGTGCCCGGCCGGGGTGCTCACCCAGTTCGCCAGGGACACCAAATATAAGAGACTGACGTTACGACGATATGCCGCCGGGAACCCAAGCTGTCCTGAGCCTGAGCTGCAGCGGATGGCCAGATCTTATGACCAGATGACTCGCCGGGAAGTAGCTGGGAACCCGAGGTGTCCCCCTAAGCAGCTCGAGCGGTTTGTCCGGGACAGTGACATCCGGGTAGCTGCCGTGGCGGCTAACAACCCGAACTGCCCCGTTCATATACGGGCGATGTACCAGCTAGTCCACGGCACCAAGCCAGCTTAAAGGTTGTTGCTTGCACGGCGGGCATCTCTGCAGGCCGTAGGTGGTCCGGTGTGGGTGTTGAACTTCGGCCGTCTAACCCGGTCTGCCAGGATGTTATTTGCCGGCCGTGCACCCGGGGCCATGACGGGTTGCCATGGAAGTATGGCGCCAGCCAGGTCGTCCCGCGCAAGCGGGGTGTCTTCCCACCTGCCGACATACCATATGGATATTAGTTATATCGTCCCCGCGCAAGCGGGGGTCTTCCCCTAAGGGCCAAGCTGTAGGTCATGTATTTACCATCGTCCCCGCGCAAGCGGGGGGTCTTCCCGCAGATTGTCGTGGATGCTGACAACCTATATGGTCGCGGGCCTTACCGGGCTGTCGCTAGGAGGGTCGGCGGCAGGGCCGGCAGGTTGCTGCATTGATACGTCCAGCTGTTGCAGTAGCTGCCGGGTGGTCTGCCGGAACAGCTCTGACACCCCGGTGGCCCGGTGCCGGATCGTGGCCAGCGACGGCCGGGTGGGGTCTTGGGCCAGCCAGTCTCCGAAACGGTTGAAGCTGCAGGGCTGGCCGGCTGCCAGCTGTTGGTCAGCGAAGTCGTGGGCGAGCGAGATGAGCTGCTGGTCGGTCCAGCGGCTGGTGTAGTCACGTGTTGGGAGGTGGCCGCTGGTCACGCCGGCTTGGGCGCAGGCTTCGCGCCAGCCGTACCGTATTAGGATCAGGGCGCCGCTGGGCCATGGTGTGTCGGCTGGCTGTTGCTGGCGTAGCTGTTCGTATTTTTCTCTGGTCAGCGGGCCTTTGGTGGTTGCGCTGGCCTGGCGGAGTGTTTCAAAGATCTGCTCTTGGCTGAACTTGGGTTGCTGGTGGCTCCGGTCGGCACGGCGGAGCACTCCTTCGGCGGTCCGTCGTGTGCGCTGTAGCTTTCGTTGCCGGGCTTGCTGTTGGAGTTGTTGGGCATGGTTTTGCTGCCATATGTCGGTCAGCCCGAGTTTTTCTAGCCGCCGCCGGGTACTTTCGCGGGATATGTTGAGGATGGCGGCTATCTGGTTTAGCGAAGCGCCGGTTTGGGCTATTTCCCGTAGTAGTCGTTCTTGCTGTTGTGAGAGGGGCAGGCGGCTGGTCCGGCGTGGTTTGGCTGACGTTGGCTGCGGACGGATGGGTTGTCGCAGCCTGATCGTCCAGGTGCGGTCGCGGTTGCGGCCGCGGCGTACCGGCCCGCTGATTAGTATGTCTTGTTTCTGGGGTGCGGCTTGTAGCTGGCGGAGCTGGGTGGCGGCGCTGACGGGGTGGGTTGGCCAGCTCTGCGGCTTGTCTTCGGGTGGTATGTCCTGGCCTGGCAGGGTTGCAAGTAGCTCTGCGGCTGTCCCGGACCAGACGGCGCGGCCTGTCCGTTGTGCGAGGTCTTGGAGCCAGCTGGTTATGGCTGTCGCGAAGGCGTTGTTTTCGGTGGTCGTGGCGACGGTTGGTGTGGTGCTCTGGGTTGTTCTGGGCGGGGCGGGAGGCTGGCCGGCCAGGAGCCGGTCAAGTTTGTGGTTGATTTCCTCCAGCAGTTGCAGTATTTGTTTGGCGCGAGGTGCCGGCGGGGCGGGTGGCGGTGGCGGTTCCGACCCGGCCATGACCTGGCTGGCGGTCTCTGCGTCCCATCCTAGCACCCAGTCCAGGCGGGCTAAGGTTATGGGCGTTGGGTGGCGGGTGGCCCGTTCGACACTCCCCCAGGTCATCAGGGACATCCCGGCTTGTTCGGCTGCTTCCGATTGTGTCATCCCGGCCGCCAGGCGGGCGGCCCGTACGGCTTGTCCTAGCCGTCGGGTGGTCTCCTGTGCCCCGGCCTGATCTTGTACCATAATACAGTGTACTGTATGGGGGTGGCGGCGGGACCGTATTGTGTGCTTTGCCAGGCTGGTGTTGCGGCGTGCCGTCCTGCTCCCGGTTTAGCTCTGGTCACGCTGTTGCGGCGGGCTGTCCTGTGTTGTCGTCCCCGGTTTGGGCGGCTGGTCCTTCCAGGTCGACACGTCTGTTTACGTACAGTTTGCCGCGGCCGGGCCAGACGCTGAGCACCATGCTGTCCAGCGGCATTTTGTTTACAAGCCGCGGTTCTGTGGACGTGGCGTCTACCTGTCGGTGGTCGGCGGTCCAGAAGGGGTTTTCGACAAGCATGCAGCCTTTCCCGAACCCGCGGAACCTCTCTTTGTGTTCGTAGACGCCGTCTGCGCCTTGCACGCGGATAACGATGATCTGGCCGTCTCGCAGGCCCATGGCCCGTACCGACCTGATGCTTACCGGTCCTGCCGGCGGGCTGGCGGGCAGGCTGGTGCTGCCGGTTTGGCCGGGGAGCAGCCCGATGGCCTGGCCGGGTACTTGCATGGCGTTGTTGAACAGCACTGTTGGTACCGCGTGCCCTTGGCCGGGCGGCACCAGCTGCAGCGCTGTGGCTATCACCGGCTGGGCCGACCTGGGCCGTACCACATATTGGCTGCCCAGCACTACGTCTCGCACTTTCATAACCGCAGTATACCGTACCCCGCTGTTCTGGCGCGTTACGGGCGGTCCGGCGGAGCGGCAGGGTGATGTTCCTGGTTGTACCGGGATAGCTGGTTGGTTAGTTATGGTTTGGTCAGTTTGACGTTGTGCCAGTCCGTTCGGGACGACGGCCGGCTGCTCCGGCGGCAGTCTTCACTGGTGCTGCCGCCTGTCCCGTAGTCTCAGCTGTCTGTTGTTTCCTCTGCCAGGAAGAGTTTGTCGAAGGTACTTGACAGGAACTCGAGCAGGGCATTGGCTTCGGCACGGTTGTACACACGTAGCGGGCGGTTGCCGTACCAGGAGCGGAAGGACACTTCGACTGACCGTCCGGTCCTTTCGACTTCGGCGTAGGCTACCCGGTCGGCGGTGACGGAGTGGATGGGCCCGGTGTGACCAGCCGGCAGTTTGCATTTGTTATCGTCATTGGGGGACCCGCTCGTGTTCTCAGCGATGTGGCCGCACAGCGGGCTGTTCCGAGGGGAGCTGCCCGGTGGGTAATAAGAGAATTTTTCGTCAGTCACCTTCCGTCACCTTTGCCTTTATAGTTGGGCGCAGAGGGCAGCGCAATAAGCAGCCCGTACCAGCTGCGGCGCTGTGGCTGCCGCCGGCTGGGGTTAGCCTGGGCCGCACCACGTCCCGGCTGCCCGGCACCATGTCTTGCGCTCTCATTACCGTAGCATACTTTATTTGCTGTGCTGGCGTGCTATGGGCGCTATATGCTAGTTTCCATAGCACCACCGGCGGCTGGGTGCCGTCAGTGGCCAGTTCCATCTTGGTTGTCAGCGGCAGGTCAACTATAGCCCACAACGTTGGGGTGGATGCGGTACATCGGATGTGTTGATAGATCGCCTTCGCTGTTTACCTGAAATGTTCCCTGGCGATCTGCCACCGCACCTAGTGTGCTGCAGCCGCCCGACACTGTGATTTTGTGGATCGTTGCAACGTACTGATTTAAATGTGTAATTTGACACGCCAGTACGGTAAGTTGTAGAATTTTCCCTAAAGACAGTCCGCAGCGAAGGTCGCGCTCGGGTTGCTCAGCGTGCTATGTAACAGGAAGGAAAGCACATGCGGTCGGTAGGGGTACAGATTGTTCGTGTAGCAGTCTCCGTTGCCATGGTCGGCGGCGTGATTTCACTGTTGTCAGCTGAAGCGTTAGCACAAGGTGGAACGACCGTTGAGACCGCCCCGTTGATCATTTCAGGTCAGACGGTGTCCGGTAACACGTCTTCGGATAGCGTCATTACCCAAGATCTTCATTCGGACACAGAGTGCACCTCTAACGCCGAACTCTGGAGAATGAATTTGGTCGGTGGTGACGAAGTGCTTCTTAAAGGTCAGGAAGAGATGCCAGCGTCACATTTCGATATAGAGATGTTCCCGCCGGGGGTGAACGACGCCGAACTGTTCGGCTCCAGCAATATTCCTGGGATTCAAGCGGGGTCGCTTGATAGTGGGTTGTCCTTCTACGCAGGACCCACGGGTACATGGCTTGTGCTGGTCGCCTCTGACTGCGGCGGCAGCCCCGGGCCGTATCAGATGACCGCAACTATATATCCGAGTAAATTCGTAGCTGGTGGCGGCGGCGGCACAACAGTCGAAAACGCCCCCTACGTCACCCCCAGCAGCATTGCCTCCGGTAACACTGCTTCAGACCAGGTGATTACCCAGGACCTTAAATCTGACGTCAATTGCACCTTCGACGCCGAACTATGGAAATTACATCTCATGACCGGTGAGCACGTGCTGCTGCAAGGTCAAGAGGAGCTGCCAGCATCTAATTTCGACATCGAGGCGTTCCCGCCGGGGGTGAACGACGCTGAGTTGTTTGGCACTAATTCAATTTCTGGGATACAGGCCGGATCAATAAGTCAAGGGTTGTCGTTCTACCCGGGACCCACGGGAACGTGGCTCATCCTGGTCGCCCCGGACTGTGGTGGCAGCTCCGGACCGTACCAACTCCATATAACTATTTACCCGGCGTCTTTCGCTGTCGGTAACGGCGGCGGCACGACAATCGAAAACGCCCCCTACATCATTCCGGGCCAGACCGTGTCAGGCAACACCTCCCAAGACCAGGTAATCGCCCAGGACCTTAAATCAGACGTCAGCTGCACCTTCGACGCTGAACTTTGGAAGTTGAACTTACATGCCGGCCAGCATGTGCTTATCCAAGGACGTACCGAGCTGCCAGCATCTAATTTCGACATCGAGGCGTTCCCGCCGGGGGTGAACGACGCTGAGTTGTTTGGCACTAATGGCATCCAGAACATCCAGGCTGCCGCGCTTGACCAGAGCCTGTCATTTGAGGCCAACATCACAGGCCGGTGGCTCCTTCTGGTCGCCCCGGGCTGCGGTGGCAGCGCTGGCCCGTATCAAATGACTGTCGTCGGCCCGTCTTTGCACATCCGCCCCGTTGTCATCCCGTTGACTACCAAAACCACAGTGTTTGCCGCCACGGTCATCCTCGCTATCCGGTGTGAACGCGTCACGTGCCGAGGAATGATCAGCCTTACTACCAAAACTGTCGGGCTCGGCACCGGAAACTATTACCTGGCCGCGAATAAGACCTCCACATTCGCTGTTGGCGTGAACGCAACGTGCATCGAACTGCTTATGCACGCCTCCAAGCACACCATCCTAGCTACAGAGACCGCCACTGTTATCGGCGGCGCTACCGCTACCAGAACCATTGTCTTGCATGGCTAAACTCTATTACAATTGTTACAACCGTACCGTCACCGACGACCGTCACCACCGTCCCACTTACCACAATTTAAAGACATAAAGGGGCTGGACCGTAGCTAACCTATCAGCCATAGGCTGGTGTAGACAGGCTCATGGTGGCAGCAGCCGGCCGCAGAATATATAATCCCAACCCACACCGGTATGTAGTATAATGATGGTATGGGTTGTGGTTTTGGGAGCGTAGGGCCGGCAGTCCCGGCGTTGACCTGTGGGCAGGTGTGGGGCGGTGGCTGCCAGGTCGTTGTGGGGCCTCCCGCTTGGTCGCATGACGGCCATCCGGACTTGGGGCGCAAAGTTGCCGCGGCTCGTTCTGGCGCTAGTCCTGTGTGGCTGCTGGTGCTCCTCAGCGGGGACAGCGACGTGGCGGTACGCAAAGCGGTCGCTCGGAACAAGATGTGCCCTCAGGCGGTGCTGGAACAGCTCAGCCAGGACATAGATACAGCGCCGGGCGTGGCTAAGAACCGGTCTTGCCCTCCTGAGCTGCTGGAACGTATGGTGCATAGCAGCACCCTGCCAGCGTGTTACCGGAAATTATACCTGAACGCGGCTGGGAACCGCAACTGCTCGCCGGGTACGCTTGGGCGGCTCGCTCAGCTGCATGACAACAAAGTGGACTGGAAAATAGCAAACAACCCGGCGTGCCCGCCGTCTCTGCTGGCCACACTCAGCCGGGCGCGTTATTACGACGTGCAAACAGCGGTGCTGGCCAACCCGGGGTGCTCCCCGGAGGCGCTGGACATCCTCAGCCAGGACCGGCGCAGCCGTGTCCGGCGGTATGTGGCCGCCCACCCTGCGTGCTCCCCGGCCACGCTGGAACGGCTGTTCCAGGACCGGGCGGGCAAAGTGCGCCAGGCTGTGTGCGGCCGTCTCCTACCTGAACGGCATGACTGTCCGCCGTCGGATGTCGCCCGGGGCTGCGAGTATGTCAGGGACCGTATCAGGCGGTCTGCGGGCCCGGTCTCTGTCGTCGACATCTACCATGACATCGCGGTCGCCCCGGACGGGCTGTCTGCTGGTTATAGCTGGGATGTTATCAGCGCCGCGCTGAACTATATGATCTGCCACAGCCAGGCTGTGCGCTACACTAATAATATTATCATGCTGAGCGTACCGGGGAGCCGGCCGTCCCGGCTGGGCAGCCTGCGCGGGCTGCTCAGCGGCACCCAGTAGACCGTTGCGCCGGCCATCTTTGATAACACCGGGGCTCATGGTCTGTCCGGCACGTCAGATTGTTGGTATGTCGGGCTGGCGGTATAGCGAGTTGACGTGGCAGCGGCCTGGGAGAGGCTGTGCATGGTTGATTTTGAATGAGATTTAAAGTGTGCTGACATGGGTGGTTATGGTTACTGGCGGGGTTAGGCGGGCTGGGGGCAGCAACCGATGTAGTACCGGGCTGGTTGTCTCCACTTTGCCGGTCGGGTTCCTGCTAGGCAGGTACGCCCGTTGGTGCGGCAGGTGGCTATGTCGATTTCACCAACGGCGTATTAGCGGTGTGGCTGGCCAAACCTGTCCCAGCCCCTGGGGTATTGGCACAGCAGGACGCCGGAGCCGATAATACTTACGTGACATACGATCCGAATGCTCCGTGGTCCTGGCCGGGTCAGCCGCAGCCGCCTGCTGGCATCCCGCCTCCCGGTTATTATCCTGCTCAGCAGCCTCAGTTTGGTAACCAGCCACAACGGCGGGATTTCGCCCCTCAGTCTAGTAACGGTATGGCCACAGCCTCATTGGTGCTGGGTATAACCAGCATTGTGTTCAGCTGGTGGGGTCTGTTGACGCTTGCTCAGGTCATACTGGCCGTGACGTTCGGGTTTATAGGTATTTCTAAAACTAGCCGGGGGGCCGCTGATAGGGGTTTGGCTGTTGCTGGCCTGATATGCGGGTTCGTGGGGCTGATCATCTATTTCTTCGTCGGTTTGTTCTCCCTCGGTATCGGCTGGATCATCTGATCCCAATCTGGGCAAGCTGAGCTAGTGGGAAGCTGGCCGGCATTTTTCTCAGTGCGCGCAGCAGCTGGCATCTCCGTACCATTGGTGATTGTCAGGCTGGGTGCCGGCGCGCCGGTGAGGGATGGCCGCGGGCGGGCTGTCTCACAGCCTGCTGTTTCCCAGGGGTAGGCGGGCGGGGCCGGGTTAGATAAGGATAGACCAGCCGACGCCAGTGGGGACCATGATAAACAGATCGCCGGGATGGACATCGGGTTTGTCCTTGAGCTGGATCGAGCTCAGGGCGCTTGAGATCACTTTGCCGTCCCGGACAGCCACCCAGGAGCCTCGGTAAGGTGCCAGGTCGTCCTTAACGATAGGTTCCCGCTGTGCCTCCCGGGCTGGCATGTCGGCATCCCCACTGGTCTCAGACGGAGATGTCATACCGTCTCTGTGCCATAACGTGGTTAGCTGTTACAGCTCCCGGGCGTCTTGATTAGGTCATATCCGGGCAGACGCACCAGGTTTAGTTACACCCAGTGCCGTCGCCGGGTATTATGGATGGTTTGCCGCCGCTGGCGGCCGGCTGGCAATGGACGTCACCCATAGCCGTACCAGGGTATGAAGGATCAGCGGCAGCATCCTATTGCGCACAGCGCTATCATAGGGGTACGCAGCGGGCTTGGCACCTATCCTATAGACATCAGGGAGCCTGTTATCATTATTTCGGCGAGCAGGGGCGGTACTAGGATCATCTGCCATTTATGTCGGTACGGGTTGCCTGCTATAGACTGGTAATATGGTCACAGTCCCCCTGGCTAATTTGGGGGCGGCTCCTTGTCTGCTGGCCCGGCCTGCTGGGTCTCGTTCCAAGTTTGTCCATTGTGTGCAGTTCCGGGGGGAGCCGCCGGCTATGATATGGTTCCTGTGCGGGCGGGCTACCGGCGGGTACCATCCTGATGATCGTCGGCAGCCTGTCCTGCATAACGGGACCGCTGACGAAATTACCTGTCCTCATTGCGGTGCCCTGGCTGGCAGGTTGCTAACCCGGACGCCGCCGGTTACGTTGGCGGCTCGTACCAGTATGGACAGCCCCCCGGCCAGCCGGGAGGGTATGCAGGAAGAGAGCCGTGGGTACCGGATGTACCTGTCACAACGGCCGTCGTTACCCGGGCCGGTCGCTGAGGCGTTGTTTGCGGCGTCCGGCAGCGACTGGGATGTCCTGCGAGGATTGTGTCACCAGACAGGGCTGCCAGCCGCCTTAGTCCGGAGCTTATGGGATATTGTTAACAGCAGCAAATGGGCGGATGGGTGGCATTATGACGCTCAGCGTATGAAAGCGGAGCTGCTGCTGCATTATCGGGATCTTGTGGGTCGGGCGGAGGGTGCCGTTGCGTCCGGGCCGCAGGCTGTCGGGATGGTTACCAGCCTGGCTGCCCGCTTGGTAGATTGTAGATGGAAGGTGGGCGGCCCTGACGGCCGGGTGCTGCTGGCTCAGCCGGGGTCGGAGCTTGAGGACAGCGAGCCGGTGATAGGGATGATGGGTTCGGCAGAGCTAGCTCGAGAGGTGGTGGCCGCTCACAACCTGCGGCTCGCCTTGAGCTGAGCTGCCGCCCGCGGGTATGGAGCCTGGCGCTGGCAACCAGGAGAGGCTGGGCTAAGCCGGGCTGGCCGGCTGGGAATGGCCGGACGGGCCGGACCGGGAGGCGGGCCGGCGGATTAAGGAGGGGTTGTCTGGGGTGGCGCTGTGGCTGGTAACACTGATATACTGTTGGTGTTAGGTACGGATAGCGGTATGCTGGGGCGATGGCTGATACCGGGCCGACCATACTAGCTGTCCAGGTTGGTCTGGCTGGGCAACCCGCAGACAGGCAAGCCAGGCCAAGGACCAGCGTGGGGCCACCGTCCACCCCGGGTACAGGGCCCGGGGGCAAGGGCGGCAGTAAGACCGTGGCGCTCACTGGGGGTCTGGGGAGCCAGGTGGCCAGACCGTCCGGGACCACCCGGGGGTCACCTGCGGTCACCGCCCGGGAACGGTAGCTGCACAGTGGTACAACTAAGGAGCTATAATGACAGATGGGACATCACAGGGGTTCTGCCGCTCTTGCGGAGCAGCCTTTGGACCTGACACTGCCAACACAATGACCTGCCTGAACTGCGGGACGCCGGTCGTGCCGCCAGGGCAGGCACCACCAAGCCCGCAGGCCGCACCTAGTGGTCATAGCGACCCATGGTCTGCCCAGAACCCGGCATATCCAGGCGTCCCCACCGGCCAGCCTGGGTACGGGCAGGCAACTGACCCTGAAGCGCCGTTCGGGCGCCACCCGATGACCGGGGAGCCGTTCTCTGACAAACAGAAACTGGTAGCAGGTTTACTGCAAATTTTCCTCGGCGGTGTCGGCGCTGGCAGGTGGTACCTGGGGGACAATGGGGTCGCCTTGGCGCAGCTGTTCACCTGCGGCGGGTGCGGTATCTGGGCGTTAATAGACGGCATCCAGATGCTCACCGGGAACGTCCGGGACAAATACGGACGGCCGTTGCGCGACTAAGCGGGGTTGTGATGCCAGGAACTGCTGGTCATAATCTGGTAGTGCTCAGTGAGGTGGCGGGGTTGGCTGCGGGTGTGGTTTACCTAGCGGCCATCGACCCGCATGACCCGCGGGCCAAAATGCCGGTCTGTCTGGTTAAGCTCATCTCCGGCTTGGACTGCCCGGCATGCGGCGGTCTCCGCTTGGTACACGACCTCCTGCATGGTAATGTTCGTGCCGCTGTCCATGACAATCCGTTTATGTTGCTGTGCAGCCCGGTGCTGCTGTACCTGCTAGTCTGCCACTGGCGGGCGGCACGCTCCGGCGAGCCCGCCCGTATCCCGCGGCTGCTGGCGTACAGTTTGGCTGGGACCGCCTTCATATGGATGGTTGTACGCAACCTGCCGGGATGGCCTCTTAAACCCACGGTGGCATAGTTTAAGAGCAAGAGCGCCTCTAATTTACAGAAGGATAGTCTCATGAAAATTCGCAGCCGCCGGGCGGCTGCGTACTCCTTGTCAGCATTCTCAGTGATACTATTGGAAGAAGAGGTCATTATGAGCAGACCACGACACCGGCTGGTTGTGCGCAGCTGCGCTGTCATCTCCGCTGCTATGCTGCTTGGGGCGTGCGGGACCATTGCACATATAATGGGCAGATCAAGTAGCACAACGCAGACAGCTGTACATACATCGGCACCAGTATCTAGACCGGTGGCCGTTGTGACCACCCAGACCACCGCCGTCCCGCCGGCTGTGGCAGCGGGACCGCTGGTCAATGATTATAATTTCGGGGGGACAGAGAGCGGCGGGTACACCTTCAGCGGGACGCTGGCGTTAGGTAATTCCCAGCCTTACATACCCGGTACCCAGGAAGCCGGCCATAGGGCTGGCACAGGGTGCGCTGACGTCCATCGGGGTGCTGACGCGATAATGCCCGGCCGGGTTACCCTAACCAATACCACCAACGGGTCTACAGCTGAGCCGGGGATAGTTCTGAGCTGGGATAGCGGCGCCATCTCCGTCGACGCTTACTTCACCGCCGTCCGATGTGAGGCTGACAGTCTGACGGTCTCCAGCCCCCGCCCGCTGAGTGCCGGCCAGTCTTTCTCGTTGTATTTCTTTGTGGTCATACCGACTTACTACACACCGGACAATCCGTACGGCGACCCGTCCAATATTGCCACTACTACATTTAGTTTCGGGCAGGCAACCGACGGTGAGACCGGCCACAGTGTTAACGTCTTGACGCTTACAGGGCCGGGGGCGTCCAGCGCGGACGGGCTCACTGTGCCGCTGGACGCCGCAGCGGCCGCTACAGTGACCACCATGCCAGCTGTCACGGTAACTACCGCCCCAGCTGTCACCGTGAGCACTGCGTCAGCTGTCACTGTCAGCGTCCCGTCGGCGTCGGATGTCTATTATGTGTACCGTACTTGCAGCACCCCGGGGGGCTGCGGGTTGTGGCTGCGGACAGAGCCGGAATCAGATGCGGCTCATCTGGGCGTGATGCATGACGGTGACGTTTTTACGGTGGGTTGCTGGCAGACCGGCCCGTCTGTCTACGGCGACCCTGTGTGGCTCCAGGGGACGTGGGAGGGTGTCTCTGGCTGGGCCATGGGTTACTATATCGACACTCACGGGCAGACGGCCGCTGACGTGACAGTTCAGGGTGTTCACGAATGTGGGACCCAGCCGTCGTCTCCGCTCGCGGTTAAAACATTGACAGTTAACGCGAGTTATTATTTCAGCAGCGCCGACGCTCATTCACAGCCTGACCCTAATTTTGTTGCCGGCCGTGGTGTTAACTGGCCCGGCGGGACTCAGACTAAGGGATTGTGCTGGGCTTCAGGTGGCACGGTTAAGGCTACCTACTCTGGGCAAGATTCGAACGTTTGGGTACAGACCACACTTTCGCCGCCGTGGCTGAATGTGTTGTATTTCCAACCAGGGGCCACCAACGACCTGCCCGTCTGCTAACCTATAACTTCGGACCGGTAATATGTGGCAGCCAACACGGCCAGCATATGATAAACGGTAGGATACATCTGGTGTAGGGGATGATAGGTATGTTTTGTGGGCATTGTGGCGCGGAAGGTACCCCCGGGACTTTGTTCTGTGAGGCCTGTGGCGCGAGGCGGGGTGCCGGTGTTTTGGCTTCACCAGCTGAGTTCGTGCCGGCATCACCCGCTCCGGCACCCTGGTTGTCACCGGGCACCGTTAGCCAGCACGAACCAGGAGGCCGCTTTGGCGCGGGGATGATCCTCGGGGTTGTTGTCGCCGTTCTGGTAGGGGCGGCTTTGGTGGCTGCCGGGGCGGTCCATCTGGGCGGTCCCTCCGGGAGCGGCGCTCAGATGAGGGCGATCCAGCTGCCTGAGCGGCTAGGGATGTTCGAGGACCAGATTGTTGTCGACCGGCAGCATGGCTCTGCGGCCAACACAGCGAGCCTGGCGCTCCAGGAAGATCATACCGCTCAGCTCACCGTTGCTGCGTACCAGCGGGCTTACCCGGGGGCGGCGGCCGCGTTCCGTGCTTATGCGAACAGCACTTTGGAGCTTCTGCCAGATGTCGTGGCTGTGCGTGCCCCGACGCCCGGCCTTACCGTCGGCCCTGTTGCCGACCCTGCGGATCTGGGGTTGGCCATGGACATGTCTACGGTGGAGTCGTTCGGCGATGTTAGCTGCGTTGTCTACACCGAGGAGCAGACTCTCGCCGGGCATCCGGTACCCCCGTCGTCGTTGACGTACGGCCAATGTCTGCGGAGCGGCCCGCACCTGTCAGTGTTCGTGTGGGGCGGCGGGTTCGATGGCAACAGCGGCCGGACGGCGATCGTGGCCCTGACCGACGCAGCCTACAACGCTGTCGCCGGGAGCTGAACCGGGATTACCTCGCCGCAGCCAGGAAAATTTTTGTGTTTAGCTGGTCCAGCCGGTGTGAGCCCGGTCCGGCCGGTACCATCGCGATACCGATATTACATCTGGTACACAGTTTGTGGATGACAGACCAGAGGAAGTCCTACTATGGGATCGCAAGACGTATCAGGCCAAGGGCAGAAACTCTGCGGCTGGTGCAGCCACCCGATTATCGCCGGTAATAAATTCTGCACCAAATGCGGAAGGGAAGTTGGCACGGCCGTTGGTGGTAGCAGCCCGGCCGAGCCCAACCTCATGGTTTCCAGGCAGACTGGTACCCACACCCTCCCGCCCCCGGCGGCAACCGGGGGGCCCGCCCCGTCAGCCATACCTGCGGTACCGGTAACACCAGCGCCCGCAGCTAGCGAAGACAGACAGCCGTCACCTGCAACCGGTGCCAGCCGGGCCCGGCAGTACCCGCCGGCAATTGCAAACCCACCCGGGCAGCCGGGATCTCCCGGGGCAGCCCAAGACGAGGTGGCACCTTCGTCGGAGGGGAGGGTGCCGCCCGAGCCGGCAGCCTTTGGTCCCGCGGTAGCTTATCCCGGTGCGAACGTGCCGCCGGCAGCACGGGACGGCGGCGTTCCGTCTAGCGTTGCCGCTCCCGGGTATACCGGTGCTGCAGCTGCCGGGTATGGTCCTCCTCCTGTGCCTTCGCCGGAGGGGTTGCTGTCAGGCAGGCAGCCGGCATGGCGTCGCGGGGCTGTCTGGGTGGCCGCGGGAGCAGCAGTGCTGCTCGCTGTGGACCTTTCCATAGTGCCGTTCTTTACGTTTACCGGCATGCGGTTCTTCTGGCAGTTCAGCTTCTTGCATATCGATATCGTTGGTTTCCAAAATGCGGTTCAGACGCATTCCTACCCGTCTCAGTTATGGTGGGTCACCGTGACCCTCGCTGCGGGTTTGCTGGCCGTCATCGCCGCTCTGGTGATACTCTCAAGCCGGGGGCGGCGCGGTGCTGTTATTTTATGCTTAGCCGGGGCGGCGACAGCGGCAGGCAGCATCGCCGGCACCATAGGGTCACCCCGAGGGGTGGGTACCTGGGGTGCTATGGGCTTGGGTGCGGTCGCTGTGCTGGCCGGCCTGGCGGTTACGCTCGGCAAACATCCCGGTATAATGGCACCTACGATCCTCGTCCCGTTGGCCACAGTCGCTCAGATAGCGTTCGTCGTGGTGACCGTAGGTTTCCTGATCAGTTCCAACGGCCCGTCCACCGGACCTGGGTACCAGGGTGTGCCGACTGTGGGTACAGCTCAGAACCCTGGCTCTAGCACCCCGGCTACGTCGCCGGTGAGCACTTCCCAGGGCCCCAGCTCTAACACTACGGGTGCCACACCGGTGCCGGCCAGTCAGCTGGCCAGCCAGTATAATTTCACCGAGTCCGAGAGCGGCGGGTATAGCTTCGCCGGGGTTCTGTCGCTGGGTGCCCCGGAGAAATTCGTGCGGGGGTTAAGCGAAGACGGGTTTACAGCTGGCACTGCCTGCAGTATCAACCAGAATGTTGACGCTGTGATCCCCGGGCAGCTCACGGTGACCAATACGACCCCCGATTTCAATTCGTACCCGGGGGTGGCGCTGCGATGGGATGATACTACCATGTCAGTGGAGGCTAATTTCAGCGGCGGCGCCCAATGCGAAGATAATCAGAGCCTCAGCGCGGACAGTACCACAGCGGACGCGCCTGGCCAGGGGTTCACCCTGGATTTCTTTGTCGTGTTGCATAACTATTACTCGCCTGACAACCCGAATGGTGATTTGGCGTCTATTGCGCAGGTCCAGCTGCAGATCACGCCTACCACCGATAGCGACACAGGGAACAGCATCAACCCGCAGACGCTCAGCGGCCCTAAAGCTTCCGTGTCGGGCGGTTTCTATATACCTGTAGACGCATCCGCTGTAGTTACCGCTCCCACGCCCAATGTGACACCTGTGACTTCGGCATCGCCAGGCGCAACCTCGAGCCCAAGCACTACCCCCGCCGGATGGGATGTTTACAACGACCCTACCACCGGTTTCCAAATTTCGTACCCCTCAGGTTGGGCTGTCGTTCAGACCACCGACGGCACATTCTTCCGTGACCGCCCCAACGGCGCTTACATGCTGGTGGCCTACCGGAGCCCAGCCGGACCGTCAGCGATCGGCGCCTGGAAACAAGAAGAGGTCGTGTTCTCAGCCGGGCACCAGAATTATCATCGCGTCCGTATGTCCGGGGGCACCCAGCAGGCCACGTGGGAGTACACATACTCTGACAACGGCACCACTATGCACGGAATCGACGACGCCATGATAGTCGACAACGGCCAGTACGGTTTCGCGCTTAACTGGGTGACCAACGAGACCAACTGGGCGTCGCTGCAGCCCACCTTCGAATATATGCAGTCTACGTTCATCCCTCCGGGCGGATAGATGAGCCACCCTCCGGCCGCTACCAGGGCCAGACAGGGCACGACCAGGAGGTACCTCCGGGCGCTGATGCCGACGGCGCTCTGGGCCGTATTATTATG
>Ga0326727_10005069_pt1 | contig 38243 bp, 29 predicted proteins | sample MB2enrmetagenome_FD_207643 | JGI IMG/M metagenome (GOLD analysis project Ga0326727, IMG submission 207643) | Lab enriched peat soil microbial communities from McLean, Ithaca, NY, United States - MB29MY | ecosystem: Environmental > Terrestrial > Soil > Wetlands > Peat | place: USA: New York... | reverse complement strand
GTTGGCTGTGGTACCTGGGGACCCTGGTGCCGGTCATCGGCCTGGTGCAGGTCGGTAACCAGGCCATGGCCGACCGCTATACTTATCTGCCGCTGATCGGCCTGACCATCGGCATCGCCTGGGGGGTGCAAGCCGCCACGCGGTCCTGGCCCGCTCGGCGCTGGGCATGCGCGGCGGCGGCGACGGTCGTGCTGGCGGGCTTAATGGGCCGCGCTCACGACCAGACCTCCTATTGGAAAGATGGCAAGACAATTTGGGGGCGTAGCCTTTCCTGCGCGCCACGGGATGAACTCGCCTTGAACAACCTCGGCATCATCCTGCTGAAGCGGGGAGACCTGGAGGCCGCCGGCGACTGCTTCCGAAAGGCATTGGAGATCAGCGATCGATTCGAGAGGCCCCATTACAACCTCGGCGCAGTTTATTACCGGCAGGGAAAGCTGGCCGAGGCCGTCGCGCAGTACCGCACGATCATCCAGATCAACCCGCGAAACTTCGCGGCCCACAACGAGCTGGCCAACGTCTTGCAGAAGCAGGGGAAGTTCGATGAGGCGATCCTGCACTACCGCAAGGCGCTACAACTCTCCCCGGAATCGGTCGGGATCCGCTGCAACCTGGGCGATGCACTCTATGCCAAGGGAATGAGCAAGGAGGCGCTGGCCGAGTGGCGCGAGGCGATGCGGTTGCAACCGCGAGAATTGCTGCTGTTGAACCGGGTTGCCTGCGTATTGGCCAGCGATCCGGATTCCTCGCTGCGCAGGGGGGGCGAGGCAGTCCAGTTGGCCGAGAGGGCCGTGGAGCTCTCGCGGCCCCTGGCCGAGAAGGTCCACGACCTCCCCGCCGCCCAACAGCCCGAGGTCTTCGATACGCTGGCTGCCCTGCACGACACGCTGGCAGCCGCCTACGCGGAGATCGGGCGGTTCTCCGACGCCATCCAGGCGGCCCAGCAGGCCCTGTCGCTGGAGTCCGCCGCGAACCGCAAGGACGTGGCGGACGCCATTCGCGCACGGCTCCAGCTCTATCAGGCCAATTCGCCCTGCCACCAGCGCCAGATCCTTCGCTGAGCCTAGCCATGCGACTGTTGCTGACGGTGCTCGCGTCCGTGCTGTGTCTCGGCTGTGCGCCGAAGGGGGAGCCCACCTACCAGGGAAAACCCGTCAAATATTGGGAAACGATGGCCGAGAGTGAGAGTCGCTCGGACCGCATCGCCGCCGCCACGGCGCTGGGCGAGATCGGACCGGACGGCCTCCTCGGAATCACCAAGTTGTTTCGCGACCGCGACCCCCACATCCAGGCCCTGGCCGGGATCGCCGTCGGGAGAATGGGGGCCAAGGCAGTGCCGCGGCTGAGGGAATTGCTCCAGTCCCCCGACGAAGGCACACGCCTGGGGGCTGCCCTGGCCCTGCGCCACGTCGGCCCGGAGGCGGAGGCGGCCATCCCCGCCCTGACCGACTTGCTGAAGGACGAGAAGGCGAGCGTGCGGGCAGCGGCCGCCAAGACCATCCGCGTGATCGCGCTGCAGATGGGAAACCCGAAAGCGCAGCCGCCCAAGCCGTCCCCCGCGCCGTGACCGGCTACGGCTCTTGCAACGCATAGAACACATTCCTGCGTCGCGGCAGGTAGCCGGCTTGGCTGATCGCGCGGCGGAGGGCCTCTTCGGTCGTGCGGAAGCGGGTGCCGGCGGCCGCCACCACGTTCTCTTCGATCATCAAGCTTCCCATGTCGTTGGCCCCGAAGCGGAGGGCCAACTGCCCGATCTTCAGTCCCTGCGTAACCCAACTCGCCTGCACGTTGGCAAAGTTGTCCAGGTACAGCCGGCTGGTGGCCAAGGTCTTCAGGTATTCCAAGGCGCCGGCCTTCGGCAGGTGGGCCAGGGCGGTATGGCCGGGCTGGAATGTCCAGGGGATGAAGGCGGTGAACCCGCCTGTCTGGTCCTGTAAGTGGCGGAGCTTTTCGAGGTGCTCGACCCGCTCGGCCAGCGTCTCCAGATGCGCGAACATCATGGTGGCCGATCCGCGGCCGCCCAGGGCGTGCCACTCCCGGCAGACCTCCAACCACCGCTCCGCGGAGACCTTGGCGGGACTGACCAGCCGGCGGACGCGATCAACCAGGATCTCGGCCCCCCCGCCGGGCAGGCTGCCCAACCCGGCGTCCCTCAGCCGCCGCAAGACCTCGCCGATCGGCAGGCCGGAAATGCCGGCCAGATGGTCGATTTCCGGCGGACTGAAGCCGTGGACGTGGACTTGCGGGAAGCGTTTCCTGATGCCCTGCAGCAACTGCTCATACCAATCCAGCCCAAGATCGGGGTGCAACCCGCCCTGCAACAGGATTTGATCGCCTCCCAGGCGGATAGTTTCTGCGATCTTCCGCTCCAACTCGTCGCAGGGCAGGACATAGCCTTCCGGATGGCCAGGCAGTCGGGAAAAGGCGCAGAAGCGGCAGCCGCTGGTGCAGATATTCGTGTAATTGATGTTGCGGTCGATGTTGTAGGTGCGGTAGGGCTCGGGATGTCGTTGGACAGCGACGGCATCCGCCGCCTCAGCCAGGGCGGCCAAGTCGTGCGATTCCAGCAGTTGGAGCCCCTCGTCCGGCGTCAATCGCCGGCCGGCCATCGCCCGATCCAGAACCGCAGCGACTGCCGAGGACACGCGGACCTCCGCAGGGATGCCGTACCCCTACTTTCGGCGCACAAGAAAGCCTTGCGTAACTAATTGTCACACAAGGCTTTGTGAAGTGGAGGATAAGGGATTCGAACCCTCGACCTTCTGAATGCCATTCAGACGCTCTCCCAACTGAGCTAATCCCCCGTGCCGAAACAAGCCATCCGTGGCGCGGCCGGCTAGGCCGCAACCACGGACAATCCCGTACTCTATCGGGCCGGCACTGCCGTGTCAACCAGGGTTCAGGCCGGGGTCAGGCCAAGTGGCCCCCAGTCGCGGGACAGTCCCCCAAAAAGAAGTAAACAGTGCCTTGGGCCGGCACGGGCCCATTCTCCGCTTTACACGCCCTGCTAAGTTAGGTATTCTCCCGGCCTTCGGTCTTTGCTCGGGGACCGCCGGCGCGAAGGGGGAGACGAGTCGTCAGTTGTCAGTGGTTACTTGTCAGTCGTCAGTCAGTGTCCAGCCGTTGAACTGACAACTGAAAACTGATAACTGAGGACCAAAAACTGAGACCTGAAAAACCTGTCACGTTCCATGGCAGGTTTCGTAGATGGGACCGTGGTATGGCCAAACGAGAAATCCTTGCGGCCTTGGCGGCCCTGGCCTTGCTAGCGGGTTTTGCCCACCCAGAGGGTACCCGGCTCGGGATGCGCGAAGCGGCCGGCGCCGACTTCCGCATCGAGAACCGTGTCTATGTCGGTGGCCAGAAAGAGCCAGCGGTCCATAGCAGTACCATCTTCTACGGTGGGCTGATCTACGATTTTCTGGATCAGCCCGCGGAAGTGGTTGTTTTCGACAAGGCGGGCGGGCGGTTCATGCTGTTGGATTTCCGCCGCCGCGTGATGGCCGAGCTGAGCGCCGCGGACGTTGCGGCCTTTGTGACCAGGATCCAGGCACAGGCGGCCAACCATGTTGATCCCTGGGTCCGCTTTCTGGCCGAGCCGGCGCTGACCGAGCGAATGGACGCCGCCACCGGTGAGTTGACGCTCAGCGGCGAGTGGCTGACCTACCGCGCCCGGCTGGCCGATGCCAGTCCGGCCGTTGTACGGCAGTACCGCGAGTTCTCGGATTGGTACGCCGAACTGAACGCGGCGTTGAACCCGGCTGCACGGCCTCCGTTTGCGCGGCTTCGGCTCAACGAAGCCCTGGCCCGCCACCAGGCGACTGCACGGGAAGTGGAGTTGACGATTACGCCGAAGAAAGGCGCCAAGACAACGATTCAGAGCCGGCACGAGTTGGCGACGGCGTTGACCCCCGCCGACTTGAACCGGATCGCCGAGGCACGCGAGGCGTTACGGACCTTTCAAACAGTCAAGTTCACGGAGTATCACAAGGGCGAAGTCCGATGAGCGAACCGGTGGACGCACAGAGCGGCGGCGGGGCGTTGGAGGCCGCCAGGCGCGAGAAACTCCGCAAGATACGGGAAATGGGCCTCGACCCCTGGGGGCACCGCTTCGACAACACCCAGCCCATCGGACAGATCCGCGCCCGGGAGCATGAAATCGTGGTCGAGCCGGCCGGCGAATGCGAGGCCGGCAAGCCCCCCCAACCGCACGGCCCGCAGGTCCGCGCAGCGGGCCGCATCGTGTTGCAGCGGCGAGCGGGGAAGCTGCTCTTTATCGACATCCGCGACTGGACGGGCAAGATCCAGGTTCTCGTCGGAAAGTCGCAGGTGGGTGATCGGAACTGGGAGTTGGCCCAGTGTTTCGACCTTGGCGACATCGTCGGGATCGACGGCGAGTTGGGGCGGACCCGCACGGGCGAGTTGAGCATTTTCGCCGCAGAGCTGCACTTTCTGAGCAAGTCGCTGGAAACGCCGCCGGCCAAGCACAAAGGGCTTTTGGACCCGGAACTCCGGCAGCGGATGCGATACCTCGACTTGATCTACAGCGAGGGGGTGTGGGAGCGGTTCTTGCGACGGGCGCGGATTGTCGAGTCGATTCGCCGCACGCTGGGGGCCGAGGGGTTCGTGGAAGTCGAAGGACCGACGCTCGGCGCGATTGCCGGTGGGGCGGCTGCCCGCCCGTTCATCACACACCACAATGCCCTGGACATCGACCTGTACCTGCGGATTGCGCTGGAGCTGCACCTGAAGCGGCTGCTGGTGGGCGGGGTCGAGCGGGTTTACGAGCTGGGCCGCGTCTACCGCAACGAAGGCATCGACGCCCGGCACAACCCCGAGTTCACCATGCTCGAGGTCTACCAGGCCTACGGCGATTACCAAACGATGATGGACTTGACGGAGAAGCTCGTGCTCGCGGCGATCCGGGCGACCGGGCAAGGGCAGGTACTCCGTTGGGGCGACGCCCAAATCGACTTCACGCCCCCCTTCGCGCGGAAGACCTACGACGAGTTGTTTGCCGAGCACACGGGCGTGGACGCCCGGGATGCCAGCGGCATCCGCGGCCTGGCTGAGAGGCTGGGACTGGAGACGGCCAACCGTCACCCGGACGTGCTCAAGAGCGAAGTATTCGAGGCGCAGGTCGAGCCCCGCCTGGCCGGGCCGGTGTTCGTGTTGGACTATCCGGCCAGCATTTGCCCGCTGACCAAGCGGAAGACCGCCAACCCCGAGGTCGCGGAACGGTTCGAGCTGGTGGTTCACGGGATGGAGGTGGCCAACGCCTATACGGAGCTGAACGACCCGGACTTGCAGGAGGAGCTGTTCAGCCGGCAGTTGGCCGGGTTGCCGGAAGAGGAGTCGATGGCGCGGATGGACCGCGACTTCCTCCGTGCGCTGCGGCAGGGCATGCCGCCGGCCGGAGGTCTGGGAATCGGCATCGACCGGCTGGTCATGCTGTTGAGCGACACGCAGACGATTCGTGACGTGATCTTGTTCCCGCTGTTGCGGCCGGAAGCGGAGGCGTCGTCGCCGTAGTTTCTCGTTCCCACCGGGCACCGTGCCAGACCATGCTACGCATGGTGCCCGGTCGCCGTGGGAACGGACTGAGCGGACGCTCCGCGTCCCCGAGATGGTACGGACGAACCCGGGAAGGGCCGCAAGAGCGGCCATCCAGTGAGTTCCCACGCGGAGCGTGGGAACGAGAAGAATCTCAAATCTGAAACCTCGAATCTAGAATCCCTGATCCCTAATTCCCAATCCCTTTCCTCATGTACAAACTGCTCCTCTGCCTTCGCTACCTGCGGACGCGTTGGATCGCGCTGGCATCGATCGTCAGCGTGATGCTGGGAGTGGCCACGATGATCGTGGTCAACAGCGTGATGGCCGGCTTCACCAGCCAGATGCAGGACCGCATCCGCGGGATCCTCTCGGACCTGATTCTGGAGTCCCGCAGCATGGAGGGCATGCCGGATGCCGATGCGCACATGGAGCGGATCCAGCAGGCCGTGGGAGATTCGATCGAGGGCATGACGCCGGCGGTGGTCGTGCCCGCCGTGCTCAGCTTCCAGTACGGCAGCTCCTGGATCACGCGGCAGGTGCAACTGATCGGAATCGACGAGCAGACGCAGGGCAACGTGAGCGATTTCTGCCGGTACTTGCAGCACCCGGAGAACCGGCGGCAGATGAGCTTCGTGCTGCGGGAGGACGGCTACGACGAAGAAGACCACCAGGCGGAGAAAGAAACGCCCCCGCGGACGCAGATGAAGGAGGCCGGTTGGCCCCGCCGCCGCATGGTAGCCGGCCAGCAGGCGTTTGAGCGGCAGATGTTCCGCAAGCGGGACCCGCAAGCAGGTGCCCCGCCGACGGGCGACCCGCAAGCGGGTGCCCCGGCAGGCGCCAAGTCGGCCCGGGGACCGGAAGACCCCTTCGCCCAGTACAATCGCCAGAGCGACCAGGCCTGCCAATTCGATCCGGCCAAGGAGCAGTACCCCGGCGCGGTCCTGGGCATCGCCATGGCCAGCTACCGGACGCCGCAAGGGGAAGACCGTTTCCTGGCCTTGCCCGGCGACGACGTCAAGCTGACCTTCCCCACCGCCGGTATGCCGCCGAAGGGGGTCAGCGACAGCTTCACGGTCGTCGACTTCTACGAGAGCAAGATGAGCGAATTCGACGCCAGCTACGTGTTCGTGCCGATCCGCCGGCTGCAGGAGCTGCGCGGCATGATCGATCCGGCGACGGGCATCGGCTCGGTCAACTCGATCGAGATCAAGCTCAAGCCCGGCGCCGACGCGGTGGCCGTCCGCGACAAGCTCCGCGAGGTGTTCTCGCCGGAACTCTACTGCGTGTCGACCTGGCGGGACAAGCAGGGCGCGCTGCTCATGGCCGTGCAGACCGAGACGGCTATCCTCAACGTGCTTTTGTTCCTGATCATCGCGGTGGCGGGCTTCGGCATCCTGGCCATCTTCTACATGATCGTGGTCGAGAAGACCCGGGACATCGGCATCCTCAAGTCGCTGGGGGCGTCGGGACGCGGCGTGCTGGGGATCTTCCTGGCCTACGGGCTGTCGCTGGGGCTGGTCGGGTCCGGGGCGGGCATGGCTCTCGGGCTGCTGCTGGTCCACTACATCAATCCCATTGCCGACGGGCTGGGGTGGCTGACCGGCCACCCGCTATTCAATCCCGAGGTCTACTACTTCTTCCGCATCCCGACGATCGTGATTCCGCAAACCGTGGCGTGGATCGTGGCCGGGGCGTTGGCCATCGCGGTATTGGCGAGCGTGTTGCCGGCCCGCCGCGCCGCCGGGCTGCACCCGGTGGAGGCCCTGCGCTATGAATGACGCCTTGGAACAACTCCTGCAAGCCTGCGAAACCATGCGGACCGGCCGCCCGCTGGGCATCCCACCGGGGCGCAAGGTTGCGGACCCGGCCCTACGGGCCGGGCAGCCGCTCCTCGATTCTCCGCCAGCGCCTGCCGTCCTGCCGGCCTGGGAGCCCTTGCCGCCCGTCCCCCAATGCGAAACTTCAACAGAACATGAGCACATGCCCGCAGCCCGGCTGCCGGACCGGTGGCGTCTGGACGCCGGCCACGCCGAGCCGTACTCGGAGACCGGTCTGCCCGATGAATTGGCAGCGGTGGATCTCTACAAAAACTACCGCAAGGGCCCGGTCGACGTGCCCGTGCTGCACGGGCTGAGCCTGGCCGTCCACCACAACGAGTTCTTGGCGATCGAGGGCCAGAGCGGCTCGGGCAAGAGCACGCTGCTGCACCTATTGGGAACGCTCGACCTGCCGGATCAAGGAGAGATTTACTTCCAGGGAGAGCGGATCGACCATCTCTCCGCGGCCCGCCGCGATCGGCTCCGCAACCGCCGTTTTGGCATGATCTTCCAGTTCTATCACCTCCTGCCTGAACTGACGACGCTGGAGAACGTGCTGGCGCCGCTGATGATCCGCCACGGCATCGGGGCCTACCTGGCCCGGCGGCGGCAGTGCCGCCAGGCGGCCGCGGAATTGCTCGACCTGGTCGGTCTGGGCCACCGGCTCAAGCACCTGCCCCGCGAGCTGTCGGGAGGCGAGATGCAGCGCGCCGCCATCGCCCGCTCCCTGATCGCCCAGCCCGACCTCCTCCTGGCCGACGAGCCCACCGGCAACCTGGACCAGGATACCGGCCGCGAGATCATCCAGATCCTCCGCACCTTGAACGAGCGGCGCGGGCTGACTATAGTGATGGTGACGCACGACCAGGCGCTTGCCGGTCGGGCCGACCGGGTCGTCCGGCTGGAGGGCGGCCGCATCGCATGAATTGGTCCCCTCTTCCTTCGGGAGAGGGCTAGGGTGAATTGGTCCCCTCTCCCTCCGGGAGAGGGCTAGGGTGAGGGCGGCCCCGGAAAACACTCGGCTTGGCTGTCGGCTCCGCGCCTGCCCTCACCCGCTGCCCCCTCTCCCAAAGGGAGAGGGGACTGGTTTGGCACAATCCATGTCCCTGAAGGTCTACATCGATGGCGAGCTCTGCAACAAGGAAGACGCCAAAATCAGCGTCTACGACCACGGCCTGCTCTACGGCGACGGGGTCTTCGAGGGCATCCGCAGCTACAGCGGCCAGGTCTTCCGCATGGCCGAGCACCTTGATCGGCTGTGGAACTCCGCCAAGGCCATCTGGCTGACCATCCCGATCAGCAAGGAAGAAATGGCCCGGGCCATCCAGACCACGCTCGCCGCCAACGGCATCCGCGACGGCTACATCCGCGTGGTGGTGACCCGCGGCGTCGGCACGTTGGGGCTGGACCCGAACCGCTGCAGCCATCCCCAGGTCATCATCATCACCGATGTTATCTCGCTCTACCCGGAGGAACTCTACCAGAAGGGGTTGGAGATCATCACGGTCAGCACGGTGCGGAACCATCCGGCCGCGCTGAGCCCGCGGGTAAAGTCGCTGAACTACCTGAACAACATCCTGGCCAAGATCGAGGGCCTGCAGGCCGGCTGCATCGAGGCCCTGATGCTCAACCACAAGGGCGAGGTAGCCGAGTGTACCGGCGACAACCTGTTTCTGGTCCGCAGCGGGAAGCTTCTCACCCCCCCCAACGAGGCCGGTATCCTGGAGGGCGTTACGCGGCAGGCCGTCATGGAGCTGGCCTCCGCGGCCGGCATCCCCGTCCACGAGATCCCGCTCACGAAGCACGACGTCTACATCGCCGACGAATGTTTCTTGACGGGCACGGCGGCAGAGGTTGTTCCGGTGGTGAAGGTCGACAGCCGCCTGATCGGCGACGGCGCGCCCGGCCCCATGACCCGCGACCTGATGGAGCGCTTCCACAAGCTAACGCGAGGGTGAAGTCCTCTCGCACGCATTCAAGGGCTTCGGGGCAAATGGCGATCTTGAGGCGGCTGTCTGCGATTCTCTGGCTTCTTTGGCCGCTTGTTGCCCGCGCTGACGACTGGCCGCAGTTTCTCGGGCCGACGCGGGATAGCGTGTGGCATGAGACGGGCATTCTGGAGAAGTTTCCTGGGCCGGAAATCAAGCTCCGCTGGAAGGTGCCGGTGGCCGCCGGCTATAGCGGCCCGACGGTGGCCCAGGGGCGAGTCTTCGTTACCGACCACGTCACCACGCCCCGCGAAGCCGAGCGGGTCCACTGCTTCGATTGGGAGACCGGCCGGAAGCTCTGGAGCTACGCCTACCCCTGCGATTGTGGGGCGATCAGCTACAAGGACGGCCCGCGGGCGGCCGTGACGGTCTATGCCGGCCGGGCCTATGCGCTGGGGGCGGTGGGGCACCTGCACTGTTTCGATGCCGCCAGCGGCGCCGTTTTGTGGAAGAAGGACTTCGTGGCGGAGCACAGGGCGCAGGTGCCCGGCTGGGGCATCGCCTGCGCGCCCCTGGTCGATGGGCCGCTGTTGTTCGTGATGGTCGGCGGCCAGCCGGCGGCCAGCGTCATGGCCCTGGACGCCCGCAGCGGCGTCGTCCGCTGGACCGCCCTGGACGACCCGATCATCTACAGCTCGCCGATGCTCATCCAACAAGGGGGCAAGCGAATCGTGGTCTGCTGGACGGCCAAGCGGATCGTCGGGCTGGACGCCGCCAGCGGGAAGCTCTACTGGGAGCAGCCCTACGAGTTCCGCCGCTGGGCCGATGGGGTTATGATGCCGGTCCGCGCGCAGGACCGGCTGTTCATCTCTTCCTTCACCGAGGGCTCGCTGATGCTGCGGCTGGCGGCCGACCGCCCGGCGGTCGAGCGGCTCTGGCGGCGCGTGGGCCGCGACGAGCGCTACACGGACAGCCTGCACTCGCTCATGTGCCAGCCCTACATCGCCGGCGCGTACCTCTACGGCGTGGACAGCTACGGCCAGTTCCGCTGCCTGGAGGCGGGCATGGGCAACCGCGTCTGGGAGGATCTCAAGGTGACTTCCCAGGCCCGTTGGGGCTCGGCCCACATGATCCTGCAGGGCGAGCGGACCTGGATCTTCAACGACCGGGGCGAGTTGATCGTCTGCCGCCTTTCGCCCAAGGGGTTCGAGGAGCTGAGCCGCGCCAAACTGTTGCGGCCCACGCGCGGGCAGCTCAGCCGCGGCGAGGGCGTCACTTGGTCGCCCCCCGCCTTCGCCTACCGGCACGTCTTCAACCGCAACGACGAAGAACTCGTCTGCGCCAGCCTGGCGGCCGGGGAGACCCTGCCGAAACGCGAATGGTGGAAACGCTCAAAGAACTGATCCACGACTGCCTGCACTACGTCGTGCACCTCGACAAGTCGCTGGAGCAGATCATCCACATGTACGGGGCGTGGACGTACTCCATCCTGTTCGTGGTGATCTTCTGCGAGACCGGGCTGGTGGTCACGCCGTTCCTGCCCGGCGACTCGCTGCTGTTCGCCGCCGGGACGTTCGCCGGGCTGGGCTCGCTGGACATCTCCGCCCTGTTCGTGTTCCTCTCGCTTGGCGCCGTGCTGGGCGACACGGTCAACTACTGGATGGGACACGCCATCGGACCCCGGGCGTTCCGGCGCCGCAGCCGGTTCTTCAGGCAGGAGTATCTCGACCGCACGCACAAGTTCTTCGAGCGGCACGGCGGCAAGACGATCATCCTGGCCCGCTTCGTGCCGATCATCCGCACTTTCGCGCCGTTCGTGGCCGGCATCGGCGCGATGAACTACCGCCGCTTCATCGTCTACAATGTGGTCGGCGGCATGAGTTGGGTCGGCATCTTCCTCGGCGGCGGCTACTGGTTCGGCAGCCGGGAGTGGGTCCGCGATCACTTCCACTACGTCATCGCCGCGATCATCCTGATCTCCGTGATGCCCATCCTGATCGAGTACCTGCGGGCGCGGAGGCGGGGGCGACTAGGGATTAGGGATTAGGGATTAGGGATTGGGGATTAGGGATTAGGGATTGGGGATTGGTTTAGCGGACGGGCTTGCCCGTCGTTTGTCCTCGCCGGCACGCGGCGGGAACCGGCCGTCCACGATCGCGGCGTGCGATTTGGCCGCGTCCACCTTGATCACCTGCCGATCGTAGGTCAGCAGGCCGTTGCACTCGGTCTCGCAGTCGGTGATCTGCGTGTAGACCGCGGCAGAAAGCCCCTGCTGGTCGCGGAGGCGCTCCACTTCGCGCCACAGGTCGAGATACTTCGCGGTGAGGACCTCGGCATCGGGCATCTTGCGGTAGCCCCAGTTCTCCGGAACCCACTGGTGTCCCGGCACGGCCAGGCCGAGGCCGCCGAACTCGCCCAGCACGGCCGCCCGCAACGGCTCCGGAGCGGGGCAGGCCGGTCCCGGGTAGCTGTGCACGTCGAGCACGTCCCCCGTCTTGCGGTCGGCCCAGCCGCTGGCGCTATTCACCAGCCGGCTCGGATCGAGCTTGCGGACCATTTCGGTCAGCCGGGCCGTGTCGTATTGCCCCCAGCCCTCGTTGAACACGATCCACAGGACGATCGCGGGGTGGTTGACGTGCGACTCGACCATGGCACGGAGCTCGGCCTCGAACTGGCCGGCCCGCTCGGCCGAGTGCGGCACGCCGTCCTGCCCCTGCTGGCCCTGCTTGCCCGCGGAGCCGCTGGGCATGTCCTGCCAGACCAGCAGGCCCAGCCGGTCGCACCAATAGTACCAGCGATCGGGCTCGATCTTGACGTGTTTGCGGGCCATGTTGAAGCCGAGCTTCCGCATCACTTCGATGTCGTAGCGGAGGGCCTCGTCGGTGGGGGCGGTGTAGATGCCATCGGGCCAGAAGCCCTGGTCCAGCGGGCCCGCCTGGAAGATGCAGCGGCCGTTCAAGGCGAGCCGCGTCCTGCCCTTCTCGTCCTTGCCCAGCGCGATCTTCCGCATGCCGAAGTAGCTCCCCACGCAGTCCATCGCCCGCCCGTCCCTGGTGAGGCAGACGCTCAGTCCGTAGAGGTGCGGGTTCTCGGGCGACCAGAGCTGCGGCTGCGGGATGGCCAGGGTGATCGGCTCGCCGGGCTTGCCTTCGGCAGAGGCGAGCTGCCGATCTCCGCCCGGGCCCGCCAGGGCCTGCGCCAGGACCCGCAGCCCCTCCGCCGCGCCGCAGACGGTCGCCGTCACACGCAGCACGCCGGCGTCCACGTCCGGCACAAGCGTCAGGCCGGCGATGCGCGCCGCCGGCACCGGCTCGAGCCACACCGTCTGCCAGATGCCCGAGCAGGGCGTGTACATGATGCCCCCGGGTTTCTTGATTGCGCCGAGGTTCTGCTTGCCGTGGGCCTCGCCGTTGGCCCCCGTGGCGTCCCAGACACGGACCACCAGCGTGTTCTCGGCGCCGGGCTTCACGGCGTCGGTGATGTCCAGGGTGAAGGCGTCGTAGCCGCCGCGGTGCGTGTTCAACTCTTTGCCGTTCAGCCACACCACGGCCTCCCAGTCCACGGCGCCGAAGTGCAGCAACAGGCGTCTGCCGCCCTCTAGCGGCGGAGCGGTGAAGCTCCGGCGGTACCAGAGGTGCTGATTGGGCTCCAGCGGCTGCTTGAGGCCCGACAGGGCCGACTCGATCGGGAAGGGCACCAGGATCTTCTTATCGAAGCGCGCCGGCTGCGGCGCTTCCCGGGGCGCCACCGCACAGTCCCACAGGCCGTTGAGGTTCTGCCACTCCGTGCGGACCATTTGCGGCCGCGGATATTCGGGCAGTGGGCACTGGGGATCGACTTTGGCGGCCCAGCGGGTCATCGGGTTGCCCGGCACCGGTTGCCACTCGGCCGCCGCAGTCCAGCCGCCGCTCGCCGCCAGCATCGTGATCGTCAGAACTGTTCGCATGGGTATTGTTCTCCTGTTCATTGTGTCTTGCGGACGGCCTCCTCGACTAGCCCCGGCAAATCGGGCAAACGCCGCAACTCGGCAACCACGGGCGGATGGGCGAAGATTCGCACCCGCTTGACGTAGTCGTCGAATTGCTCGCTGGCCAGCGTGCGGACCACAGGCGAGACCTCGCCCAGCGGCCGCCACCGTCCCTGCTTGGGATAATGGACATCGAGTTGAATCTGTACCTCGCGGATCACCGGCGGGGCGTCGAAGAGCACCTGGTGCGGCGCCACGACCCGCCCCAGGGCCGCGCTGGCCAACGCCGTAAACTGCTCGGCGCAGGCCACCAGCCACGGGTAGGGCCGCCGGGCCAACTGCGGATAGATCTCCCCGCCGTCCAGGATGCTGTACTCGGCCAGCCGCTTGTAGAGTTGGCGGGTGGGGCCGAACAGGCCGCGGAGCAACTCCCCGGCCGGGCCGTCGCCCGCGGCCCGCTCGATTTCGGCGACCCACTGCGCCTCGGCCATGCGGAACAGGGCGTCAATCTCCAGCGACCCGTGCAAGAGGTAAAAGGCCCGCTGCAGCATGGCCGTGGCCGCCCGCACCCCGTGGTGCCAGTAGACCTCGCTAAACATGACGTAGCGGGCGAAGACCATCATCTCGGCGGCGGTGCGGCCCTTGTCGGTGATCGCCAGCCCGTCGCCCGAACGGTTCAGACATAGGCTGCCAAGCAGCCGCTGTTGATCGAAATGCCGGCCGTACGGCACCCCGGCGTGCAGGCTGTCGCGGAACAGGTAGTCCATCTTGTCGATGTCGATCGGGCCGGAGAGCATACTCGCCAAGACACGGGAGCCGGCCTCCCGGGGCTTCTCGCTCAACAGCGCCACCACTTCCCGCGGCTGGATGCCCCAGTCGTGCCGCAGCACGTCGCCGATCTCCCCCTCCAGCAGGAAGCTGTTGGCAAACAGCTCGTGGCTCGGCACGCCGGGCAGCCGGATGTCCTCGATGGGATGGCAGAAGGGCCAGTGGCCCAGGTCGTGCAACAGGGCGGCCGCCAGGAAAACCTCGGCCTGCTGGCGACCGATGACCGCCGCAAACCGTTCGTCGTGGGCCAGCCGCTTCAAATACAGCAGCGCCAGGCGAAATACCCCCAGGCTGTGCTCGAAGCGGGTGTGGATGGCCGCCGGATAGACCAGCGACACCAGCCCGAGCTGGCTGATCCGTGCCAGCCGACGGAAGTCGGCCGCGTCGATGATGTGCCGCACGCGGCCGGTCAGCGGCACGTCGGTCTCCGGCGGGATCCGCACCAGCGACCGCCGCGCATCCAAGGCAGCGACTTCCGGGATGTCCAACAGGCTTGACATGTGCCTCAATCGTCGAGCGTCACGGGCCGTGCGTGGTGGCCGAGGGCCGGCCGGACGTGCCCGGCAGGCATCGGAATGATAATCGCCCCGCGGCAAACCGCGCACGCGCTGCGGCACCCGGCATACTGGTCTGCCATGGTGTTCGCTTCCCCGCAGAGCGGGCAACTGAAGACGATAGGCATGATTGCACTTCTCCTCGCGAAGTCTTGGGCCTAGGACTTGGGTCTTGGGCCGGCATAACACACGACCTACGGCCCTCGGGATGTCTCCCACACCCAGCCCAGGCCGGCAACCCATCCCAACACCATCGTTACCAGCAGGTAGAAGCCGTAATGGAAGAACCCGTTGGTGGGCTCGAGGTCCAGCGATAACCAGGCCGCCAGGCTACCGAGCACCAGCGGCGGGATTGCGATCAGGATCCACAAGTAGATTTCCATGCCCGGCTGGACGACGTCCACTACGTAGGCCAGCAGTGCCCAGAGCACGGCATAGGCCGCGGCACAGGCCGCCGAGCGAATCACCAGCGGCAGGCCCCGGTAGGGCTCCAGCTCGTCGTCGCGGAGGAACGAATAGGCGGCTATGACCAACAACGGTGAGGCCAGCAACAGTCCGATCGCCCGCACGGCCCAGAAGCGTTGGATCAGGCCTCCCGCCGCCCAGGTCACGGCCAGCAGGCACACGGTCGTGCCGGCCACGGCCGCTGTCATGACCGGCTCGAATCGGACCTGTTTTCGGGCAATGGGCTTGAGAACGAGCTGGCCGGCCGCATCACGCCCGCCGCGGTCGAACTGCTGGCCCCCATGGATCTTGACCTCTTCCGACTTCTTGGGGACGTGGATGATCGTCTTGCACTTGGGGCATGGCCCCGATTTGCCGGCGGACCGGTCGTTGACCTGAAAACTCTTCTTGCAGCCCGGACAGACGACGAGGATTGACATGCGATAACCCGGAGGAGGGATCGAGGTCCGCTTTGCCCTCTAGTTTCGCATATCCGACCGGAGTGTCAAGAAACGGCGTTGGAAACGGCGTTGGAAACGGCGTAAGACACGGCGGAAGCTTGTAACTCCCGCCGCCGCAAGCTACGATCAAGAGTGGGGGGTAGGCCATGATCGAGTTTCTATGTCCCAACGGGCATAAGATCCACTGCGGCGTGCCCTTTCGGATTCCCACGTTGGAGGAAGCGGCCGCGGCCGCCGCGCCGCCGGCGGAGGACAGCCTGCCTGGGGAGGAGGCAAATCGCCTGGCCATTCAGTCGCCGGCCGCCGGCGGCCAGTCGCGCTCCGAGGCCCCGAAGGAACCGCAGCTCGAATTCCTCTGCCCGCAAGGACACCATCTCCACGGCCCCGCCAGCCTGCAGGGCAAACCGGGTGAATGCCCCGAGTGTGGCGCGCGGTTCCGGATACCGACGCTGGCGGACATCGAGGCCCAACCTCTTGCCGGGGAGGAGATCCGCCTGGAAGAGACCGAGGCCGCCCCAGGTCAGGCTGCCGCGGGCGCAGCCGGCGGACTCGGCGAGCCTGCCGGACACGAAGTGCCGACGGCGGCGCGGGCCCAGCCCTCGGTGAGCGATTCTTCGGTCCCCCTGGACCTCCCGCCCGAGGCCATCCTCAGTCCGCCGGGCACCCACCCGATGGCCGAGTTGTTCGCCCGCTTCTGGGCTGCCCGCGCCGAAGGCGGCCGGGTTGAAGTCCACCTCGCCACCGGAGGGGTCTTGCTGCCGGACGCATACATCGAGACGCCGTCGCAACCGGGCCACGCCGTGCTGGTGAGCCGGGAGCCGGACGGCTCTCACACGGTAACTCTCGTGCCGTGGGAGTCGGTGGTGCGGGTGATTCTGCGGGGCATCCGCCAAGTGCCCGGCCAGATCGTCGAGTGACTAGAACCGCACGTGGTGGACCCATGCCGGGGGCATGTTGGCCCAGACCGGCTCGCGGTGGATCTCACGGCTGCCGAGCAGCTCAGCAAGTATTTGACCGATCCCGCGCAGCCTGGCCCGCTCGGCGCGCCCGCTGAGCAGGGCTTTCAGCCGGCGGATGGCAATATACTCGAAAAACGAGAGCGTGCCGCCGGCCGCCGCGAGTTGGCTCAGCACCGCGACGATCCGCCGGACTTCGTCCACGGCGAAGTTGTTCAGCGGCAGCCCGGAAACGATCACCTGGTATGTCCCGTCCGGCGGCAGTTGCTCGACCGGGCAATGGAGCACACGCGCGCGATCGGCCACGGCCGCCAAGGCGGGGTCGCTACAGAACTGTTCCCGCAGGCAGGCGACGAAACGATCGTTCAATTCGACCAGGTCCAGCCGGTCCTCGGGCCCCATACAGGCGACGATCTGGCGGGTGACGGCCCCGGTTCCCGGACCGACCTCGAGAATCCGCCGCCACCCGCAAGCGGGTACCCGGCGGCCCTCTCCGATGGTGCCCGGTACCCCGCAGCCGGGCACCATCGAAGAGGGTCGCTGGCGGACGAATCGGGCCAAGGCCCGGCCCAGGCGGCGCCCGCTGGGCAGCACCGCCCCGGTCGTGCGGAAGGTCCGCCGAAACTCCCGAAAAAAGAGCCGCCCGTGCGATCCCCGCGCCGTCATGCCAACCATCATACCGCAGCCGGGCGGAGGGCGGAAGGACGAGTAGTGGCCGGCGGCTGGCCACCAGCCAGTAATCACCCACCTCCCCGCCCGCCCTCGGCTACGGCACTTCCTTGATCATCATCGTGCCGTTGTCGGCTACGGGCAGCAGCGGGGCAAAGCGGCTGGGCGAGCAGCGTCGGAAGCCGCCGGGCACGAATTCCAGACCCATCGACACGTTCCAAAATTCGGCGGCCCCGGGCAGAGTGGCCTCCGCCACGCCCCCGCCGCTAGGCATGACATAAGTGAAGCTGCTGGTCAGGGCCAGGCGCGGGCTGATTGGCACCTTCCCCTCCACTCCGGTAATCACCGCACCGGGGAACTGCGCGAACCCCAGTCGGCCCGTCAGGCTGACCTCATTGCACCAAGTGTGCCGCCAGTACCAGTTGTATTGCTCGAGCGGCCGGAAATGGAGATTGTCGAACGTCCCGATAATCTGCGAGTCAATTGAACCGGTGTCGCCGCGATCGCGAAGCGCGGCCCAGGCGCCGAGCTCGTTCCAGCGATTGACTTCCCAGGCGAGCTTGACCCGCCATTGGGTGAACACGAAGTCGTGATAGTAGTGGTCGGAGAGCCAGTCGTAGGTGAAGCCCCAGGCGAGGGTTCCATCCCGCCAGGGGACCCGCTGGAAGAGGCCGGCCGAAGCGAAGTCCTGGCTGCGGGAGCCGACGGGGTTATTGCCATAGTCGTATGCCTCGAAGCCGTGAAAGTCGCTCAAGACCACGTTTGCTCCGGCCTGCAACCCCAGCCCCATCCGCGGCAGCAAGGGCACGCCCCCGTTCACTCCGAGCTCGATGCCAAAATTCCCATTGAAATCGGCAAAGTCCAGCGGACCCTTGAAGGCCTCCACCCCGGTGCTGATCTCGAGGTTCAGGGAGCGGTCCTCATCCGTCTTGTCGTCGCGCAGCGAGAGGAGGTCCAACCGGCCGCGGTGCCGGCCTTGCTCGACCATCCCGCTGTCCATCGACATCTCAGAGACATCGCCAGACTGTTCTTCCACAAAAGGACTCTCCGAGACCATAGTGCCATCGGGTGCCGGGGACTTCGCCGCAGGCGAGGGCGTCAGTGGCGTCAGTGTGCCGGGGGCCACGGTTTCTTCCCCCGTCGCCTTGTCGGCAATCAGCAACCGCTGGCCGCCCGGGCCGCTCGGCTGTTGGGCCGAGGCCAGCCGGTTCAGCGTCCTTTCCAAGCCAGGCAGATCCTCGGGTGGCAGTACCTCTCGAGCGTCCAACAGGATGCGGTATTGGTCCAAGCGGCTGAGATGGCCGTCGGCGACCGCCGTGGCCAACTCGGTTCGGATCCTCTGCCGGGCAGCCAGGACTGCGCGATCGTCGCGGTCGGCCGCCTTTGTGTTTGCTGGGCCGCCAAGTACCACGGCCGCCAGCAGCAGAGCGGGTACATAAACGTGGAATCGCATGAAAGCCCCCCTTTGGAAACAAGTTGTACGCTTGCAGCGGCCGCGCGGTGGGCATGGAAGCCCTCGACCCGGCGTGGCACTCGGCAGAGCCGGGTCCTTGCCGGCGGCACCGCGTGGCCGTCACAAACGATACAAGCGTCACAAGCGGTACAAGCAGGATCATCATCGGAACCGGTGCAACCGGAACTTAATGCACGGTCAACGCAGCCGGAAAAGTTTTCCATCCCGTGCTGGAATAATCGGAAAAACCGGCAAACTCTACGTGCCTTTCCTATCTTGCCACGGGCCGCCGCATTGCCAGAGAGGGGCAGAGCAAGAAACCTGGTTTGCGGCAGAGGGTCTCTCACGCAAAGGCGCAAGGCCGCAAAGACGGGAAGGGAGAAGAAGGAAAGAAAGCGAGAATTCGGCAGCCGGACTGCCCGACAATTAAGACTCGAATTGCGTTTTCAACCGGCCAACCGCGTTATCCGGTTGCCCGACTCGACCACCGCTTTCTCCGGGCGGTAGCGATACTGCATCAGGTAGGCGTCTTCCGGCGTGTCTTCGTAATAGCCGTGCAGCACGGAGATCGCCCGGAACCCGTTCTCGCGGAAGAACAACTGGGCGGCCAGGTTCGTCTCGCGGACCTCCAGGAGGATCCGCAGGCGGCGCTGGGAAGAGAGTTTGCCGATGAGCTTGGCCACCAGTTGGCTGCCGATGCCCCGCCGCTGGTAGGCCGGGTCCACGCAAAAATTCAGCACGTGCAGCCGCGATTTGTGCAGCTCGTAGATCATGAAGCCCACAACCCGGTCTTCATGCTCCGCGACCATGCCAATGCAATTCCGCTGCCGCAGACAGCGGATAAAATCGTCGTCCACCCAAGGGTACTCGAAGTTCTCCTGTTCGATGCGGAGGACTTCGGACATGTCGCGGCGGATCATCCAGCGGATGTGGACACGGACCTCCTGTCTCGACTCGATATGCATCTCGGCCTCCTTCCTTGTCGGCCTGTCGCGTGGCAACGGGCGATACGGTACCAAAACGGCTCGATTCCGCCAATACGAACTTGAGCGGGTACCCGGATATGCCCCTCTTATAGGGGGGTACGGGTGGGTTTTTTCAGGCTGGCGGGCTATAATGCCCGCTTTGCGGCCTTTACTTCCTCCATCCCGGGAAATGGGATGGGGGGACCGGCTGCCCGTTTTCCTCCATCGACCCGATCGTGAAAAATGTCTGACCCCGCCGCCCGACGCATCGCCGTGATCGGTGGAGGAATTGCCGGGCTGGCCGCGGCCCACCGGGTAGTCGAGCTGGCCCCGTCCGCCACGCTGGTGCTGTGGGAGGCCGGTCCGCGGCTGGGCGGCGTCCTGTCGACCGTACACGCCCTGGGATACCAAGTCGAGCAGAGCGCGGACAATTTCATTACCACGATCCCGTGGGGGCTGGATCTGTGCCGGCGTTTGGGGCTTGCCGAGCAGATCGTGCAAACCAACCCGGCCGACCGGCACACCTTCGTGGTCCGGCGTGGCCGCCTGTACCGCTTGCCGGACGGGTTCCTCATGCTGGCCCCGACGCGGCTCTGGCCGCTGGCGGTCACTCCGATCCTCAGCCCGTTGGGGAAGGTCCGCGCGGCCTTGGAGTATTTCATTCCCCCCCGCCGCGGCGAGGGGGACGAGAGCATGGCGGCGTTCGTGCAGCGGCGGCTGGGGCGGGAGACCTTCGAGCGGCTGGTCGAGCCGCTGGTGAGCGCGGTTTACGCCGCCGACATGGAGAAGCTGAGCGTCGAGGCCACGCTTTCCCGCTTCCGCGAGATGGAGCGGGAGCACGGCAGCCTGATCCGCGCAATGCGGGCTCAGCGGAAGCGCCGCCCCAAAGATGCCGGCCGTGAAAGCGGGGCCCGCTACAGCATGTTCGTCACACTCCGCGATGGCCTCTCCAGCCTGGTCGAGGCGCTGGCCGGCCGCCTGCCGCCCGGCTCGGTGCGGCTGAACTCGCCGGTCGGGCGGATCACGCCCGTCGGCGGCCGGTGGCTCGTCGAGCCGGCCTCAGGGGAAGGCGCGGCCGAGACCTTCGACGCGGTAATCCTGGCCACGCCATCCTACGAGGCTGCCCGGCTGCTGGGGCCGACCGATCCCGAGTTGGCCGCCGGGCTGGGCGGGATCGAGCACTCCGGCACGGCCATCGTCTCGTTGGGCTACGACCGCCGCCAGGTGGCCCACCCGCTGGACGGCATGGGAGCGGTGGTGCCGCGTGTCGAGCGGAGCCCCATCCTGGCCTGCAGCTTCAGCAGCCAGAAATATCCGCACCGCTGCCCGGAGGGAAAGGTATTGCTGCGGGTCTTCGTGGGCGGGGCCCGGCAGCCGGAGTTGGCCGAAATGCCCGACGAGCAGCTCCGCACGCTGGTGCTCCGTCACCTGGAGCCGCTCTTGGGCATTAGCGGGCAGCCGGAGTTCTGCAACCTGGCCCACTGGCCGCGGACCATGCCGCAATATCACGTGGGCCACCGCGAGCGGGTAGCGGCGATCGAGGAGCGGGTGGGCCAGTGGCCCGGGCTGGCGCTGGCCGGCAACGCCTATCATGGCGTCGGCATCCCCGACTGCATTCACGGCGGGGAGTCCGCAGCCGAGCGAGTGCTGTCGGGAAGGATGAAGGATCAAGGATAAAGGATGAAGAACGTAGGGTTATGGTGAGGGTGATTGGCTGCTATATCACGTCGCCCTGTTTGCGCACTCTCCCCAGACCCTCGCTTCCTGCCCCTCTCCCAAAGGGAGAGGGGACGGACTTGTGAAGGCCCAGGTCTGATCGTGTGTTGCCGTTGCGGTTATGCTTTCTATGGGAAACCGCCCGGGGCCAGCCGGTGATTCGGGCCGACTGCTTGGCGTGGGCGGTGGCCTGCGCGGCGCCCCCCGACGTGTCCGAGGTGGTGTCCGTGACACCCTGCGACAAAAGGACCTTCTGTGAAAGCAGCCTGGGCCGTCCTGCTTCTGATATCCGCCGCCCCCTGCGCTGCCGCCGATGCACAGGACCAGCGGTCGTGCGGCGAGAATCCCTGGAGCCGCTATCGCTTCGCGCCGGATGCGATTCAGGAGATCGACTTGGCCTCCGACACCGCCTGGACCCTGTCGGTTGACGACCGCCCCGCGCGGCCCATCAAGGTCACGGCCGGCGGCTGGAACTCCGATCGCCAGGAGCCCGAGATCCGCGTGGACGCGGTCAAGGACCACGTCGTCTACCAACGCCCGATCGCGATCCCCGCCGCAGCCAAGGGCAACGTCGTCAAACTGCTCTTCGGCGGGTGCAACTACGGCGCGGAGGTCTGGCTCGACGAGCAGAAAGTCGGCGAACACCACGGGCCGATGACGCCCTTCGCGGTCGACCTGACCGGTGTCGCAGCGCCGGGACGGACCCACGGGCTCCGCGTCAAGGCCTGGCACCGGGTCCACTACGGCACGCCGCCGATCGTACCCGTGCCCTTCGACTTCAACGCGGGCGTGAGCAACATGTACTCCGGCCATACGAAGTTCGCCTACGGGCTGACGGGCCACGTGCGGCTGGCGATCTATCCCCCGCTGCACATCGCCGACTTGTTCGTGCGCCCTTCGGTCGGCCGCGACCAGCTTGAAGTTCGCGTGTGGACGCGCAACGCCGCGGCGCAGGACAAGCGGGTTACGCTGCGCGCTTCCCTTGCGGCATGGCAAGGCGGCACTTGGAAGTATCCCGACTTCCCGGCGGTCGAGACGGTGGTTCCCGCCGGAGCGGTCAAGGAGTCGACCCTCGGGCCGGTGAAATGGGGGCTTGGGCCGGAGAGCTACTGGTGGCCGAACATCCCCTTCCGCGACGACTATCGCGCCACGCTGCACTGGTTGTGCCTGACGGTGAGCGTGGACGGCAAGCTGTCGCACGAGCGCCGCGAGCGGTTCGGTTTCGTCGAGCACGTCGAAGGACCCTACTACTACACGGTCAACGGCGTGCGCTACACGAGCTTTGGCGACAGCAACAGCTACGGCCAGGTGGGCGAGTACGACTGCTGGACCGAGACGCCCTGTTTCCAGCCGCCACACGGCCAGTTCAAGGGCTGCCCGGAGACGTGGCGCCGTTACCAGCAGATCGGCTTCAATTCGATGCGGCTCTCCACCTCGCTGCCCACGCGCTACATGCTGGAAACGGCCGACGAGGCCGGCTACATGCTCAATCCCGAGGGCGGCTCGTGGGGCAACGGCACCGCGCAGTTCAATATCGAGCACTTCGGGCGGCAGTTGCAGGAGACGATCCGCGCGAGCCGCAATCATCCGTGCGTGGCCCGCTACTCGCTGGCCAACGAGTCGCTGCCCGCGGGGTTCGAAAAGACCGCTTGTCCCTGGCGGGCGCTGGTCGACGCCGCCCGCGCAGCCGACGACACGCGGCCGCTGGTGTTCGAGGTCAATCCGGGGGTCGGCACGGGGCCCGTTCCCGGCATGAAGGGCGGACACGCGCAGCGGATGCAGCACTACGATCCGGTTGTCCCCGGCGGCGATCATCTCCGCGGCATGGGCGAATGCGCCTGGGCCACCGAAGGCATGGGGCCCTTCGCCGACATGGCGATACAGATGCGGCTCTGCGACTGGGCGCACTTCGCCCCTTGGAGCTGGCTCAACTTCTGGCCGAACTTCTTGGAGGGCATGAACCACCAGCGGCATCCCTGGAAGACCAACGACCATGGCGACCGTACCGACCGCGTGGACGGCTGGCGCTCGCCGATCGTAACGTCCGTCCAGCGGGCCTTGCACCCATACCTCGTGCTCGATCGCGCCCAGGTGGAGGCCCAGGCGCCGCTCCCGCGCGCAGCGCCTGCCGCCGGGCAATCCGGTTGGCCGTCCCGCCCGCCCCACTACCGGGCTGGCAGTACGGTCGCGCGGGCCGTCGAGCTGTTCAATGGCGGCCTGTCGGGACGGGTGATCGAGCTGCACTGGCAGGCACGCTGGGACACGCCCGAGGGTGCGATCCTCCGCGAGGGTCGCAGCGGACCGATCGAGGTCGAGCCCGGTTTTCACGCCACGCGCTGCGTCGAGTTTTCCCTGCCGCGGACCGTCGCCTGCCCGCGGAAACTGTGCCTGGTGCTGGAATCGGTCAAGGCGGGAAAGGTTTTGTATCACGACGACCGTTTCTGCTTGCAGATCGATCCGGCGCAGTGAGCCCGTCAACAGTGGCAGCATCACGATGGATGTCCCCAATTCCCCGAAAAACCAGCGAAAGGTCACGACCATGAGCAATCAATCCGATCGCCTCACCCGCCGTCGCATGATGCAAGCCGGTGCCGCAACCGTCGCCACCGCTGCCGCCGGCAGCGCCGTCGTCCTGGGGGCCGACGAAAGTCCCGGCGAGGCGGCCGGCCAGCGCGTGGTCAGCAAGGGCCGCATCCGGCAGTCCGTGGTGAGCTGGTGCTACCAGCCGATGAAGTTGGAAACGCTCGCCCGGCATGCCGCGGCCATCGGGCTGCAGTCGGTCGAAAACGTCGATCCCAAGGATTTCGGCATCCTGCAGCGCTACGGACTGCTGTGCGGCATGACCGTCGGTCACCTGTTCGTCGACGGCATGAATCACAAAGAGAACCATGCCATGTGCATCGAGAAGCTCAGGGCGTGCATCGATGCCAACGCCGCGGCCGGCTACCCGAACGTCATCACCTTCTCGGGCATGCGCCGCGGTATGCCCGACGACGTGGGGCTGGACAACACCGTGCTCGGGCTGAAGCAGGTCGTCGGCCTGGCGGAGAAAAAGAAGGTGACGCTCTGCCTGGAAGTGCTCAACAGCCGCGTCGACGCGCCGATGAAGGGCCATCCCGACTACATGTGCGACAAGGTCGAATGGGCCGCCGAGGTCTGTAGGCGGATCGGCTCGGAGCGGATGAAGATCCTCTTCGACATCTACCACGTGCAAATCATGCAAGGCGACATCATCGCGCGGATCCGGCAGTACCACCAGTACATCGGCCACTACCACGTGGCGGGCGTGCCCGGCCGAAACGAGATCGACGATACGCAGGAGCTCAACTACCCGGCCGTGATGCGCGCGATCGTCGCCACCGGCTACGCCGGCCTCGTGGGCCAGGAGTTCATTCCCACGCGCGATCCGATCCAGTCGCTCCGCGAGGCCGTGCGGCTCTGCGACGTGTGACGCCCTCTTGGAGTGCGGCGGAGGGTGGAGGGGGGAAAGGGGCTTAGGACTTGGGTCTTTGGACTTTGTAGCCAAGACCAAGGCCCAAGACCAAAGTCCCAAGGCCCAGGGCCCAAAATGGCCGCGGCCGGGGCGAGCGGGAGGGACTCCGCCGGGCCCTTTCCAGGGCCGCCGGCGGCGGCTATGATTGTGCTGCCGGGTACGATCCCGGCGGACACGTCTTAAGGAGGCGACTCGATGGCAATCTCCAGGCAACGGTTCGGGCGGTCGTGCGGTGCGGTGGCGCTGGTGCTGGCGGCTGCGCTGGCCGCGCAGGGCGACGAGGGCATGTGGCTGTTCAACGCCCCGCCCAAGGAGGTCCTGCGGAAGAACTATGATTTCGAGCCGAGCGGTGCCTGGCTGGAACACCTCCAGCGGTCGTCGGTGCGGGTGAATGCCGGCGGCTCCGGCTCGTTTGTCTCGTCCGCGGGCCTGGTGCTCACCAACCACCACGTCGGCGCGGACGCCATCCAGAAGCTCAGCACCCCCGAGAACGACTACATGGCCCGGGGATTCTACGCCAGAACGCGGGCGGAAGAGCTTCCCTGCGCGGACCAGGAACTCAACGTGCTGGTGAACGTCGAGGACGTGACCGCCCGCATCGAGGCGGCGGTGAAACCCGGGGCGAGCCTGGCCGAGGCGGAAAAGGCCCGCCGCGCCGCCATGAACACCATCGAGCAGGAGTCGCTGGAGAAGACCGGACTGCGCAGCGACGTGATCACGCTCTACCGCGGCGGGCTGTATCAGCTCTATCAGTACAAGAAATACACGGATGTGAGGTTGGTGTTCGCGCCGGAGGAGTCGGTGGCCTTCTTCGGCGGCGATCCGGACAATTTCGAGTATCCGCGCTACGACCTGGACATCTGCTTCTTCCGCGCCTACGAGCACGGCCAGCCGGCCAAGATCGAGCATTACCTGAAGTGGTGCCGCGCGGGGGCGGGCGACGGGGAGCTGGTGTTCGTTTCGGGCCATCCCGGCAGGACCGACCGGCTGGACACGCTGGCCCACTTGGAATACCACCGCGACCGGTCGCTGCCGGACATGCTCCGCCTGATCTTCCGCCGCGAGGTGCTCTTGCGCTCCTACGGCGAGCGGAGCGCGGAGAACGCCCGGCGGGCCCAGAAGGACCTGTTCAACCTGCAGAACGCGCGGAAGGCCCTCGTCGGCCGGCTGGCCGGATTGCAGGACCCCGCGGTGATGGCGCGCAAGCGGGCGGAAGAGGAATCGCTGGGCCGGGAAGAAGCAGGGCACCCCGGCGCCAAGGACTTCCAGTCCGCCTGCGCGGCGGTCGCCGCAGCCCTGCAAACCCTGCGGAAGATCGAGAAGGACTTGATGCTCCTGGAACAGGAGCAGGCCTTCCGCTGCCAACTGTTCACCATCGCCCGCACGCTGGTGCGCCTGGCCGCGGAACAAGCCAAGCCCAACGCCGAGCGGCTCCGCGAGTACCGCCAGTCGAACCTGGAATCGCTGCGGCAAATGTTGTTTTCGCCCGCCCCGATCTACGAGGACCTGGAAGCGGTCAAGCTGGCCGACGCGCTGAGCTACTACATGGAGCGCGCCGGGGCCGGCGATGCGTTGGTATGCAAAGTGCTTGAGGGCAAGTCGCCGGTGGAGCGGGCCGCGGGGCTGGTGCGCGGGACGAAGCTCCGCGACGTGGCCGTGCGGCGGAAGCTGGCCGAGGGGGGGCTGGCCGCGCTCGATGCCTCGCGCGACCCGATGATCCTCTTGGCCCGGCAGGTGGACGGCCCGGCCCGCCAGGTCCGCCGCGTCTTCGAGGAACAAGTCGAGGAGCCCCTGCGGCAGGCCTACGCGAAGATCGCCAAGATCCGCTTCGCCGCCCGGGGCAGCGCGGCCTACCCGGACGCCACCTTCACGCTGCGGCTGGCCTTCGGCGTGGTCCGCGGCTACACCACGGAGTTCGGCCAGCCGGAGCCGCCCTGGACGACGCTGGCCGGGGCGTACCGCCACGCCGCAGACCACCATAACCAGGAGCCCTTCGCCCTGCCCCGGCGCTGGCTCGACGGCAAGGATCGGCTGGCAGGGCGGACGCCGCTGAACTTCGTCTCCACGGCCGACATTATCGGGGGCAATTCCGGCAGCCCGGTGGTCGACCGCCAGGGCCGCTTCGTGGGGATCATTTTCGACGGCAACCTGGAGTCGCTGGTCTGGGACTACGTCTTCAGTGCTCAGCGCGGCCGGGCCACCGCCGTGCATGCCGCCGCGATCGAGGAGGCCCTTCGCAAGCTTTACGACGCTGCGCCGCTGGCCGACGAGCTGGGACGCTGATCCGGGGCCGCCGGGTGGGAGGTTGGCCGTCCCCGCCGGGCTGGCAGAATTGGGTTCCGGGGACCAAGTCAAGGAGTTGCAGAAACCAAGCGCGTCACTTCCGCATCCCTTTAATTCGCACGGTACAATAGTGGTATGGGTTCACGAGGCGAAATTCGCAACAGGGCACAGGCTCCGGAGAAACGTGGCGCAAGGCGGGGCTCCCTGTCTGCCATCCGCCGTTGGGCCCGGCAGATCGCGGCCCGCTTCCATCCCGAACGGATCATCCTGTTCGGCTCCCACGCCCACGGCTGGCCACACGCGGACAGTGACGTGGATATCCTGGTCGTCATGTCCGCGGCGAACGAGATCACCCAAGCCATCCGGCTGACGCTGGCCCTTAATCCCCCCTTTGCCTTGGATCTGATCGTCCGCACCCCGGAACACCTGCGCCGCGGTCTGGAGGACGGTGACTGCTTCCTGCGCGAGGCCGTCGCGGAGGGTCGTGTGCTCCATTAAGCGGACTATCGATATCCGGGGCAAAGCGCGACTGCGCGGCAATCCCAGTCCGCCCTACGGCAATTGAAGAACGTGCGTCGCGCCATCCGGCAGCGACTGGGCCTACGCCCGTGACCGGATCGCCCCGCGGGTGCCCCGACTGCCCACCGCCCAGTGCATGTGCCCTTGCGGGTCTCGCAGGGGGCTGTATAATGGGCAATTTGCGGCCCCTGGAGGGCCCTTGCCCCGGCGCGAAGCAGGCCATCCTTCCATGACCATCCGCCCTTCCCGGATCCTTGGCCCGCTGTTGATTCTGCTATTGTTCGCCGCGGCCGTGTACCTTCTCTCGACGCAGTTGACGGCCGACAAAGTCCGCGGCATCGCCCGCCGGTTCGCAGCGATGATCCGCACCTCGCCCGGCACGATCGTCCTGGCGGTCGGCCTGACGGCGCTGAACTACCTGATCCTGGTGGGCTACGACCTGTTGGCGGTCCGCTACGCCGGGGTATCGCTCTCGCTGCGACGGATCGCGCTGGCCTCATTCACGGCCTACACCTGCGGCTACAATTTCGGCTCGACGCTGGCGGGCACGTCGGTCCGCTACCGGCTCTACTCGGCCTGGGGCGTCCCGGCGCTGAAGATCGTCGAGTTGCTGATTATTCTCGCCTTGACGTTCTGGTTCGGGATGCTGTTCCTCGGGGGCATCGTGTTCATCGTGGCGCCGTTGGAATTGCCGGAAGCGCTGTGCGCGACGCTGGCAAGACTACACCTGCATTTTTCGAACACGCGGCCGCTGGGCGTCATTTTCCTGGCGATCGCCCTGGCCTACGTGGCTAGCAGCGCCCTGCATTACGCCTCGGTCAAGCTGTGGCGCTGGCGGCTGCCCGTCCCGCCGTTCAAACTGACCGTTTGCCAGATACTCATCGCGTCGGCCGACCTGCTGCTGGTGGCGGCCGTGCTCTACGTGCTCTGGCCGGCGCGCGTGCCGATGAGCTACTGGCAGGTGCTGGGCATTTATATGCTGGTCTTCGTAACCGGGGTGCTGACCCACGTGCCGGGCGGCTACGCCGTCATGGAGACCATGCTGATTTGGATCATTTCGCAGATTCTGGTCATTTCGGGAAGTCAGCAGAAGGACGTGCTCGCCGCGTGGCTGTTGTTCCGCGTGATTTATTACATTGCCCCCCTGTGCTGCTCGCTTGTGCTGCTGGGATGCTACGAGATGGTGCTCCATTATCGCGCCCGCAAGGAGCTTGCCGCGCAGGCGGCGGAAGGCCGAGCGGCGGGGAGCGACGGCCCGCCCACCCACGCCCGCCCCAGCAATTCCGTCGATTCCTGAGCGTGCATTGCCCCTGACCCCCGTCCCCCGTCCCCTGACCCCTACCCAGCCGTGAACTCCAAACAACGCGTGCATGCCGCCCTGCGGCGCCAGCCGGTGGATCGGGTGCCCATCTTCATGTGGTTCCACCCAAACACGGTGACGATGCTCGCCGCCGAGTTGGAGATCCCCGCCGCCGAGGTCCCCTGGGTGCTGGGCAACGACGTCCGCATGACCTGGGTCAACAACAACTACGCCATGGAAGGCATCACCCACGAGCGCGACGGCCAGGGGCACGTCGACGAGTGGGGCATCCACTGGGTGAAGGCCGGGCCGTACAACCAGATCGCCCGCTTCCCGCTGGCCGGCCTGCCGCCCGACGCCGTGCGGCAGTACCGCTTCCCGACCCAGCGGCAGCCGTGGCTCTTGGCCCGTATGGAGCCGCTCCTGGCCGGCGGCGGCGAGTATTTCATCGGCTGCGACGTATCGCCCTGCGTGTTCGAGATGTACTGGCGGCTGCGCGGGATGGAGCAGACGATTCTGGAGATGGCCGCCGAGCCGGAGCTTACCGGCGAGATGTTCGCCCGCGCGGCCGATTTCGCCGTCGAGCTTTCCGAGGCCGCTTGCCGGCAGTTCCCCCTGGACTGGCTGTGGGCCGGCGACGACGTGGCCAGCCAGCGCTCGCTCTTGATGAGCCCCGCCACCTGGCGGCGGATGATCAAGCCGCACCTGGCGCGGGTCTTCGCCGTCGGCAAGGCGCACGGCCTGTGGGTGGCCTACCACTGTTGCGGCGCGCTGCGGCCGATCATCGCCGACCTGCTGGAGATCGGCCTGGACGTGCTCAACCCGGTGCAGGGCAATTGCCCCGGCATGGACCCCTGGGAGCTGAAGCGGGAGTTCGGCGGCAAGCTCTCGTTCATGGGCGGGGTGGACACGCAAGAGCTGTTGCCCCGCGGCACGGTCGACCAGGTGCGGCGGGCGACGCGCCACTTGATCGACGGCATGACCAGCGACGGCGGCGGCTACATCCTGGCGGCCACGCACACCATCCCGCCCGAAACGCCGCTGGACAACATCTTCGCCCTCTACTCCGAGGCCGGCCTGAGCCGCGAAGCCATCTTCGACCGCGCCGCCACCGTGCGGGCGCGACGCGGGGAGCCTCGGAGAGGCGGAAGTAAATAGCCAGGGGCGTGGGCCCCTGGTAGGCACCCCGGCCAATGATCCCAGCCCCGCAGCGGCGACAGGGTAGGTCCGGTCTGCCGGGCCGGACTGGATCGACAATGATCCCAGCCCCGCAGGTGCGACAGAGCCGGGGCGTGACGCCTCTGTCACCCCTTCGGGGTTTTCGGTGGGGACCGGCGAATCCCGCCCAGGGGCTCACGCCCCTGGCTATTGACTCTGGCCCCTCCGGGGCCGCTCATTGCATCGGCGGCACGCTGCTTCGCGCCGGTTTCCCCCCAACGCAACGTCAACTCGCCGGCGCGCGCAGCACCCAGAGGGTGCCCGGTGGCACACAATCCCAGCCCCCCGCCGCGAGCCGTCCCGGTCTGCGGCACCGCGATCAGAGGCACGTGATTGGGCATAAGACAACAGCCGCAAATCTCGACCCCTTCGTCCCGGCACCACTCGTCCATCAACTCCAAGTACGCAACATAGACCCCGTCGTTGAAGAACGCCCGCTGCCGGCGATTGCCGCGTTGCGTCACATGGTGCGGCAAACCGGGAATAACCAGCCATGCCAATCTCGCCGTGCCCGCAGATTGCCAGGGTTCTCGCCGTTCGTCAATAGTTCGGTATTGTGTCCCCCGAGCTGCCCGCGGCCATCACCCCTGGCGACACGACTGCCCTGGAAGCCTTGCTGCCGGATCGCTGGGTTGCCGTACATCCTGAGCATCGGCTGGAACAGCGGGAAAAAAATCCCGCGAGGCGCAGGCCCGTCGCCGCCGAAGGCGGGTCGCTCGCCGCGCCGCCGCCGCTGCCCCCCGCCAAGCGGCATCGATTCTTTGATGGTTACCACTTGCCCACGTGTTGAGGGAAGGTGACCTGTATGGGTCCCGACGTGAGTTCTCCCTTCCACTCGGACAGTTCCTGATCCACCTTCAGAACAGCGGTCACCTCGTATGTGCCTGGCGGCACCGATTCGGATTTCTCCAGTTGCCACGAATAGGATTCGTTCTTGCGCAAAGTGAAAGCAACATGGGCGACACGAGTCTCTCCCGGAGCGAGCACCGTTGTCATTCGTTTGGCGTCATCAGGATTCAGTTGAATGTCTGTCTTGCCGTAGGAGCCATTCAACGTCTGCTGTGGTTGTTCGGATTTGGAACGGCGTTTGTCCAACAGGCTCAAGTGATTCCATGCCTTATAGACTATGAAAAACGGATCGCCCCCCGCCTTCGGTTTCAACACCAGCCTTGAAACCAGAAGCGCATTTGATCCGCCGTCTCCCAGGAGGCATGTATGAACAGACGCGAGTAATCGTATGGGGGCCTTATCCGTGTTTCGCAGGGAGACTTGCACAAGCACGCTGGAACCATCGGACACCGTGGCTGCGGGCGCGTTGGTTTCGGCTTGCCGTGCAAGTCCCAGTCGCAGACCCTTGACGGTATCGCCCCACGCGATTGTCGCTGTCGCAGCGTCACCTCTGTGATCCTGCGGCTTGGCGCCGGCCTTCGGCTCGGGCAGCTTCGGCGCTTCCGCCGACGGAGCCTCCTTGACGCCCGAGGTTTGTGGGACGGTGTAGCCCGGCGGCACGTCGAGGCTGAAGAGCGACTTGTCCAAGTCGACGTTGGTCTGGAAGTCCGTCATGACGAAGCTGACTTCGAAGCCACTGCCCGACACGGAAGTTTCTTCGACGCGGATGGGCAGCAGCGTTTTCGGGTCGGCCCATAGCTTGGTGTCCATGGCGCCCACTTGGATGTGAAAGCCCTCGGCCGCGTGGCCGTCGATGATCCCGGCGCCGAGCCGCTCCACCTTTCCGGCCTTGCCGCTTTGGGCGTTCACAACGAGCTCGCGCAAGCTTTGGAACGTCCTGCCAATGGGACTCGTCGGCGGCAGGTTCGTGAAATTCTGGACCACCGCCGTTTTCGTCCCCGGCGTGAGGCAGATCACTTTGCCCGTCTGGCCGTCCACGATTTGAATCGCCTCCTCGCCCGGTTTCCCGAACCCGCCGGTCGTCTCCGTCCGTTCGTGGGATGGCGCCAGGAACATTTTGACCGTGTGGAATGTGAGGGTTTTGCGTTTGTGTTTGTGTGCGGACCCTTGGCTCTCCTCGATCACCGACGTGGTCTTCCACGTCGCGCTGTGTACGTTGTTCAATGCCTCGGCCACGTCGGCAAACGCCACGGCGGCCCCGCCGCCGGGCACCAGCAAGGGCAGCAGCCCGACAAAGGCGATCAAAACGGCGGCAGCCGCGACGATTTTCGTCCTCAGTTTCATGTTCCTGATCCTTTCGATTAGCGTGACGGGGTAAGGCCGGTCGGCGGCCTGCCGCACGGCGGCAATCAATTGGGCCACCTGATCCGGCGGCAGCTCTCCGGGGATCGGCTCGCGCAGCACGGCGTCCACCGCGCGGTCCAGCAAGTCGTCGGGATTGAAGCCGTTGCGATCTTCCATCCTTCCGGTCCTCAGTTGTTCCGGGCCACCGTGCAGTCGAGTGGCTCCAAGAGGCGTCGCAGGCGCTCACGCGCACGAAACAACAACATTCGCGCCGCAGTCGGGTTGATTCCCAACCGCTCGGCAACCTCCTCGCTGCTCATCTGCTCGAAGCAGGTGAGGCAGAAGACCTCGGCCTGCCGGCGCGGCAATTGGGTCACGGCAAACCGCAGTCGCTCGGCAAGCTCACTTGCCTCAGCGTCACGCTTTGGGTTCGGTTCCCGGCTGACCGCTTGTGCAGGGTCCACTTCTGCGTTGCATCGGGCACGTTGCCGAAAGCGGCTCCGCAGCAGGTCTAACGCGTTGGCTGTGACCAGATGCCGAAGCAGCGCAGACCAGTTGCGAACCGGTTCGCGGCGGTCCACTTTCACCGCTTCCAGGAACGTATCCTGGGTGCAATCCCATGCGTCTGCATGATTTCCGACAAGGCGATAGGCCGTGCGCTGCACGATTCCCACGTACTGGCCTATAACCGCTTCCCAATCGGTCATGCTCAGGTACTCATCAATAACCGCGGTTCAACAGGATAGTCGATCCAAGTGGCCATAGTGTAACGCGAAATCTTGCATTGCTGGCATCTCGGGCGTCCGCTCCTGATCGCATCCCGCCCCAAAGTCGTTTTCACCAAAAGACTTCGGGTGAGTTACTTGGGTGAAAAGAATGAGCCGGAAATCACGGTCGGCTCGGCTATACCGCTATTCCAAGGGCCACAGCGTGGGACTGACCGCGTAGTCGGGCACCAGGGGACCGCCCCGGATGCCAAGAGGAAATCGAAATCCTCGAAGCGGAGCACCGGGCAGAGATAGTCGTTCGGTTTCCGGTGGTGGACCAGGAAGACCGGTAATTGTACCCTGTCGAGTCTCGGTCTGGCGTCGGCCGGGGGGATGGCTGGGGCTTTATTGTGGTAGCAGTGCATTCCGATCGGCGCGGGACGTTTGCGATTTTTGGCTGCGATTGGCGATGGCGATTCTTTGACGCTTACGTTAAGGCAACTCCCCCTTGAGCAATGTCCACCCTCGCGGCACTTGAAATCGGGCCAGGCGATCCGCTAACATCCGGTGGCCCGAGCCTCTCTCTTCCGAGAGCGGACGCGGCCGTGCTCTTTGAAAATTCGGCGTGAGAGATTCCCCGGGGAACGCCCCTTTTGGAAATCTTGCAGTCTGCTGACCAACAAGTCGCCCGACCAAACGCCCCGGTAGATGGGTCACTTCTGGAAATCCTGAAAAACGGCGACCAAAAAGCGGCCCGCGGTCATAGCGACGCTAGCGAAAAAGCCCGGAAAACGCGGCACAAACCGTCGATTGGCCTGCGGTCGAAGAACAGATTTTCGAGCGCGCTGAACGGCGCCCAAAAAACGACGTGGCGCCAGAGCGACGGTAGTCAACAGGCTGCACGGTGGGGCTCGCCGACCATACTGCGCATGGTGCCCGTCGACCCACCCTCTCCCGGAGGGAGAGAAGACCTTGAATCTTCAGCTTGCAAGAGTCCTGCGTGGTGTCCGTAATTACCCCATCAGGCATTAACTTGGCGTGAAATCCGCCTTTTCGCGGCACGATAGGCCGTTATTCTCGCCAGACTGATCTTGCCACTGAGAGCGCATTCGGGTATTACCCCCCTCCAAGCGGGACCTTCTCTGCCGAAACTGCGCGCGTGCTACCCCCAATCGCTCGTCTGAGAGTCGTGGTCTTTCGTATGGTCGGCGGGCCAAAATCGAACATCGCGTGCATGCAAAAGGTCCTGGCCGTCGGGAGAATCACCACGGTTTGGCCGCTTCGAGTCGACGTCGATCCCTACTCATCATGCGGATGCTGCCATGGATAGGCCGTTGTTTCTTGGCATAGACATCGGATCCACCACGCTGAAGGCCGTGCTCCTGTCTATCGACGGTGACGTGCTTCACAGTCTTTACCAACGCACGCAGCCGCAGGCTCCCGCAGGATCGGAGTGCGCGGGCAAATGCCTGGCATGCGGCAGGTGCAACCTGGGTGCCGTAGCCAAGACCCTGGACGGTTTCTTGGCCGGCGCCGGGGTCGCCCGGGACGACGTGGCCCAGGCCATCGCCACCGGCAGCCAAGTGGTGGACGAGCTGCTGCGTTTCGTGCATTTCGACGCCTCGGTCAGCGAGGTGTCGGCACACATTGCCGCGGCCACCCATTACTATCCCGACTGTCGGGCGGTGCTCGACGTTGGCGGGCAGGACAGCAAAGCGATGTTGTTCGATGAGGCCATGCAGATCTGGGTTTCGAAGATGAGCGGCATCTGTGCGGCCGGCACCGGCGCATTCCTGGACAGCGTGGCGGCCAAGCTGAACTTGTCCGTCGAACAATTGGCCCGGCACGTGAACTACGATTCGCCCCTGCAGCTCTCTTCGGTCTGTGCCGTGTTCAGCGCGACCTCCGTCAACAAGTTCAAGAATCGTTATCCGCTGGGCGACGTGATTGCCGCCGCCTGCCGCGCCCAGGCCAGAACGATCATCTCCGGTGTAGGCGACCTGTTTCTCGACTACGGCGGACCTATCGTCTTCCAGGGAGGGGTTGCATCGAATCCGGCCGTCGCCTACTACCTGCAAGCGATCACCGGCAACCCGATCGTGATCCCGGAACGGAACAAGGTGATGGGGGCATTGGGAGCCGCGCGGATCGCCCGCGATCGTTGGCAGCCGCAAACCGCTTTGTCCGTGCTGGACGCAAATGGGCGACACGCGCCACACGGCCCGCCGCGCCAAGTCGTGCCGAGCCCCGTCGGATCGTTCAGGAAGTCGGCGGCGATGCGCACGCGCCTTACGCTGCGGGAGTTCCTGCCGAATCGCGATGCCCCTTTGATTTGGCGCAACCTGTTCTTCCCGGCGGAGATACTCAACGCGCTGGGTGTCCGCATGCTGACGTTGGAAACCTATGCCGCCTTGCGGACCCGCAATGGAAAATCGCTGCGCACGATGTTCGACAAGGCGGCCCGCAAGGGCTTTGCCGCGGAAACCTGCTCGTTCCTGCGCGTGCTGGAAGGCGACGACCGCCTCCCCAAGCCCGACTTCGTCGTCGGCACCAGCGAACCTTGTCAGCAGGGCGAGCGGGTGCTTGCCGATCTGGTGCGCGACCTGGGCTGCCTGGATCGCTATCATCTGCTGTCCACCCCGATCCGCCAGGATGACAGCTCCATCGAGAACATCGCCGCCGGACTGGAGGCGTCCGTGGCCCACCTGGAGCGGTCCCTGGGCATCAAGCTGGACTTGGGGCGCCTCAAGGAGGCATGCGCCTTGTCGAACGAGGCCCGCGATATCGCGATCCAATGCAACAATCTGCGACTCACCAGCCCCCCCTTGATTCGCGGCAGCGAGGCGATCTTGTTCGCGACAATCTTCTCGCAACTCTGGGGCAAGAGGGATTTGGTCGAGCTGCAGCAAACGCTGCTCGAGGAGTTGTGGGCGGCAAAAGGCTCCGTGGAACGCCAGCTCGGCATCGACGACACGCACCGGCTGGCATGGCTCCATCTGCCGCCCTTCTACAGCAGCCGGCTCATGGATTTCATCGAGCTGACCTGCAATGCGCCCGTGGTGTTCGAGGAAGTGAACTTCGTGGGTTGGCGAGAGCTGGACCCGGAAGATCCGTATCGCAGCCTGGCGCGGAAGCTGTTGACGGTCGGCTTTCTCGATCCCGAGTTTCGCGCGACCCAGTTGCGCAAGTACGCGCCGGATGCCAAGATCAGCGGTTTCGTGCTCTATAACCACATGTTCGGCCGATGTTCGATGGCCGACAGTTGCTTTACCAAGCGTCTGCGCAACGAGCTGCGGGCGGTCGGCATACCGCTGCTCGTCCTGGACGGCGACTGCCTCGACGAGACGACCGATCCGTGCAGCACGACGACCAAGGTGCGGGCCTTCGTAGAAGCACTGAATCTGAAAAGGTTCGGCAGCCTGTTCAGCGACTATGACGGGCAGAGCCGGCTCCGCACGGCCCCGCCTTTACGCAGGGCGGCGTAGCAGCGGCGGAAGATACGGAATAAGTTGTTACAGGCCGGTGTTGCCGGGCGTGTTTCCGGTGGAAGGAAGCGAACGAGTGTCTGCTCACGTCTGCCCCTGGTGGCTCGCCTGGCTCGCCATCGACAATCCGCTCCGCCGCCTGGTCCACAATCCGCAGAAGATCGTCGGGCCATACGTGCAGCCGGGCATGACGGCCCTCGACGTGGGCTGCGGCACGGGCTGGTTTTCGATCCCCATGGCGACGATGGCCGGCCAACAGGGCCGCGTGATCGCCGTCGACCTCCAGCAGCAGATGCTCGACATGCTGCGGCGGCGGGCCCAGCGGGCAGGCGTGGGCGACCGTATCCAGACCCACAAGTGCGCGCCGGATAGCCTCGGGCTGGACGCCCAAGCCGACTTCGCTCTGGCCTTTGCCATGGTTCACGAGGTGCCCGATCCGCGCCGCCTCTTCGGCGAGATCCTCGCCTGCCTCAAGCCGGGCGGCAGGCTCTTGCTTGCGGAACCCCGCCTGCACGTTTCCGCCCAGACGTTTGCCGTGGAGATCGCCGCCGCTGAACAAGCGAGCTTCCGCCTGCTGGAGGAACCCAAGATCCGCTGGGCGCGCGCGATGCTGCTTGGTCGGACTATCCCGGGGACTGGTACGACGGGCGAGCGCTCGCTGACCGACGATCTGCTGGAGTCCAGCGCCGAATCCCAAGTGGGCTCGAAGCGGGTAGAGTCGGGAGGCGGCGCGGTGGGGTAGGCTTCGGCATAATTCCGCCTCGCGGTTTCCCCGGACGTCAGTACTAGCTGCGCCCCGCTTCAACCTCCGTCGTCTTGTGCTTCTGGCTAGGCCATTCTTCTCGCTGCCCGTCGCCGACGCCGAGCCATCAGCAGCCCCATCGCACCTAGACCAGTCCAGGCGACAATGGAGGAGGGTTCGGGGACGCTGGATTCGGGCGTGAGGAGGAAGGCGTGGTATTGTCCGTCAACCTGGCCGGAGCCCACGATCTGGCCCGAATCGTTGATGCTAGTGGCAACCTCAAGCATCAATCCAGAAGACGGATCGATCAGATTGTTCAAGTCCCGCATAAGGCCGTCGCTGTATAGGAAGGCGTGGTCAACACCGCCGCTGGTATCCGCTTCCCCCACGACCTGCCCGCTGTTGTTGATGCCAAAGGCCCAACTAAATGTTCCGCTGAGTGTGCCGAGGTCGTCGGTAGCGGGATTGAGGGGACCGCTGCCACTGTGCAAGAAGGCGCGGGTGGCACCGCTGCTGGTTGCGGCCCCCCCAACGACCTGCCCGCTGTTGTTGATGGCCTGGGCACCACTGACGGTTCCGCCGAACGTGCCGAGGTCGTCGGTAGCGGGATTGAGGGGACCGCTGCCGCTGTGCAAGAAGGCATGGATGGTGGCACCGTCGCTCATATAGGACGCCCCAACAACCTGCCCGCCGTTGTTGATGGCAGTGGCGCAACTGTAGGCTCCGCCGAATGTGCCGAGGTCGTCGGTAGCGGGATTGATGGGCTGGTTGGGTGCCGTGCGGAAGGCGTGGGTGGCACCGCTGCTGGTTACGGCCCCGCCCACGACCTGCCCGCGGTCGTTGATCCCGAAGGCAACACTGCCTGACCCGCCGAGTGAGCCGAGATCGTCGGTAGCGGGGCTGATGGGTCCGCCACCACTGTGCAGGAAGGCGTGCTGGATGCCATCGTTGCTATAATAGAAATACCCCACGGCCTGCCCCATGTTGTT
>Ga0326727_10005065_pt1 | contig 38261 bp, 28 predicted proteins | sample MB2enrmetagenome_FD_207643 | JGI IMG/M metagenome (GOLD analysis project Ga0326727, IMG submission 207643) | Lab enriched peat soil microbial communities from McLean, Ithaca, NY, United States - MB29MY | ecosystem: Environmental > Terrestrial > Soil > Wetlands > Peat | place: USA: New York... | reverse complement strand
CCACCGTTACCCAGATGTGGGTCACCGCGCCGGGACCGGCAAGATCAGCCATCACCAGTGTCTGGCCTGGCATGATATGTTTGCTGTCATCGTTGCTGAAGACGTATCGGTTGTCGCTGGAGACGCGTCCTGCCGAGAAGTTCTTCAAGCGCGCGAGGCCGAGAGAATCAAGGAAATCATTCGTGGGCGTCTGCGCTGAAGCCACTCCCACGCAGAACAGAATAATAGCAAGCAGCAGTGACCTCATGATGTTCCTTCCGCTGGGGAGAGTCAACGGCATCAATCTTTACGAGCACGGAATCACACATGCCTGTTGTTCGAGCAACAAACCTGTTAACAAGGTGCTTGGACACTTCGAGCTACATGTTGATATCTGAATAGGACGTTTCAGTGATGGTCCGCTGCATGGCCTGGAAGTTCTCCATGGGCGTATCGAGTTGAACGTGATGTGTCGGGGCCAGAATCAGCCCGCCGTTCTTGCCAATCGTTTTGAGCCTTTCCTTGACCTCCCGGCGAATCTCGTCCGGACTTCCAAACGGAAGGGTGTATTGCTCGTCAATGGATCCCCAGAAGCACAGCTTGTCTCCGAATTCGCGTTTGATTTCCGCCGGATCCATGGAGGCCGGTTGAATTGGATTCAAAACATCCACTCCGATCTCGATCAGTTCGGGAATTATGGGAGTAATCATCCCATCGGAATGATACGCGACTTTCACTTGCGGGTTGATGGCCTTGAGTTCGGCGATGAAATTCGCCATGCGGGGTTTAAAAAATCTCCGCCAGCATGCCGGTGAAATGATCATGGCCTTTTGCCCGCCCACATCGTCGCCGGTCCAGATCATGTCCACGCCCATTTGCACCAGTCGCTTGGCAGCGGCGAGATGATATTGATAGGGAATCTCGAGAATCCTCTCCGCCAATTCAGGATTGAGCGCGAAGTCCATCAACATCTGCTCCAGCCCGCGCAGGGCCCAGGCGGTTTCAAAGATCGTGGTCACCGTCACTCCCACGATCCAGTATTCGTCTTTGAAGTCCCTGATCGTTCGCGCTGCATCTTCATAAAGTTCCGCGCGGTCAGGATCCGGGGGGCGGTAAGTCTCCAGCGCCTTCGCCTCGGCGAGAGGATGAATACACATCTCCGTGTAGCTGCCCTTGCCGAATCGCGTGGTGTACTCGCACTGCTTCCACCCCACGCCCCATTCGTCCATATAATCGCCCGGGTGCTGGTAGTAGCAGTTTGCCCAGCCCACCGAGGTCAGCAGCATGTCTTCGCCGAGCGAGCGCTCGAGCGCGTAGGTGTTGCCTCCGCCGTGCGGGTTGTGTACGGAGGAGTCCTGGAACTGCAATTCCGCTCGCAGCCGGTTTGCGAACTCCGGGGTAAAACTGATCTGCATCGGACATCTGTCCGCTTCCTCGTGCTCGAGGGCCATGAATACCCTATCGCGATGTTTCATTCGCCTCCCTTCCCACCCTTGGCGCCAATCGCCAGCTTCGCAGAACGCCTCGATCGGCACTGCGAAGACCTGCGAGCGCCATACCCGAGAGTTGTGCTTGCAGTCTAGCCGATCCGTTTCGTTGCACGCAACCTGTCAACCCCGTAAGGGTCTGCGACATAGAAGTTGGGAGTCGGAATTCCCGCTTACTAGTCGTGGTCTTCCTTGCATACGGCACACACCGACCAAGGCCCTCCCGCGGAGCGGGACACCATGAGTAGCCGTAGGTGTAAACCTACGGACTCTGGACGCCAAAACGCATTTCCGGCCCTGAAGGGGCCGGACTATAAACGTCAACCCCTCCGGGGTTGGTTTCGGTTTTTCCGCCTTCTGCCCGTAGGTTTCACCTACGGCTACTCTCGGGGCGGCCCCTTGCGGGGCCGTATTCACCTGACCTTCGGCGATTCACAACTTCTATGTCGCGCACCCCCCTGTAACTGGTACGCGCGGAAGGCGCTGCAGTCGGTCTTGACTTCGGCTAGGTTTTGAGGTTTAAGCTACGTCTACCGGCCAACGACTTTTGTCCGCGGGCCGTTTTGCCAGAATTCATTGGTGCGGAGGCGTGAAACAACCCTCCCTATCGAGAGAGATTCGTCATCATGAATCGAAGAGAATTCGTCCAGACACTTGGTTCTTCGGCCATTTCATCAGCGTGGGCGTTAGGGGACGAGGCGGTCTTGGCCAAGGCGAATGGCGTTTTGCCCTCGAATGGCGGCCTTCCAACTGCTCGAGAAGCTGGACAACCCAACGAAGTCTGGCCAAGGCCGGTCCTTGTTCCGCTGCCGAAAGAGGTCGCGGGCGTCTCCCACCCCGTCGTTGATCTGGGCGGAACCTGGAAACTCACTACCGCTCCTTCCGCTGACTTTTGGACCAATGGTATTGACCCTACCGGTTGGTCTGACATCACCGTCCCGGGTGAACTCACCGCGCAGGGAATACCGTTCGCAAGAGACAATGAATTTGCTTACAAGCACCCCGTGAAGATCCCCGCCGAGGCAAGAGGCAAGAGAATCTTATTGCGGTTTGACGGCGTCTACAGCTACGCGCGGGTTTGGGTGAACGGAAAGTTTGTGCGCGATCATCATGGCGGGTTCACGTCGTGGGACTGTGACGTCACTGAGAACGTAACGCCCGGCCAAACCGCCTGGATTACCGTCGGAGTCACCGACCGTGCCGACGAGATCTCTTACGCAAGCAATTATGCCAAGCACTACATTGGCGGAATCCTGCGCAGTGTGAAGCTTGTGTTGTTGCCTGCCACTTACGTTTCGCGCTGGCATGTTGAGACGGATTTCGATTCATCCTACCAGGATGCGCGTTTGAAGGTTATGGCAACGGTGGCCATCCGCGATAGCCATGACGTTTTCTTGAACCTGCACTTGACGGGCCCTGGGGGGAATCGAGTTCCCTTACATCCTGGTTCGATCGCCTTTTCTGCTGACAGGCCAGAGCTCTCCGTCGAGATCCCGGTCCTTTCGCCGATGAAATGGGACGCCGAGCATCCGAACCTTTACACGCTGGAAGCGGAATTGATGGTGGGCGCGTCAGCCGTGGAAAAGTTGGAGAAGAAGCTTGGATTCCGAAAAGTCGAGCGTCGGCGGAATAAGCTATACGTGAACGGCGACGCCGTGAAGCTTCGTGGTGTGTGCCGGCACGATGTTCATCCTTTGTGGGGAAGGAGGACATCGCCCGAGCAGGATGAGAACGACGCGTTTCTTCTATGCAATGCCAACGTCAATTTCGTGAGGACTTCGCACTACCCTCCGACGGAGAGCTTCCTGGAGGCCTGCGACCGCTACGGAATTTACGTTGAAGAAGAATCAGCCGTCTGTTTTGTGCACCAGGAATGGTCGGTCATGGGTGAGTCGACCGAATCAGACCCGAAGTTTACTTCCCGCTACATGAATCAATTTGCCGAAATGATCGAGCGAGACAGAAGTCATCCCTGCGTGATTATCTGGTCGTTGGGAAACGAAAGCGCCTGGGGCTCGAATTTTCAGAAAGAGCATGACTACGCCAAACAAGAGGACACCACACGGCCGATCATCTTCAGTTACCCCCAGAGTGTCCCGAAGGGCACGGATTGCTACGACCTCTTCAGCTACCACTATCCTGAGGTGGGTGCGGATCTGTCGAGCAAGGAATTCCCGAAACTGAATGACGAATACGCGCACGTCTCCTGCTACAACGTCGAGACATTGCAGCGTGATCCGGGCGTCAGAAACTATTGGGGACGCAGTCTGAAGCGATTCTGGGAAAATTGTTATGCCGCCGACGGCTGCCTGGGCGGAGCAATTTGGGCCGGCTTTGACGAAGTGTTCATGCTTCCCGGATCACCTGTTGGTTACGGCGAATGGGGAATTTTAGACGGATGGCGCCGGCCCAAGCCGGAGTATTGGCTGACCAAAAAGGCTTATTCGCCGATCCGCATCCTCGACGAAGACATTCGTAATGTTCCCGCTCGCGGCGCCCCTCTGACGATTCCCATCAAGAATTGGTTTAACCATACCAATCTGCATGAAATCAAGATCGCCTGGGCGGTGGGCAGAGAATCCGGCGAAATATCCGGAGTGAACGTGGCTCCCGGCGAAGCAGGCGTCCTGCGTGTTCCTGGCCGCGATTGGAAAGCGGGGGAGACTGTGGATTTGACGTTCTGCGACAAGAGCGGAATGTTGGTGGACGAGTTCAACCTCAGAATCGGAGAGCGACGGGTAACGTTCCCGACTGAAAGGGGGCCTGCGCCCAACCTATCAGAGACCGCAAAATCGCTTACAATTCAGGGTGCGGACTTCACTCTGGTTTTCGACAAAGTCTCGGGACTGATTGCGGAGGGGACATATCGCGGCAAGCGGATCATCGAAAGTGGGCCCGTTGTTAGCCTTGGATCGCTGGCACTGCCTCCCTGGTGGTTGACCAGCCTGACTCACTCCACAACCTCGGACGCCGCGATCATAAAGACCGCAGGAGCTTACATGGCGCTCCGCGGAGGCGGCGACGATCTGGGGGCAGAATTCGAGATCCGGGTTGATGGCCAAGGGCTGATAACCGTCAAGTACGAATTGCTCGGCCAGCGCAAGGGCATGAGTGAGGTGGGACTCGCATTCACGCTTCCCCGTACAATCGACCGGCTCACCTGGGACCGAAAAAGCCTCTGGTCAGCTTATTTTCCGGGCCACATTGGCCGCCCGCAAGGAATGGTGACGAGAGATGCCAATGGAATGCAAGAAACTTACCGCAGCGCTCCACAGGGGCCGTGGTCACAAGACTCCAAGAACTTCTTCCTTTTCGGTCCCGACGACCGTGGCGGCCGCGGCACGAACGATTTCCGCAGCCTGAAAGAGAACATCTGGCACGCGTCTTGCGTTCTGCGGGGAACCGAGTTGCGCGTCAGGGCAGAGTCCGACGGCACGGCGGCAGTGCGGGCGGAGATTTTGCAGGATGCCACCGTGTGCCTTCATATTCTCAATTTGTGGGGCTACCCGGACTTGCAATGGGGGAACTATGACAAGCCCCTGGCCTTCGACTCGGGCTACAAGAGCACTGTGCATCTCCGCCTGACAGATTCCGACGAAAGCTAGCGGACTGCGCTTGAACGTTCGGCCGCGCGCCACCCGCGATTATGCCTTCGCCCCCTTGGGGGAGAGGGTGTCCGTCAGCCGACGGACGGGTGGGGGTTGGTCCGTCACGATATTATGTAACGCGCAGTAGTGCGGTGTCGATTTATATCCGGACGGATTTCTAAAGGAGATAATCGATGACGAAACTCCCTCGAATAGTTGCTGCCGTTTCTATGGGGATCTTGCTTCTTGTGGGTTTTGGCAGAGGGGAAGATCCAGCCGCGAAGCTCCGCTCGGACCAGGATGGATTGGCACTCACTCCGCCCATGGGCTGGTATCCCTGGAATGAGTTCGGCCAGGAACCGCAGAATGAGAAACTGATCAAGGAGACGGTGGAAGCGCTGGTCCGCAGCGGCATGAAAGAGGCCGGTTACACCTACATCGGCCCGGACGAGGGCATCTGTTTTTCTCGCAACGCGAGCGGCAAGCTCACTCCTAATCTCGCCCGTTATCCCAGCGGCCTGCGTGGCCTGGGCGACTACGTCCACCAGCAGGGGCTGAAATACGCCCTTTATACGGATGCCGGAACCCACACGTGCAGCAAGGCCATGCCGGGAACCAAGGGCCATGAATTCGAGGATATGAAGGCCTTCGCGGAGTGGCGCGCGGATTACCTCAAGGTCGACTGGTGCAACACTACCGGGCAGACCCCGGAAACGGCATATCCCAAACTCCGCGATGCCCAACTGGCGGCTGGGCGGCCTATCGTTTTCAGCCTGTGTTCATGGGGCGAGGGGCAACCGTGGAAGTGGGCCGCATCGGTCGGGCATCTTTGGCGGACGACCGCAGACATCTGCGGGCCCGGGAAGGCCAGTTGGACCGCGGCGCTGAAGAATGTCGAAGCCAACGAAAAGCTCTCCGCATCGGCCGGTCCCGGCCATTGGAACGACCCCGACATGATGATCACCGGAATGAGCGGATTGAGTGAAGCGCAGAACCGAAGCTTGTTCAGCCTATGGTGCATGATGGCTTCGCCCCTCATGGCGGGAAACGATCTCCGGAGTATGACAGAGTCCACGATCAAGATTCTCACCAATCGCGAGGCGATCGGAATCAATCAGGACCCCTTGGGCATTCAGGGGCGGATCGTGCGTAAAGATGGCGCGGCGGAAATCTGGGCGGGCAAGCGGTTGTTCGATGGCAGTCAAGCCGTGCTGGTGTTCAATCCCGGCGAGGCCCCGGCGCAGGTGCAAGTAACCCCGGGCGACGCGGGATTTGAGGAATCGGCCTCACTCTATGCGCGCGACCTGTGGAGGCATCAAACCTCGGGGCCGCGCGCGGGAAGCATCCGTGTCACCGTTGCTCCCAAGGATCTGGCCCTGCTTCGCATCTCTAAGACGAGTTCCTTTCCCCTGCCGCCGATTATTGTGGCGGATTCGTATCGGGTGGTTTTCCACGCCTCGGGCAATTCAGCTCAGAAGCTCACACAGGCGATTACCGTCAAGAACAATGGCAGCAGCGAACTACCACTCTGGACAGTGAGCCCGGGGCTTCCCGCTTGGTTGTCCGTTACGGTGACCCCAAGCGGCAAGACCCAGACGTTCTCCACCAAGGTTTCTGTCGCGGGACTTGGTAGGGGCCACTACCACGCCGTCGTGAAAGCCGACAACCGCGAGCCCATCTCAGGGCTCCCCATGTCCGCGCTCTATTACGACGTTGACCTGGAAGTAAGCGGCGCCGCCGGAGGGCCTGCAAACCGTTGAGGCTCTCTGCACCACGATTCTCGAATTTCCTCGCGGCGCGCCAAGGGTTTTTGCGGACAATCGTTCTCGTTACCTGCTCTTGAATTTCAAATCTTGAATTCTGAATTGCGGCTCTGCCGCGCTGTGCTCAAATTGAGCCACCGCGGCAAGCCCAGGCTTCCCAGTTCACCCGAGACATTAAACCTCGCGATACCCGGAACCGCCACCCCGAACCGGAAGTTGCCGGTAAAAATTCCCAAAATGTAAAACAGCGCGTCAAGTTCGCGCCCCCATGCATAAACCACAGACGAAAACGAGGTTCGCTACCCGCTCCCTGACTCCGGCCGGCCAGCCCCCGGGTAGATAAGAATGCACGCGCCGCCAGAGAGTCTCGGCAGGAATGCCGCACTCTTTGCAAGCCAGGTGCACTCGCTTCATCCGGGCGCACCCCCACGCAACGCAGCTTGGATCGACTCCGCGATAAGGCCGTTGTACGGCCAAGTGATCGGCCCTCAATGCACGAGAAGCCGACTTTTCGGGCCGGATCCACGACGTCGATCGCCAGTCGATTTGATGGTTCTTGCGCTCCTGACGTGGCGTGGGTAGGATGATTGCTGTGATCTACCTCGACCACAACGCGACGACGCCGGTACTGCCGGAAGTACTGGAGGCGATGATGCCGTACCTCACGGCGGAATGGGGCAACCCGTCGAGCGCCTACAAATTCGGCGCGAAATTGAAGTCGGTGATCGCGACGGCGCGCGAACAGGTGGCGGAGTTGATTGGGGCGCACCCGATGGATGTCATCTTCACGTCGTGCGCAACCGAAAGCAACAATGCCGCCATCGCGGCGGCACTGAAGGCGAACCCCACCAAGCGCCATATCGTGACATCCCAGGTGGAACATTCCTCGGTGTTGAATTACTGCATGGCGCTAGAGAAGGACGGCTACCGCGTCACCTGCCTGCCGGTTGACCGCGAGGGCTTATTGAATTTGGCCGACCTGGAAGCTGCCATCACGAATGAGACCGCCGTGGTGTCGCTGATGTGGGCTAATAACGAAACCGGCGTGTTGTTCCCGGTCGAGTCAATCGCGGAAATCTGCCGGTCGCGGGGCGTGCTGTATCACTGCGATGCCGTGCAGGCGGCAGGTAAGGTGGAAATTGACGTGCGAAAGATTCCGGCGGACTACCTTTCGCTGACTGGCCACAAGTTCCACGCGCCAAAAGGGATTGGCGCGCTGTACGTCCGTCGCAAATCGCCATTCTCGCCATTGGTCTACGGCGGGCATCAAGAGCGTAACCGGCGCGGCGGAACGGAAAGCGTGCCGCTGATTGTGGGCATGGGGAGAGCTGCCCAGCTGGCCCGCAAACACTTGCCGGATTACGAGAATAAAGTGCGCCCGCTGAGGGACGCATTGGAGGAAGGTATTCTAAGTTCGCTTCCGAATACGGAATTGAACGGCCACAAAACGCAGCGAATAGCTAACACGACCAACATCACATTTCACGGCATCGAATCCGAAGCGCTGCTCATCCTGCTCGACAAGGAAGGCATTTGTGCGTCCTCCGGCTCGGCGTGCCTCGCCGATTCCGACGAGCCCTCGCACGTAATAAAGGCCATGAAACCCGGCTCCGCCGCCTCGCGACACATGATCCGGTTCTCGCTGGATGTGGAAAACTCGAATACAATCACAGAGATAGTACTAGCCAGTCTGGAAAAGGCAGTCGTGGCACTATGCTTCTAGTTGCGCAGTGGGTCAGTTCGCCGGAACAGCGAGAGGCCTATTTCCAGAGACGAACAATGAAGCGTGCCTCCTCCTCGATCAGGTCCGGCTCAGTTCCGTTGTGTTCGCGCATACCCGGAATGATTTTCCGCGACACGCCGAGGCCGGAACCCTCTATGTAGTGATAGTCGCGGAGAACTTCCTTGATAAGTTCGTTGCGGGTTGCCCTAACGCCTTTTTTCATTCCTTCAACCGTTACTGTGTTAGGCAAGCGTCCCGGTGAGATTACCTCAAGCCGGTCCTGGTAAATTGAGAGTTCGATGTCTGCCACGCTGATGGTGTAGTCGCGGTGAGCGACGGCGTTCACCACAGCCTCGCGCACAGCCTCCAGCGGGTAATCAATCCAGTAGCGATCTTGTCGACGTCCATTTTCGTCAATCCCAGCCTCAACTGCCGTGTTGTTGCGGACGAAATCCAAAGCCTGTTCAACAAGTCCGGTCTCCAGGTGATCTCCCGCCGCTGCCAGAAGGGCAACGGTCGGTCCTCCGATTTCGCGCCGCTCCCGCGCCGCGTAGTCTTTCTCGATTCCGGGATATGCCGTCACTGTCATTCCTGCCTGCGGCAGCCAATGTTTGGGCCTCCGGCCGAAGAGCAGGAGTGCTCCAACATTAGGGATAGCACGGCCGCGGTCATCGACCATTAAGTCAGTGGTGGTGAGCAAATTCTGCCACTCAACCTCATCTTCAATCGGAGGACATTCTTGACGGCGGATATCTCGATAGTAGTTTACCAGCCGACGTCCGTCGAGATCCGAAAAGCCTGTGCCGGGCACTGGCCGCAAGTCGTACCGCATGACACCCGAAGCCTGATACAACCTACCCTCCTCGTCGCGGGTCGCCTCGCGCGAGGTGCTTCCTACACGAACGAACGTAATCCATGCCGTCCCTCGACGAGCCTTGTAGGGTTTGTCGGGGCTATCGGAAGGGATGGATAAGACTCCGACATGTCTGAGATTATCCCAGGGCAGCGTTTCCCAATACGGTATAAGGGGAGGCTGAACATTCTGCCGGCAAATGTTTATTATCCACTCCTCCGCCTCTTTGATCGATCGCGTTAGCCCGGATACCCTGGCATCGTCCTCCACACCAAGAAGTATGTGACCACCTTCGAGGTTCGCGATTGCCGCGATTTCCTTTGCGAGGCTATCCGCGTGAACGTCGTCGCGCTTGAACTCAATGCCAGAGTTCTCCCCATTCCTCAGAAGTTCTTGTAGTTCGCTCAAAAACATGGGTACCCTTAGAATCCGTATTTAAGAGAATCCATACTTAAGTCGCCGCATCTCGAACGCTTCCTTGCCTCCCTCCAAGACCTCTTCAATCATTTCGCGGACCGGTCGCTCGTCAATTGAGCCCATCTGCTTTGAAGGTATCTTCGCTTTCACTTCTTGGCCGGACTCGCCCGACGCCGAAAGACCGATGACTAATTCCGCGTCACCTAGTACTGGAATGTTAGCATTATGAGTAGCGAACAGAAATTGCCTTCGTCGTTTTTCCTCGCGCATCTTAGGCACAATTCCTTCGGTAATAAAGCGGTTATCAAGATCATCCTCTGGCTGGTCGACGACAAGTGGCGCTTCCGACTCGAGTAGAACCAAGAGCAGAACTGCCGTAGCTTTTTGGCCTGTCGAAAGAGCCTCAAGTTCTTGCCAGACGGCCGCCTGTCCCTCTCCGGCCACATTTAAGCTAATCGCGGTTGTCGCCGGCAGGTCGAGCTCCTCGATCTGCATTATTACCTCAGCGGTTGCCTGCGCGAGACGATCAGCCTGTGCTAACGGTAAGGAAAATTTTTGCACTAATGCATCCCTCCCGCTCCTGCATGCGTCCGCGAGATCCTTCAAGGAAAGGTCCTCCCGGCGCCTCAGCACCTCGATGGCCTCGGCCAAACGCCCCCCTAACTTTCTCATTAGGTCAAACAGTGATTCACGATTCCCTTCGAAGCTTACTGTTACTCGTACCCGATTCGTGAGCTGCCTGTTTACATTACTCGACGCGCGTTCAAGCTGCCGAAACTCTTCCGCCTTTACATCTTCCCATTGCGCAAGCAGGTTTCGACGTTGCTCGTCAGCTTCCTTGCGCTGTCTTTCTAAGGCTGCATCCCGCTCCCTCAGTGGTCGCAATTCTTCGATCTGGCGGCGCAAGCGAATGAATTCTTCGCCATCGACTTTGGATTTCTGAAGCTCACGAAGGATCTTCTCATAAGCCGCCTGAACGTCTCGTTTCCGTTCCTCCCAGAGTTTGCGAACCTCTTCCAAGCCCTCCTCGCCACGCTTCAGGACTTGTTCAATCTCCTTGACGATGTCTAGAAGTTCGCGACTCAGCTGCTCCATCACGCGATCAGCGTTCAATAGGAGCTCTTTCCCCGGAAGCCCTTCCAGCGCTTTGGATGAAATAAAAGCACGATCGATGGGAAGTTCGCGACGGAGTTGCTCCAGTATTTCTCGAAACGGAAGTATTCGTTCGCTCGCGCTATGCAGAACGTGTTCCTCTCGTAGCAGTAGGCTCTGCTCCTTCAGTCGATCTTCAATCCCGGCCTCTTGGAAGCTCTTAAGTGTTTCCTCAAGTGCCGGCAAAGACCCTAAACGCTCCTCCACTTGCCGCAGCTCCTTCTGTGTGTCCAGAATTCGCTGACGTGAACGTTCGAGCTCGCGCGTCAGGGCACTCTTTCGTGATGCCAAGTTGGGATCGCGCTCCACAAATCGTTCGAGAAGTCGAGTGAGTTTCTCGCGACTCTTAGTTACCTCAGAGATTTCGTGCTGTCCATAAACCTCAGACTGTCCGAAAACATTGGTTGGAGTCAGACCCAAAACCTTTCCTGTGTCGTCCCGCACGATGGCCGGATTCGGCAAAGTGCGTTCGATAAGGTATTCACGTTTGGAAGGATGGTGGCAGCGTACCAGCAGCGAGATTTTCGTTCCGCTCTTAAGAACTTGACGAATAATCCCTTCGTGGGCTTTTCGCGCCTCCTCGCCCAGCGCTTCAATTCCAAGCACATACCGAAGGCTTTCAATGATAGTCGACTTGCCGGTTCCGCGTCCGCCGATGAGCGCATTCAGATTCTCGTTGAAGTGAATTGTGATGCCGTCAAGAAACCCCCCTTGCCAGGCCATGGCAACGAATTCGGCGTGCGGCTCGGGAGGTGGATCGGTATTGAGGCGAATCCGAGAGCTGGGATCTAGGAACGCCTGCCGGAGTCCGTCAATTGAGACCTCGGACATTTTTATCCAGCAAGAGGCTCCTGGTTTTACCAACTCTTCTGGGTTCGCTGCGTCCTGTGCATTAAGGACAGCAATGGGCCTTGGTCGTTTATACTCAGCAGTCGCGTTTTTCAGGATTGAACGGAGACTCTCGGGCGCATCATCGGTGGGCCCGGGAAGCGAGACCGCAAGCAGGTGACGGGATTTCCATGCGTTAATTCTGGGTTGGCCGCCTAAGGTGGCTAGGAGGCCTCCTCTCGACGCGACATGGGCTGCAATGCAGACAGACCCCCATTTCTGAGACTCTTCTAAGAACTCCGTTGCGTCGTACTTGCCCGTTGGGGAGTCATCTGTGTCTTCGTGGATGCCACAGTCACCGACTATGCGTTCCAAAGTGTCGACGTCCTTATGGGGATCGAATAGACATAGCAAATGAATCCCATCCTTGGTGACAGCTTCGAAACCGAGAAACACATGGATCCCAGCATCTCGCGCACATTTGCAAAGCCCTAACGCGGTCCTTACGTGGTAGTGATCTGTTATCGCGATGACTTCGATTCCCGCTTCTATGCATGCTCGAACCATAGCAGCGTTGTAGTCTGCCTCATTTGTGAATGGCAGTGGTTTTCCGTGACGCTGGGAGTACTGGAACGGATTTACCTGAAGTGCGCAGCGGTAAAAGCGCGCGCCTGAGGGCTTTTGTAGGGCATCCTGCACGATTTGTGGCCAAGTGGAGAGTCCCTTATTCGCTGCCAATTGAAACGGTGCCATCCGTTCTCCTAGAGGAACAATGCCCTCATGCTCCTTCGGTTCGACATATGAATATTAGTACGAGGACACGGTCGCAAGCTATAGGTACTTCCATACGATTTAGCTTGTTGAAAGTTCGTGGCTATGCTCTCGCGAATCCATTCGGTCAACGAGGTACTTCGAACCCAAGCCAGCGGAGTTGGGAAAAAGAGTTCACGCTGCTTTGAATCTCGCCTTTCGGTGCCAACCAAGGTGAATTGGATCGGGCCAGAGAGTTTTATCTTCCGGTAAATGAAGTCGTCTGCCGTGACAGCTCGCGAGTAGACTATCCTCAGTCGGTCCTGCTTCGGCAAACTGCCCTACCGCAATGATAATTCGGTAGTCGTCTGCAATTGTCCATAGACCTTGGTCAAATGTCCAATGCGCATTTTTGGATAGTGCAATTCCATTTCGCGGGTCATTGTTTCGGCTATCTCGGAACTCGTGAATATGCGCGGCGTCGACGATGCTGCCGGCTGTGATGGTGGTCAAGCGGTAGCCGGTCAGCGCGCACGTGTAGTTGTACGCCGTGACCACCCGAACCCGAAAGCGTGCCTCACGCCCAGCCATTCGGGCTTCTTCAGGTGATTTGTAGGCGGCGTTCGCTTCGATTTCCTGCCGGCTCGGGACGGGAAGGCCGATCATCTCGTAAAGGGCAATCTGCTCCGAGGGCCGGAAGTATTTCGCAATCAGGAGATGCCGGGCCTTGTCGCGGTTTGCCGGGTCTTCCAGAAAGGCGATTAAGTCGCTTGGCAGCCTGGCGCACTTAGTGAGTTTCTTGTCGGGAGATGGCTCACCGCGGTCGTCGAGCGCGCTCCATATTCCGTCGCCAGAAAGGTGATGGAAGGGCAATCGAATATCAGGACGTTGCGCCCGCCTTCCGGCGACGATGTTCCAATAGGTGTAAAAGCGAAACGCAAATTCCGGCGATAAGGGTAAGACGTCGCGAAGGTCTCCGCTCTCGGCAAGGTCGCACAGTGCGAGGAGCAGAAGCGGCTTGTGAGGCGCAGGATCACCTCTGGCGCGGTCAACACGCAACTTTGAAAACTTCGCGAGCCAGTAATCGGATCTGCTCACTGTCCCCCTAAACCGCAAAAGCCCCTCCCAAACTTAATAGCCAAAAGAATGCCATCAAGCTTGAGAGGGGCTTGGCGGAGAGGACGGGATTCGAACCCGTGAGAGGCTTTAGCCTCTTCTCGATTTTCAGTCGAGCGCCTTCAGCCACTCAGCCACCTCTGGAAGAAAGCCGACTTTGGCTTACTTCCGCAGGAGGCTGATTGTCATAACTGACGAAATTCAATAACCCCAGCCGGCCCTCCCCTCTAATTTTTAGTCTCGGCTGTTGGCCGTTCCAGGTCATCCTTGAGGGTATTCAGCAAATCACGGGGGAGGCCGTGGGCGCGGTGGCTTTCACTGTATTCTTCCACTTTGGCGACCATGCGCCGCAGGGTTTCAGCGCTAATGCCCTTTTCAGCAGCGACCTTATCTTCTAATTCGCGCAAACGACTGAGTTCGCTCAAGTCGGCGTTCATGATGACGCCTTTTTGCCGGTTGACGATGCGCGCCACGCCGCGCCCGTCGTCGGGGTCTCGCGCAGCCTTCCACATCTGCTGGATCAGGAGGAGTTCTTCGGGGCTGATAAGCCCTAGTCCGGTCTCTTCCTGCAAGGTGAGCAACTTGGCGAGAAGCTCGCGGCGGGAGGAAATCAGCAACGGCCCATTCCCTGCATTTCCGTTCATACGGCGGGTGTCGCGCTTGCCGTTGGCGGGGTCGCGGTAGAACAAGAGCGTTTCACGGAACTCAATTAGTTTTTCCATCCGCTCGTCGCCGCTGGCGAGCAATCCTTCGCTGGCCTTGTCGCGATCAACCACCGTGCACGTCCAGCAGCCGAAGCGGCTATTTCCACAACTGGGAGTGCTGGTGTCAATTTGGATGGGGCACTCGCCGTTCGAAGCGCTCGCGTAAAGCTTGTAGAGGGGGCGATTGTCTCCACCCCAGGGGTTCGGATTCTGAAGCAGATAGGCCCAAACCTCTTCGGTGGAGAGGAACTCGATAGGATTCGACACCCAGACGCGGGGCAAGTCAGGATGCCGCCGCAATCCGTTGCGGGTTGGGCGAGCCGCCATGGTTTGGGCGCGAGTGGAGCTTTCGGCGCGGCGCGCTCCGAGGTGCAGGATGGCCTCTCCCCAATGGCCCACACGCTGCTTTACCAAGGCGTTTACCGGATCAATCTTCAACCGCTGCGTGCACCAGCGGAAGGTACGGTTGGGGGGAGGGTAGCCCCGTCCAATGATGTTGACCCAAAAGGATTCTTCGATGAGCGGCTTCAGCAGGTTGGCGTCGATATTCATGTTGTGCTGCTCGGAGCACTTCCGCATGCGGTCCAGCGTGCCTTCGATCATTTCCGCGATGGCGGGAATCTCCACGCGCGTGTCCGTGCAAAGGACGGCGATGGGCTTTTTCCGCTGCTCGGCGGGAATGGACAGTACGGCGTCGAAAATCAGCGAGGCCAGCATCGTGCTGTCCTTGCCGCCGCTAAAACCGACCAGCCATGGCCGCTCGTCTTCGAGGTAGAGTTGGCGAAGACTGTCCTTAATCTCCTGAAACATCCTTGCTCCTGTCGGGGGAGTATACACCCCCCACTCTTATTTTCAAGTAATGTCTCAAAGATACAGCATTGGCAAGCGGCCGAAAAGCACTATGCTCGCCGGGAACCGTGACACGCGGGCACGTCGCCGGATCGGGAACGACAAACGCCCTTCCCTGACGGGAAACATGGCGATCTGTCTGGTGAGGAACTCACTTCGACGTGTCGGCAAACCGTAGATGTGACCTCGGGGGGAATAACTGGCGCTCAGGAGGAGAGGCAGGTTCGCATTTTCCGGCCACGGGCACACTGCGAAACGACATCTTGTCACAGCCACTCTTCCTGGCGCGGTCTGGCCAGGCAAGGCGAGGAGATTCGGGAAAAGTCCGCTCACTTGTCTTGCACTGCGAATTAGACACTGGACGAGTCCGAGCGGTGGATTCCCGCTTGCGCGGGAATGACGACCTTCAGGGTGCGCGTCCCCGGTATCGTCATTCCCGCGCAAGCGGGAATCCACTTCTCGTGTCTCAATCGCAGTTTTCTCGCATTTTCCGCTCGCATTTTCCGCTTGACAACTTCAGGGACGTGTGATAGCCTATAATAGTGGTCTTGTTATGGACACATTGTCGCAGGCGAGCGCCGGGCCGCGACGAGGCGCAGGGGAACGCGGAAGGGTCCCGGCTATGGGGGAATGTAGGGAACTACAAAAAATGAAAAATAGTGGGAACGAAGCTAAGAAGTACCTGAAAACAAAGCACATCACTTTTTTGAGTGGTGCAGATTGTGCGCGTTTCGCACGCAAATTAGCACAATTTAGGCGCTGAAAGGAGCAAAAACAGCACAATTTGCGCGAACGAAAAGAAGCTTCCGAGCCGCAAGGCGAGGCGTTGAAAGTGACAAAAAGTCGGCTACACGAGATTTGGGTTTGCATGCCCTCGGCCGTCGCGCGCCCGAAGCGATCGAGAACTTTCGCAAAGCAAAAGGAGCAAACGACCCTCCCATGGCGATAACTTCGATTGAAATTCGCGTTTGCAGGAATTCGCGCGAAAGCATGTCGGACTCAGAGATGAGGGCCGGAGGGAAATCGACTTTCGATTTCCTGGTGGTCTCCATGAAAACCAGCGAGGGAATCGAGGGCGCCTCATTCGGCTTTGCTGGTCGCGGAGCAGAGATGGCCGGCGAGGTTGCAGCTTCCGCCCTCAAGCCATTTTTCCTGGGGAAAGATCCGTGGGCGCGCGAGAAGCACTGGCAGGACTTTCGGACGTATGACCGTTGGTGGAATCACGTTCCCATTTATTCTTACGGCCCTTTCGACATCTGTCTCTACGACATTGCCGCCAAGGCCGCAGGCTTGCCGCTTTACAAACTCCTGGGCACTTACCGGGAAAAGGTGCCTACCTACGCCAGTTCCTTTGTTTTGCCCACCCCTGATGACTACGCACGGCAGGCACTCGAAGTGAAGGCCCGGGGATGGCATGCCTACAAGCTCCACCCGCCGGGAAAGGTCGAATTTGACTTGCAGGCGTACCGTGCCTGCCGTGAGGCAGTGGGTCCGGAGTTCAGGCTGATGGCCGATCCGGTGGCGGCCTACTCTCACGAAGAAGCTCTGCGGGTAGGGCGCGAGCTCGAGCGGCTCAACTACTACTGGCTCGAGGAACCCCTTTTCGATGTGGATTTTCACGGCCTGCGCAAGCTGACCGCCTCACTGGATATTCCGATTATTGGCACGGAGGTTCTGGCAGGCTCCCACTACTCGACGGCCGAGTGCATTTCCACCGGAGTCGTGGACATGGTCCGCACCGATGTGTCGTGGAAGGGCGGCATCACCCCAGTCATGAAAACGGCCCACCTGGCGGAATCCTTCGGCGTCAAATGCGAACTGCATACCACCATTTATCATCCCCTGGAAGTCGTCAACCTGCATTGCTGCTGCGCCATCTCAAACTGCGAGTTCTTTGAACTGCTCTACCCCTTGTCATATATGGATTTCGGCATGACCAACAAATTGCAGATTGACGCCGATGGCTGCGCGCATCCCCCCGAAGCGCCCGGAATCGGCGTCGACTTCGATTGGAAGTTCATCGACCGTTGCACCCTTAAGAAGCTGTAGGCACTAACCACCGCTCTGAAATGCGCTGTCTTTCCGACCCTGAGCGCAGCGAAGGGGAGGAATCTCGCCCTGGCCTTTTGGGGGCGGTCTGCCCGACGCAGAACAAGATTCCTCGCTTCGCTCGGAATGACAGTTTCTGGGCGTTCGTCGGCTGACGAACATGAGCGACTGCTTTATGTGCTGCTTGACCCTCTTCCAGGTTCTCCTGAGTGCGGCATATGGCTAAGGTTCTCGCGATTGCATAATCGTCCTCATTACATGCTCTTGAATTTCAAATCTTGAATTTTGAATTGCGGCTCTGCCGCGCGGTGTTCAAATTGAGCCACGCCGGCAAGGTCAGGCTTCCCAGTGCACCCGAGACATTAAACCTCGCGATACCCGGAACCGCCACCCCGAACCGGAAGCTGCCGGTAAAAATTCCCAAAATGTAAAACATCGCGTCAAGTTCGCGCCCCCATGCATGAACCACAGACGAAAACGAGGTGCGCTGCCCGCTCCCTTACTCCAGCCGGTCAGTCTGCGTGTAGATGAGAATGTACGCGCCACCAGAGGGTCTCGGCAGGAATGCCGCACTCTTTGCAAGGCAGGTGGACTCGCTTCATCCGGGCGCACCCCCACGCACCGCAGCTTGGATCGAGTCGGCGATAAGGCGTTTACCGCCAACTTGACTGCTCCCGTCCAACCTCCGAGTGCCCTGTGATCCGGGCTTGACCGTCAAAGATCACTATCAGACGACATCCAAGGTTTGCCGACGCTGCCAAGTGACTGCTATTCTCGCTCGTTAAACGCCCTCTCGAGTTCGCGGATGTCAGTCATTACGGCTTCGAAATCGGGTTCCTGACCAAAATACATTTCCCGCATTTTTTCGTAGTCCCTGCGGAGGGCCTCTTCGAGCTGGGGGCCGGGCGCAAGGCGGAGAGTTCCCTTTTTAGCGAGTTCATATCGCGCACCGCCCTCGCGGAAAAAGTGTTGCTTATGCTCCACGACTTGCTCTAGCAGGTTGAGATCCCCAAGCGCGCGAACGCCGCGGGGATGTTTGGAAATTACCACAACGTCATGATAGTGGCGAAATACCCGTTCCGTAACGGGCTTCCCGGCTTCGGCGCGATAGTACTCGCGATGCAGGATGGTGGCCTTTTCCCAGAATGTCCGTTCGGGTCCGATAGCGTTTACCTTGACGCTACGCACTTGGAATTGGTCAGGGAATGCTTCCGCCGCGTAGGGCGTCAGGGTTGCCTCCTCGCAGGGGATCTGTTCGCCACGGCACCCGAGTTCAAGGCGCACCGCCCGCCGGATATATCCACTGGCGAGCGCGCCGGGAATGCCTGCCGGATACTTGAAATCAACGGTGTCGCCATCCGGAGCATTGGGATCGATTTCGAGACTCCACCCGTGGCCGCCTAGGGTCGAGCGAATCCGCTCTTCGAGCCTCGGTACGAACTCGCCCGCAATGACATTGCGGCACGAACTCTTCAGCCTTTCGATCGTTCTGTCGCGCAGTTTCGTGCGTTGCTGGTTAGCGGGGTCGTTCTCATCGTTGAAGCCGAGTTCATGGCGGTTGATGACGAGATCGATGTCTTCAGAAAACCGCTGGATAATGCCAAATGCTTTCGATAGCGATGTCCGCCCTTGAAGATGAGGCGGGGAAAATCACGAAACTGGAAGACCTGATGCAGCGTCCAACAGACCCAGAAATCCTTCTCCACGATATCGGGTGATATGCCTTTGGTGACGGCGGTCTGGTTGAATAGCGCTTCTCGATCTTCCGGCGTCGCCCTGGCCCAAGTGTCCATCTACGTCCCCTTCAATTGCCGTATGATCTCATGACTCCAGGCCGGGGCGTGTTTTATTAGTTTGGCGAGTTGCGCACGGTCGCGAGCGCTCAAGGCGCGGGACAACTGTCGAACCACGAGGTCTTTCTTCGCATTGGGCCCGACCGCGCGGATCGCCTGGAGAGCCAGCCCTGCCGGCGTGCCTGCTCCGGGGAAGCGCGATGGCCTGGCGGGTTTCAACTGAATGGTTTGGGCGCCGATCTTGACGCGATGGGCGGGGCCGTCCGTGAGATACACCAACTGGGCGGGGACTTGGTCGGTGAGCCCCAGCAAGTTCGCCGCCCGCGCGCCCGATACCTGCACCCGGCTTCCCGTCTTCGCTGCCAGTACCGCGGCCACATCATCCGGGTTCGGAGCGAGAATGCCAAGCTTCTTGTGAACGCGGGGATAATCATAGAGACCTTGGGCCAAGCGACGGATGGTCTTGTCCTGCGTCAACCGCGCTAACGCGCGATCCACCGCCCGGCGCGTCCCCAAAGCGAGGAAGTCCCGGGGCGTAAACACCCACCCGCGCCCATGCACCCGAATTCGCTTGAGAGCCGAACCTGCGACGGAATCCATGCCATCTCCTGGGGGAAATTATATACATGTTTTCCCCCATAGTGTCAACCATATGTAGATAATAATCCTTTTATATTGAGTTGGTTATTTCGGGAACTTGGCTAGTGCCGCGGAGGAATCCGACTGGGGACCGGACACCTCCGCGCTGCCTGCTATCGTTTTGAATCAGATCTCTTCCCCCTCTTCATTCAACTTCTGTTCCTTAATTTCCTTTTCGATGCTTGACGCGAATCGTTGCGCCCATTCCTTGACGCGCAAGTCCGGCTCTTGTTCCCACTTGCGAACGGTTGCTAGAACTCCCTCCAAATGTCCCGATATCGGCCCGACAAAGGTACCCGTTTGGAAGTTGCCGGCGAAGACAGACAGAATCTTATCGTCGTGTGGGAAACCCGATACGAGCTCACGGGCGCGTTCCGGCAAGGGCGCGCCTATGGCTATCAACTCAGCGATGATGATCGGCCCTCTGGGCTGATTTTCTCTTGCCCACTGGATTAGTGTCGCCGTGGGGATCAACTCCCCGTACCATTTTTCGAGGGTCAGAAGGAGCCGAAAACTGAATCTATCTGTACGGAGGAGAGCACTCCCGACCAACTTCCAAACAACATCTGGACCCGCCTCCGTGGCCCTGGATAGGACTTCAACAAGCGGGTCACCACTGATGTGCGGCTGCGGATCCCTTTCTAAACGGTCTAGGACAAGCTTTGCAATCTTCACGGGTGCTTTCGGTGCAACTCGCCCAGCAAGCTCGCCCCACTGCCAGTCCACATGCGTTGCCTGGCCCACTGGCGCGACTTCCAGCGCCTTCCACACCAAGCCCTCTACGTCTGGAAACGAGTCGGGGTTGGCCTTTGTTATGTGATCTAGGATGGCCACACTCGGCTCGTTTGTTACGAGAGGATCTCCTAGCAACATTAGTTCCACGATTCTAATTGCTAGTTGCCGCGATAACGACTCGACCCAGCTACCGTACTGGAGCGCCGACCAACGTTGACGACTCAACGGTCAGTGAACTTCCGAGCCCGCACGCAGGGCCGGCCCTTCCTTAACGCTCCATTTGTACGTCTCGCTGGTATTGATGGGCCGAATGGTGTACACCGCCCCTGCCGCGATATCCTTCCGCGACCCTTCGTCGATGCGGGCTCCCCACATTTGATATCGCCCTTCGCTCGACAGTTCCCAGCCTGTGAGCGTGGCGTGCAGATCGGGACGGCCTGGGGATGGCAGTACGAAATGATGGCCGGCGCGCGCTTCGAAATCGCGCATCTGGTTCGCATAATGCGGAATGTACTCCTGAATACCAATGTAAAAGTCCGACGGATCGTCGTTCGTCACGGCGGGTCGTACCGCAGCCGGCAGAGCGTCCCTCCAATACGCTTCCTTCACCGTCACCGTGCGCAGTTCCTCGTCGTTGACCTCAGGGTTGCTGGTTTTGAAATACCTTCCGAAATGGTCGGAAACCTTCAAGAGGTGGTACGGATTCAACTGCGAAATCTTGAGCTCATTGGCCTCATACTTGGCTAAGCGGCTTCCCCACGTCTCCGCCATCCGGAGGCTACTGAGGCTGTCGGTGGTCAGGATGTGAGTCTCCAGGCCCAACTGCGCATCTTCCAGGGTGTTCTGCCCGACGGCGTCGTAATTCACCCGCACCCAGCGGTTGCCCACAAACGCCTCGTCGAACCAATGGTCGTTGAACTTGCCGCCGGGGGGCAGACCGTGGCGAATGGTTGCCCGCACGCAGTTGTGGTGGATCGCCGCAAGCAACATTTCCTTCTGCGCAGGGCAATTGGTATCCGCCGGAGGAACGAAGACCACGATTCGCGCCGGAATCCCAAGCGCACGCAACACCGTCGCCAGGTAAACTGAGCAAGAGGTACAGTCCCCATGCACGCGCTTGTAAAACATCGATCGCCCTAACAACTCGCGCTCGAACATCTCGTGGTCGGTCTTGCCCGCCGGGTTCTGCCCGTCAAACAGGCGCCGCAGAGAGGGAAGGACTTCCGGCAGGCCCGCGGAGTAGTCCACGTAATAAGCGGTGAAGGCGTTAGTGTGTTCACTTTGCCGTTCCCTAAACAACCATTCCGATACCTGTTTCACTACTTGAAGATCCGTCAGCTTATCGGGATCGATGCTAGCCTGACGCAATTCCGTTAACAGATCCTCTCGCATCTGCTCATCCCAGTTTTCGGTCGCGGTCGGCGCCAAATACTTCTGCATCTGCGCATAGGCGCATTTCCAGTTTCGAATCCCACTGATTCCCTCGGCGTTGGTATTCAGCGGGTAGTATGTAATCTCTACGGTCACCGAATCCGCATCCTGCCCGATCAGGCGCGCATCCTGATAATCGTCATTCATGTCCGCCACGTCGATTGGCTTGGCGAGCTGCATAAGGGAAGTGATTGTGTAGGTAAACTCTTTCGGATCGTCACCGCCATACTTGTGTACTTTGGCGTAGTCAGAGATCTGTCCGTCCTGATAACACCAGCCGGTGAGAGAGCCCCCCAGAAGAATCGCGCCGAGCACAGCTTTTCGCATAAACACCCCCCACGGGTCGGCGGAAATTATAACACCGAAGTCAATCGGCTGCGTTGGCAGGGGCATTGCCGTAAATGGCATGCTCCGGCAAGCCGGTTGCGCCCGCAACAGACGCGTGTTCTATGGGATTTCAATCGTCACTAGCCCATTTCAAAGGACTTGCGGTGAGTGCTACGAGGTCGCCACAGTAGGCGTTGACATGAACATTACCGTTGTGTATAAGGGACGGCCGGGTGGTTAGTGTTTCTCAGAACTGATCTGGACAACCAGGCGATACGACCTGCGCTTATCGGGTACGGGCGTGACCTGAGGCTTGCTGCCGGATCGAGAGTTGCTCCGTTCTCGCTGTTTGATTTGGGAGGACAAGACGTGCCAGGGACTGCCGAAGGCCAGGTGACTAAGCGCCCGGGACTCCACGACGGATGCACTGTGTCGAAGCCTGCCTCGGCAAGCAAACGAGGTTGAATTGATCTCTTTTCTGACCTCCACGAAGCCCTTATCTCATCTTCCGTTTGCGGAGAAGAACAGATGACTCGAAAACAATTGCGGAAAGGGGCCAGAAAACCTAAGCGAATCGCTGCGCCAAGGGCAAAGCAGCACACCGCCGGAATAAGTGCTAAGGAGAACGAAATGACCCAAACAGGCAAATTGGTAATAATTGGCAGCGAGTCCCGGCTGGACGGCACGCCTCTGGTGATCCAAGGCGACCCGGATCCATTTGGTGCTGCGACCAACTCCCTCTTAGGAAAGGGATTGGAAAGCGGTGATTGCATAACCGTGACTGGAACTATCGGCAAGATCGGGAAGGTGTCTGTGATCTTCATGATAGATGCGACGCCGGCGCCTGGCGCCTGCGCTTAGTAAGAGGCCAAAATGAAGAACCTCCATTTCGTTGTTCTGAGCTCGACCCTGTCTGGTTTGATCTCCATATCGCCGAGTCTCGCCCAAAACCAAGCGCCGGCCAACCAACCCGATCGCCAGAAAGAGCATGGCCTCGAACAGCACCTCAAAGACCAGAACAGCATTTCGGTGGGCACTCCCAAATTGTATGACGAGACAGCGCTCCAGCAGATGCTCAGCACAGCCCAGATGCAACTGGGAGCGTTGCAGGTTCTGAACCGGGTTTCTCTGGGCTCCGGATATGGCGCGATTACGGGGGCGAACTTGTGCACCTTGAGCTTGGATCTCAACATCGGCCCAAACCCTGCTCGGCAGGTGGCAACCACCATAACTCCTGCCAGCCAGAACACAAATTCGAAGTGCGAAAAGGTGCCCGGGCAACCCTTGAACGACACAACATTGACCACCAGCCTTCCCACTCTTTACGGCGTCTCAGCCTCTGGCAGGGATTCCCGGCTGGGCGGAACGCTTCTAGCAATCAAAGGCGACTCAGATCCATTTGGTGCTGCGACCAACTTGGTTTTAGGAAGTGGAATGGAAAGCGGTGATTGCATTACCGTAACTGGAACTACTGGCAATATCGGAGCGCTGTGTGTGATCTTCGTGAAAGAAGCGACGCCGGCGCCCGGCGCCTGCCATTAGTAAGAGGCCAAAATGAAAAACCGCCAGTTGATTGTCCTGGTTGCAATTCTGTCTGGTTTTATCTCCATACCGCCGAGTCTCGCGAGAAAAAAAGCCACGAGTCCGGCGGAGCAGGCCCTCGAAAAGCAGACCGAAGAACAGAAGGGCATCTCGGTGGGCACTCCCAAATTGTATGATGACACAGCGCTACAGCAGATGCTCAGCGCAGCTCAGATGCAACTGGGAGCGTTGCAGGCCCTGAACCAGACCTCTCTGGTCTCCGGATATGGCGCGATTACAGGGGCAAACTTGTCCACCTCGAGCTTTGGTCTCAATATAGGCTCGAACCCTGCCCCGCAGGTGGCAACCACCCTGACCGGGCCGACCTCCAGCACAACGACCACGGCGGTGACGGGCAGCACGCCTAGCACGACTCTCGCCACCACCACAGCTCCTGCCAGCGAGAGCACTACGACGACGTACTCTCCGCCGACCGCGCCACCCTCGAACGCCGCTACACCCACTGCCAGCCTCCCCACTTCTTACGGCGTCTCAGCCTCCGACATCCTCAACGAACAGATGCAGTTAACTTATGAGATCGCCAATCTCCGGCTGTTGCTGGAAGGTTCGTTGAATGATCGGGTGGTGCAGCTGAAGGAAGGGGCTTCAAGGGTAAAGCCGAGGGTTACAATTGGGTTCCCGATCACACTGCGTCCCGACTGTCGGTATAAATCAGCCGTCGCCGTTGTGGAGGTCACGGTCTCGCTTGTGAACGTAGAAGACCAGGTCTTGAATGAAAACGAGCCTATTGCCATTACGGCGCTTCTCCCGCGCGAGAAGACCTACAACGTGGCGGCAATAACCGAGCACGACACAGCGATAGGGGCCGGCATCGTGACGCATGCGATGGTCGGCGCTTCCGTGGGTTGGGGCTTGACTCACCAGAAGTATTACGTCGTGCAAGATCAAGACACAGTCGCGCTGACATTTCAACCGGACGCCCAAACCGCCGCCGGCTTCCTTTGGGAGTTTCGGCCCGTCCTCGGTCGAAGCTATGTGGTCGAGGGGCTCAAGCAGACTTTCGTGCAGCTCGCATTCCCGGCACTTTCAAGCCCTAAAGATCCGACTAACCCGGAGGCATTCGCGCGGGTGAAGATTCGTACCTACTGGCGGAGATACGACAGGTGTCACGGTCTCGTGCTAGGGGTAGTCAAGGATTCGCTGCGCGAAAACGTAGTCGATTGGCCGGTGCCGCGCCTCACCTTGCCCCTCAGCCCGTCTCCTTTTTCTGCACCTAACAATCTCGAGGACCTTGCCAACGGAAAAATGCGCGTGACGTTGAACGGACCTTTTCTCGACGGCACTGCGGTTCGGATCGGCTCGACCGTTTTGCACGATGGAACTCCAGGGTTTGTGTCCGATCTCCACGGCATTACCTTTGAGGCCCCGATCAATGACTTGGCCACCAAAAAAGTGGACCTCGTCGCGCGAGATGGAACCGACAGACAGTTGCTTTTGGCCAAATGCGAAAACCAGAACACCTTCCCGGACATAATTGACGATAAAGACCCTAAACTAATTCACGAGCGATGCGTTTCGGCGCCCGGGATCGAGTCCGCTACGGTGTCGGCAGTTGACGAGAGCAATAGCCTGCTGACTGTCAAGCTAAACAATCTGGATTCTTATCTCAAGGACTTCAAGACCAATCCGTTGGTCATTGTGGTGGGGGGACACACATTTGGTTATTCTGACGCTCCCATTGAAAGGTCGCACGAGACTCTGCGTGCGCTCGTTTCGACAGCGTTCCTGAGTGCGAATCGGGTAGTGACGGTGGCCCCCCTGTTGGCCGCCGACCGGTACAGAGCACTTAAGGCAGTTACGGACCTCAATCTGACCAGTCTGCCGGCGCATCTTGCATTACTCGAGACCACCGACCACATGTCTAAGTTCTTGCTTTATGGGAATCGACTCAAGGGTGCAAAGGTGATTTCCCCGGACGACGCGGACCTGTGCCCGATTGGCCGCCCCGAGGATGAAGACTCCTTGCGACTGCTCGTACTCCCCGCTCCCCATGTGAAACAAATCAAGGAGATTGTGCTTCAGCGCCTTAACGACCGCCCCGTGGCCATAGCTGTCCCTAAACCCGAGCCGGAAACCAAGAAGCCTATCTTTACGGCGGAGGAGCGGGTGACGGTTGGCTCCGACGAGGTGATTATCGTCGGTGAGGGTCTCGACCGGGTGAAGACCGCCTCATTTCACGACAAGCCGCTGCAGCTCAAGCTGGCCGAGGAGAAACTGCACCTGAGCGGGCTCAAGGCAGCGGGCGCGACTGCCAGTGCTGCAACCGTGGAGATCGATTTGACCCTCACTTCGGGCAAGGACACGGTTAGCCTCGAGGTGGTGAGCTCCAAAGTTGAAACCGTGGCGAAATGAGCCGATGCGTATGCATCGGCGGCGTCGCGAAATCCGGCAAATATGCCGACCGCACATGCAAAGTCTGAGCTTCAGAGCGATAAATCGACGCTACGCTTGTTGAATCCAAAGGCCGACGGAGTCACCAATGAACAAAAGAGCCGCGAAATCACGATCGAGTACAAGAACGGCACGAAGGCGACGCTCAAGTTCGAGGTGGTCGCGGCACGGATTGGCGTGAAGGCACCCTAACCCGGATTTCGAACCGGGTTTTGGCGGGTCGTGAGAGGGAAAGAGTCGCTTCTGCGGAGCAGGGGCTTGGAGTGAGGCGGATTCGCAGCAGGTCTCTCAGTGGTTGCCTGGGGTCACGGTCCCACGTGGATGTGCGCAGCCCACTGGGACGGCCGGTCGAAAAGATCCTCGCGAAGTTGCCGCACGGCTCTGTGCAGCAAGTCCGCAGCAGCCGCTATTGAATTCTCCCGCTTGGCCAGGTCACCATAAAAGTGCTCCGAGATATAAGCCGCCGACCGGTCACTGATCTCCCACAGCGCCGCAACGACGTGCCGGTAACCCGCAACTCCAAAGGCCGAGGCGAGGTGCACGGCCTCATCCAGAACAGCCGGAGCTGGGCGCGCGGTGGCGCAGGCCGAGAGGAACGCCATCTCAACGTTCTCCAGATCCATTTGCATCAAATGACTGACCGAGAGCAGATGATCCCGGCCGTCTTCAAGCAGCAGTCCGCTGGACGATGGGGCTTCCATGTTACTCAGTGCATGGCACCCGAAGTGCACCCACCGGTTTTGGGGCAGCGCCTTCAATACGTCGGCTACGGTCGCCGGCGGCTGACCATCAACTTCCCCGAGCAACCGAGCCCGCTCACCGAAGAGACTGTGCAAGAAGTGCGCCTCAACGGAAGCGCCGGGCAGGTCGCGGGCGCCGGGCGTGTGGGGCATGGCGACCACGAGTAGATCGCCCGGTTTCGATCCGGTGCGGCATTGAGGAGATGACATCTGGGCCTGTAAAGTCGGGGTGTACGTCGATATCACCCTATCCATGGCCGTGCGAGGGGCGGCATCGGCACGCGTTTGATGATGCCCGGCAGCGTGCAACGGCAGAAAACTCAGGAATCCTGAAGGGCACCAGCAGATGCGCGGCCAGTCCGCATCCGCCCGCGGCTTACCACTAATCCCAAGTGCGGTCATCACAGGCTCAACCACCGCATCCCACAGCCACACCAACACTTCCTCAATGGCGTGCTCTGCGAACAGGGGTGTACCCAGCCCGGAGAAGTCTTTATAGACATCTTCGACGGCCCCCCAGAGCAGTGTGGCTTTATTCTCCACTTGCGAAGGCGATACCCCCGGCAGGGGTACTAGTCTTACCCCACCGCTCGTTACGACCAACGCGTCGCTGCGCAGGTCGCTTACGCTGAGCAGGACGACCGGACAATTCGCTGCAGGAGCATAGCGCTGGGATGTAGGCTCAGCCGACTGAAACTCCCGGAAGCCCTCAAGCGACTTGATGGTGGCGAGCAAGGAATCCAAGCGCTGCAACAGAGCGGCCCTCTCGCGCCCTATAGCCCCCGGTCGGCGCGCCCAAGCGGAGCGGCCTGTCCGAGGGTCTACGAGTCCGGGGAGATCTTGATCGTCAAGCGCCAAGAGCTGCTCTCGGGTCTGCTGGTACTGCTGTGCAAGGTCAGGGTGCGCCTTGGCCAGTGCCCGGAGCTCGAGGCGGTTGCCGAGCGCATGCGCCAAAAGCACACCGCGGCTATGCTCAAACGCTTTGACAGCTCCCTCCACGTCGTCCATCTGAAGGTGGGCGGCAACCGCTCGAGAAGATAATCCAGCGGCGCTCGCCAATGCGTACTCCTGGTCGCGACGGCTGAGCGGACCCGAGGCGATGCAGGTGAGCAGACGGATCGCTTCGGAATATGCCTGGCAGGCGAGTTGCCAGTCGGCGCGCATGCCTGCGGCTACAGCCCACTGGTTCGCGGCGTGAAGGCGCGTCGTCATCGAGGCGTTGGGCATGCGCGCAGCTTCCTGACTCGCGACCACGCATGCCTCCAGGTCGCCAGCTGCGTTCCGCGCCAACAGCGCCCCGCTCATAGCCAGCAGCGCTTCGCCCCGAGCCGGCATCTCGGGAGGCAGGGATGCCAGGGCCTCTCGGTATTGGGCGATCGCATCGTCCAGGTCCGACTGCGATCGGGTAGCCTGGTACCGGCGCAGTTCTGCGAACGCCACGTTCGACTTCGAAACGGCGCGGATTTCCGAGCCTACTGCGGAGTCCGCCGCTTGCTTGCTGAGCGCGAGGGCTTCATCGAGATCGCCGGGACGCGGGTGCGCGCTGTGGAGCCCGGCTAACAGAGCCGTCGCGAGATTAGATGCGAACATCGCATATTGCGGGTCAGTCGGCGGTGTTGCCTTGAGCGCCGCCCGGGCAGCGCTGATCGCCAACTGGAGTTCGCTGTCAGGCCAGTGATTCCGAGCAGCCCGAGTCAGCGCCAGCAGGCCGAGATTCGAACTGTACATGGGGCGTTCCGGATCATCGTCGCGCGCGATTTGTAGCGCCTGACGGCAGGCCTCGAACCCCTCTTCCAGATCCGAGGCGATTCCCTTCGCGTCAAAGCGCATCATCAGAGCGATTCCCAGATTCGAAAGGCAACCCGCTCGTTCCTTGTCCGACGGATCCATGTGATCAAGGAGCCGCCGCAGCACTGGTATAACTTCATCGATGTCCTCGATCGCGCCACGGGACTCGTATCGCGTGATGAGCGCGGCTGACAGATCAATCAGCATCGGACTTGTTGAGGGTTCGGCATCGAGCGCGGCCTCGCATCGAGTGAGCTTGATGATTTCATCCAAACCGGCGTCCGGCGTGTTGCGATGCTTCGCCCGCAGCGCGTCGACCAGGTTCTTGACCATCGTCCTCCGCCTGGCGCTCTTGGCTTCTACCAGCTCTAGCGCTTCCCGAGCGTACCGTAGCCAACCGTCCACATCTCCTTCAGTACCCGTGACCCGGTACTGGTCGCGATGCGCGAGGCTCAGGTTGAACAACAGTGACGCCCGTTTTGAGTCGCTCTGGTCCGGGTGCCTCAGGCTGGAGTTAGCGATTGCCAGAGCCTCCCGGATGTCGCTGGCCGAATTCGTTAATTCGTGCCTTTCCCTGATGAAGAGACCGAGATTCGAGAAAAAATCAAACCAGATCGGCGATTCGGCGGGCGCCATATTTACTGCCTTGCGCTGCATCGCGATGCGAAGGCTGAGTCCGATAGGGTCGTTGAGGCTCGAGCTACCCAGTTTTACGGCATCCGCAGCCAGGGCCTTGTACCAGTCGGTCCCGAGAAGCCCTGGATTGCGCTTGTAGATTTCGACCAAGGGATCAGGAATGATCCCACCTCCGGCCCTGTAAACCACGCGAAGCAGCGCCAGGGCTTCGACGAAGGAGCGCGCGCGCTCGTCGAGATCCGTAGCGCCCAGCGAACGATAAAAAAACATGAGGCCGGCTGTCTGTGCGGCTTCCGGATCGGATTCCGGATCAATTTCGGCACACAGCCGGACCAATTCGTCCAGCGCTTCCGGGCTCGCGGCTGGCTCGAAGTTCCCACTGTTCACCACACGTGCCAGCCGTGCGATTAGGGCTGCCATAATAGTGTCTCGCTTTGATTTGTCGGCCATAACAGGACCTCCTGCTATTCACGCTGATCCTTTTTCCGCCTTGGGCATAGTGTCTCACGTTTGAACGCCGGCGGCGTCCGCGGTGGTATGGCGGTTGATCCGAGGTGCCCCGTCGTGCGGATCCGGCCAAAATGACTCCTTCAATGATTGCCCTTCCGTGAGTCCACTCCAAGCCAAGAAAATGCACAAAACGTGTCCTTTTTGCGACAGCACCCGGATCGGCTTTGGGTTAATATACCTTGTCATGTGGCGACTTATCATTGTGACGTGTCTCTGCGCTCTTCCGGCTTTTGGCGATCAGAAGCCTGTGGTGAGTCTGGCTGGGATTGGGACGGCCGGGGTGAAACTGACTACGGCCATGGGGCAGTTTTCATTTTCGTATCCGCTAGAGGCGGCGGGGGACGTGAAGGGTCTCACGGTGGCTGTGGATGACTTCCATGGCCCAAACGATAGCGTCGTGAGGCCGGAAGTCACTCTGGACGGAAAGCCGGCAAATGTTGCGATCGATTTCAAGCAGAGCGAACGGCCTCTGCTGAGGATCGCCGGGACATTTCCATATGCCGGCGACTATGCGAGCAACATCGTCATCACGCAGGGCGAGTCGCGGCAAGCCTCGATCCCGGTAGTCGTGACGCGGCAGTGGAACGCCATCGGCGTGCAGGTGGAACTGGTGGATACGGCGCGAGCGACCACGGTCTTGCCGGGCTCGGCGGCCGACGCGACCATCCGGTTTACCGTAAAGGAGAGCGGCGGCAAACCTCTCACAATTTACACGCCGAAGGTGACCGAACTGGCGCTGAAGCGCGGCGATAAGCAGAAGGTACAGGCACGGTACGCAAAGGCAGAACTAAAGGATCCTAAGAGCAGCCTGGCGTTCGAACCGCAGGAGTCGCGCGAATACGTGGTAGTTATTTCGGGACTACAGGATCCTGGCGAGTACAGCGGGGTGATTACGGTGGGAAGCCCTGATGCCACGGCGATGGAGACGGCGTTCACTCTGTTCGTGAAAAATGGTTGGTTCACTGCTTTCCTTTTCATCTTCGCCGGTGTGGGCGCGTCGTACCTGATCCGCCGGTGGACGGGCGAAACGCGGCCGCGTTTGGACTTACAGAGGCGCGTGTCGAATTTGAGCGACGACCTAGGCGCGGTGGAGAAGACCGCAACTCCTCTGCCGTTCGGGTCCGGGCGGGTTTTTACGGCGCTCCGGGAAAAGTTGGCCAAGGTGGGGCGGGATATCGAACAGGGTGCAAGTGGTGATCGGACACCCGAGCTCGATGAATTGAATGTCAAGATCTCGAAACTGCCGCCCTGGCTGACCTTGGGGAACGAACTGGCGGCAGTGGATCCGCAAGCCACGGTGCAGAAGCAGATCGATGATTGGCAGAATTTGGGCGATTCGTATTTCCTGGAGCCGGGCGCGAAGGTGGACGTGCTCGACAAAGCGATCGGCGACATTCGCACCGCCATGAAAGAGGCGGTGAAAGCGGCCATGGTGAAGCGAATCGACGACTTCACGGCTGTCGTGAGCGCTTACAAGACCGCCCACCCGAACGTAAAGATGGACGGGGTGGAGAGGCTGGCCGGTTCGGCCAAGACAAAGGCCGGCGCTGGCGATCCGGCAGGTGCAGGCGCGGATTTGCGATTGGCGCAGTCGGAGTACGCGAAACAGGCGGCGAGCGATTTGAATACGGTGCTGAGCCAGGCGAGCCCGCCTGCCGGTTTCACGCCGCAGGCTTGGGCGGATCTCGCGACGAGGCTACGTGCGAAGATCCCCGATGTTTCGAGGGAGCCGGATCCGGCCAAGGCAATTGCACTGTTCGACGACGTGAACGGCGAGTTCTTGCGGGAGATTATCTCGCACCTGGAAGAACTGGCTCAGGAACTGGCGCCGAAGGTGGACTCAAACCCGCATTTGGCGCCCGAGGCCAAGAAGGAGCTGCAGACGACGCTGGGTGAGGCAGTCGCCGGATTGAAGGGCGCACGCACTTCCCTGGACAGCGGAGATGGGAATGCGGCCATGGCCAGTTACAACAGCGCGGCTGGAAAGATCAAAGGGGTGATTGATAAGTTGGCGGCGACTGGCGTTTCACCACTCGGGCCCGGCAGACAAATCGGTTCGTTTATTGCGGACTTCTTTGCGCCGCCACAGCCTCTCGTGCTTCATGAGGCGCGTGCGGTCTCGGACCGGGTGGAGCGGAAGGTATCGACGGGAGAGAAGTTAACCGAAAAGATCCGGCAATATGACCTGCTCCTCAACCTTGGCTTATTGATCATCGCGACCGTGCTGGGACTGAAGTTGTTGTGGGCGGATAGCGCTACCTGGGGCGGAGCAGGCGATTACGCGGTTGCTTTTTTGTGGGGACTGGGCTTGCAGCAAGTCGGGGGAGCAGGGTTTGAGGGACTACCGGCTGTGTTGAAGAAAGTGACTGGGTGACGCGATGCCTACTGAGTTTCGTCGCACCGATTTGCCAGTTCGTGTGCAATCCGGCGAGCACGGCCGCCATTGGGTGGTTGGCTGCGGAGAGTTTTCGCGTCAAGGCGTTGGCGAAGACCCGCCGCCGCAACTGTTCGCCAACTTGCCTGTCGAGGCGTTCCGGCGGTCGGAACCGCCCGGGACAGGAAAATGGGTAGAGGAGTTGAGCCGGGTTGTCCTGTCATTGGACCTCGAATTGGCATCGCTCGATTGGGAGTCGCTGTTCCAGCCGTTATTGGCGGCCATCGCGTTCCCGTCCCCCGGGTGGTCGAGCAAATTGGTGGTACGCCAATCGGAGGCGCGGCCTCGCTTTGCAGATACGAATTTCAAACTGCCGTTGCGCATCCTTGAATTGGATGCGAGACCGGAACACCCGCTGCCCTCTTGGATTCGGCAGGTGTTTCAGAACTACCCTGACCCTTTGGTGGAGAAGGCCGTGGTGGTTGAGACGCGGCGTCTTGGCGAGGAGCCCCCGAGATGGCCGGTAATCGACGTCCTGCATCTCGATACCTGGCCGGCAGGCCGGGCTGAAGAGTTGCTGACCAACGACGCCACGCGCCCTGGAACACTGGGCTGGTTTGCGAGGTGGACGGGAGCCTGGCAAACAAGGCTGCTGGCCATTCACTGTGCCAGCGGAACCGAAGCGGCAGCGGCGCGAACTTTGGCGCAGCGGCTTTGTGATAAGGGCGGCCCGGCACTGCTCATCGGTCCTGCAGGAGTGACCGAGGCCTTTTGGACGCAATTCTACGACTGGCTCATCCACGACTTCCCGCTGGATGCCGGGATGAACTCAGCGGCTTCAACCGTTGGGCGCCAAGGCGTGCTGTACGCTGCGGGGTGGGAGCGAGCCGAAGGCGTCAGGGTTTCAAGCGCTGGCATGGCGATCGCGGACTTGGCTCGGCAAGCGGGCCGTTCCACAGCACGCATCACGGATTTCGCGCAGAACTGGAACGAGCACTGGGAATTCGCCTTTCATGAGAGTGGCGGATTGATTCCTATGGCCGCCACGCTCGATGACTTGCGGACGGATGCTGCGAACCTTTCACTCAATGCCTGGAGAGGTGCAGACACTGGCGCAAAGCAGGCACAGCGATTCGTCAACGGCGCCTTCTGGCACTCCGCGAATCACACTCTGGAACGTATAGCACCTGCATCAGGGCCCCTTCGAACCGGGGTTCGGTACGAGTTCGGCGTGCAGATTGGGGAGCAGGACCGCGAGACAGCGCCGCTCGACGCCAAGGCGATTTTAGAGGAAATCTTCCAGTGGTCGGTTAACGACGACGGCGTCTGGGTCGAGATTGGTGTCGTGGGACTTGACTTCGAAGTAGAAGGAGATCCGGTGCAGCCGTTGTGGTTGCCGAGGGAGGGCGCGTCGTCAACGGCGTATTTCGGGGTCAGCACAAGAAGCGCGGGTGCAGTGCAGTTGCGGTACGGACTTTACTACCAAAACAATCTGATCCAGTCATTCCGTATGGCAGCGTATGCCGCTCCGTTGGACGGTCAGGCTCCGCCGGACGCTTCGAAGTCCATTGCCGGGGCGCTGGAAGTTGCGCCGGAGCGAGTCCGCGGACTTTATCAGGCGCGGATGGAGTACTCACGGACATCGGCGTTTTCGGAATTAGGAAGAAAGTCCGCGCGCGCGGTGACCATCGTCGCGAACCAACTGAAGGGCAAGGTCGTACTGACGACGAAGGCCACGGATGTATTTGATACGGTGGTTTGTCCCGATGATGGAATGCCGAAGATCGTGCAGGACGTCCGCGAGCGTTTGAACGCGATCGCGTACGACGCAAGCAAGCAGTATCGTTTTGGACCGTATGCGCCGGACCCGGATGGCATGCTGGCCGACGCATTGCGCAGCCTTGCGAAGGTCGGGTTCGGGCTGTATTTCAACCTGGCTCCCAAGCCCGCGACCAGGAAGGCGCTGGAAGCTGCGCTGAGCGGTACGGGAAAGCTTATCCATGTCGCGCACTTGTTGCGCAAGAAGGTTGTACCATGGGCCTTCGTGTACGATCGGGAGTTTGATGATGGGGCTAAGACATGGAAGGGCAACCCGGTCGAGCAGGGAGTCTGTCTCGCGCCGCTTGGACCTAACGGTCTCGAGCCGGGTGAATGCGGCACTCATGAAAACTGCCTCTTAGGGGAAAAGGTCCGGGCGGAACGGCAGTCGAAGGGGTTGGCCCAGTATTGCGAACGTACCGTTGTCTGCCCTCTGCGGTTTTGGGGCTTCCGTCATGCCATTGAGGTGCCGGCGCAGCAGACGGAGGACGATCAACCGAACGAGGAAGCATCATGCATCGTTCCCCTGGCCGATTTCCGACTCATCGCGGGTTTCAACCAACAACTGGCCACCGCCGCAACTCACTGGGCTCAACTGAGCGGCGGCCGGGCATGGTCCCCTCCGGAGTACGATCGGGACGAGATCCTGGACCGCCTGCGTGACCCGGAGATCGACTTCATCTATTTCTTCTGCCATGCGCGGGGTGGTGAACTGGACGATCCTTCCATCGATCCACCGTACCTGGAATTTCAGCCTTCGGGAACCACCATTGCGCAGTCCATTGAGCCGCAGAACCTGGCGGACACCGTCACTTGGGACCACAGGCCCCTGGTGTTCCTGAACGCATGCGGGACACTCGGATACAGTCCCGATGCACTCTCGCCGTTTCTGAAAGCGCTGGTGGACGGGCGCGGCGCTGCTGGCGTGCTGGGCACCGAGATTCCGGTTCCGGAGGCGCTTGCGGGGGAGGTGGCATGCGCATTCATCCGGCGGTTCATCGCAGGGGTACCTGCGGGCAAGGCTTTGCTGGAGGCGAGGCAGGACCTGTTGGCGAAGAAGAATCCCTTGGGGTTGATATACACGCTGTATGCGCCCACGGAACTGGCCGTCGATACTGATGCGGACGGGAAATGCGGATAAATGGAACATGGCCCCCCCATGGCACCTCAGCTCGACTAAAGGGACACTGCTCGCGACGGGCCCTGTTCGGGCCGGTGCCTCGGCTACGATTCACGGCCGGTTTTCCGGCCTAATCCAGTTCAAAGCTTCCGTCTGGTCCTTAATGGATTCCGCTATAACCTATATTAAGAACGAGGCAATTCGTTCACCGCCGTGGGTTCGAATCACGAATCCAGCTGCTTGAGAATGATTTGCGGACCGTATACTGTGGCGTGATGTGATCTGACCGCGGATAAGCATAGCCGGTCCTTGGGTTTGTCTACGAGTCCACTGACCATTCGACATTCCTGCGGATCACGGGAATTTGGGACGGGGTGCATATTGGGGTGCATATTCGTGCCCGAACTGTAGGGTCGGGTCCGAATGAGAGCCACTGTATCCGACTGAAAAGTCGTGGGTCCGAACAGGGTGAACGGTGGTGCGAGTGTTTCCTAAACCGTGGGTCGGTGGTTCGAATCCCTCCAGGCCTACCATTCTAAAGGACTTAGCTGTTTCTAGAACAACGGTTTTCACGACCTTCGCATCTATACGACGCGAAATCAACAGCCCTTCAAAACAAAGGACTTAGGGACAAAAATCAGAGGATTGTCGCCGCGAGGTGCATAAGGGGTGCATATTCGTTTCGGGGTTTGTGATGTCGATTGGGCCTTCGAAGCTGCAGAGGTGCATATTCGACCGAATCTCGGTCGTGTGAGTTTCCCTTGAATCTCTAACAGGTATGCGAGTGCTAATACTGGTCTCCGGTTAAATGCTGAGGTTTACAAGGCTTCCAGCCGGCAGGGCAGGCAAGTAGCTGCGTGCCAGGTCGCTGAGCCCGTGCAATCGGGGTCAGAGATTCACATATTCTGGCACCACAAACTTTCCTGACCAGAATCGTGGGTTTGCTGATTCTGTTTTCTTGCTGTTGCACCCACTCCACATTCTGGTGTACTGATGGCCCCAATTCTGGAGAACCTTGCCGAAGCGCTGGAAACTGATCAGACGGTCTGATTGCAGGTTCTTCTTAGTCGCTTCCCACCATCTCCAATCGCTCCTTGCGTTGGTGCCAGTCCGGCATCAATCGACTCAGAAGCCGGTAGAACCTCGGCCCAGGATGGGGAGGTCGGAGGTGAGACAGTTCGTGGGTAATAACGTAGTCAATGCAGTAGGTCGGAGCCCTCGCCAACTCCGTGTTGAGGAGAATGACGCCCGGCTTTTTTGCAACTACCCTATCGGCCCCTCATTCGCCGAATGCGGCCAGAAGGTCGATCGATTCCTTTGCGGCCTCCACCAGGACCGAGTTTTCCAGGTTGGGAGAATATGACTATCGCAACGCGGCCAACGCTTCGGCGAGGGGCGCCGTGGCGAACGTTCTGGCGTAGTCGGACATCCCGTACGGAATAATCAGTTGCCCGCCGCGCAGGAGACTGCCGCAGGAGTAAACGAGATTGGGGACGCAGCCTTCGCGCTCGTTTTTGTTGTGCTTGATGAGTGGCTCACGCAGGATGGTTTTCAGAGGATGATCGGGGCTACGAAGCGGGCTCACTGAACACCGTGACCGCATTTTGCATGAGCTTCATTTCCGCCAGCGAGAGCAGGAATGCCAGCGTCGATTCGGCTCCCTGGTTCATGTTAACTCGATCCACGTGCAAAGCGTCGCAACAGCCGCCGGAATGGACGGAGTGAAGTTCCAACCCGAGATCGTTCCAGCCCAAAAACCAGTCGAAGGCGCGATGGGCTTGTTCGTACCACCACGAGTCCGAGGTTGCCCTGTAGGCCTCAAGACACGCCGACACCATCGCTTGAGCCTCGATCGGCTGCTGGTCGAAGGTCGAGCGTATTCCCCCGCGCCGATAAAATCCGTTGCTGCCGATCGGCCGGAAGCACCCACTCTCGGAGGTTTGCACCTTCACCAGCCACCTCAAAGCATCCAAGCCCCGGTCGAACGCTTTTTTATATCCGTTAACACGCCCGCTGAGGATCAGAGCGTGCGCGAGCTTGGCATTGTCGTAACTCAACTCCTCTTCAAACCAGGGCCAATCCGGGTGGGAGGCCCTGTCGAAAATATCCATCAACCGTGCCCTCAGCCCTTCGCGGAGTTGACTGACCAAGCGGTCGCCGCTCAGACGGCGCAAATATTCATGGATGCCGATGAGGCAGAATGCCCATGCGCGCGGTGAAGTGAACGTTGCGACCGCCGGCAATGCCCGCGCGAAGAGTTGTCCGGCCATAATCTGAAAACCTCGATGCGGGGAGCGTCCTACGCCCACACCCAGCGCCCAGAGCGCGCGAGCATGACAATCCTCAGATCCTTGTTCATCAAGCCAGCGGCGGCCAAAACTCAGGAAGTTATGGAACCGTTTCATTTTGTCATCGAAGGCGTAGTTCAAGAAAGCGGCGTAAGTGGTGGAAAGCGTTTGTACACGTGTTGGTTCCTCTTTCAGCTCATCGAGCAGGGTCGAAAGAATGAAGGCCCGGGCGTTGTCGTCCGTGCAGTATCCCTCGGAAAAATTCGGCACGGTGAGAATCGCGTGTTGGAAAATGCCGGTCGAGTCGGTCATCCGAGAAAGATGGTCCAGTCGTAGCTGCGGCAACTCCCGCGGTTGCTGGTCGAGAGTCTTCGTCGCAAACAACTTCCGGGACAACGAGGCGCCCTGGAGGCGAGCTTGTTCGAAGCTGTGCATGTAGAGGCGCGCCACGTTGCTCCAGACCATCTCGCGGCCCAGCCTGTAGGCGTTCTTGCGCATGGCGTGCCGGCGTGTCGCATCGCGGAGCGAGCCGCAGACCTCTCGGCCGATGGCGCTGGAGTCCCCAAAGGGCACCAAAACACCGCGGTCCTCCGCCAGTAACTCCGCGGCGTGCCAATAAGGAGTCGAAACCACGGCTTTACCCGCGCCAAACGCGTAAGCCAGCGTGCCCGAGGTGATCTGCGCCTCGTTGAGATACGGCGTAATGTAGAGGTCCGCCGCACCAATGAACTCTTTCAACTCCTCGAGTTCTACAAAGCGGTTGTAGAAAATAACGCTCTTCTCGACCTTGTTCTTTTTGGCCAGGAGTTCCA
>Ga0326727_10005064_pt1 | contig 38268 bp, 34 predicted proteins | sample MB2enrmetagenome_FD_207643 | JGI IMG/M metagenome (GOLD analysis project Ga0326727, IMG submission 207643) | Lab enriched peat soil microbial communities from McLean, Ithaca, NY, United States - MB29MY | ecosystem: Environmental > Terrestrial > Soil > Wetlands > Peat | place: USA: New York... | reverse complement strand
GGCTATCGTTCGTCGTTGTTTTACGCCCATGCCGCCTTTCAGCACAATGACGTGTTTGACAAGATTCTTCAATCTCCCGGCAAATTCATCTATTTGGCTGGTGCGTTCAGTCAGGAGGATGGGAGAGTGACCGGCATTGATGGCGCGTAGCAGGTCAATACAGATGAGATCGTTGCGGGCCTTGTTCCCGGCTAATGCCGAATAAATTTCGTGCATTTGCGGCTTTCCTGTCGTGGGCAGCAACCGGAAATTGGTCGGCCTCGGAAGGACGATGTGCTTGAAAGGGCGCGCGAGTGCCTGGGCTTTGGCATCCACACGGTGGCGGATCGGGCCGCACTGCATCACGATGATGGGATGATGCCCGTCCTTACGTTGCGGCGTGGCCGTCAAACCCGTGATATAACGCGCCTTCACCTGCCTCAACACCTGCTCGAAACTCACCGCTGAAAGATGATGACATTCGTCCACAATAACATGGCCGTAGTTTGCGACCAAGTCATCCACAACCTGTTTGCGGTTCAGGCTCTGAATGACGGCCACGTCAATAATACCGCTAGCGCGCCGCCGCCCGCCGCCAATTTGGCCAATGCTTTTTATCGGCTGGTTTAGAAATGCCGCAAGCCGCTCGCGCCATTGATCCAGCAGTTGCCGCCGATGAACCAGAACAAGTGTGTTCACTTTCCGCGCGGCGATAAGCCATGCAGCAATGACGGTTTTTCCGAAGGCGGTCGTTGCGCACAGTATGCCGTCGTCGGACGCAAGCATGGCATCGGCGGCGGCTTGTTGTTCGGGGCGAAGCTGGCCATGAAATTTCACCTCAATCGGGCTGCCAACAAATCGCTGATCGTTGAGTTGAACGACGACGTTGTGCGATTTGAAAAACGCCGTGATTTCATCCAGACAGCCACGCGGCAAGGCGATGTGTTGCGGGAATTCCTCCGCGCACCGGATGACGCGCGGCTTGCCAAACGTGGAAAGCCGCATTGCCTGCGCCCGGTAAAACTCTGGGTTTTGAAACGCCGCCAGCCGGTGCAACCGGTTCAATATCGCGGACGGCAGACCTTCTTTTTCCACATAGATCAAATTGCTGCGAACAATTTTTACACTCGGCGGCAGTGGGCCGGGAATCGGCTGATCCTTTTTCTTCCGCGACGGCGGCAGCGTCCACGGGTCTTCATTTGAATCGTCGTCGGTAACACTGCGCCGAACACCGATGATTTCACCGCTGTGTTCGGCATCACACACCAGCGTTTCAATTTCGGAAAACGACATTTGCCGGATGCTCGACAGGAATGCCCACTGGTCGGGATATGGATTAAAATCAGCGCCGAGGAAAACACTGTTGCCGTGGCTGCGTGGCAGGTGTTGCAACGGCAGGGCGATGAGATTGCCGAAGCCGCCTTTCGGCATCGTGTCCTGGCTCGGAAAAAATCGATCGTATGAATCGAGGCCAAGCTGGTGACGCCGCTCCATCGTCCGCGTGAGGATGGCTGCGCCAAGTTTTCGCGCCAAGTTGGCGGGCAGCGGCGCATCAAAGAAAATCCAGACATGACCGCCGCGTCCAGAACGCGACCGTTCGAGGCCGGCGGGAATTTTCCAATCGGCACAGGTTTGAAGAGATGCCCGCACATCATCTTGCCAGGTGGTCTTGTCGAAATCGGCAGCCAAAGACCAGCACGTTTCATCCGTCAGCAGCGGATAAACCCCCGCCGTCAGTTTGCCGGTGAGATGATCGTGAATCACTTGATCCGTCAACGGAAAGTATTCCTTCGGTTCGTCGGGCCGCTTTTGAAACAAATTGCTCCATATTTTTCGATGCGCGGGTGAATATCCGGTTTTGCCATTCCGTCCTTCCCAGCGCGCCGCATAAACATCATCGCGTCCACGAAATAGACTGCGGAACAACTTCACTTTTTCATCTGAACTGGATTTAGAAGTAACTTTAGCCAAAATGGACTTAAATTCAATGGTGTCGTCGGTTGATTGAGCCGCTGCTTCGGCCTGTGGAAGTCCTAGGTGTTCGCGAAGCTGCTGGTTTTCAGCACGCAACTGTTCACATTCCGCGAGCGCGGCGGCTAGTCTTTGTTCAATTGGCGAACTCACTGGTTCAAGACTCCTAAAATCCGGGGCCAATCGAAAGAAAAAGCGTGAGTGCTGATCGAGCTTTTGCAATCAGCATAAACTTTAATTATTAAAATTAGAAAAACTGGCGGAAGGGGTGGGATTCGAACCCACGTTAGGATTGCTCCTAAGCCTGATTTCGAGTCAGGTGCCTTCAACCACTCAGCCACCCTTCCGCTAACGCTGATTTAATTGAAGAAAATTCAGTTTTTAGATTCTTCAAATTTGACATTTCTATACTGGAGTTCTATACTATCTGCATGAAGACCAATTCATCGGATAATACGGAACAACGCTGGCAAAAAACGCCCGTGGCGAACCTCGTCCGCCACGTTCAATCAGGCAACTATTATGCGCGAATTCGCGTGCGCGGCAAGCTCATTTGGAAATCGCTCAAGACCGACCGAATCAGCGTCGCCAAACTACGCCTCGGTGATTTCCACAAAGAGGAGCGGCAGCGCGCCGCAGCGCAGACAGCGGTTGCGCGTGGGAAAATGACTTTTGCCGACGCCTTGCAAACTTACCGCGAGCGGTTAAGCGGCGACCAATCACTCAAAGACCGGAGCAAAACATACCGGCAGGAAAGAATTGCGGCCTTGCTGAAATCGTGGCCCGACCTCAATCAAATGGATGTTGCCCAAATCTCCAAGGCCGATGGCTTGGCTTGGGCTGCGCGATTCGGGAAAACCGCAAGCCCGTCGGCTTTCAACAATACCATCGGAACATTTCGGGCGGTTTTGGACATCGCGGTTGAAGCGGGAGCGCGTTACGACAATCCTGCCATCCATATCAAACGGAAAAAAATCCGGCAGAAGCAATTGCAACTTCCGAGTCAAAAGCAGTTCGTTGAATTGATAACCACAATCAGAAAGGGCGACGGCGGCTGGGCAGAACGGTGCGCCGATCTCGTGGAATTTCTAGCATACAGTGGTTGCCGAAAAGGTGAAGCAGCGCGCGTCAATGGCCGGGACTGTGACTTTGAAAAAGGCGAAATTACGGTTTTGGGCGACCCGGCTACTGGAACAAAGAATTGGGGAATTCGCCGTGTTCCCATGATTCCCGATATGCGCCGGTTATTGGAACGGCTGAAAAACGAGCGAGGCGAGGCGCAATTCTTAAGCAATCCCATTATGCTCGTTCACGAATGCCAGGGTGCAATTGACACGGCCTGCAAAAAATTGGGGATTACCCGCTTTACGCACCATGATTTGCGACATCTGTTTGCCACCCGCTGCATTGAATCGGGCGTGGATATTCCGACTGTTTCGCGCTGGCTTGGCCACAAAGACGGAGGCGCGCTGGCGATGAAAGTTTATGGACACCTGCGCGACAGCCATTCCACTGCAATGGCGCAAAAAGTTCGGTTCGTCGAAAGCGAAGAAGGTGACGAGACAAACAATACAGCACAGGCCGCAAATTAGTTCAGGCTTGATTAACTTTTATTCTCCTCAATTTCAATGGCCTTGACCCAACCTTCTTCACCAGTGGCTAACGAAGAATAACGCTCTGCCATCGGCTTGATGAACTCCACGCATCGCGCCTGCAAAGCAACGCCCAGGTTGCGGAGATTTTTTCCCTTGATCCGAACCGTGCGGTTCAAAAATGAAATGGTGATGATGTCAACGTCTTGGGTGGATTCAAACTTGACCAGTTCGACGTGATGATACGACAGCCCATAAAAACAGTTCGCGCTGGTTTCCAGCCGCAAATTGTCCATCGGCACAGGGTCACTGTTGACATGACGACCAAGTTTGTAGCAGGGGGAATTGGTATTCATATTCTCATGCCTCGACTCTTTTGCTGGTTTTGGGCTGGTTTAATTTCAATCCGCCGCCGGACAGTTTCAGGCTTTTGAACCGGCGGCTTGATCGTTTCAGTCGGCTTCTCGGTTGGCTTGATGGATTCAGTTGGTTTCACGGCCTGCGATTGCTTGGCCGCTTCTGCCTGCCGGAGAGCTTCCGCTTCACGTTCCAATTGTTCATTCTGCGCTATTTCTGCGGCTCGCTTTGACGAAGCGCGCTGCGATGCTTGAACATTGAGAACAAAGGCCATATCGCGCCCCCAAATGGTTGCCAGCTTTTGAAAGGCGCTTGGCTTCATGTCCAAGGCCAGCGTCCGGTGGCCTGAATGAGTGATGTTCTGGCGAAGCTGGATTTTGTCCGCCGTGAAAATCTTCACGCCCTTGCGCCCGCGCGAAATCGTCACATACCATTGCTGCTCGTTTGTGGCCGCTTTGACCGCTGAATCCGAAAACAAAACGTAATCCACATTTTTGCCTTGAGCGGCGTAAGACGTGACCGCGTAGCCGCGCACGAACTGGCGGTAATTTTTTGCCAGCACCCGCCCATCATTCAGGGCAATGCGCCCGTCAGCATGAATTTCCTTCACCGTCACCAATTCACCATTGGCGAGCCTGCGCCCATCCTGGCTTTGGGCATTGGCTTTGAGTTGCAGCCGGTCCCCGGTGGACAGGGATAGCTCTTTTGGCTGGCAGACGGTGATTTTATCCAATTCCTTGAACGGCACAGGCCGGATGTGGTTGTCGGCCTCAATCAGCAGATGCCTGTTCGTGATGCCGCGCAGCTTTCCCGCGCTGCCGGATTTGAAACCGGCCGTAGGACGGTTGAACACCAGCACCGAATCCGGCTGGTAAAACCGCTTGTCGCGCTTTTGCGCGTCCGTCAAATCCTGACGCTCCAATGCCGTGACCGTGGTTTCAGCTTGGCCGATTAACTTTTGTGCTTTCAGGCCGAGCCGGACTTGTTCATTGACCTTGTGAATTTCCGTCCAGCTTTGCGAGACGACCACGGTGGATTGCTGATTTTTGAAAAGTTCAAGAAAGTATTCCGTCAATTTCTGTTGTTGATCGGCCAGTGAGCAAGCGACGATGGCATCGTGATTATCCAGCCGGTCGAATGATGCACCGAGTTTGCCCCGCCGTGCTTCATCCACGGCGAGTTTGTATTGTTCCAGCCAATGACGTTCGGCTTGAGTTTTGGCTGAATCAGGATTTTGACGGCGAATGTTCGTCAGTTCGGCGTAACCAAGCCCGGCATACTTCTCAATCGCCCGCAGCGCGTCTGACGCTTCAACCGCTCCATGCTGATGCGTGTCGCCGGACAGGATGACCCGGCCTTGATTGATTTGAATGAAATCCAGCAGTTGCAACATTTGTTGCCCGCCGATTTGTCCGGCCTCGTCCACGAGGGCGACCGCGCCGCGCCGCATGGAACGATGCGCGAGAAAAGCACTGACCGTTTCGGCGCCGGTGAAACCATCGCGCTCCAGATCGGCGACCTGCTGGCGTTGCGGCGCGAGGACATGGACGGTCTGACGAGCTTTGGCGAGTCCGGCTTTGACTTCACGCAAGGTATAGCTCTTGCCCGTCCCTGCCCCGCCGCGAAAGAGCGTGACAAAATCCCGCGAGGACAAAATATGCTCCACCGCCTTGCCCTGCTCATAATCCAGCGAATGGTTTATCCTGCGATAATTGAAGGCCAGCGGCTGGTATTGATTCATCTGATGTTGCGCCAGCCTGACGATGTTCAATTCACGTCGCAGGACATCGCGCGTGGTGATTTTCCCCTGAAATTGTTCGTCACGGATATAATCACGCTTCCCGGTTGCGCCCTGAATTTCCGCCAGCGACACATCCTGACCGCGCAGATGTTCCAGCGCGTGACACCAAACCTCATGCTCATGGACGACGGAGCGGCGTTCAAACAGATGTTGCTCCGCCCATGACACGGCTTGCACCGCTGTTATCTTTTCTGAATTTGCCGGTGAGCGATGTTTGTCCAAATGGTTGATTTGCCACCATTCTTTCCATGACAGTTGTTTGTTCCAGGCGGATTGTAGTTTGACGATGCCGACATCTTTGATCTTCCGCGCCCGTTCCTTGTGCGCGATGTTCGCCCGGATGACCTTGATATTCTGATTGGCCTTGTCCGGCTCGCGTTCCAGAAATTCCTTGGTCTTTTCGTCAATCTCGCGGTGACGCTTGGAAAAGCGGTCAATCAATTCCTTGCTGACACCGACAATCTCGAAATCACCACGCGGATTGTTTTCAACGCCGTAGCCACATTTTTGGAGCGACCTGACCATTTCGTGATAATAGACGTTCCGAACGAATTTCTGCGCCGAGACCATTTCACCGGCTTCCAATGCTTTCCAGCGGCCTTCAGTGGCATCCCAAGTGGCATTGAACAGGATGCAATGGCTATGCAAGTGCGGGTCTAAAGCGCGTGACGTGTCATGCCGGAAAATGCCGCCGACCACATTGCCAGTTGCCCGTTGTGAATACTGATTCTGTTTGCGGACACGGGTTGCAGCGTAGGTTTGCAACTGGCGCACGGCCACCTGCACCGCTTCATCATGCGCCTCGATGATGCGTTTATCATTTCCCACCAGTGCCGCGATGGAAACTGATTTGGGCGGTGACAATGTGAAATCGTAGAACACCCGGCGATTGGCGGATTCATGGATATTCCCATCCTTATCTATGCTGACACGTTTTGAATTGAGCCGGGGCGTCAACTGCTCACCTGATTGCGGATGAAGATTGCGGCACAGGTTCACGAATTCCTTTTCATTGGTGACACCGGACAATCCCAATCGCCTTGCCCCTTCACCAATCCATTGACCGGAAACGCTCCGGCCTTCCATGTAGTAATCACCGACCCGCAAATGTTCACGGAAATAGGACTCCGCATTCTGCAAACTGTATTGCGCCTTCATCGTCAACATGGCGGCAAGTTAAACCATCAGGAGCCAAATCTTGCGCTATGGGTGACGCAAAATGCAGGGAATGAAATGTTACATATAAACCGTGTTGGAAAGAGGACGCTGTTCTCCTTGCTAGTGCAAGGGGCAGACGTAACAACGAAAACGCCAGACAAAAATCAAATGGCAGATGAATCGAAAATTATGAATGCACCAATCGTATCCGCCGACGCGAAGGCTCGCTTAACGGAAGCCGTCAAAAATTACGCGCCGCCCGCGCCGGAAAAATACCGCGCGTTGAACGAAGTGAAAGAATCCATCATTGCGCTGCGCGAACGCAAAGCCTCGTATGAAACGATTCGTGTGATGTTGCACGAGAACGTCGGCATTGAGGTATCACACCAGACCGTCGCCCGCTATTGCCGCGAAGTGCTGGATGCAGGCAAGGCAAACAAGCCGCGCCGTCCCAAAACGCCAACGGCGGAATCACCGGCAACCGCCCAAGGGGAATTGGCAGCGCGTCCGCCTTCGAGTCAGTCACGGCCACGGGGACCGCGCATCGCCGATTCCAAAAACCTTTAGCGCAGCAGCGCAGGCGTCGCCAGTCGCGGCGACCAAGAGCGACTCAAAAGCGATCCGCCAATGCCAAAAAGCAAAAGCCTTTGGGGTTCAGCGTCCGCGACCAACGCGCGTTCACAGCCGTGTAACGCGCGCTCGTCGCGGACAGCAGCGGGAAAAACGCAGTCGCATTCGCTTCCGTCTGCGGCTCGGCGCTGGCGTTGCGCTCCGGCTCCGCTCCAGCCGTCGCTTTGCCTGCGCTTCACTTTTTCCATCGCTGACCACAGACCGAAGCATATTTATCTGTGCGCTGTTGAAATTGTTTCATTAAGGATTGCCGGCGCATACATTGACAATAGTGCAGGCGAGTCTTTCAAACACAGCTTTTTCGACATGCTTGGCGTCCTTGCTGAAAGTGTTATCGCGGTTGGGAACCCAACCGGGAAGAATTCGGTGATCTGACCGGAGAATCAATGACTGACATCGTAACAACCGAATTAGCACGGCGTCCTTGGGCAATTCCAATTGACTTAATTTGTTCCGTCACTGGCGAAACATGGTAAGTCACCATTCGTGTCCGCGCAAGCCACTTTTAGGCATCAGGCGTCACGTTTGCCAAAAAATGCCACGCCGACGCGAAGATAAATTTGACTGCGCCTTCTCTCAGCTTGACCGACAAGTCGGTAACCATCAAAGTTTCCGAGGGGCCGCCCGTAAAATGAAAATCAATATCATCTCAATCATCATTGCCTTCACCTGGCTGCAACTGCGCGTGGTCGCCGCAGATTCGTCATTTGTCCCGCCTGCGTCACCGCACGTGACTTACAACTTCAATCCCGGCTGGAAATTCATCCGCGAGGACGTGACCAACGCCGAACAGTCCGGGTTCGACGACTCGAAGTGGAGCGATGTCAGTGCGCCGCACACTTACAACGATGTGGATTCCTATACCGTAATCATTAGCCACAAGGGTGGCGACCGGGGAGCATGGTCGGGCATCACCTGGTATCGCAAGCATTTCAAGCTGCCGGCGGGCGCGAAAGACGGGAAGGTTTTTCTGGAGTTTGAAGGGCTGAAACAGGCGGGCCGCTTTTGGGTCAACGGGAAATACATAGGCAAATATGAAAACGGCGTCACGCCCTGCGGTCTTGATTTGACGGGCTTCGTGAATTTTGGCGACAAGGAAAACGTCATTGCCGTGAAAGTGGACAACAGCAGCGATTACAAGGAGGAGGCGACCGGCGTGCCGTTTGAATGGATGACGCGCGCCTTTGATCCCAATTACGGCGGGTTGAATCATGACATCTGGCTGCACTTGACGGGCAAGATTTATCAAACGCTCCCGCTTTACGAAAATCTCAGGACCGGCGGCACCTATATTTATCCGTCGAACTTTTCCATCAAGGACAAGACTTGCGATGTGAACATTGAAGCGCAGGTTAAGAATGAATCCAGCGACCAGCAATCAATCACGTTGTCGGCAATCGTCGTGGACGCGAACGGAAATGTCGCTGCGAAATTTTCCGGCGGCACTTCGGACCTGGTCAGTGGCAAAATGGAAAATTTTACAGCCAGCGGAAAATTGACCGACGCGAAATTCTGGAGCGATGAAACTCCAAACCTTTACGATGTTTATACCATTTTGACCGTGAACGACAAAGTCGTGGACGTGCAGAAAATCCGGACTGGCTTCCGCAAGGCGGAATTCAAAAGCGGCACCGGCACCGGCGGCGTTTATATCAATGACAAATTTATGTGGCTCACTGGGTATGCGCAGCGTTCATCGGATGAATGGGCGGGGCTTGGGGAGGCATACCCCGATTGGATGCATGATTACAATGCGGAGCTGGTTCGCAGCACGCATGCGAATTTCATCCGCTGGATGCACGTTTCGCCGCAGGCAGTGGATGTGCGGGCGTGCGACAAGGTTGGCATCATTGATGTTTGTCCGGCGGGCGACAATGAAGGGGACCCGGTGTTGGATAACCGGCTGACCCCGGACGCCGCCGAAGCGCAGTGGAATCAGCGCGTGGAAGTGATGCGCGATTCGATGATTTATTTCCGCAACGATCCGAGCCTATTGTTTTGGGAAGCCGGCACCGCTGTCATCACTACAAACCATATGCGGCAGATGGTGGCCTTGCGCAAGAAATGGGACCCCAATGGCGGGCGGGTGGTTGGCTATCGGAACCATGGCAGCGACGATCTGAACAATGCCCTCACCCCCATTGCGGAATACTATGCTGTGATGCTTAGCCAGGACCGGCGCACGGACAAAGTTGTCAAACCGGGGGAAATCTTCCGCGGTTATAGTGTTGACCGCCGCAACCGGGCGCCTTTGATTGAAATGGAAGATTTCCGCGACGAGGCGGCGCGCCGGTTTTGGGATGATTATTCGCCGCCGTCTTTTGGATTCAAGCCCGGCCCGAATGACGTTTACCATTGGAATTCCGAAACCTTCTGCCTTGCCGCCGCCGTGCGCTACCATGATTATTTGATCAACATTATTACCAACACCGACCCGGTGCATTCCAAATGGTCCGGTTACGCTTCGATTTACTGGTCGGACTCGGATGCGGACGGGCGTCAGGATAGCAGCGAAGTGGCGCGGGTCAGCGGCAAAGTGGATTCCGTGCGGCTGCCCAAACAGGCTTATTATGTTTGTCGCGTGATGCAAAATTCCGCTCCGGACATCCATATCATCGGCCACTGGACTTATCCGACGAACACGGTGAAGACGATTTACGTCGCAGCCAATCATTGCGACTCGGTCGAGCTTTTTGTGAATGGCAAATCCATCGGCACGGCGACCAAGCCGATTGATTTTATGGACACGTTCGGTGGCGAAAATAAGGACCTGGGCAAAACCGGTTACATTTATGCATTTCCAAACGCGAAATTCGCGCCCGGAAACATTTCCGCTGTGGCCAAAGCGCAGAATAAAATTGTTGCGCGAGATGAAATTGAAACCGCCGGCGAACCGAAAGCTTTGAAGCTCACGCCCCACACTGGTCCGAATGGTTTGCAGGCTGACGGCTCGGATGTGGCGTTCTTTGATGTGGAAGTGGTGGATGCGCAAGGCCGCCGCTGCCCGACCGACGAAGCGCGCGTAGATTTTAAGATAAATGGCCCGGCCATCTGGCGCGGCGGCTACAACAGCGGCAAGATCAACTCCATCAACAATCTTTATCTCGACACCGAATGCGGCATCAGCCGCGTCGCCGTCCGCTCGACGCTGGCGCCCGGCACAATCACGCTGACGGCCTCGCGCGACGGGCTTGAACCGGCGACTGTGAAAGTTGATTCAAAGTCTGTGGACATTGCAGGTGGGTTGTCGCCGTAAAACCTACAACGAAACTGTTAACGATTTTCCCGATAACCGAGTATGCAACGAGTATTTGGCGAGTTCAGCCCGATAGTGGTCGGATAATGACAAAAACCGCTTGAACCCTTGCGAAGCCGGTGTAAAATTGCCTCTAAAATCAGGGTGGTGAGGCTGATTGTCGATGAAGGCCTCGTTCGATTCCGATTCCCGCCCCAAATACCACTATAGGCGTTGTTAAAAACACTGATTCTTCGACGGTTTTTCCGCAGTGCCGAATTCTGGCCGATGCGTATCGGTGCGGAACCAGATGGCAACCCCACGACCATGAAGACATCCGCAGGCCGATGCCGATTGACCGTGCTATCGCCTTCATTGATCGGAACAGCCGCCATATCCGATGCACGTCGTTGGCCTCAATCGCCTCCGGTTGGATGAATATCTCGTCGAGGCATTGCAGGAATTACACCCTCAATTGTTGGATATGCGCCCCTTTGGGTCACAATCTCATTCCAGTTGAAATTGTCGTTTACTTTTGGCAGCCTAGAATCAATCTTATGAATTTGCTTGATTATAGATTCAGTAAGTATTCACAGGCAGGACAAGAGGGCATCATCCTGCACATCTTGAAAATGCTGAATGTAACTAAAGGTGTATTTGTTGAGTTTGGAGCATGGAATGGAATCAAGTATTCCAATTGTCGTTTACTTGCAGAAAAGGATTGGCGGGGACTGTTTATTGAAAAAAGCAAAAAAGCATTTGAAGAACTTCAAAACAATACAAGACAATTCCGAAAAGTTATTTGTTATCGTGGATCAGTTAAATTAAGTGGATATAATCAATTTGATAACATAATAAAGCGCACATTGGGCAACATCAGAATAGAAATTTGCTCAATTGATATTGATGGTCCTGACTTTGAGATTTTTGAAACATTTTCCCAGAATCTACCGCTAATAATATGTATAGAAGGCGGACAGATGTTGGTTCCACATCATCCTCGCTTGCCGGCGACTTTGTCCAAAAAGAATTTGCAGCAAAGTCTTCAGGTAATGTCCCAATCGTTTGCCGCAAAAGGATATTCTCCTGTTTGTTCGTATCAAGATACTTTTTTTGTCAAATCAGAACATGCACTTTTGTTCAATGTTGGAGACACGACAACATTATATTTTGAGGGACTGGAAGCGTCACAGGGAAGGCTTCCATGGATCAGCAGGAAATTAAAAAAGAATGGGTTGAAAAATCCAATAATTGATTTTGTGCTTAAACAGTCTAATGGAAAAGGAGAAAATATAAAAGAAATCATTATTCTTGCTGAACGAATGTATCGTTCGGGTTTGTTGCGCGAATGAGTTTATCAAGGAGCTACATACTATGGATGTCCCTGTTATTTTATTAAATTGGAATGGCTGGGACGACACTTTATCATGTCTCCGGTCACTCAGAAGAGATAAGACCGTGAGCACCGTCTGGCTTGTGGATAATTCCTCAACACTTGATCGCAGCAAAGAATGCCTCAAAATACTGCCAAAATTGAGGATGTTAAAATTAGAAAACAATTATGGGTGGGCTGGTGGGTATAATAGGGCTTTACGGTGCGCTGCAAAAAACGGTTATAGAATGGCTTTTCTATTGAACAATGACACAAAGGTTCGGGCTGGATTTTTGACGGCGGCGCATAATGAGATGGAAAATGATGATGGTCTGGCCGCTGTCGGAAGTATCATACTATATGCAAACAGTCATTGGGTTAAATATGACGGAAATTACTATAATAGGGGCCGGAAGCGTTATATTCCGACCCAGAATTCTCATCCGCACTTAATTGGGCAAGTTAATGGAGCAGGCATGCTGCTGCGTTTAGACGCGCTAAAGACTGGCGGCTGGTTTGATGAACGTTTTTTTTGCTATTGGGAGGAAACAGCTTGGTGTTGGCGGATGGCGGCTTTAGGTTGGCGAATGAAAATTGTCCCAGCCTCTGTAATTTATCACACGGGTGAAGCCAGCGATATCAATGCAAACGCTCAATATTATAGGTGTAGAAATCAATTTCTGCTATTAACTGAGCATCCAGATAAGGTTCGGTGGCGAAACAAAGAAGAACTCGCAAAAGCTATTATTGAAAACGCTAGTGTTGTGGACAAAATGACTTCCGAAGCTTTACTTGCTGCTCTCAAAGATGGGCTGGCCGGGCGGTTTGGCCGTCGAAGGGCCAAATAATCATGTCAATAAAAACTAATCAGGTTCCTCGACGTTTGTAATGGGTAGTTAGCCATAGTAAGGGATTTCAAGTTTGCCAGCGACGAAGTAGAGCATGGCGGTCTGGTATTCAATTGAGCGATAGCCTCGGGCCTTGCGTTTGGTCGCGGAGAACAAACTATTGAGTCCTTCCAAGAAGGCCGTCGTCAACCCTTGCCGCCAGTGGGCCAAGATGCCTTCCAGATGCCCTTCCACCATGTCGGCAGCTTTGCGCATTGGCTCCAGCAATCCGCTCTTCAAGTCCGCCGCCTCGGTTTGCACCCAGCGGCTCCAGGATTCAAATCGTTTCCGTGCCTGCTCGACCGTGGTCGCGGCATACGCCCGTTGCAGTTCCAACCGCATCGCATACGCCAGTCCCGTGACCAGCGGTTTGTCTTTGAGTTGCGCCCAGCGGTTTTCTTCCCCGGCGGTCCACGCCTCCGGATTCTTGCGCCACAACCAACTGCTGCGTTCCAACTGCTCCCGTGCCGAGGCGTCAACTCGCACCTCTTTGCGCCGCACTTCGTCCACCGCTTTGACCACCTGGCTGACCACATGAAACTTGTCGAACACGATCTGGGCGTTCCCGAAGTTCTCCCGCACCCCTTTCGCATACGCCGGACTCATATCAATCGCCACCATCGTCACAGCTCTGGGATGCCCGTTATGATTGCCTAATTCAGCGGCAAAGCGTTCCCAGACACCCGCGTCTTTGCCTTCCACGGCCAGCAACACCCGCTTGGCCTGCAAGTCCGCAAACACGGGCAGGTAATTATGCCCTTTCTTCCGGTTCATCTCGTCGGCTCCCACCCAAATGACATTCTCCCAACTCAAATCTTTCCACGCCGCGTCCACATGGGCGAACAGCGCCCGCCACAACTTCTGATCGGTTTCCCCCAAAATCTCGCCAGCCTTCTTGACGGGCATCTCCCGCATCAGCGTCAAGGCAAACGCCTCAAACTCCTGCGTCAATCCCCGGCTGCGCCCCTCCCACGGCGCTCGCACCGTGTAAATCTTCCGGCAGCTTTGACATTCGCCTCGTGGCAGAGCACACACAATCTCCGACTGCAACTGGCACACGTTCAGATGCCGCCAGCGCCGCTCCGGCGCGTGATCGTAGCCGCGCACAGACTTGGAGTTGCAATGCGGACAGCTTTCCTGTTTCCACAGGGCGGGCATCTCCTCCACCCGGATCAACACCCGCTGTTCTTTTTCTTGATAATCCATGCGCGCCACCCGCCAGGCTTCACCCAGCGCCAATATCTGTTGAAACACCTTTTCCGGTATCATACGCCCCACCAGAAAAACCAATTCCAATCCTTTTACCCACTAAAATCGTCGAGGAACCACTAATCACAGCTAAAGCAGCGCAAGTAGTGTTTTATACATTTCCAATATTGAAGAAATATGAAATGCCGACGCCTTGATAAGGCAATTGTTACGAATCGTTAAATATATCTGGTCGTTATTCTGCAACTCATGCACCCATTGGGCAGATCCCCGTAAATCTGTAAAAATAGTGCAATCGCCTCCAATTTCGCGATAAGCAGGCTCATCACTGGAGATTGAAGGTATTCCAAATCCAATGCAGTTAATCAGTTTAATGCCGGTGTTAATTTCGGCATGAAGGGCGGTATTAAATGTTTCCGCCCGCAAGTTCAATCCAATTCCAATATGGCGGTGTGCGCGCGCAACATCAACGGAAGTCATTTGGTTGACATTGTAAACGTCGTGATCAAAACCTTCTATATGTGGCAGCCAGCGCAAGGTTCCAATCCAACCAGGGCGTCGGAGCTGTTGTGGATTGGGAATATTATCAAAATTGCAATGATGGTGTGGTATAACCTCTATCCGTCCTAAATGTTCAAAGGTTTGTTTAGCTCTTTTAGTGCTTGCCAGATAAATTGAAACGCCATTTTCTGGGGGAGATTTATCAACAATATCCCATATCACTAGACCTCTTTTTGCAAGCTTAATAAGTTCTTCTTGCCCCAAGCGGGGCTTGACGCAAATGAAAGCCGAATACCCAGGAGGCAATTCTTCGGCTTTTTTCACTGAATAGACGCAGTCACAACCAAGCCTGGACGCTATATCACCGCACCGGATTTGGACGCTTGGAAATTTTTTTGGGCTACCGCCGATAAACAATACTTTTCCAAGTTTCATTTTCCGGGTCAATTTCCCACAACACGGACGTAAAATCAACAATTTTTGAATTTAGTGTTAGTATTGGAACAAAAGCGGACGAATTGATAGATCAATAGTGGAATTTTTCGAGTTTTTAGATTTCGGCCCTGCCGTTGGAACGTTTCTGGCTTGGGGATGCAATCCAAATTCTCGCCGGAATCGGGGAACACAACCTGAAAATAGCCGGTGTCCGTGTTGAGGACTGGTTGATCCAAACCATGATTGAGCATCTGGTCACGCACCGCAGGAAGCCACTGCCACGTTTCTCGATGCGATGAAACTAAGAGAGGCATTGAGCCAGCACCGGATTACGGGAACAAGGGTGATATTTGCCTTTACCGAGATTGGCCAAAGTGATTGGCGACGGCGGCAGACCGGGACTGGAGACGACCACGCAGTCGGCGAAAACTTCCAGCATGATTTTGTGCCCGGCATTTCGTATTGGGCGGTGAGCGACAGCGTTGACCAGAGCTTCCCGCATTGCCTCGATGGGATATTCATCCAACCGGAGGCGATTGAGGCCAACGACGCGCATCGGACGCCGGGGCTGCTGCATCACTCCGACCGGGGCGTTCAATACGCTAGTCAAACTTACCGGCAGGCGTTGGCCCAAGCCGGAGCGGTTTGCAGCATGAACCGCCGCGCCAACTGTTACGACAACGCCGCCATGGAAAGCTTCTGGAGCGCCTTGAAACGCGAACTGGTCCATCGTCGGCACTTCGCCACGCGGACCGAGGCCCACGCTGCCATCTTCGACTGGATCGAAGTCTTTTACAACCGGGTGCGGTTCCACAGCGCGCTCGGCGATCAATCCCCTGTGGACTTTGAAAACCAAATCAACAAAAACCATGTCTCATGCGCTCCCCAGTAGCCCACAATTTCGGGACAAGGTCACACATAACTACCCATCACAAACGTCGAGGAACCAAAATACTTCACCCTCCAGCGCATCTCTCAAAGCGGTAGCTAACGATTGGGGGGACCCAGCTTTTGATACAAAATTTCTTGTGGCTTTGTCTGATAAGCTCTAAAGTCATTTCGTGTGAACACAGATTTACCATTTTATTGCCCTTGTTGCAACGGATCCCATGTAGGGTTTAAGCCTGGAGGATCAAAATCGCCGATACTCGTGGAGTTGCAAGTTATTGGAGGAGGTTACAGAACGGCTCGAAAATGCCCTTTATGTTCCTGCTTTGACAGGGAAAGGCTTGTGTTTTTATGCTTAACTTCTTTGCGGAAACTTTTTGAAAATAAGCTGATTCTCCATATCGCCCCGGAAAAGCACGTTAGACTTTTATTGGAATGCAACAGCCCGTCTGGCTATTATTCTGGCAGTTTGAAATTTAGACCCAATACCCCCCGAATGGATATTACAAATATTCCTTTTGGTGATAATCACTTTGACTTGATTGTGTGTAACCATGTGCTGGAGCATATCCCCAATGATCGAATGGCCATGGGAGAGCTTTTTCGAGTGCTTAAGCCGGGTGGGTTGGCAATATTGCAAGTTCCCATTTCCTTGAAAATTAGGGATAGCCGCGAAGATGCACGGATGAACACTGGCGATCTGCGATTGCAGGCTTTCGGCCAGAGGGATCATGTTCGCATTTATGCCAAGGTTGATTATATTTCCCGCTTGGAAGCGGCAGGCTTTATTGTGGAAGCACTCAATTTTTCCAAAGTGAAAGGACTGTCTTTTGCGATACGGCATGGGATTAACACGGAGGAGGAGCTTTACCTTGGGCGAAAGTCGGACAGCCGGCCAATACTGTAAATAGCTGGCATATTCAAATGATAATTGCTCATCGCCATGAAGTGACAGTGATGAAGTTGCTAACGGCTAAATGCCTAATTTTGAAGCCGGTCGCACACGCAGTTTTGGGTTAGCTATATCAACTCCACCATCAATAAGTTTTAGAATTCGAGGCCAACCATCTGCAGTCCTAAGACCTTGCCGCTGGTAGCGATTGTAATGAAATGTTATGGATTCATACACTCCCTTAGACCACTTGAAATGGTGAACCTCTGCGGCGTTATACCATGTTTTTGCGTTCGTTTTATGGTGGCCACTATGGATTTTGACATGATTTCTAGCCATGACAATCTTGCTGGAAGCCAATCTGGCACATTTTGTCAAATCACACACCAATGGAAATGTTTTATCCAATGTTCCCTTTATGTCAGGAAAGGCACCGTCAATAGCAATACGATCAAAAAACACCCCGTGCATAGCATCATAACCGCCTTGCTCTGCTTCCTGAACCATTTCAGGGAGAGTTTTGCCTTTGAAATAGTGAAATTCATCGAGGTCGGCTATGCAATACCAGTCATACTTTTTCGAATACTCTTCTCTGATTCTATTTAGACCATGAGTTTCCGAGTGCGTATTCCAAAGACTTGGATCAGATGTGAAGCTTGTTTGAATTTGGAGATTGAAATGCCGCTTATAGCTCGAAACCTTATTGTATAACAAACTCTTTTCACCGTTATATAGCCCGCATACAAATTGGGTCGCTCCAATTGATGAATAATATTGCAAAAAATATGGCAAAAGCTTGATTCGATCACAAACTGGGAAAATTATCAGCATAAAACAATTTGTTGAAATAGTCTCACAGGATTTTGAACGTGATGGGATAAGTTGCGTCAGCTACTTTGTAGCGGGCACCTACAACCTGCTGCGGATGGCGCGCCTGGAATTGGCAGGCGCGAACTGAACGGTGCGGTTTTGGTGAAACCGCCAGCGAAACAGCACCAAAAGGGTGCTCGGCAGATAAAAAACACCGGCACGGACGGTGCCAACCCGAAGAAATTCGGCGTAACTTACTTTGAAAATGTCGCAAACGAGTCATGAAAAGCCTAACATTCCTAACAAGAGAAATCAGCATGGAATGCCTATCCAACGAGGGTTGTCCAAGTTGAATTTTTGGTTTTCAGCCGATCTCCAGCCCTTTTTTGGTATTGGTTGAACAACAATTGAATTCGATAAAAATCCCGCCCACCATGCGAAAGTTGAAAGTGAAGTCACAAGGTGTTTGGCTGCCATCATAGTGGCAAAATCTTTCAAATCGGACTCACTTGAAATGGCAGCGCCTTGAGCCTGAAAGTATTTTACCACGTCAAGAAACGGATCGTCGGTGCAAATGATAACGTCACTTGGATTTCCCAACGTTTCTAATGCGTCCAGATAGTATTGTTGAGGTAATATTTTCCCGTGCTTGATAAAATCAGTTCCGCGTATATGAACGACTGTTTTATTGGTTGCTGATTTCACGATCTCTGGAATAAACCATTCTTTCAACTTTGCTTGATGCTCCAGATAGAAACGAGACTGTTCAAAATACCCATGCACTCGAACCTTATGCCCCGCGCATCTCGCCATAATTGCATCAAACGGTTCAAGACTGTCTTTAATCAAAACATCACTCTGTGCTAAAATAGTTCCATGAACTACTTGTGCAGTATTTGGAAATCCGCGCACAGGTTTTGCTTCCAAAGCATATTCTAAACTTTCGGCTAATAAGCGGCCAAAAGCATAGGCAAACATCTGGTTTCCAAGTCTCCCGCGATTGCTTTCAACGGTTACCATGCAAAATTAACTAATGCCGCTCTTCGTTACATACTTACTTTTCGTCAAAAAGTGCTTTTATTTTTTGTTTGCGCGAAACTGAAAGTGCCGATTGATTTAGAATATCGTCCAATTCTTTTTGATCCGCTACCGAGGTAGTGTAGATAGTTTTAAAAAATCTTTCAACGTCTAAACTTGCGGTTTGATCGATGCGGCGTAAACCAAGTTGATAATTCATTTTTTCAGCTGTCTCTTGGTTCTGTTTTAACGCCGCTATGTATTCGGCATGAGCAGCGGGGTTCTTTATCGCCTCTGGATCAGCACCGGATTGTAACCGCATTCCACCAGATGGCGGAGGAATGACAGTTAAAGTTGGATAATTCTTAATATCTTTAACATCGAAGTTTGTATTGATATTTTGGTCGATAGTGGCAAGAAGCTTTAACCACATTCTTGCTAGTTGTTGTCGCGCTGGCATCTGTGCCGTCGTATCAGGATAGACTATGCGCTCCATTGTCATTTTAGCATTTTCGAGTTGGTCAATGGACTTATTATTGTTGAATTCTGTCAATTGGCCAATGGCCTGATCGATTTGGCTTGAGATAGATTTCATATTTATATTTTCAGTAACATTTGTTTGCGACGACATCAAATCCGTTGAAATGACCACAGCCAAGGCAAAGCCAGCAAAGGCTTGTAATCGTTTGCTCGAATTATACATAACATTCAAAAATTAAGAAGTTGGATCGCTAACTTTAAACTGCGGTGAACTGCCGCCAGCTTTGGAACATTGTAATGTTTGGCCGTCTGCGGCTAGCGTATGCAACTGTGTGGTATTTTGAACAAATGTCCACGCAGTAGTTCCAATAACACGGAAGTTAAAGGGGATTTTCCAAGTTCGGCTTCCCGGAGCAAAAGGAGGCGGTGTGCCAGGATAACCAGAATATATTTTATCGATTCCAGCAAGTAGGGTGCCCAAACCTGATGCAACCGTCATGGTGCCTTGAGTGGGAATTGTGCTGGGATGATGTCCCTTATCTGTCATCAGTGCATAGACTCCAGTGTCCGTCGCATTACATTCCTCTTCTATTATTTCGACATTGTAGAAACAAACATCATCTGGAACAAGAAATATTTCCATATACATTCCAGAATCTGGTTCATTATGCGTGTGAATAACATTGGTTGGAGGTTGCTGTATCTGTTTTCTACTGGTAGGCTGCACAACCTGAAAGCTAATGGTGGCACTACAGTCTGTTCCTTGCGCCGTGATTGTGATTGATTGGGCAGCTCCGTTGGGAGCCGTCCATGTCACACTATTAACGTTCCCGCTTGGGGGAGAAAGCGTTCCACCAGAAGTTGACCAAGAAGCGTTCCCATCAGAAAATGTCAAAATTACAGCTTCTCCTACGCCTACTTTTAAGCGTGCTCGATTTGCTGGTTCAGTTGCCACAGTCTGGGAAGTGATGCTGCAACCAGAACTGAACGGACTGCCACTGGCAAGTGTCATCTGTGTTTCTGCCGCCGATCTCGGTGTGGGATTGAATTTCGCCAGCGGTTTCCACCTTTCCCCCTTGATCGCTTTTTTCATCTTGCCGGACTTGGACAACTTGCTCCCTTTGGCGGTCGCCCGTGAAATCCTCTTGGTCGCGGCACGCTTCGCCTGTGTCTTGCTTGACGATTTCAATCGTTTGGCCACAGCGATCCCTTTTGATCAATCTTCCTGAATTCTGGGGAAAAAACTTTCCTTTCGTCAACACATTTTTCGTTTTCATTTGAATTTGATTTTTAGCCGGGATTTCCCGTAGTGGGAGGTGGAATCGTATTTCAGCGGGTTGAAACGGACGATGGGTTCGATCCTGACGTCACGGAATCCGAATCAATTGCTGGCCGACGCCACGTTTAATGTGCTGGCTTGCACCCTCAAGCGTTAGAGCGTGTCTGAAAAATGGGTAACATAAGCTCAAGCGACTCTGCGGAGCATGATGCTGATGAGGGCGAGATAGAGCCAGGCCTCGGCGTGGTCGGTTTTGACTTCGTAATGCCGGACCAAGCGGCGCTGTTTCATAAACCAGCCGAAGGTGCGCTCGACGATCCAGCGTTTGGGCAGGACTACGAAGTTTTTGAGTTCGTGCCGACGAACGACGTGCACTTGCAGCGTGCCGGTTTTGCGCTGCGCGGCCAAGGCCAATGAGTCAACTCGGCACTGCCTCGGCGGCTAAAAACCCTGTGGACTTTGAGACTCAACTCAACTAAAATTATGACCAATGCGATACCCAACGCTGTCCACCAAAGCGAGACAAGGCCACGATGAATATCGAAGCAAACAATCCTAAAGCAAGCTATTATATTCCCAATCAGGGTAATTATTATCGCTTTCTGACTGAAACGGTTTTTGGCCTTTACAATATGCTGAAAGAGGAATCCATATTGGATTCCCTTGAATGTAAATTATGGTATCGTCGCAACTATGACGAAATCGTCCAGATGTTTTCGCGTTATCCAATCATTAAGCCACAATTAAAAAAAGCCGCTGCTATTGGCCCGGACATTAAAACCCTGAAACAAGTGCGGCTCGGAAAAAGGGAGGATTTTGATAAGCTCATACCGATGGCCACATTCTTAAGCGACCAAGTTCCTTTGGTGGAAATGCCGAAAGGAATAACAGTGATCAAGAGAGTGCAAAAAAGGGTGTATTTGGAGACGGACGAACTTGCCGAAAAATTGAAGAAATTCCGGCTTCCGGTAAAAGTTGTGCAACTGGAAAAGGAATCCTTTGCCAACCAGGTGAACATCATGAGAAACACCTTGGTTTTAATAGCCCCTCACGGAGCAGGAACAATGAACCAGATTTTCATGCCCAAAGGAGGGCAGGTAATCGAACTTTTTCCGAAAGGATATTCCAACTGGCACGCCAAGGCGGTGGCTGATGTTTTCGAGCACAATCTCATAGAAATAGAATCTGAAAAGCCAGGAGTGCTTATCAGTGAGCCAAGTGAAGAAATTAGGAAATGGATTGAAACGAACGGCTGGCCGGACCGGAAGGCGGTGCAAGCCTCGCGAAAACAATCAGAAGACCTGCTCCGATTCGTTCATGATGTCAATTACTCAATAAATCCAAGACGAGTCGTTAAAATAGTGAAAGAGTTGCTCCAATCTATCCAACCCAAGCGCTCAATATTAAAAACACATCGGGCATTAGATGAACATAAAAGAGATAAATTGGAAATGATCGAAACGACGCTTTCAGAACAGAAAGCCTCAGAATGCAGATCAGCAAAAAATAAAAAAAGGCAGCATTCAATAAATGTTGAAATTAATGACACCAAAGCAAAGTATTTTATTCCCATATTTGGCAGTTATTATCATTTTCTCAATGAATCCGTTCTTGGTCTTTATAATATGTTAAAAGAAGAGTCAGTATTGGATTCGCTGGATTGCAGATTATGGTATCAGGGCAATTATACTGAAATTGTCCAGATGTTCTCGTGTCATCCCATTGTGACACTTCCGGTCATCAAACCATATTTTAAGGACGCTTCCGCAATTGGTCCTGACATTAAAACCCTGAAACAGGTGCGGCTCGGAAGAAAGGAGGGTTATGACAAGCTCATACCTCTGGTTGATTATTTAAACGACCGAATTCCCTTGGTGAAAATGCCGAAAGGAATAACGGTGATCAAAAGAGTGCAAAAGCGAGTATATTTGGAAACCGACGAGCTTGTTGAGAGATTGACAAAATTCCAACTTCCGTTACAGGTTGTGCAGCTCGAAAAGGAACCTTTTGCCAACCAGGTGAATATCATGAGAAACACCTTGGTTTTAGTGGCTCCGCACGGAGCGGGAACAATGAACCAGATATTCATGCCCAAAGGAGGACAGATAATCGAACTTTTCCCGAAAGGATATTCCAACTGGCACGCGAAGGCGGTGTCCGACGTTTTCGGACACAATCTGGTGGAAATAGAATCTAAGAAACCGGGAGTCTTTGGCCGCGAACCGAGTGAAGAAATCAGGAAATGGATTAAAACGAACGGCTGGCCGGATCGGAGGGCAGTGCAGGCCTCGCGAAAACAATCAGAAGACCTCCTTCGAGTCGTTCGGGATGTCAGAAGCTACTCGATAAATCCAGCACGCATCATCAAAGCAGTGAAAGAAGCACTCTCTTGTATTAGCCGGCGGTAAAGTCAAATGGACGGTATCGTGATAACAATATTTCACATATTTTACAATCAACATAAAATGTTAAATAGACATTTTGCGTCTTGGAACCAGCATCCGAGGAATATGTTTAAATATATTATTATTGACGATTGTTCCCCAAAAGCCATTTCTGAAAGATGCAAAATTGACAATTTTTCAATCATTCGAATTAATCGAGACATTCCATGGAACATCGCGGGCGCGCGCAATCTTGGGTTTCACATGGCCTCGACGGAGTGGGTATTGGGCGCTGACATTGATCATGTCGTTACTCCAGAAGCCGCGAAACAAATACTTTCCCTCGACTTCAGTGACCCCAATGTCGCCTACAGATTTAAACGTGTATCTGAAAAGGACGGATATGAAGGATGCCCATCAGTCATTAACATCCTTATGAGCAGGAAGCGGTTCTTTGAAATAGGCGGGTATGACGAAGACTTTTCAGGCAATTATGGCAAAGAGGAAGTTTTTTTCCGCTATTGCCTGCTACGGCACTCGGTTAAACTTGTCCAATGTGACCATATCGCTTTGAACTGGCACCCTAGGGGTGGGGCGACTCGCGGACTGATACGCGACAAAACAATAAATAGCGATATATTTGCAAGGAAAAAAGCTGAATTGAAGCAGGGAATTTATAGAAATGGACCTATTTTGAGGTTTGATTGGGAAACTATCAAGATTTCAGGAAAACGGTCTTGAACGAATGTGGCGTTGCCATCCTTTATGAGAAAACCGCGAGTGATAATTTATGCTGTTATTATTGGCTGCTATGACTCTGTCCCTAAAGTTAACCCTGACGCAAATGTTGAATACTATTTATTTACAGATAAACTTGAAATACCAGCTTCCTCAATGTGGAATAAATGTTTGCTGGCAAACCCATCCGATTTGAATTCTCGTCGGCTGTCGCGCCTGCCAAAATTGCGTCCGCATTTTTATTTGCCGCCTCACGACGTTTCGATCTACATTGACGCCAATTTGACGTTGCATCGCCCAATCCGAGACTTTGCATTAACTTGTGTTCGGGAATTATCTTTGGCGGTTCATCCGCATCCGGGCAGAACCTGTCTTTACGAAGAAGCGCGGCAATGCATTCGCTTGAGACTGGATGATGAGTTTTTAATAAATGAGCAAACGAGTCGCTATCAGCGCGAAGGGCTTCCCCCAAACTTTGGGTTGTGTGAAAATAGTTTCATGGTTAGACGGAACACCAAAGAAGTGAATAAATTCAATGACTTTTGGCATGATGAATACCATGCCGGCAGCCAAAGAGATCAGCTCTCGTTTATGTATTGTCTTTGGCGTTCACGTTTGCACCCGTATTTGATTTGGCAGAATCCGCGCAAAAATTCATATTTCAAACGGGAAAAGCATCTTTCAAATTACCAATCAAACAATGATTTTCAAACCGCAATAAAAACCGCTTGACGCGGAAGGACTTTTTTTGATAAGAGTCGAGTTGCGTTCAATACGAACCGTTTATGCCAAAACGCAAACAAACTTTAAGCCCTGAAGCCACGAGGCGAACGAATGCTCCAAAGAGCAAAGCTCAAAAGCGCTTACATGGGAAAATTAAGGCTAGCGCCAAAAAGCCAGCGGCTTCAAAAAAGAAAGCTCCCAATAAGCCGCTGGCTAAATTTAATCCGCGGCTCAGATCGGCAGCGGAAGTAAAAGTGGCCATGTCCAGACAAAAAGCAGCAGGTTCAAGCACCCCAGCGGCCACGCTCGACTCCGTCACTTTCAGTGCTGGATGGGATATAAATCAAGACGATGGATCAGGAAATTATCAAGCGCCACAATGGCAAAACACACCAGCAAGAAGCTACCCGTATCTTTATAGTGACGTTTCGGGCACAAACATTTTAACGGTGAGCGCCGTGTGGACACTTGCAAGCAGCGTGAGTTCGGCACCGTATGTTCAAGGAACAGGGCCCGGCGGTATTAATATACCATCAACTCAAGCTACTATTGATTCCAGTGGAACCACAGTAACACTTCCGGCAACGGCGGCTTCGACAGCATTTCCAAATCAAACCAATTACTACAATCCATTCACAATCCAATGGCAAATCTCTTTTGATGGCGGAAGCACATGGGAGGATGCCGGGACAAGCCAGAATCCGATTTACGTCTGTCTCCAAGGTCCTGTTTCTGGTGTCCCCAGTCCTTTTCGAACGGTGGTTCATCTTGCCTGCTCCAAAACTGGAGCAACCAATGCAGACCAAGCTGTCGCAAAAACATGGGCGCTCTTTTCGGGGCCGGCAAATGTGTGCAGATGGGATGGAAGCCCGCTTTATTATTACAAGCCCGGCACCACTTTTGATATTAGCCAAAATCCAGTTACTACCGCAGGTTTGCTCAAGGTAGGTTCAGCCGAATGTTTTGGTTGGGCGCATCTTTTGCAAGATGCGTGGACACTAAACGGAGTCACATCACAGTGGAATGAAGCTGACCCAATTGGCTATCAAGCATTTTGGGTAAAAACTTGGACGGCATTACCAACCTCTGGTGATTTTTACTTTCAGTCTACATCTTTTGACATGAACCCATACCCACGATCTGGCAGTCCACCAAGGCCAGATCCTTACGGATATTACGATAAACCCGGCGGAACCAATTTTAAAAACGAACGAACGCTTTATGGTCAAAATAGTGCTCCTGGAGCACCAGCGGAGAAAGTCTTTGGCAATCATCAATTTCTTAAATATAATGGAACCTATTATGATCCATCGTATGGAGTGACATATACTGGGCCAGCAGACTTTCAGTCAAAAGCTGTAGCTGGTTTTGGAAACCAGATTGTTCCGTCTCCTTCTCCAACTAATCTTGTAATGTCATTTGACATAGTTACAGCAACAACATCTATTTCTTTTAGTGTTTAATGGACCTGATTGTATGAAAATATGGAAATGTGCTTATTTGATTCTTTTAATTACGGCTTCTGTTCATGCACAGATAACTAATACATTCAAACCAAACAACGCGTTCAACTCAAATTCTATGAATATTAATAAACTTCAAAAGCAGATAATGGTTAAGCTTGTCATTCCTGGCTCATCGGGTCAGTTAGTAAAAAAGTGCCAAATTAATAATGTGTCAGCCAGAGAAATTATCTATAGACCAACAGAAGGAAGTGAGATGTATTCATTAGCAGCGATTTACGATTCACATTCAAAGAAAACATTCATTGTTCCATCGTTATTTGACTTTTATATTTCAAATGGATCTGGAATGTTAGCATGCAAATTAAGTTTGGGAGATTTAGTGTGGTGTAAAAACTACTTTGAAGTAATTAAATCAACAGGTGATTTGGACGCGGCAATTGCTCAATTTGCATCCAGCTCCGATGAGAACGTATTAAGGCAAAAACTAAATAAAATCTACCGGGTCTCTCTAAGAAATGCTGCCCCTCCTTTATTTTTTACTACTAATTCAGGAACTTCGCAACCTACTACAGGGACAATCAAAACAATCAGCATGACTGATGATACATTGAGGCTGGACATGATTAGTGAAGGAGGTAAATTCACAGGCAGTTTCTGGATTGATCTCAAGGCTGGGAAAATTATAAAATCTGTTATTGATGGTCAAGAAATGGATCTTAATACCGGAAGGTCTTTCGCCGTTCCATTAAAGAAGAAGTAAATTCAGGTAATTTATTTTTCCCTTTTCAAGGAAAACACAGAATGAAGAAAAATCAGATTTTATTATGCTCAACTTGCAAAAACAACTCTAGTGGCTACGCCAAACTTGGTCTTGCCTCGGATTTGTGGATCACTGCGAAACGCATGAGATATGGATGTCCCATTCGATGCTGCGGCGCGTGCAACAGTCCGGCGAAGTAAAGCCCAGCGTTGCCTTGATTTGGTAGACAAGCGTTGGGTGATTGTGTGCTCAAAAACGCACACGTTTCTTGACGCGGAAGGACTTTTTTGATACGAACCGCTTATGCCAAAACGCAAACAAACCTTAAGCCCTGAAGCCACGAGGCGAATGAACGCTCCAAAGAGCAAAGCTCAAAAACGCTTACTTGGGAAAAATAAGGCTACCACCAAAAAGCCAGCGGCTTCCAAAAAGGAAGCCCTTCATAAACCGCTGGCAAAATTCAATCCTCGACTCAAATCAGCAGCGGGAATAAAAATGCCTCGCGTCAGCACGGATTCACCAGGTTCGAGCACCGCAATAACAATTTATGGGCCGAGCACCCTTGTTTCAACGAAAGATTCCGCAGGGCTTCCAGTTGCATTTTATGCGGTAGTTAATCCACCCGGTGGCACATTCGATTGGGGATATGATCCGTTGGACACTGCTATTCATCTTGTCGGACCGACTAATCAATCATCCGTTCAAGTTCAGGCATTGCAAGATAAAAGCAGCGACAAGCCAGGAGACCAAATAATTCGTTGTGATTATACTTACAATGATTCTCAAGGCAACCCAGTCACAGTAGAAGCATCATTCAACATTACAGTGGCACGTCCCGCAAGCCTGAAGACCATAGATCCAGGAACAACCAAGCTTCGTGGGAACATTGTCAGACGTTGGATTACATATCAAATATGTGACCAATTTACGCATTCTTTAACGCCGGTATATAGTTTTACAAACGAAAACGGCAAGAATATTTCTGTGCGAGTAGCAAATTTGCTAGTTGGTGAAGATTTGATTTATGTTGAGGGACCTCCCAACACTCATACCCCAACAAATAATGGTGTGGTGCCTGATTCGGGGCAATTTACCGATGAAATCAGCTTAACTTTTCCGCATGATTGGAAAATAGACCAATGGTGGTATTGCCACATCACCAATTGGACCAGTAATGGTGAGGACACTGGAAATCTAGTGCGAACAAATGTAATAACAGTTGACTCCGGGACACCTGAAATTGTGATTACACAAGTTCATTAACATATGAATTAAGAGTTCTATTCGGTGTCAATATTTAAAACTATTGCCCATGAAATATAATATCATTGTTATGTTCATGTTAATGATGTTTGTATTTAATGTGTTTGCATTCTTGACGCCGAGGCCTTATAGAGGCTATAATAAAATGATTGCTGCCAGTGATTTGACCGTGATTGGAACTGTGATTAAAGTTCAGGATTTGGATGAAACAAACTCAATGATGTATAATGGTGCTGAAGTCAGGCTGCGCGGGATTGAGACGACCTTTAAGGTTTCAAAAGTGTTTAAGGGGCAACTCACAGCCGATACGATAACATTGCATCATTATTACTTTCTCAATCAGGATCTCTCCACCAATTCACCAGAAGTTCTCGATTTTACCACAAGGATATTCAATGAAATGGGACAGCTTCAAGAAGAGTCTGTAATACCAAGAGGCTTGGTTCGCTTTGCGCCAAACAATACAAATAGCTTTGTGCTGCATCTGATTCGAGATGGTGCCAATCGGTTCGCACCTGCATCTGGACAGATCGAAGCGTCGTATTCGGTCGAGTTGGAGCCGCCGCCCTGGGATTCTTCATTTATTCACGAGGCCGATCCATTGATTCGAGAGGATTATCAAGTTCGCGTTCCCACCAAATTGTCGGTAAGACGCATTAAAGGTGTTCTAAGCATACAAGCAGATATAAAGTCGCTCGAATATACAAATCTGACGGTAGGCACAAACATGATGATGGCAATGTGGTGTGATATGTATGTTTATCCTATTGGATCTTCGCGGCCTACAAACTACTGCCATAATCTTGATGTTGGACCCATAGGTCCCGACGCATCATTTGCCAGCACGCTGGAATTTGATATGGAGCCATATTACTGGCGCCCGGATGGGAATGGTGTTGCCGCGCCGATAACTTCAATGGTGCCGTGGATTCATACACATGAAGGCAGCGTAATCTCTGGCGAAAAATATAATGTTGAAGTGGATTTGACGATTTTTGAGACTGATTCCACAAAAGTATCCCGTTCTTGGAATCCGCAGCGTGCCAGGTATTACAAGGTTCTTTGGCGACGGACATTAAATCAGGTGGTTGAATAATGCAGCGTCGCCTCGATTTGGTGGACAAGTGTTGGGTGATTGTGTGCTCAAAAATGCGCAAATATCTTGACGCGGAAGGATTTTTTGATGAGTGTTGAGTTGCAGTCAACACGAACTGTTTATGCCAAAACGCAAACGAAATTCAAGCCCTGAAGCCACGAGGCGAACAAATGCTCCAAAGAGCAAGAAAGTTCAGGGGCGCTCACTTGGGGAAAATAAGGCTACCGCCAAAAAGCCAGCAGCTTCCCCAAAAATACTTCATAAAACCCTGGCGAAATTCAATCCCAAACTCAGGTCAGCAGCGGAAATAAAGACGGCACTTGCCAGCAGCAGTTCATTTAGTTCTACTGACTGTGGCAATCCGCTTACCAAATTCAAAGGGCAAGTGCAGGCTCAGGGCAACTGGTGTTGGGCTGCCGTTGCAGCCTCCATAGCGGATTATTATGATAATAAAGACTGGATAAAACAATGCATAGTGGCCAGCGCCTCTATTCCTACGTCAGGCCAAGATTGTTGCAAAACACCCAGTTCAACGGCATGCAATGTGACTGTTTTAGACATAGGGATTCCATTGACTCGCACACAAAACCGTGGAGGACCGGCATGGCTTCACACATTGCCACCTATAATCGACGTGATGACAAATATAAATAATTGTAAACCAATAGCTGTGGGCATTAATTGGCTGTCCGGACCAGCCAAGGGTAATGGTCACGCCGTGGCAATTATTGGTTATGACGTTTCGGATCCGGCGCATTTCAAACTCATTATTTGGGATCCCTCCAATGATGTTTCTGGCGGACAAAAGACAGTAGATTACGCTGCGTTTTCTACCCAATACAATGGACAAACGATTTCAATTGAGGACTGTGTGAGCACTCAACCTCAACCTTAACTGCACAATTTATAATTGTTAATTCTGGCGAGGATCCAATCCGTCACGAAGATGTTCTCCAGTGAGAATATCGATAATAATTGTTTAGTTAATTGGCAGGATTCTTTCGAGAACGTCAACTCGGCTCACGACGAGGTGGGTTCTATCGCTGAATGTAACTTTAACCTTGTAACTCAGCTTCTGTCCTTCGCTTGAAGTTCCCTGTAAATTAAGAATCTGAGCAACAGCACTTAAATCTTCCTGAATTTCCAGAAAAACGGGCGAAATGGGGCCCCGTTTGCCATAGTGAACTTCTTCATAATTAATCATCGCTTCCTGATACATAGACAAGTTTCTTTCAAATTGCCTGCCGCTTTCCATATTGATCGGCATCATTGTTCGTTCATACGGCTGAAGGACTTTAACCAATTGCGGTTCTGAGTAGGGCCTAAATGCCTGCAATTTGCCAAAACCGGTATCGGCTGGAATGAAGAAGTCGTTTAATTTCGTGTGAAGCCAAAGACCATGGAAAAAGCCGGCGCTAAACAAACGAACCTCGTAGTCCTGCTCTTTTATTTGCAACAGTTGCTCCGTTATGTTGATTGTCTCCAACGGATAATCGTTAGTGCCAAATTCGACGCACGCCAAAGGTTTTCCTGACTTTGGGTCGGATTTGCAAACTGTTCCTCCGATTGCGTTGGTTCCACAAGAGAAAAAAAATCGCCATCCGCCGGGTTTCACCGCAGAAAGCAATCGGCCGGCGGCTACATCTCGAGGCTCAACAAAATACTCTCGGTAAGCCGTAATGCTAAAGTCTTCTCTGTGCAAATTATTAGAAAAAACAGGATCGTGCTGGAGAAAAGTCCAAACAGAATCGTAAACGACCTGTTGATCTTCTTGGGAGAGATGAACATAGATGAGTGCTGCGTTACAAACACCAATTTGAAAAAGCACCGACAAGAGGATGAGCTTAAGTTTCATAGTCAATTATTTGCCTAAAAATAGCACATATAGATTTTAACACCTCTGCCTTCGATTAGTTTCAAAATCTCTCGGCTGAATTTTATTCTTTTCGCCAAATTGCATACCCGCAATATGAGGATCGATTAATTATGGCGCGGCGTCTTTTGGGTGACGTGAGCCAAGAAGAACATAACCTACTCGGCACAAGACAGCCCAAACCACACGCTCGCAAATAATTTCGTTAGCAAAGATGTTTCATAATGGGAAAATATGCCCGATGAACAAAAAATCAAGGTTCCTCGACGTTTCTAGTGGGTAGCCATGTCTGTGGTTGAAAAAGCGCCATTTATGGAAAAACAACGAGTCGAAGGGGGTGGCGACTTGAAGCGCGTCCACCAGCGGCGGCCGGTGGGCGTTCGGATCGGTTTCAAACAGTATTTTCATCAATGTTTATGAGCCTTATGGCAACTTTGTCTGGCGCTGGCATCCTGGGGCTTCCCACGGCTTCCAAGGCATCGCCAACGACCCGGCCCAGCCTGTCCCACCTACGCCGCTTTGCCATCAGTTCTTTCAAAGCACCTTTTACCCATTACAAACGTCGAGGAACCAAAATCAAACTAAATTTTGCGTTATCGCTTGAGAAAATCATGAAAAAGTTACACTGTCGGCCAATAACGATTGATACCGCAGCATTCTTGAGCGGATTGTCCTGAAAATCGAATGGGGAAATGAAAAATCGGTTTAAAAATTTAGCGTGGCATGGCCCGTTTGAACGGCATGGCTGTCCCACAGGATCAGCCGAAGCCCGCCAGATAGGCTTGTTCTGGCCAGACCAGGAAACGTCCACCGCCACCGGCTGTCCATAGGACTTCCAACAGGCTGCGCAGTTCCCAGTTTTGCCAGAGATCAGCTTCGGAAACACAGGCGGCTCGCGCCGCCGCCCCCCTGGGGGGGAAGCCCCCGCATTCAGAAAGTTTCAAGCCGGGCCGGCCACACTTGAGCGTTACCTTGATTTGGCAGACAAGCGTTGGGTGATTGTGTGCTCAAAAATGCGCAAATTTCTTTACGCGGAAGGGTTTTTTGATGAGAATCGTATTGCATATTCAATACGAACCGTTTATGCCAAAACGCAAACAAACTTTAAGCCCTGAAGCTGCGGGGCGAATGAATGCTCAAAAGCGCTCACTTGGGAAAAATAAGGCCGTTGCTAAAAAGGCGGGAACTTCCAAAAAGAAAACGCCTTATAAACCGCTGGCAAAATTCAATCCTCGACTCAAATCAGCAACGGAAGCAAGTATGGCGCGCGCCAGCACTACTTCGGCGGGGGCGAGTGTTCCATGCCAAATCCAAAAAATCGTCATTGATGGAACCGATGATCAAGGTCCCGGCTTTGTTTGTATTGGCTCTTCGATTACTCTCAGGGCAATATCAGACCCAGAATGTCCGTCTAAAGATATTTCTTGGAAAATTACTACGCAACCTTCCGGCTCAAATGTGTCCGATCCTCCCAAAGGTGAAACAGCTATAATTACACCGACTAAAAAGGGTCAATATGTGATTGAGGCAGATTGCGATAAATCCAGTGCCAGCTTCAATCTAGGTGCCTGTGAGATTCAACTGGATGCCCCTACGCAGGGTCAGGAATTTAAAATGTCAATGGGAGACGCTGCAAGCGGCCCCACGATGCCAAAAGTAACACTGACTGTTGCTGATCCATGTCCGGGATACACGAGTTCTATCCAAGTCAAATTTACTGTGGGAGATACTAATGCTGCTCTTATCTACGAAGACTATCCTAGAAATGGTAATTATCAGAATCCTCCAGCGATAGATTCTAGTTGGTTAGTTGCTGGAACTTTGTCATGGGACATAAATTGGGGAAGCGATATTTATGGCGGGCACATCACGCAGTTCGAAGTTGCGCTTCGGGCTAATGGGCAAGACCTTTGTTCTAAGACCATCTCAAGAGATGTGTGGATATTAGGGAATCAACTTGTGCAAAGTCTTTTCGATGCTTATATAGCTACAAAAGGCTTGACTGCTCAAGAAACGATTATGGTGCGGGCTATTACAAAGGTTGAAGGTTTCGGATCACCAACCCAATTTGAGCCCAACAGAACCAATGAACTTTCCAATGCATTTCATTATCGTTATCCCCTATATGAGAGCGCTCATGGTGGATATGGTCTCTTTCAACTAACGAATCCTGTCCCTAACAGGGACGAAATATGGAATTGGAAGAGAAACGTCGATACCGGAATAGTGCTTTTACGCCAGAAAATCCAGGATGCGAAAGATTATCTAAACACACATCCGCAACCTCCTATTACTGATTTGCAGATTCGTTTAGAATCCTACGCTCATTATAATGGCGGGTTCTTTCATGTGTGGCAAAATAACCAGTGGATTGAGGATCCCAGATTTGTGTGTGGATGCAATAACACGCTTAGGAAAGGCATAGAAAAGGTCATTCCACCAAATCCACAGCCTCCGGTCGGAACCTGTCGCCCAATCGCTCAATGCTATGCGGAATATGCTCACAGTTTGGAATAACATAGTTTTTTTTGCGTTATTAATCACGGTCGGCTTTCGTGCAACTTTAACAAATGCCGCCGAGGTGGAGATGTCGCGGGAATTGCATGTGGCATTAAAAGGGTTAAATGACACGTCTGATTCCAAAGCTGCCGGTGATAAACGGAACGTCGCTGCTCAAGTTTTACGGCATTGGGTTAGCAGCAAAATGATCTTACATACTGGTAAAGACATATTGGAAGTCTTGGCAAAGGAAATGCCGGTCAGCACTAATGAATCCACCCTTAATTGGAGTCAGCGTTTGAATGATCAAAATCATGGCCAAAACCCGCGGATTGTTGCTATTCAATGGAGTAATGGAACCAAAGAGGTGCTTGGGATCCGGATAGATTCAGTCGAAAACGAGTCAAGGTATCCAGGTTATTTTGTGAGTGCTTTGCCATTCCTTCTGGCAAGAGATGGAACGAATGTTTCCATCTATTTTCTTGAAGATTCGCGCTATAAATTTTTGGGTGCCAACGCCTACACATTTCAAGGCCTTGTAAAACAAAACAAGCCAGGCGAGTTTCCCGATATTCTTCTTACGGCAGGTCCCGTCGGTTCCGGCGGTTACGTCTATTGGATTCAATTGCACCCCGACGTCAATCAGGGTTGGAAATTATCTTGGGAATACAGTTGTCCGTATGTGAGTAACATTGATTATCGGCCGGAGGCAAACACACTCATCGTCGAATATCATCCAGATAGGTTTGACCCGGAAATACGGCATGCAACGAATATTCTAACGAACGGCAAATAAAGCAACTTAATTTAAAAATCTCTCTATTAGATGAAGGCTATGCGAAAAGTTATTACAATTGTTTTGAATGACAGGCCTGATTATACGAAAATCGTCCTAGACGCCTTACGCAAGTGCGATGGAATTGGAGAATATCTGATTTTACCACACATCGAGCCGGGAAATAAAATGGTGCTGTCGCTGGCCAAGTCAATCAATTTTGCCAAAGTCCAAATTACCTTAAACAAGAAGAAATTGGGTATTGCGCGCAATACATATAAGGCTTGGGAACATGGTTTTAAGAAATCGGATTTCATCATTCACCTTGAAGATGACACCGTTCCGGCGCGGGATTGCCTGCGTTATATGGAATATTGCGCTGAAACTTACCAAGACGATACCAAAATCTTCTCCATAAGCGGCTATAACCGATCATCCTGCAAACCGTTTCAATATTATCAAATATCCCGTCGAAGTCCTTTCGCTTGCTGGGCGGTAGGGCTTTGGAAAAACCGCTGGGAATGGGCAAGAAAACGTTGGAGCCGTGATCGTGATTTGTATGCGGTGCATTTGAACAACGAGTTGACCAAATTTGAGTTAAAAGAAATTTATCCATTACTTTCAAGGGCTCAAAACATCGGATCTGAAAAAGGAATTCATGTCCCTTCGGTGGAGTGGCATCGGCAAAACCAACATACTGATTATTGGGCTGGTAATCATGACTTGCGTCCCGGAAAATATTTTGAACCCGGACCGCTCGTGACAGCGGTAATGGTGACGGGCGTTCATAAGGAAAGATATGCGCTGGCGCGAGCCGCCGCAGAATGTTTTAAGAAGCAAACTTATGTGAACAAGGAGCTGCTAATAATCAACTTTGGCACGGAATCCGTGTTCTGTGGAGATGCCCGTGTTCGTGAACTGCGTCTTGAAAAAAGCAAGGCAGATACAATTGATGACCTGCGGAATCTAGGGATCAAATATGCCGCTGGAGATTTTGTAATTAACTGGAACGATGATGATTGGCATCACCCCAAACGAATTGAAACACAAATGGCGGCGCAAAAAGATGGGGCGGCGGTATTGTTAAAAAACCGAATTCATTACAGCTTCAAAAGCCATTGTGCATTTTATGATATAAATCCGCAGGGTGAAGAAACAACTATTTTGCATCCCAAGACTGTGGATTCGGAATTTCCCATTGTCCGAACTAGAGATGCACTTTTTTCAAGCCGTTTTAAGAAATGTGTTGCTCTCGATAATGATCCGTCACTGTTGGTTGGATTTTGTTCTGATTTTAATTTTTGTGACAGCAGGCACATTATGAGACATCCTGTTGATCCTAAAATAAAAGATGAATTTCAAATAAACCCAGAACATCAAAGATTTTTGAGGAAAGTTTTATTGCCATACAAAGGCGGAAATTCCGCAGTTGGTCTCAACATCGCATGAGCTTGAGTCGTGCGCGTGAATCGGACGCTCCATTGCATGTCGCCGGTCGTCGTGTCAAGAAGTTCTCTGGTCTGCAAATGAAAATTTGGAAAAAGTTATTCATAGGGAAAGTGCATCCGCACGGGATGGATTCGGCGCGCTCGCCTTCGTCCGATTGTATGTCTGGCCTGTGCTTGTCAAGGTTGTCCGAAATTAACATGGCGCTGCGCGCCGGTGGTTCGGTTTGCGGCTCCACCGTTGACAAGCACAGGCCAGACAGGAACTTGGCTCTTAAGGATTGCGCGCCGGGGATTCCTTCCCGGAAGATTTTTCAGTTTTGACGACGGCAGGCTGGTTGACCAGTTGCAACACCCAAGAACCATGCTTGAGCTGATTGCGGGCGTGCAAATCAGCGTCATACAACGTGCGCGTCTGCCACATCTTCCAAACGATTTTCAGCCAACGCTGTCCCAAAGCGCGCAACGCGCAGGCGTGACTTTTGCCTTTGGCGCGAAGCGCGGCATAATAGGTCGCCGTCCACGGACAGAACTCGCGGCTCAAGTTTGCCCACAGATGCACGACGTTGCGCAATGACTTGTTGCATTGACGGCGCAAATAAACGCGATGAATCTGGCCGGACTGATAACTGACGGGCGCTGTGCCGGCCAGACATTGAAGACCTTGCGCATCGGGAAACAACGCGCGGTCATCGCCGATTTCGGCCAGCAGATGTGGCGCGATCTTGTCACCCGCGCCGGGCAGCGACGGTATCATGTAGTGCGCCCTGCTGCCCTCGCCTCCACATTGACCCGCCGCACGGCTCCGGGGAGTTGCTGTTTCGGATTTCGCACACGAGGAATTTTTAACGGTTGAAAACAAACCATTCTCTGCAACTTGCGTTTTGATTCGGTTGTGGTATTGGTTTTTTGAGACTGGGCAAAAACCCTGATTCTCCATCTTGGCTAGGTCGGCGAAAGCCGATGCGATAATGCCCCTTATCCCATAATGGGTCAGGCAATTTTGCCTGTTTTCTCCCTCAATTGAGGCTTATTGGCGAGAACTGACGCCTGTTCTGCTGTCAGTTTGATGACCCCCACTTCTCATCACATGGCTTTGCCATGCCTTGGGAAGTCGGCTTTTGAATCCTAAAAAGTTGTGATGTTTTCATCACAACCTATGTGTGCGAATTAAGGTAAAAATGCGCCAATGAAAGTGCCTGTGAACGCCAGCAAGGGGGCCGAGGTGGAAGTTGTGGAGATTTTACCACAACTCGGTTGCCGAAATTCTTGTAAAAACGGAGGCAAACTTTTGTTTCAAAATGAAACATGCGAAGCGAAATCGCATGGGAAAATGAACCAGAGTGCCATTTCGTCCAGAAAACTGGACAAAATAATGGCGGACGAACGGGACATTGAGCCGGTTGAAAAATGAAGCAGCGGAATTTCATCGGGCGGCTGGTCAGCAGAAAGCGCAACGAGAACGGTTGGACGCAGGATGAATTTGCCGACCACTTGCAGCTCGCGGGCTGGCATGACGCCACGCGCAGCACCGTTTCCAAAATCGAGGACGGTTCCTTGCGGATTGATCTGACGCAGGTGTGTTACCTGGCTTCCGCACTTGGCATCCGACCGATTGATTTCCTCTCCGAAATAGATTGGCGCAAACAGATTGAAAAGCTGATTTCTTTCCCAATGAAACACCCGCAACCAGTGGAGACGTATGGAAACCATTCCAAAAACTGAAGAACCACAAGCGACGAACACAACCGAACGGCTTGCGTATTCAATTCAAGAAGCCGCCGATATGCTCGGCGTGAATTATTTTAGTGTATATCGGTTGATTCAGCGCAACAAATTGAAGGTCTGCCGTGCTTTGCGCGGCAAATTGCTCGTGCCGCGAACTGAATTATTGAAATTGTTGGGAACCGAATGAGGTGAATTATGAACTACTACGAACGACCCACACCGCTTCAAGAGCAGGCCAACATCGAGGCCATGCAGCATTTCGCGGAGCATCTGAAACAGTTCAAAGCAAACTGTGACGCGCTCCGCAACATCGAATGCAATTTATCAACGACCGCGAACGATGCCCTCAAATCCGCCCTGCTTTCACCTGGTCGCGGCATCCAAACCGACGACGGCGCACAATGGCAGCATGACGGTGATTTGTCGAACGTCACGTCCATTTGCCACCGGCGCACGGCGGCAGGCTTGGAATTTGCCGTAGTCGAATGTCTGCCGTTGAAATCCGGGGAGATGAAGGACGTTTTGAACAGCAGCCACAGCATCAGGGATGTTTTGCGAGCATTCACGCACGACCAACGGCAGGTTTTGAACCTCTGGAAAGAAGACGTGAAAGCGCAGGTGAGGGAACATCTTGATGAAAAATATCCGCGCCAGGACATGGGCATCGTGGTCGAATCATTTGAAATCAAAATGGCGCGCGCTATTTCGGAAACGCGAATGCACACTCAAAGCCAGAGCCGCGGTATTCGAGTTTGAAGCACACTCTTGATAATTTTTCTATACTGCTGTTCTATACTATTCGCACTTTTTGCGGCCTAAAATGGCCAAAGGCAATAAAAGCTGAAAGTGAATAAAACCATTGTAAAAATTGAGCGAATCAGCGATTGAATACCGTAGCTAAAAATAGCTAAAAATGAGGTTTTACAATTTCGAGTCAGGTGCCTTCAACCACTCAGCCACCCTTCCGCTCGTTCATTTACAAGCACTTAACGAGGTCTTGCGATCTGCAAATTAACTTCCTGATA
>Ga0326727_10005063_pt1 | contig 38282 bp, 34 predicted proteins | sample MB2enrmetagenome_FD_207643 | JGI IMG/M metagenome (GOLD analysis project Ga0326727, IMG submission 207643) | Lab enriched peat soil microbial communities from McLean, Ithaca, NY, United States - MB29MY | ecosystem: Environmental > Terrestrial > Soil > Wetlands > Peat | place: USA: New York... | reverse complement strand
CGCAAACTTCCACATTGCGTTCGCGGTAAATCAGTATGAAGGAGCAACACACAATGGAAACAGGCACAGTCAAGTGGTTTAACGACGCCAAGGGATTTGGATTTTTGAGCCGCGAAAACGGCGAGGACGTCTTTGTCCATCACACCGCCATCCAGTCGAACGGTTTCCGTTCACTGCAGGAAGGCCAGAAGGTCCAGTTCAATGTGACCAAGGGCCCCAAGGGCTGGCAGGCTGAGAACGTCCAGGTTGTCTAAGGGTTACCCCCCTTCCAACCGGTAGGAATCAAACAGAAAGGGACGGCGAAACTGCCGTCCCTTTCGTGCGTCTGGCGAATATTTTCTTACTAGATGGAGTCGGCTCGCCAATCCATGCAGCCGGTTGTGGCTCTTGATGCTTTATTAGCCAGCAACTGATCACTGTCATCACGCAGCCGGCTTGAGGCTCTTTACGCTCACCTGTGGAACGGCCGGGTGAAGATTTTCCATGATGGTGACGTGGGTGCCTAAGTATTGCAGTACATCGTTGATGGAATCTTCAAAGCGCCCGCCGGTCTTGTGCGTCGCCTTGACGCCTTTGGAGACCAGTTGGCAGACTTCAAAGCGGTTCATTCCCTGCGCCAGGGCGCGATGTATCTTGTCGGAACGCATGACTTGACTCCGGTCAACAGGTGATTGTTGCGTGCGGTGCGGAGCTCGTCAGAAGCGGTAGGAAGGCAAGAGCCGAGCAGGCTTTCCTGATTCAAAAAGGCGTGCCTGATAGTTCTGATCTGCTTCCATTATACGCCGGAAACCGGGCTGGCGCGGGTTATTCCGCGCTCGCGCCGCTTTCACCGTCTCACAAAGCCTGTTATTCTTAGGGTTACAATCGTCTAATCTGCGGGGAACCCCGAAGAGACTCGAGCGAAAGAGGAACCAAGTGGCAGACACCACCAAGATTGAAGACAAGCTGGAACGGAAGAAACTGAAGCGCGCCGCCCGCAAGAAGGCCGCTCCCAAGGCCAAGCGGACCGAACCGCGCGGCTCGAAGAAGAGAAAAGTGAAGAAGATGGCGCGGGGCGTCTCCAAGAGGTAAGCGCTCGTTCCACAATACCAATGGGGTTCCGGGCAGGCGCGTGTAGACGCGCCGGTTCGGAACCCCGCTTTACCTGCTCCCTCTCCCGTAACTTTCTTTCCTGTCATGCCCTTCTGGACCCAACGTAACGATGAGCAGTTCCATGAGGAAACCCTCACCCTGTACACTGCGTCGAAGGCATCCTGAATCGGGATATTCCCCTTTCCGGCAGGATACTGCTTTTCTCAGGCCCCCGCCGCCAGCGGAATGAGGAGAACCGTCCTGTTCAAGCAATTTGTTGCCTGCAAGTCTATCGATAAGCTGATCTCGGACTCGCTGGAGCCTGAGCACTCCCTGAAAAAGTCCCTCGGCCCGTGGTCGCTGACCGCGCTGGGCATCGGGGCGGTTATCGGCTCAGGCATCTTTACGGTCATCGGCACGGCCATGGCCGGGCAAAGGTTCGACGTGCCCTCCGTTCGCGACACGCCGCTGCTCCACTACCTCATCCACCATACGGCCCTGGCAGGCCGCCCTGGCGCCGGGCCAGCGCTGGCGCTTTCGCTGGTGCTGGTGGCCATTGTCTGCGTCTTCACCGGCCTCTGTTACGCCGAACTGGCCTCCATGATTCCCATCGCCGGCTCGGCCTACACTTATACCTACGCCACGCTGGGCGAGCTGATCGCCTGGATCATCGGCTGGGATCTGATTTTGGAATACGCCTTCAGCAACATGAGCGTCAGCGTGGGTTTTGCCGCTCATATTGTCGATCTGCTGGACTGGTTCGGCCTGCATCCCCCGCTGCGATGGATCTCGCCCGCCTATCTGCCCACCGGCTTGCAGGATCTGGCGGGCAACGATCTCTACAAATCCGGCTGGCACTTCGGCTTCAACATTCCCGCCTTCCTGGTGGTCATGTTCCTGACGGTGCTGCTGGTGCGCGGCATCCGCGAGTCGGCCCGCGCCAACAACGTTATGGTGCTGGTTAAGATGGCTGCCATCCTGGCCTTCGTCTTTGCCGGGGCCAGCTTCATCAAGCCCCACTACTGGCATCCCTTCATGCCCAACGGCTGGAGCGGCGTGCTCACCGGCGGCTCCATCATCTTCTTCACCTACATCGGCTTTGACTCGGTCTCCACGGCCGCCGAGGAGTGCAAGAACCCGCAGCGCGACCTGCCCATCGGCATCCTGGCCACGCTGCTGGCCTGCACCCTGCTCTACGGAGCGGTGGCCATCGTGCTCAGCGGCATCGTGCCCTGGCAGTCGGTCATGGGCGACGCCGCCCCGGTGGTCAACGCCCTCAAGAAGCTCTCCCTGCTGCCCGGCGCGGGAAATCTGCAATGGGTGCGGCTCTTTGTCCTCATTGGCGCGCTCCTGGGCATGATCTCCTCCATCCTGGTCTTTCAACTCGGCCAGGCGCGCGTCTGGTTCGCCATGAGCCGCGACGGCCTGCTGCCCAACGTCTTCAGCCGCATCCACCCCCGCTTCCGAACCCCCGACGTGTCTACCTGGGTGGCCGGCTTTGTGGTCGGCATCCCTGGTGGGCTGTTGGACATCGGCACCGTCTCAAATCTGTCGAACATCGGCACCCTCTTCGCCTTCGTGCTGGTCTCCGTCGGCGTGCTCATCCTGCGCTATCGCGAACCGGAGCGCTACCGCGGCTTCAGAACTCCGCTGGGCCCGCTCTTCCCCGTTCTGAGCGTCATCTTCTGCATCGTGCTCATGATGGGGCTTGAAGTGATCACATGGATTCGTTTCTTTTCCTGGCTAGTGATCGGCCTGATTATCTACTTCCTCTATAGCCGCCATCGCTCGGAGTTCGCGGGGCTGCGATAGCTATTTGCACGAAGAGCGAGAACAATTACTCGTTATGCGCTACACGAGTGACTCGGTCTGTTCTCAACAGCAATCGTGGAATTTACGCTTGATTCAGCGTAATATGCAGTTGGACAGGGGAGAAGAAAAGATGCGTTTTCATGCAATCGCTTCGCAAGCTTCGCTGATCGTAGCTCTCCAGTTAGCATTGTCCCTGGTATATGTACGGGCGAGTGAGGCTCGACAATCGATATCAGGCTCGTCTGAGCAAGAAGAGACTGATCACGTCCGGCTATCCACGCCAGTCGTTAAGGCTTGGCGCGAAATTCCCGTTGGGAGCCCGGTTTACGCCCTTGACGACGCGGTGGGAGCGAAGGATTGGCTGGAACGAGCGTTGATTCAACACATCGAGTCCCAGACTGGAATATGGAACATCTGGATCGAGCCTGGGTATTCGGTATTTAGAATCTATCCATATCTGTCCAAGAGGAGCCCGCAGCCGAGTGTTTATCAGGGAATCGTTCTGAAGGTGAAAGGAAACCTATCCGTAGAGGATCTGTGCGCTGCCATTCGAAACCGTACTCCGACAATCATAATCGATGAGTATGACATCTTTGGCGCTGATGGCTTGAGTGTTCAAAGATACTCGCGACCACACGACTGGGATAGGCTTAAACGCTAAGGCCGGGTGCTGCAAGTCCTACTTTGCGATTTGGGAAACATCCCCGCCCGTTAAACTTAAAGTTGTGACTGATATCGAAGATTTCATCCGCCGCCTCCCCAAGGCCGAGTTGCACCTGCACCTCGAAGGCGCGATTCTGCCCGCGACGCTGGTTGAACTGAGCGCCCGCCACGATGCCCGCCCGCTGACCCTGCCTGAGGCCGAGGCGCTTTACCGCTTCACGGACTTCACAGGCTTCCTCGACGCCTTCAAGGCCGTCACCGCGCGGCTGATCGGCCCGGAGGACTACGAGCTGGCCGCATGGCGCATGATGGAGCATCTGGCAGCGCAGGGCGTAGTCCACGCCGAAGTATTTATCGCTGTCGGCGTCATCTACCGCTGGCGCGACCACGACCCAGCCGCCTTCGAGCCTATCTTTGCCGCGCTGGAGCGGGCCCGCGAGCGCGCTGAACGTGAACTGGACCTCTCGATTTACTGGATCTTCGACGCCGTACGCCATTTCTCCGTCGAGGAGGCAGCACGCGTCTTCCTGAAGGCCGCCGAACTCAAGCCCGAGCACCCCTCCATCGTCGGCATCGGGCTGGGAGGTGACGAGCGCCGCGCGGGTTCCGTGCCCTTCCGCGACCTCTACGCCCAGGCCGCGCAGGCTGGCCTCCGCCTGACCAACCACGCCGGCGAAACCACCGGCCCCGAGGCCATTTGGGAGGCCCTCGATATCGGTTCGGAGCGCATCGGCCACGCACTCTCCGCCATCCAGGATGAAGCCCTCGTCCAAGAGCTGAAAGCACGAGAAGTGCCGCTGGAGTTGTGCCCCACGTCGAATCTCCGCACCGGCGTTTGCCCCTCCTTTGCCACCCATCCGCTGCGCCGACTCTTCGATCTGGGCCTTATGGTCACGCTCAACTCCGACGACCCGGCCTTTTTCGGTTCCGATCTGGCCAACGAATACCTGCTGGCCCACACCGAGCAGGGCTTTACTCGCAACGAATTGCGCAAGCTGGCGGCCAACTCCATCCGCGCGAGCTTTTTGCCCGAAGAAGCGAAATCGTCATGGCTGGCGCGCATCGGCTTGATCGAATAATCAACAACTTGTGCGTGCGCAGTCCACTGGCTTGCATACCCAGCGAGCAAAGGTTTACGGTATCAGGTTGACCATCCATTGCCATTTTTTGCGCCTAAAATTTCAGACGGCTCGTGGCAATGTGGCGTCATAGTCGCCAGGAGTGAAGGATGCAGGCAAAGAGCATAAGCGATGGGACGGCTGACGGTCGAATCGACCCGGCCTCGGTCCCGCAAAGAACGCTCTACACAGGAGCGCGGATGCCGGCCATCGGCCTGGGCACCTTCGGCTCAGACCATGTTTCCGCGAACCGGATTGCCGAGGCCGTAAGGGCCGCGGCGCGCTGCGGCTACCGGCACTTCGACTGCGCATCCGTTTACGGCAATGAAGCCGAGATCGGCGGCGCGCTGGCTGAGGTGATGGCCGCGGGCGTGAAGAGGGAGCAATTGTGGATTACCTCCAAGCTCTGGAACGACAAGCACGCTCCGTCTGATGTGATCGCTTCCTGCGTGAAGTCGCTGGCCGATCTGCGTCTCAGTTATCTTGACCTGTATCTTGTCCATTGGCCGTTTCCCAACTTTCATCCGCCGGGTTGCGATGTTACCGCGCGCAGCAAGGATTCCAAGCCTTACATCCACGCCGACTACATGAAAACCTGGGCCGCCATGGAAGAACTGCACAAGCGGGGGCTGGTTCGCCATATCGGCACCTCCAATATGACCATTCCCAAGCTCAAGCTGGTGCTCCGCGATGCGAAAATCAAGCCGGCGGCCAATGAGATGGAACTCCATCCGCATTTTCAGCAACCGGAGTTATTTGAATTTGTGCGCGCGAACGGCTTGCAGCCCATCGGGTATTCACCGCTCGGCTCGCCCCACCGCCCGGAGCGGGACCGCACACCGGAGGACACCTCGCCAACCGAGGATCCGGCAATTTTGCGCATCGCCGAACGGCATGGCGTGCATCCCGCAGTGATCTGCATCAAGTGGGCGGTGCAGCGCGGGCAAACGCCCATTCCTTTTTCCGCCAACCCCAGAAATATATTCAACAACCTGCTCGGTGTGACCGGCGATCCACTGACCAAACAAGAGATGCGGGAGATCGGCGCTCTCGACAAGAATTGCCGTCTTATCAAGGGCCAGGTCTTTCTCTGGAAAGAGGGACAAAGCTGGGAGGCCTTGTGGGACGTGAACGGTGAAATTACTCCGGCTTAGTATGTTTGCCGGATTAGATTGCAGTATTGAAACAAGGGAGATTGGAAAGATGGAAAAGACCATGCAGGCGGCATTTCTGCCGGGTAACAGCACAGTCGAGATGCGGACCGTTCCCGTGCCGAGTCCGGGTCACGGTGAGGTTTTGATTCGCGTGAAAGCCTCCACCATCTGCGGCTCGGACATTCGCTGCATTTATCACGAGCATCTGGGCAAGGGGCCGGAAGGCTATCAAGGCGTCATCGCCGGCCATGAGCCCTGCGGCCAGATCGTGGAAGCCGGTCCGGGTTGCCGGCGCTTCAAAGCGGGAGATCGCGTCATCGTCTACCACATCTCCGGCTGCGGCGTGTGCAACGACTGCCGGCGCGGCTACATGATCTCCTGCACCAGCGAGAAATACCGGCGCGCCTACGGTTGGCAGCGGGATGGCGGCATGGCCGATTACATGATCGCCGAAGAGAAGGACCTGATCGCGCTGCCCGACGAGCTTTCTTACGCTGATGGCGCGCAGGTGGCCTGCGGGTTTGGAACTGTCTACGAAGGCATCGAGAAGATCAGCATCAATGGCAATCATGCGGTGTTGATTACCGGCCTGGGGCCGGTGGGGCTTGCCGCAGCCGCGATCTCCCGCAAGCTCGGCGCGCAGAAGATCATTGGGGTCGATGTTGTCGACGTGCGGTTGAAGCTGGCCCGGGAGCTGGGCCTTTGCGACGATACGCTGGTCTCCGGGCCGGAGAATGTCGCCCAGATCAAGCGGCTGACCGGCGGCTACGGCGTCGAGCGCGCCATTGAGTGCTCCGCCAATGCCGCGGCGCGGGCCGTCGCCATTCGCGCCACCCGCAAGTGGGGCAAGATTGTTTTCATCGGCGAGGGCGGAACGGTCGAAATCAATCCCTCTCCGGATATGATTCACGATCAGAAGACCGTCTACGGCTCCTGGGTTACATCCACCTGGCTGATGGAGGAGCTGGTCGAGCGACTGGTACGCTGGAATCTGCATCCGGCAGACATTATCACCCACCGCTTCGCGCTCAATCGGGCCGCGGATGCCTATGCGTTGATGGCCTCCGGCAAGTGCGGAAAAGTAGCAGTCTGCGCGGATGAGGAATTGAATGTCCCGGCACGCTGAAACAGAGAAGTGGAGCATGAACCCGCAAACAGATCAGTCCGGTTCCCGGACCTGGAGAGGTCGCCATGAAGCCTAAAGCCTGGGAAAAAATCCTCGATGAACGGTTGCCGTTCTTTGGCCACCGCAATTGGATTGTAGTGGCTGACGCTGCTTATCCCGCGCAATCCAGCACAGGAATTGAAACCATCGTCTCCGGGGTCAGCCAGCAAATCGCCATCAAAACGGTGCTCGCCCGCCTGCGCGCCTGCAAGCATGTTCGCCCTGTCGTCCATGTGGACCGCGAGTTGGCGCTGGTCGATGAGAAGGATGCGCCGGGAATCGACAGCTATCGCAATTGGCTCAAAGGCGCGCTGAAAGGACTCAGCGTCACCATGACCCCGCACGATGAAATCATCTCCAGGCTGGACCGCGCCGCGCAAATGTTTTCCATCCTGATCGTCAAGTCGAACCTGATGATTCCCTATACCTCGGTCTTCATCGAGCTGGACTGCGGCTATTGGAACGCTGACTCGGAGGCCCGGTTGCGCTCCAGGATTTAGCGCGGAATAAGCCGTGCAGCAGAATTGGTAAAAGGAACTCAGGATCGTTTTTTGTTTCAATCAACCGCGAAGGAATGTATTGATGCCTGTTGCAAATGCGAATATAACGCCAAAAACGCCGGCCAGGAGCGGAATCTTTCCCGCCGGGCAGATGATCCTTTTCATCCTGATTACGGCGCTCTTTTTTCTCTGGGCCATCCCCAACAACCTCAATGATGTGCTGATCAAGCAATTCATGAAGTCCTTCGAAATTTCACGTTTCCAGGCGGGGTTGTTACAGTCTGCGTTTTACATGGGTTATTTTCTTCTGTCCATGCCCGCGGCGCTGCTCATGCGCAAGTATGGCTATAAATTCGGCTTCATTACCGGGCTGTTGCTCTACGGAATCGGCACATTTCTTTTTTGGCCGGCGGCGCTCGTGGCGCAGTACTGGTTTTTCCTGTTGGCGCTGTTCGTTATTGCCAGCGGGCTATCGTTTCTGGAGACGGCCTCCAACCCCTTCATTGCGCAGATGGGCTCGCCTGAGACCTCCGAGCAGCGGCTGAACTTCTCTCAGTCCTTCAATCCGCTGGGCTCGATTGTAGCCGTATTGATGGGTAAAATCTTTATCTTCTCGGGCATTGAATTGCAGACAGACCAAATCAACGCGATGAAGAAAGCCGGCACTTATGCGGGCTATCTTCACAATGAAATCCTGCGCGTAAAAATGCCCTATCTTGTACTCGGCGCGGTGGTGCTTGTGTGGGCAGTGTTCATTGCGCTCAAGAAGTTTCCCCCCATTCGCAGCGAGCACGAGGATGGTGGCGACCACGGTCATTTCCGCGATCTGCTCAAGCATCGCCATTTTCTGCTGGCTGTGTTGGCGCAGTTCATGTATGTGGGCGCGCAGGTGGGCACCTGGAGCTACTTGATTCAGTACGTGCAGGATAATACGCATCTGCCGGAGAAATCCGCCGCTAATTACCTGATCGCTTCCCTGTTTGCCTTTGGCGTGGGGCGCTTCGTGTCCACCGCGCTGATGCGCGTGGTGCGGCCTAACAGGCTGATGGGCATCTATGCGGTCATCAATGTGCTACTGGTAACGGTAGGCGTGCTGCATCCGGGCTGGATCGGCGTGTGGGCGATGGTGCTGACCAGCTTCTTCATGTCGCTCATGTTTCCCACTATTTTCGCCTTGGGACTCAAGGGGCTAGGTCCCAATACCAAGATTGGCGGATCGCTCATCGTGATGGCCATCGTGGGCGGCGCAGCTCTCACGCCGCTGATGGGGTTAATTAACGACCGGACCCACAGCATCGCGCTCGCCTATCTGGTTCCCCTCGCGGGATACGTCGCCGTCGCAGCCTTCGCCTTCCTGGGTGCCACCAGGGGGCTGGCTGAGGGAGCAGCCCCGTCCGAAGCGGAGGCAACGCTCTGATCGCCGGACAAGGCAACCGGCTGAGTTCGTTGAGCCGGAATAGGCGGAATTGCGCTATCATGCTTCCAGGAGCAATCTGCCATGTTTACTGAGCCAGAAGTTCAGACCGGTGCGGAAGTGTCTGCGGAAGAGACGAAAGAGTCCAGCACTCTTAAGGTGATTGGCTGGCTCTCGGTGGGCTTGGTCCTGGCCGCGGTGGGCGTCTTCGTGGGCCACGAACTGTTTTGCCGCCACAAGTTCAACCATCGCAACCCCTATGATTTTTATGCCCACGCCGGAGAAAAGCAGACCGGCGAGTTCGGCCTGGGCGTCTGAATCCGCTTTCTTTATTCGCGTCGCCAATTTCAATACGCCGCGTGGATTTATCTTGATTTCATATCGCAAACGCCGCCGGGGCGCTGCTTGATTGCAGCGCCCCGGCGGATTTCAGCGGCTGATTCCTCGTTAAGTCCTTCCCCGATCAGATGATTGGTGTGCCCGGAGGGCCGGCTTGCGCGCAGGCCAACAACCGCAGTTGATTACTGACGTTGAAGAGGTAGCCATTGAAACGCATCGTGGCGCTGACTGCCGGTGTAGTAGTGGTAAGGGGCACGACCTGGCTGTTAGTGTAGACCAGCACAGTGGTTTGTCCAGTCAGCGTTGCCAGCCAATGACCGGCGGGCAGTGTAACGGTATAAACCGTGTAGGAGCCCGTGGTGGTGATGTTTGTGATGGTGCCATTAATGGTCTGCGGCTGCAGCAGGACAGTGGCAGCCGTCGCCGCGCCACTCGTCACGCCTGTCGATGTCGTGACCACGCCGACATGCTGTCCGGCAAAAATAGTCGAGGCGGTGAAGCTCGGCGTAAAGGGCAGAGCCGTTGCGAAGATGGCATAGCGCGGGGGCAAGATAAAGTTCGTTGAGCCAGTCACGCTTACGTCAACAGTTTCCACCGCGGTTGCCGAGCTGTTCCCCACTAGTTGGCGCAACAGAATATTGAAGGAGGTTGCCGGAGTTCCCGTAGCAGTTGGGGTTCTAGAAGTGACCGGGCCAAGCAGCAACTTTGGAGTGGTGGTTCCTGCGTCGTCAATTTCCACGCGCGTGGCCAGCAGCGAGCCGGGCGGCGGTGTAGTGCTGCTGGTCGGTGCGAGGATGGTATCCACCTCAACCAGCGCATTGACTTTCATCGAGGGGAAGGTAGTGAGGCAGGCGGTGCCTTTACACGATAAGCTTGTATTAGCGTCCGCAAACGTCGTGTTCGCATTGACGTAGATGGTCTGAACGGTTCCGCTGGGATCGATCAGCGTGAAGGAGTTGGTGCTGGCGCTGATGGCCGTCACCTTTCCCTTATGGGTTGTCACCACAGCACTGGGAATGGGAACGGCCGCGATGTTGAAATACGGTGTAACAGAAACCGGGTTTGTGGTGATGTCGACCGATTTCGCAACCAGAAAGTCTATCAGCAGAGAGGTTGTTGTATCGCTGATGGTGATGGGCGCGGTAAACGTAATGGTCTGCGAAGTATTGGCCAGCGTAGCCGTAACCAGGTCAACCGTATGGGTTGTGGAATCGATGTACGCCACCTGTGCATTCGAGTACGTAAGCGTCGCGCTGACGTAAGCGTTGGTGTCCTCGGGAATTGCCGGGCTGAAGAGGGGCTCCTGCACGGCGTCCAGGTGGGTCGCCTCGAAGGTAATCCCGGCGGCAGGGAGCAGGTTGGTTGTCACCCTTCCCATACTGTCGGTGAGGATGAGCGAGTTGAGGGTAAGGCTGGCAGCGAGAATCTGATCGCTCGGCGCATCCGTAATCCCGACAGGCGTCATGGAAGTGTTGGTATTCGGGATGAGATTGCTGGTGTTGCTGGTGCTTGTAACTGAGCTCGTGCAGCCGGCAATAACCATGCCTACAGTGAGCAGACCGGCGGCAAAGGCCAGAGCGCCTTTTTTGCTGATTTTCGGTAGCAATGACTGCATAAGGTTCCTCCTGAATCCAAATGGAACGCGCGAGGGAGGTTGTCTGAGCGGATGGAACAGGCCATCCGGAAGTGTCCCACACTCATACTAGACCGTAATTAGAAAAATGTGTTGACACGCAAAGAATATTTATAAGAGGTGCATCGGGTCTGTCTCTTCCCGTGTTCGCCATATGTTCGCCTTTTCCCGGGCCGTCTTTTTTAAACCTGTCTGAACGATAGAGTCCCCAGAGTCCCCGCTTTTCAACCGGCGTCCTTTTCCCCTCCCTGCGTTACCCTTAGGAGCTATGGGCCGTATTCGCGTACTTCCCGACCAGGTTGCCAACCAAATTGCCGCCGGCGAGGTGGTGGACCGGCCCGCTTCGGTCGTCAAAGAACTTTTGGAAAATGCCCTGGACGCCGGGGCAACCCGCATCCGCGTCGAGGTTGAGGCCGGCGGCCGCAGGCTGATCCGCGTCAGCGACGATGGTTACGGCATGAACCGCGACGACGCTCTATTGGCCTTCGAGCGCCACGCCACCTCCAAGCTCCGCACAGCCGACGACCTGCTCTCCATCGCGACTCTGGGCTTTCGCGGCGAGGCTCTGCCCTCCATCGCCTCAGTAGCCCGCGTTACCCTGGAAACGGCCAGCGGAGAGGAGGCTGCCGGAACTCGCATCGAAATCGCCGGCGGCAAGATCCTACGCGTGGACGACGCAGCCCTGCCGCGCGGCACCACGCTCACCGTCGCCGACCTCTTCTTCAACACTCCGGCTCGCCGTAAATTTCTCCGTGCTGAGTCGACCGAGCTGTCCCACGTAACGGCGCTCGTCACCCACTATGCTCTGGCCCATCCGGAAAAGCACTTCGAGTTGCTCTCGGCCACGCACACCGTCGTCTCGGCGCCGCCTGTGACCCGCACCGCCGAGCGCATTTATCAGATCTTCGGCAAGGATCTGCTGGCTCAACTGCTCCCCGTCGCTGCTGAACTCCCGCTGGAGCGTGTTGGCCTGCCGGAGCCGCCGCCATGGAAAAAGAATCCTGCCGATCCGGCGCGTCCCCCGGGCGCTCTGCGGCTGACCGGCTTTTACTCCAAGCCTGAGCTGCAAAAGCTCAACCGCAACTCTATCTATATATTTGTCAACAAAAGGCTTATACGCGACCGGCTGCTGATGCATGCCATCTCCGAGGCCTATCGCAATGTAATCCCGCCCACCAGCTTTCCCGTAGTGCTGCTCTTTCTGGAGATGCCGCCCGAAGAGGTGGACGTGAATGTTCACCCGGCCAAAACCGAGGTTCGTTTTCGCCAGCAGAGTCTTATCCATGACTTTGTCCGCGATAGCCTGCGCACTGCGCTCGTCAAAGCGCGGCCCGCTGCTGGTTTTCTGGCCGCGCTGGACTCCGCGCCCGCAGCCAGCCCATCGCTGATGCCGCCACCTGCATCGCATTTGCCCGGTGCGCCAGATAGTGAGCCATTACCGCTGCCGCCCGATTCCGATCCTGCCGCGTTCCAGACCGTCAGAACTGACGCCGAAGCCTTCGAGCTTACGCCACGCCTTCCCACACCCGTTCCCGGCAAGCTGCCCTTTACCGCCCAGAACTTACATCCCGGCGAATGGGGAGACCAAAAAGCCTGGGGCGAGGCGGCAGCGGCCCTGTTCCAGCCGGCCAGCCTGCCAACTGCGGGAGATTGCTCCCCAAGCCCAAGCGACGCGTCCGGCACGAATCCCGCGACGGAAACGGCCCAGGTCGAGGCCGAGCAGGCCGCTGCCAGCCTCAACCAGCTTGGCTCGCTACGCGCGCTGGGGCAGTTACGCGAATCGTTTATTCTGGCCACCGGCGAGGATGGACTGTGGATCATTGACCAGCATGTGGCACACGAAAGAATACTTTTCGAAAAAATTTTGCGAGATCGCCAGGTCGAAAATGTGATGCGTCAAAGGTTACTGATGCCCCTCCTGGTGGAACTAAAAGCATCCCAGATGGTGGTCTTTGCGGGCATTGCCGAGGAATTGGAACGCAATGGATTCGAGGTGGAACCCTTTGGTCCTCAAACACTTGCGGTAAAGGCTGCTCCGGTTGGCCTGGAAGGAGCGGCTCTGGAGCGGATGTTGGCCGAGGTCATCGATCAATCCAGCGCAGATTCTGACGAACCCAAGCAGAATCATGATCTTACAGCACTTCGCACGCGTATTGCCGCCTCCATCGCCTGTCATTCCGCCATCAAGGTCAACACACCACTTGACCCGGCTCGTATAGAGTGGTTATTGTTAGAGTTAGCGAATACGAGCCACCCAACCAGTTGCCCGCATGGACGTCCAATCGCTTTGCTGTATTCTTGGAAGGAGATCCAGCGGGCCTTCCATCGGATTTGAAATAGATGGCAGGTGGCAGCCCTCCCCTTAGGGGACGGGGTTGCTCGGCGCTTACGCCAGCCTGGAAACGAGGTTTTTCTTTGACATCGGAACAATTGGAAGCATCGCGCGCCGAACGGATGCGCCTGAACGGACATGGGACTCTCTCCCTGGAGGATGCCCGGACGTGGATTGAGGAGACGGGGTTGTGTCTCTTCCTGCCCAAGCGGCAGTTTTCCTCCTCCATTGCGCCATCGTTTGTTGAGGCTGTAATCGGCAGGCGCGAACCCTCCCCTGACCGTAAAGATATTGCCGTAGCCGAAGAGTTATTGGTGCGTCTGGAGACAGACAGCGTGGTTGTGCGGCTGAATCTGCTGGGCTTGCCAGGCGAGGCGCCTGATTTCGTGGTTGCAAGCTGGGTTCTGCCCTATGTCTATGCCCTGCGCGGCGACCGTGACTGGCGCCGCATCCCCCAATTGACAGGTTCGCGCCAGGTTTCGCAACTGGCGATTCAGGCTTACAAGCTGCTGGAGGCAGGCGGCGACACAACCCTGAGCAAACTCACCCGCGCACTGGGCAGGGAAGTAACCGAAGCCGCAGTTCTGCGCGCCATCACCGAACTCTGGCAACAGCTTCGCATTATCCCCGTCGTTTCTGCCCCTGGCCAGACTGCACAGTGGCAACTGCTCCGCCAGCGTTTCCAGAAAGCTATTGCCGAAGGGGCCTCCACCTCGCAGGTGACGGCCATCTCCGTGCTGGCTTCCATCTACCTGCAGGCTGTAATCGCCGCCAGTATGGAAGATGTCGAGCTGTTCCTGGCGCCGCTTACCGCCCGCAGCAAGGTGCGCGAGGTTTTGCGTGGCCTGGTTGCCACGCGTCAGGTGCACACCATTTCTCTGGGGCACGCGCCCCATTTCTATGTCGCCGGCACACTGCCGGAGTTCGCTGCCCCTCCCACGATTTACGCCAGCGCGTCTATACCGGCTTCGGCATACTTTCTGCGCTCCTATGATGAGGAGACGCAGGATTCCGCGGTTGGCCTGCAGAGATCGCCCGCTGCGCCGGCACCGGCAACCCCGCGCCAGCCTACAGAGCTCAATGCGCCCCGCGCCCAAGCCGCCTACAAACCGGTCGTAAGCGCAAAATCCGCTTCTGCGCGCCCCCACTTCAGCCGTCCCGCTACTCACTCCCGGGATCGCAAGCCAGCGCAATCGTCCGCCAGCAGCCGCCCGGTCCGGCACTCCGGCGCAGGTTCTTCCAACGGGAACGGTTCCAACGGAAAAAGCAGGCAGGCAGTTCGCCCATCCTCTTCCGGCACGCGCTCCGCCAAGTCTGCCACGACCGCCTGGACACCGAGAAACGGCAACTCGCGCCAGGCCCATTCCAACGGCGCCAAAAGGAGTGCAACTTCCCATAAGGACTCACGGCCCGCCGCGCGGCCTGCTCGCTTAGTCAGCAACAGGAAGCCCACCCATGCCGCCAGCGCAAAGACAGGCGGCAAGAGGTATGTTCTGAGGGCTCGGCCCAAGCAAGGAACGAAGAAACGAGGATGAGCGTCCCATCCGTCAGCTCTCTTCACCCGGCTCACAAGATCATCATCGCCATCGACGGTCCTGCCGGAGCGGGAAAGAGCACCATAGCCCGCTATTTGGCCCGGCGTTTCGGACTGCTGAACATGGAGACCGGGGCCATGTACCGCGCCTTTGCCCTCAAAGCCCTCCGCGCAGGACTCTCTCTGGAGGATAGTAAGAGCCTGGAAGGCCTTGCCGCGGGAACCTCAATCCGCCTTGAGCCCGGCGAGAAGGAAAATCGAGTCCTGCTCGATGGCCAGGACGTGACAGGCCTGATTCGCAATCAAGATGTCACCGAAGCAGCCTCCCGGGTCAGTGTATGGCCCGCCATTCGCGCCTGGATGGTCCGCTTGCAGCAGCAGATGCGCGCCGGGGGCGGAGTGGTCATGGAGGGCCGCGACATCGGCACCGTGGTCTTTCCCAACGCTGAGGTCAAAATCTTTCTGGATGCTGCCCCTGAAGTGCGGGGTATGCGCCGTTACGATCAACTCGGCTCCATGCCGGCTCAGCAGCCCGCTGAGGTGATCCGCGACCTCCAGGAACGCGACCTGAGGGACCGTAATCGCGCCAATTCCCCTCTTAAACCAGCCCCGGACGCCGTTCTGCTGGATTCCACCCATCTGACGCTGCAAGAGGTTCTGGACGCCGCCGAGGCTATCGTGGCCGCAAAGCTCGCCTCCGGCGCTTCCAGCAGGACGAGTTCTGCCTCGTAGCCGTTGTTTTCACCATCTGAGACAGGTGATGCGCTCAACCTCTTCTGCACGGCTGGTTGAATTGCTTCGCACGTACCGCGGTTGAATGCGATAGGCTCATAGATGTATGGAAGTCACCTGCACCCGCTGTCACCAGGCCATCCAAACCGATTCCTGTTACTGCCCTGCCTGCGGTTTGCCTCAACTGGTGTACCCGGCAGACGTCCCCTCTGGGCAGACCTCGCCGGAGCGCTGGGACGGTGCGGGGCGGGATGCTGGCTGCGTCGATTGGAAGCCGGCACTGCAGGCAGCTTTGCTGGTGGCGGTCCCAGCTGGAGTGCTGTCCAGCGAGCTTTCGCAGGCGGGGCGCTTAGGGTTTGTCTGGATGACCGCGGCGGCAGCCTGGGCCGTAGCGCTCTACATGCGTAGCCAGCGGCCAGCGTGGATCACCCTCGGAGCCGGCGCTCGCATTGGTTTGGTCACCGGCCTGCTGGCTGGCTGGCTTACATTTGGCGTCAACGGCTGCGCTCTTTTTGTCCAACGGTACCTTCTTCATCAATCGAGCCAAATTGATGGAGTGTATAAAACCTTAGTCCTTGACAAGTTCCAGGAGAGGGCTCAGCAAATGCTTGCGGGCATGGGACCATCGGATGCCGCACAGGTGCAAACTCAGTTGGCCCAAATCCAGGCCTGGATGCAGTCGACGGAGGGTCATGCAGGCTTTTGGGCCTTCGGCTTTGCCTTCAATTCGCTTTTTCTGTTGTTCTTTGCCGTTGCAGGCGGCGCTCTGGGAGCGCGCTTGCTGGCCCGCGCGCGGCAGCCTGAGGCCTAGGGATCTTCCACAATTGCGCGCTCGGTGATTGGCAGTTGGCAGGGACATTTTCCCTACGCGGCAGAATTTGCACCCGCTTTGCAGAGAAATACCTTCATTCGGCGCACAATGTTCATTGGAGTAGTGAAAGGGCAAGGATGGCAAACGGTGGCCCGGCGCTGGAAGAGGTCAACTGGGAAGGGAAGTCCACGGTCTGCACCCTGAAAAGCACCCCCTACCCCCCTATTTACTGTGGAATTGTGAAACTGTGGACTTCGTCTAGTTTTCAGGTTGCTATTGATGTCGGTCAGGGTACGGCAATCCTGGAAATGCCATCGAGTGGATTGTTAAGTTTGCTGCCGGGAAGTCACGGCCACATTTAGGTCTCCTGATTGAGTCCAATCCTCTGCAACTTGCTCGCAGGCACGGAATCCTCGTATCATCCAGCGAGAGGCTTGCTGCGACAGTCGGGCAGCGAGAATACACATGAGCGAAGCCAAAAGCAAAACCTCCCTGCGCATTAAAGGCAGGCTGATGTCCGCCTCGGAGATCGAGCGCACGCTGGTGCGCCTGGCCCACGAGATTGTGGAAAAAAGCAATGGCAGCAAGGATCTGGCCCTGGTCGGCATCAAGCGCCGCGGCGTTCCGCTGGCCGAGCGGCTGGGAAAGCTGATCTCCGATATCGAGAAGCGCAAGATTGATACCGGGGTGCTCGATATTCAGTTCTACCGCGATGATCTGTCGACCGCGGATGTGCGCCCGGTGGTCACCCCAGGCGCCATCGGCATCGACATAGAGGGCCGCGACGTGGTGTTGTGCGACGACGTGCTTTACACTGGCCGAACGGCCAGGGCCGCTCTCGATGCTTTGTTCGACCACGGACGGCCGCGCCGCGTGCAACTAGCCGTGCTCATCGACCGCGGTCATCGCGAGCTGCCCATTGAGGCTACTTATATCGGCAAGCACGTGCCTACCAGCCGCCGCGAGATTATTGAAGTCAAGTTCCAGGAGGTCGACAACGACGAGCAGGTTCTGCTGGTCGAACGAGTCGATTAAATACCTCGCTGGTCAGAGGCGTGCTGCCCAATTTGGTTCCCTGGCGGAAGATCGAGATCGCCGCCTGAATGGAATGACCTATATCCAGCCGCGGACGGCATAGTAGGCGATCTTGGCGGATTCGGTCAGCATGATCTCGAATGCGCCGAAGCGACCGTTCCAATGCTCGGCAGACTGAAGCACATCGGGGACCACCATGGGCGTAGATTCAATGCCCACCTTGCGAAAGACGCGAAGCGCCCTGTACATATGAAAATCACTGGTGAGTAAAACTTTTTTGCCGGGCAAGCCTTGGACCAGGCGCGCTGTCTCGATGGCGTTTTCGCGGGTGCTGGCGGATCTATCCTCTGTGACAAATGCTTCACGGGGAATGCCATATGCGGTGAGAAAATTGAGGATGCCCGTACCTCCGTCACCACAGATCACAATCTTCTTGAAGCCTCCGGTTTGCCAAGCAAAAAGCGCCTGGCGCGCGCGCCAGTAAGAGGAATAAGAAATTCCGCCGTTGTCGTCGTTGGCGGCGCTGAGCAGGATAAGAATGTCGCCTTTGGGCTGCTCAATGGGGCCGGCATAGGCTTGCGCCCACCACGAGACGATGGGAGTGGAGATCACCAGCACGGTGATGAGTCCGATGACCGCGAGCAGGCGGTTGAGAACTCTGCCGGCTTTACGGATACTTATCATGCGCCGCCTTTCGCACGGGCAGCTACAAGCGACTCGAAGACTTCGAGCAGCTCTGCCGCTACCGTATCCCAACTTCGGCTTCCGTGCGCAGAGATCGTCTCGGCATCCCATGTTCTGTCGAGGACTGCTGCAAGAGCCTGAGCCAGCGCGACGGCGTCGCGAGGGGGCACGAGCCTGCCGCATTCCTCGCTCAGTATCTCGGGGATTCCGCCAACATCTGTGGCAACGACAGGCCTGCCGCTGGCGAGCGCCTCGAGCACCACATTGGGGCAGCCTTCCATGTAACTCGGCAAGGAAATCAGATCGGCCGCCGCCATCCAGACTGCTACTTCGTCAAAGGCGCACCCGGACAGCGCGTGGATGTAGCCGGCGGCGTTGTTGGCCTGAATGACGCTATCGATCAATGGCTTGTCCGGCCCAACTCCGATCATATACACATGCAGATTTGGACGTTGCGGATGCAGCGAAACCGCCGCAGCGACGAGCTCGCGAAGACCTTTCTTCACGTCCATGCGCCCGATGTAAACAACAGCCTGCGAGGCTGGGTCGATGCCCAGCTTCAGCCTTGCCTCAGCACGGTTTCCGGGGTGGAATATGGAGAGATCGCAGCCGTTGTGAATGGCGTGGGTCGTCTCAGGATGGGCGCCCAGGGTTATCGCTTTCCTTCGCAAATCATTGCTGACCGTGAACAGAAAATCGACATTGCGCACAAGGTTGCGCGTATGCATAGCCGAAAAACGGCCGCATAAAAATCTGACGCGAGGCGCTGCCGCAATGTCGCTGTATACGCGGTTGATGTCGGTCCCAAGTCCTTTGGCAACGACAGGAATCCCAAGAGCTTTGCCGATCTTGAGAGCGGCATACCCCTCAGGATAAAGAAAGAAGCTGTGGATGATATCCGGGGCAAATTCGCGGATGTGAGGCAGAAGGACCCGGGCGGCCATCCAGCCATTGATGGGCCGGGAAAGCACTGGCAGCGCCGGATAATCGTAGTAGCTTACCTTCACGTCCGGCACACAGTATGAGGGGTCGAGACGGTCGTAAAGCCGGCTTGGGGGCTTGAGCAGTGGCGGATAATTAGCGTTGGGAAAGAAGACACGAACATCGGCTTTGCGGGACAGAAGCCGCAGTATCTGATAGGCCGACCGGCCCTGCCAGGGCTCAGCCGAGCTGGGAAAATACCGCGTGATGACCGCAATTCTGAGCATAACGATCCACCAAAATCGATTATTGCAGTATGGTTGAGGATGGCATCGTATGAGACGCAATGAAGCTGCGCCGCATGCCCTCTTCGACACCCACCCGAGGCGTCCATCCCAACTGTTTCTGCGCAGCAGTCTGATCGAAGTTGGAGAGCGGGCGAATGGAGCGGATGCGATACCTCGACAGCGGCACACCGCGCTTCAGCACCCATCCGAGCGCCTCGATGCCGACCGCCGCCGTCATCAAAATTAATTTTGGAACATAACTGGCTTTAATCTTCGGCCTGGATGCCTGCACCTTGCGGATGAACTCGCGCTGCGTTACCCTGGCCGGATCAACCAGATTGATTAGAACGCTCTCCACGCCGGAGCGCGAGGAGCCGAGCAAAAGCGCGTCCACAACGTCGTCCACATAGACAAGCGGCAACGGCCGCGAGCCGCTTCCAACAACAATCCAGCGGCCGAACATGGCAAAACTGCCTGACGGGCAGCTCGGCTCTACTCCGGGACCGAAGATCACACCGGGACGAATGACGCAAACGGGCAAGCCCTGCTCCTTTGCCGCTGCCATGACCATTTGCTCGGCTTCGAGCTTGGTTTGCGTATAAGCGCCGCGGCGTTCGGCGTGCGGTTCGAGCGGCCAGGTTTCGGTAACACAGTCAGCGTGGCGAACGGCATGCTCCAGCACGCTCAGAGAGCTGACGTACACCAAGCGCCGCACGCGGTGCTTGAGGCAAGCGCCGATCACGTTCCGGGTTCCAACCACGGTGCCGCGTTGGAAGTCAGCGGCACTGCCCTTCATCGCCGCACCCACATGGAAGACCTTACCCACTCCGGCAACTAAAACATCTACGTACTCGGGGTCACCCAGATCACCGGCAACATAATCAACTCCCGAAAGCGTATCCCTGGGAACGCGGCGGACGCCGGCGCGCACCTTCGCTCCCTCTTCAACCAGGCGGCGCAAGAGAGCGCTGCCCAGAAAGCCGCCAGCGCCGGTGACGAGAACATCCGCGAGGGGGCGTGGCGTCAACTGCGCCTTGCGCAGAGCGTCGCGCTGACGATCAGCTTTCTTGCACGCCGGGGCCATCGCGTTCACCAGCCGCAGACCCTCTTCCGGGGTCACCGGCGTAGCCGAGCCTTGCTCTAAAGCAGCGTAAAACTCATGAATGTTCCGGTGAATTCCCGGCGCTCCAGGCAGGCGTTTGGTGATGAATCGCAAGACATTGCGCGGAATTTCGTAGAGGCTCGCGGCGGAGTTGCACATGGCGCAAATCACCGGAGAAGCGAACTTCGGACCCGGAAGCAACCGGGTCACATAGCAGGTTTGCAAAAAACAGTCGATCTGCATCACGCCGCGCGTGCCATGGACGATCACCTGGCTCCGGATCGGGCGCACGTTCCACGAAAGATACAAGCGCGCCTCGCCCCGCTCACACTTGACCTTTGCCGTCCACTCGTCGAAGAGGAGATTGGGGTCATGGCCGGTGGAGCGGAAATCGATATCAGTCGATTTGACCGGGCCCAAAAACGCTTCCGCGATAGCCAGGCCATGCACGCCGATGTCTTGAAAGGGGTAAGAACCTTTGCGGTACTGGGGCGGCAGCTTACCGCCTCCCGGCCATGCCGGATAATCGGAACTGCGATGAAAGTCGACGGAAAGAACCTTGCCCAGGCTGCCGCTGCGAACGATCTCCACGCCGTGCAGCACAATCGGGTCCAGCCGGGCGGAGTGCACCACGCCCAGAGTGCGTCCGCTGGCGCGGGCGGCCTTCATCATCCGCTCGCATTGCTCCGGCGTCTCTGCCATCGGTTTTTCCACCAGCACGTCAGCGCCCGCCTGCAGGGCTTGAATGCTGAGCGCGGCATGAAAAGCGGGCGGCGTCAACACGTGAACCACATCCACTCCGGAGGCCAGCAGTTCTTTGACGCTTCCGTAAGCGTTGGGCAGATTAAATGTTTTGGCGACAGCCTGCGCGCGGGCCAGGTCGAGGTCGGCTACGCCGGCGATTTGAATCGACGAAAGCGACTTCAGGGCGCGTATATGGTGCGCGCTGACATAGCCGGCGCCGATGATTCCAACTCTAAATTTTGTCATGATGGCGGAAGCTCGAACCAAGTCGAGAAGATACATGGGATGTGCGGAGCGGCATACTGAGATAATACTACCGGATTGGAGTGGCCTTTGGCCCCTTGAGATTATCCTCTAAGATGGATTGAAACGGGACATAGGCACCGCTGTCAGCTAGGAGATTGATGGAATTCATCTTTTTTGGCAACGATTGGTTCGCCGAGAATCGCACCAGCAGCCACCACATCGCCAAGCGGCTGGGCGCGCAGTTCCCTATGCTGTACGTTGAAGTGCCGGGGCTTCGAGCACCCAAGGTAAACGCGCGCGATATGCGCAAGCTGCTGAAGAAGCTTCGCATGACCTTCCAGCCGCCGCAGCAGGTTGCGGACCACTTCTGGCGCATGACGCTGCCGCAGATTCCATTTCGCCGCTTCGCGTTGGTTCGCGCGGTGAACCGCAGCATCTCGCTGATGCTGATCCGCAGGGCAATCCGTCGGCTTGGTTTCCACAATGCGATCGCATGGTTTCATGTGCCGCATCCGGGGTTTTTGGCCAAGCGCATGGGAGAAAAGCTCACTGTCTTCTATTGCATCGACGAATACTCCAAACTGCCAGATGTGGACGGAGTTGCCGTGCTGAAGATGGACGACGAGCTCACGGCGACTGCTGACATCGTCTTTGCCTGCAATCAGAAGCTGATTGATGCCCGGCAATCGATCAACTCCAACATCCATCTTTCGCCGCATGGCGTGGATACGGAGCTGTTCGCCCTGGCCGCAGCGCCGGAGACAGCAATCCCCGAGGAGACGATAGGCTTGTCGCGGCCGATCATCGGATTTTGGGGGCTGATTGATCGTTGGGTAGACCTCGTCATCCTGGAAGAGATTGCTCGCGCGCGGCCGGATTGGACGATCTTGCTGATTGGCCGCGTGGTCGTGGATGCCTCCGCGCTGAAGAGGCTTCCTAACGTCGTCTTCGCGGGAACCAAGCCCTATGCGCAACTGCCCAATTGGGCCAAGGCGATTGACGTCTGCATTCTGCCGTTCACGCGAACCTCGTTGATGGTGCAGTCGAGCCCGCTGAAGTTACGCGAGTATCTGGCTGCCGGAAAGCCTACGGTCGCGGTTCCGCTCCCGGAGAGCATGCTGCTGGGCAAAGCGATCCTGACAGCGGAGGACGGGCCGGGGTTTGTTCGCGCTATCGAGGAGGCGCTCGCCGCAAACTCGCCCGAGCTGGTCGCGCTTCGCCAGAAGGCCGTTGAAACAAATACATGGGATGCAACCGTGGCCAAGGTGCTGGTGAAACTGGAGGCAGAGTTATCCCACCGCCGGGAGAGCTAGAGCTTGCTGGTAAGAATTTCGGCGATCCGTTCCGCTGCCTTGCCATCCCAGAGCGGCGGACAATGAGCCTGCTTGCGGGGGCCATTCAGCGCCTCGTGAAAACCTTTCCGAAGCAACTCCCAATCGCGCCCGATCAAAAGATTCGTGCCTATCGTTACCGTAATTGGGCGTTCGGTGTTCTCGCGCAATGTGAGGCAAGGTGTTCCCAAAAATGTGGTTTCCTCTTGAATCCCGCCTGAGTCCGTGATGACAACTTTGGCATTCTTCTGAAGCGCAAGAAATTCAAGATACCCCAGCGGAGCGATGACTCGAAGATTCGGGTTGCACTTCTCCAGCCGTGTCTCCCATTTCTGCCGCGTCCTGGGATGAACGGGAAAGATCAGGGGAAGCTCGCCGCTCAAACTGTCGATTGTCTGTAGCATAGGCAAGAAGGTCGACTCGTCATCGACATTGGACGGACGGTGCAGTGTTACTAATCCAAAAGAACCCAAGGATAACTCCGCCTTGAGCTGGGGAAAGATTTTGTCTGCTTGCGGCAGAAATTGAATGAGTGTGTCGATCATTACGTTGCCAACATGGAAGATTTTTTCTTTTGCGATCCCCTCGCTCGCCAGGTTTTCATCTCCATCAACTGACGGAGTAAAGAGAAAGTCCGCAAGTTGATCGGTAACCAGGCGGTTAATTTCTTCAGGCATTGACCGGTCAAAGGAGCGCAAGCCAGCCTCGACATGCCCGAAACGAATGCCGAGCTTGGAACAAACCAGCGCCGCGGCAACGGTAGAATTCACGTCGCCATACACCAGCACAATCCGCGGCTTGCGCGCCAGCACAACCGGCTCGAAGCGGCTCATGATCGCGGCTGTTTGCTGCGCATGCGATCCCGAGCCGACGTTCAGGCTTTCGTCTGGATTTGGAATCTCCAATGCCTGAAAAAATACATCCGACATGAGCGCGTCATAGTGCTGGCCCGTATGCACCAGCGCCTGCTCGTGTCCTCTGCGCGCCAGCGCGCGATAAACGGGAGCCGCCTTCATAAAGTTTGGACGCGCGCCAACGACGTGTAGAACTTTCATTTTGAATTCCCTTCGTGACTACCTTAACCCGTCAACGACCGCCGGACAAGAAACCGATCCGGCCATGAATCAGAGCGTCGGCAGCCTGGTACATCTGCCAAGCCGTAGCCCAGTGAATCTCTATGTTTCTTCGGGCTGCTTCTTCGGCCAACCAGCCGAATAACCCACCGAGGCCGCCGTTGAGCAGCGGCTCGAAATTTCTCTCCTGCGCGCCGTGGGTGTAGAGCTTCAGAAATATATCTTCGCCGATGGTGGGCGCCAAGTCGAACCACTGGCTCACCCGCGAGGGCGTCGGCAGATCGTAACCTGCGATTTCGCCGGTCTCCAGTCGCGGCATCAACCGTTCGCCAAAGCGCAAGCCGAGCGGCCCCGTGATCATGAGCAAGTCTCCGCGCCTGCCGCCTCCAACAGCGGCTTCTATTCCGTGATCATATGATTTTGGGCTATTTTCGGAGCTGTTTGTGCACCAATAGATTTGGTTGATTACGCGTCCCTGCGTCGCCGAGGGAGCTGAAGGCATGGTGAAGTCGGCAAAGCAGCCGAGGTCGCGCAGCAGGGCGATCTCACCATTGAGGCCGCAGCACTTGCCGTCGGGGCGTGAGTTGTCAAGCGCCCAGTTGCCATGAATGAAGCCGAAGACGGTGCGTCCGTTCTGCTGGCGCAGCAGTCCATGATCGCAAGTCAGGCGGCGGCAGTACTCAGTGATTTTTCGAATAAAGGAATCGCGCAATTCGTTGTGGTGATGCAGATGCACTTCCAGGTCGCCGACGCCTGAACGAACAATTTCAGCTAAGCCGTCCAGCAGTTCGCGCTGGTATTCTTCCTGCGGGTAAAAAAAGCTGTACTGGGGGCGCTGGCCCGCGGCATCGCGGGGAGCGTCGTCTGCTATGCGCGGCCACTTATTGCGCCATCGCGAAACGCGACCAAGCGCAGTCTCAAGCGATGCGCCCATGCCCAGCGGCTCATAGTGATCGGTGATGGCAACCCAGGCGCGCTTCGGCTTTCTGGGACGCATGCTCTTCCGCATGCGTTCCCTCAGATACGGCGCAAACCAGATTTCCGCGTGGCGAGGGAGCTTCACAATATTGATCTTCCTTCGTGCATTTTGACCACTTGTTGCGGATATTCTGCGGCTTAAATCGACAGTTAAAGTATCTTGTATGCTTCCTTTGCCTGTCAAAACTCTATCTTTCTGCTTTCTTGACGCATAATTTACATTCTGATAATGGTTTTAACAGCGTCGGCTAATCTTCAGAGGAGATTCATGCCATCTTCATCCCGTTCATCGAACCGGTTGCTGAGCTGTCCTGTGGCTGTGGAGACGCCATGTCGCGAACGAATTCTAAGCCGTGCCGCTGTCTACGGATGGCTGTGTTTCGCAATTCTCCTGTTTCTATTGCAGTCTCTTCCCTATCTGTCCTATCGCTGGGTTGCTGACGAAAGCTGGTATTCCGCTCCGGCTTATTCGATTGCCCACGGCAAAGGAATCGCAAATCCCGCCATGGGCCCCAATGAACTCGAGAATCATATCGATGCCCGGCCACCCGGAACCGCAATTGTTATAGGCGCAGCCTTCCGGCTCTTCGGAACAGGTCCGATAATCGCCCGCCTGGGATCCATTCTCGCCGGACTGGCCGTTATTTTTCTTATTTATCGTCTGGCGCGCGATGTTATCGGGGAAGAAGGCGCCTTGATTGCAACATTCCTTGTAGCGACAGACAACCTGATTGTACTCGCCTCGCGCACCGCGCGGCCTGAAGCTTACACTACCATGGCGATCCTGACCTCGCTGCTGGCCATGAAGCAGTATGCACGGAATGGCCGCATCGGCTGGGCATTTTTGAGCGGCCTGCTCATCGCCATTGGAACCATGTTCCACATCACACTTTTGGGATACATTGTCTCCTTAGGTATCCTGGCGATTGTTCTCGATTACAGACGCGGCGGATTTCCACTGCGCGGCGCAATCGGATATACAACTGGTTACAGTCTCGGGCTGCTGCCCTATGCCGTCTGGATACTGACCGCTCCCCTGGGACGCGTCAGCTTTCATCAGGAATTTTTGAACCGTGCAGTGGAAAGCACATTGTGGTCAAGATTCTTAGGAGAGGGCCACCGCTACTCCGACCTGCTTGGTCTCAACATGCTTCACGGGCACGGACTGGAATCCATTCCCGTCCGGCTTCCCATTCCACTCTTTTTTCTGGCAGCCAGCTTCCTGCTATGGAAACTGCGCCGGAAATGGTTCTACCTTGAGTTGCTCCTGCTGACTCCAACCGTGTTCTGGTTCATCTACATGGTGAACAAGACTTCGCGCTATTTCGCGCTTCTTGCGCCGGTCTTTGCCTTGGTCATTGGCGCGGCAGTTGCCGCCACCTGCTTCAACCAAAAAGCGCATCGTGCCGTCCTGTTCCTTTCATGCCTGGTAATTACAATGCAGATGTCGGCGAACTTTTTCCTGCTGCACGAAGCCCGCAAGGCAAATTACGACAAGGTGACAGCGGAATTGCGCAGCGCGATTCCTCCCGGTCAAACTGTTTACGGAACCATAACTTTCTGGCTTGCGCTCCACGATCGTTCCTTCATCTCCTACGAGCGCACCGACCCCTGGATGGCCGCCAACCAGTTCCATGCCCGGTACTTCATCGCGGGCGATCGCGTGATGGCCAATGGTGTGCCCTGGGACAAGGTTCCTGATAAGATTCTCAACCAGCGCATGTCAGAGGTGATCGCCCAAAGCATACTCGTCGGGCACTTCCCCGACCCCTACTACGGCGACCTAAAGGTCTACCAGTTTCAAGCGCCCTGAGCATCCACACGAAAATTATTCTAGATTTTAAGCTTATTCTGCGTTGGAGAGGATTGGAAATAGACCCGTTGACGAAGGTAAGATTTCTGCTTTGGTACAATTTATGCGAAGCCGCGGTGAATATGGAGACAGACCATGTTGGACGTCCACGAAAGATCACATTTTGTCCGGTGCTGCATGCAAGGGAAGTTCCTGCCACCTGTGGCGCTTGTTCTTTTTACCCTGACCTCCAGAGTGCTTTGCCGTGGCGACGTCTATTTTGCTGATGATCCACATCTTATTCGCTGCATTCTGGAAAAGGCGTACATTATTCAGCCGCCGGGTTATTGGTTGTTCAATCGGATCGCGGGGCTGTTTACAGACCCTGTCATAGCTATTTCAGTTATGAATATTATGTTCTCGGTGGCAGGCGTGGTAGTGTTTTATTACACGGCGGTATTCTTCGCCGGGAGAACTAGCGCATTTATCGCCGCCTTGGCTTATTCCTCAATCTTTTATATTTGGTTTTCCGGCGAGATATATAGCACTCACGCTTCGCAGATCCTCTTCCCGGTTGCTCTTTTCTGTGTGCTACTGCACTACGAAAGAAATAAGGCCAGTTGGAAACTGTGGCTGGCAGCGGTCATTTTCGCGGTTGGAGCAGGGCTGCGTCCATCCGATGGCGCATTTCTCGTGCCCATGTTACTGTATTATTCCGTTGTCCGTCTGCCCTGGCGCAAAGCGATCCCCTTTCTTGCCCTTAGTATGGCCTTGTGCCTTACCTGTGTCATCCCAACATGGTTTGCTTATCAATCGCACAAAAGAGTGTTGGGCATGGACCAATCGGCTGTAGGAATGCAGGACATTAAAGCCCATATGTGGATGATGATGACATATAGATCGATTTTGGCAGGCGTCAACTCCAATTCAATGGCCAATGTAGTGCGGTACTTTTTGCCGCTTCTGGTTGCGTTCTTTCCGATTCTGAGCGTCGCTATACTGAATCTTGCGCGCAACTGGAAGGACTGGCGTCTTCAATTGATGTTTCTCTGGATTGTGCCTGGATCGCTTTTCTTCATCTTTAGTTACATGGGCAACGCGGCCTATTTGAATTTCCTGTCGGCCGCAATCTTGCTGTTGGCGGTCGGCGCTCCTCGGAGGATGGCCGTCACCGCGGCGTGGAACGTCCTCCTGTTTTTGAGCGTCGCACCAATTCCCTCCCATCGCCTTGCGGTGAACGTCTGGAACTGTTACGTCGTCGAGTATTCCCGCTATGGCATTCAGCACCAGTGGTGGCCATTCCTCGGACGATTGCAACAGGGGATACCGGACGCTACCGGCCCCCAGCAATGAAGAACCTGAAAATGAGGGCGCTGCTGTTGATACATTCGTTGACAAACGTCTGCGCAGATGCTTCCTGATTAGTTATCCAGAGCATTTATGGGCTGGTATGCTTTCTCAACTCTGGACTGATTATTTCAATGCGTTCAGCGTTGCTTTTTAGGTTATCCTGCATATGGACGCAAACCACGCACTGACTATTCACTATGGGCTTTGTTTTAAGCGTTCTCTATTTCGCTACGTCTTACCTCACGCCGCCAGTTCTATTCGGGCCGCTGGCGGCATATCGCGTCGAACTGATACTTGCAGCTCTGATTTTCCTGATATCGCTTCCTCGGCTGGCGAAATCAATCATTCTTAAAACGTTGCAGTCTATGGCCGTGTTCGGGCTGGCATTTGCCGGGTCTTTGTCCGTTTTTTTTGAGATGCATTACATCACGGGGGCCATACAGACGTTCCCGGCATTCCTCCCGTGCGCATTCGCATATTTCCTTGTGTGCCTGTTCTGCAACTCCATAAAGAAGATAAAGATTATTGTACTAATGCTTCTTTTTGTCTGCCTGTTTGTGATTGCTCACGGGTCCATCGATCTGGTGCGTGGCGTTCCCCTCACAGCAACTTCGGATAGCTTCAATCCGAATTTGTGGGATATGCAGCACCCTTACCTTTGGGCATCACTGAATGTCACGGGAGAGTTTTTATATCGGCTGAGGGGACTGGGATTGATCAACGACCCGAATGACTTTGGCCAGTTGGTCGTCTGTGTGATTCCGCTGCTGTTCATTTTCTGGCGCCCGAAGAAGACATTCAGAAACATGGTATATGTCGTGTTGCCGGTGTGTGCGCTGCTGATCGGAGTGTTTTTGACGCACTCGCGCGGCGCTCTGTTGGCTTTAATAGCGATAATGATCGTGTCGGCGCGGAGGCGCATTGGGACACTGCCCGCACTTCTGATTGCGGCCGTAGTGTTCGTTGCGGCGATATCCCTGAATTTCACGGGCGGGCGCGACATTTCCGCCAGTGCTGGAGCGGACCGCACAATCCTTTGGGGCGAAGGGTTGCAGATGCTGAAGTCTCATCCGTTGTTCGGAGTGGGCCTCGGTAGTTTTGCCGCTTTTTGCGATTGCGGTCATACAGCGCACAACTCGCTGGTAGTTTGCGCGGCAGAGCTTGGCCTGTTCGGATTGTTCTTCTGGTGTATGTTCCTGTTTTGCACAATGAGGGATGCGCTGGCAGTTTCTTCGCCGGCGAAAGTGAGTGAAGCAGACCCGGCCATACTAGAGGAAGCGCTCATTTCACCGGGGATGAGCAGGATTGAGGCAGTCGACAAAGCGGAGATCAATCGTTTCGGGCGTTTGCTGGTTTTGTCATTCACGGGCTTTTTAGTTGCTGGTTGGTTTTTGTCTCGCGCCTATGTCATGACATTCTTTCTGCTGGGAGGCATGGTTGAGGTAGTCTACGAGATAGCTCTGCGGCAAGGAATGATCGCTCCTCGCCCGCGGATGGGGCGCGTGCTTCCTTATGTCGGCGGACTCGAAGTTTCGCTGGTGCTGCTGATGTACATCATGCTTCGAACCATGAGTTTAATGCGCTGATTCAGGCAGTCATGCAGCTTACAGCGGTTATGCGCGAAATGCGGGACAGGCCGGTTCCGTGCTGTCGGAGGTTCAGGCAAATTGTATGAAAATTGCTCACGTGGTTGACAGCATGGAGATTGGCGGAGCAGAGACATTAGTGTCGCAGATGTGCTGTCTGCAGCGAGAACAGGGCCACGATCCGTCCGTCTACGCGGTCTTGACTCTTGGCCCGCTCGGTGAACAGATGAGCGCAGCGGGCTTCGCCGTGCAGGCGAACGTGGGCCGGCACCTGCCAGATTCCGCGCGGAATTTCTTCCGCATCTTCAAAGAGTTGCAGCCCGATGTGGTCCATCTTCATAACCCAACGCCAACTGTGTATGCCGCCATATCTGCCCGGATGGCCGGTGTGCCTGGCATTATTTCAACTCGGCACAGCCTCGTAGCCTCGCCGCGCAGGCTGGTTGTAGAGATAAAGTATGCTGTGGCAGCAACCTGTTGCGACTGGATTGTAGGCATCTGCGATGCAACCATCTACAACCTGAAGAGCATTCACAGCATTCCAGATAGAAAGATCGTGCGCGTATACAACGGCACGGCCCCGCTCCAACGAGCGGCACATCAGCTATGGCCGCCGAAGACCGGATTTACCCTGCTTTACGTAGGCAGACTTGAGCCCGTAAAGAACCACTCACTATTGCTGAATGCTTTTCGAGCTGCGCTTTTGTCCATGCCGGGTTTACGGCTTTGGGTGGTTGGTGATGGAAGCGAACGCAAGATGCTGGAAGGCCTGGCCGCAGAGTTGGGCATCGCTTCGCAAGTGACATTCTGGGGGCAACAACTTGACGTGACGCCGTTTTATTCCGCGGCCGATGCCTTCATTATGTCGTCGAAGTCGGAGGGATTGCCCATTTCGCTGTTACAGGCGTTCTCAGTTGGGTTGCCTGCAATCGTGACGAATGTTGGAGGGATGGCGGAAGTTGTTCGGCTGGCACAAGCGGGAGTTATCGTATCTGCTACAGACCCCGCGGATATGGCCGTAGCAATTCTGCGGATGGCAACCGGCGACGCGGAACGGGTGCAATTCTCGACGAATGCGAAAGATGCATTCCACTCGCGCTTTACTTTGCAAGCTATGGCCGATGCTTACATGGATCTTTATCGGAACACTCCGCGCATTCCTCGCGCTGCGAATGGATGATGCATCTATACTGTCCTTGTGGTACGCATAGCCCTGGGATTGGGATCCTTGTTCTGGTCCCTCTTGAACATGGATCACAGCTAATTGCCTTCTCGCAACCATTTAAGTCTACTGATCTGCGCGCAAAGCCAGACAAGAGTCGCGCTTGCCAGGATAATGCACAGGCCTTCGACCGGAAAACGGTATCGTGAGAATCCGAAGAAGATTAGCGAGGTCAGAACAAAGTGAAACACTCCCATGTGAAGGATCCAGCCCGGATTATTTGTCCTCAGAAAATAGATTAGGCTAGGAAAGAAACCAAGCGCAAAGAGAATCAAAATTGGTCCCCACGACACCAGCGTGCCAACCCGGTAAAGCATGGGACTTCTCGGTTGCAGAAACGGGGTAAACGAGCGACAAAACCGCGATTCGGCGAGGTACCACCACTTCTCAGGATGATTGCGCGCCCATTGTATGGCCAGCTGTGTCTCGACATGATTCCGAATCACTTCATTGTTAGGAGTGATAATCTGTTCCCGGTACTCCGGAAGTGCAGTCGGAAATATAAAGTAGCCATAATAGATCGGGTCGGATGCTACCACATTGTTGTAACTGCCGAGCAAAGTATCTCCTCCACTCGTTTGGAAGGGAATAAATGAATGAAATATCTCATAGTTGCGAATCGTCCAGGGCACAAGCATGGCCAAGGCTACAAGCGAAATGACTAAGCCGCGGACGGCCAGTCGCGGCGTTCTGCGAAATTGCCAAATCGACCACGGGATAAGCAGTGCAACCATTAATACAGCGTTTCCTCGCGTCAACATAGCGAGACCGAGAAGTACGCCTGCGGCAATAGCACGTGGCCAGCTCGAACGTTCCGCAAATTGCAGCGAGAGCAAGATAAAGCAACAGAATAGAAAAGTGAACAGTGATTCAGATAACAATTGACCTGAGTACAGTAGAGCTGCCGGCCACACAGTATAGATTGCAGCAGCCAATAGCGCGACCGTATAGTTATAGCACTTACGCCCAATTTCATAGATAAGCAGAATTGTCAGCGTGTCCAGAACACAATGGAAAAACCTCACGACTCCGTATCGATGACCAAAGGACCAAAACAGACCCGCCCATAAAACTGATGTCCCGGGAGAACGATAAGCTGTCGGATGCTCCAGCAATTGCCCGTCTGGCCTTTTCACGTCGGGGCTGATTCCGCTATACCCGTGTCCCTGGGCAAGATTCCACGCATATGAATCGTATTCGCTTGAATCCGAACCTGGCACGGGCGGCGTGGCCCACCCTTCATGAATTGTAACTGCCATGCGAAATGCCAACCCCAAAACCATCAACACGAACAGGATTCGCGTAGATAGTCGCTGTATATTGAGATTTCTGTGGTTATTGGAACGGATTACAGTACTATCGTTCATCGTCAAATGAGACAGAGATTGCACCACTCCTCCTTATTGTAGTTCGCTTGAGCGATGCCTCAGGCCGAGAATGCTCAGGAAAAAACTACTGCAAATCGTCTGCACGCCCAGGGTTAGAGCGAAGACAGAGGGCATGACGATGCGCAGCATATGCCCCGCGTCCAAGGCTCCGAAACTCTCTTTCGCCCAACCGGAAACGGCAAAGATCGATCCACCAATCCCAAGCGCCATCAGCAACCCGCCGGCAGCCAGACCGGTTTCCAGCGTGATATAGCGGAAAACGCGATTCAGGCGCGGGTCTTCGGGCAGCAGGCCCTCGGAGATGGCGAAGACCTTAGTAAACACTGCAAAGGCAACCAGTTGAAAGCCCATGAGCACCGATACGAACGCATACAGAAGCGTATGCACGTCGAACCTGATGCCATCGACGAATCGCGGCCCCGGCAGCAGCCAGGCGCATCCGGCCAGCCCCAGCAAGATCAATAACGTTCCGGGATAAAGGAAGAGCCAGCGCGGGCTATGCAAAAGCATGAATCGAAGATGCCGCCAGCCATCGCGGTAGGGCAGCAGGTGCGGCGGGCGCGAGCGCCCATCGGGTCTGAGATCTGTAGGCACTTCGGTCATCTTCAATCCCTTGAGCCTGGCCTTGATCACCATCTCCGAAGCAAATTCCATTCCCGTGGTTCTTAAATCCATCTGTTGAAAGGCGCTCTTCGAGAAGCCGCGCAGGCCGCAATGAAAATCTCCCACTCCCGCGCGAAAGAGAATTTTTCCAATGGTGGAGAGAATGGGGTTCCCGATATAACGGTTTTTCCACGGCATTGCGCCCGGCCGGATGCCGCCCTGGAAGCGGTTTCCCATCACCACGTCGTATCCTTGGCGCAACTTCTCAACGAAGGCATCAAGGTTCTCGAAGTTATAACTGTCATCGGAGTCGCCCATGATGCAATAGCGTCCCTGCGACGCGGTGATCGCTCCGTACAGCGCCGCCCCGTAACCGCGAGTCGGAATCTGTATCACCCGCGCGCCCAGGCTGGCTGCAATCTCCTGAGAACCGTCAGTCGAGCCGTTATCGCCGACAACGATTTCGCCGCTTATTCCCGACCGGCGCAGATAACTCTGCGCCTTCCGAATGCAGCTTGACAGAGTCTCTGCCTCGTTCAGGCAGGGCATGACGATGCTGATCTCCACTGTCATCTTTTCGTACCTCGGATTTGACCGATGGAGGAGCTACTCAATGCGCCGGTTTCCCTATGTCTTGAGTCTCACTACGCATGGAGCAGGTCGCCCTGGAAGCGCGCCGGGAAACCCGTTGCATTCCTGCACTCTCTCGGAGAGCCACTTACCTCACTTGTAAACGTAGAACCATGACTTCGAGCTTCCCGCGAACTGCTTGCTTCTACGTTCAACTCTACGCAATTATCGCCCTCACCACCTGTGCGCCAAGTTAAAGCCGTGAACGGCGCTCTGTGCGTTACGGATTCCGCTTACACTCATAGGTCAAATGGATTGGAGTTCCCATATCGACGACTTCAAAGTCTGTTACCTTCAGTCCATATAAAGAGTGGGAATCGAAGTCCAAATCTGCGTATTTTGCTTGTGTATCCTTGTCGCTCTGCGCGGTGAGGGCGATATTGCCACCGTCCGACAGGAACATGCCGTATTTCTGCATGGCTCGAGCAACGACCTGTGCCTCGGGCATCAATTGTGTCACGTCGTACGAGGCTTTCAAGCGGAAACGGGCGCCCATCGGTGGAGCGGGAACCGGCCCGCGAGGAGCGCCGGCGTGCGTGGCGGGGTGCACAAAAACATGTGCGCGAATCCGCTGATTCGGGAGGATAAAGCGGATGGCATGGTTGATGCTTCCTGTGGCTATCTCGTCGGCATTGAAAAGCAGTGGAGCAATCGGGAAGCCGGCTGCGTCGGCGCTGGTGCACTGATCTCCGCGTCCTGACGGCGGATAGACACGGTTGAGATCCCATACCGCGACAAATTGTGCTATAACTGCATTCTCTGCAACATGGGTCGCGAAGGTTTCATAGAGTTTGCTGTGGCTGCGGTCGACTACGATGAGCTGGCAGTCGCCCTCGCATGATTCCATGCCGCTTCCGGCAGGAAGGGGAATCGTTGTTATGTTGTCGGAATCCGCGGCCATAAAATCCTGAGCTTTGCGAAAGGGAACCAGCGGTGTAGAAGCATCCGCCTGCAACACTCGCATGCCGAAATCGATTTGCATCTTATTGTTATTTCCCCAGCCGCCTGCCTCCGCCAGCCATGTGATTATGGCGGAGGATTGAGGATCGAGGGGCGCGTGACTTATGTCCTGTGTCCAGACGGATCCAGGAGGAAAGTAGGCCGCAGGCGCGACAACGTGTTCCGCCCTCGCCGCCCTAACCTTGCTGCTGCTAAACGCTCTGTCCAGCGCAAAGGCCATGTGGTCCTTGAGATGAAGGGCTTTCTGGGCGAATATCTGGGCGAAGTTGGCACGGTTGATGTGGAGTTTGTATGCAGTCAAAGCAACTCCGAATCCCAGCATGGCCCCCAACGTAAAAATGAACAGCGATTTCATGATTTTCACAGTGGCCTTATGCTCCTCTCTCGCAAACATATCTTACAAATAAATTCTACACCATCATTTCCCGCGCCATGCGCAATGAATTCCTGCGATTAGGAGCTCGCTGTTTCGGCAGTTGTAGTCCGCTTTTCCGGCTCATGAGAAGTCCATATTTTCCAAAGCGGGCCGCGTGTAAAGAGAAAACTGTACAGCCCGGCAACAGCTGCTGCTTTGAGCACCAAAAACGCGCTGGCCGGAGCCGCGATGCAATGTAGCACGGGAATCCTGTAGCGCAGGCCGGCAATTGCGACAAGCCAGCCGACAATCTGAAAAACGGCGAATGCAGCGTAGAGCGGAGATTTGACCGAAAGAGACAAGGTGGAGATAAACAGCAGGATCAGCAGATAAGGCACTACGAGTCGCATCACCTTGTGCGATACAAGCTGAAAGAAAACTGGATTCCGCGGGGTTAGCGCCCATGGCGCAAGACGGAAAAGCTGGAAGTTTCCTGCCAGCGTGCGCACCTTGCGCTGAAACTCCTCCTCTATTTTCGTTGGCCAAGTGTCGTAGACGTAAGCGTGCGCATCCAGGACTGACCGGTAGCCCTGGCGGATAATGGAAAGAGGTTGGAACATGTCATCCAGAATTATTCCGGCCGGTTGCGGCACGGCGAGTTCACGGCGAATTGCATAGAAGCCGCCATAGACGCCGACCGGGGAACCGCAGATAGACTCGCACGTCCTGATCCACTTTTCATAGCGCCAATAGATCCCGCCGACGGCTGCGGAGGCGCTGTCATGACATTCCTTGCGCAGAATCAGTTCACCGGCCACGCATCCAACCTTCGGATCGGCGAAGTTACTGACCAGGCGCTGAATAGCGCCAGGAGCAATCTCCGGCCGGATGTCTACGAAGAGGATCACCTCTGCGGTTGTTTTCGCCATGCCGGCGTTGATGGCAACCGCTTTGCCGCAGTGCTCGTCAAGAATTACGGCAGTGAGACGCGGATGCCGCCGGCAAGTCAGCAATTCCGCCGTGCCATCGGTCGAGCCGTCAGAAACAATGACGATCTCTTTGATGTATGGATAATCGAGGCCAAGCAGGTGCTCTATCTTGCGCGGAAGCAGGGCTTCGCCGTTATGCACCGCGAGCACGACACTCACAGTGGGAGAGATCGGGTTGATTGTCCAGGGCCGTGGCCACAGCCGGGAGAGCATCCACATCACCACGGGGTATCCCACATAGGTGTAGAGAATGCCTGCCAGCGACAGCCAGAAGATGATTCTCACTGGGCGCCTCTGCGCAGAACGATGGTTTTAATGGTCTCAAACATAATGAGCAAATCAAGACCAATTGACTGATGCTTGATGTAATAGAGGTCGTATTCGAGCTTACGCTTGGTTTCTTCCAGGCTGGCGCCGTATCGGTAGCGCACCTGCGCCCAACCCGTAATCCCAGGACGAATCATGTGCCGCAGTTCGTAGAAGGGGATCTCCTGGCTGAGCCACTGCACAAACTCCGGGCGCTCCGGACGGGGGCCTACAAATGCCATCTCTCCGCGAAGCACGTTCCAAAGCTGCGGAATCTCGTCTATCCGCGAATTTCGCATAAACCTGCCAATCGGAGTAACACGCGGATCGTCCTTGGTTGCCCACACGGCTCCCTGCGCTTCAGCGTCCTCCCTCATGGTTCGAAACTTGTATGCGGTAAACAAGCATCCGCGCTGCCCCACTCGCGTCTGGCTGAATAGAATGGGACCCGGCGAAGAGAGGCGCACAGCAAGTATAATCAGAGGCAGGAACGGCAGGCAGATCAGCAACGCACTGAAGGAGACCACGAAGGAAATCAGACGACGGAAAAGCTGTTGAGTCGCGTCCATCCGAAACCCTTCTGTAAAGATGATGGTGCTTGGATTGAGTCCGTCAAGCTGCAATTTACCTGAAAGCCGCTCCAGCAGCGCGCTGAAATTCTCAACGATGACGCCGCAGAGGCGGAGGTCGAGCAGTTCTCGAACAGGCATCGCTTCGCGGCGGTCTTCCATGGCGACGATAACGCGATCAATGCCGGGCTTCGGACCGCAAAAGGTTCGTAGGTCTGCGGAGAAATTCTCCAGCCGTCCATGGATTGCATCTTCGCCTTTCCAGCCGACGACTTTCATGCCGGTATCCCGGCTGGTCCGCAGGAGCTCGACTACAGCATGCGCGCGAGGGCCGTAACCCAGCACATAAACCCGCTCGCTGAACATGGGAAGGCCAATGATCCACTCGTAGGCCCCGCGCCAGAGGACAAGAAGAACCGCAAGAAAGGAAGCGCCAACAAGAAAAACATACGGACCGATGTCCAGCTCTGGGAAAAAATAGATAAGACCGGCGAGTACAAAAGATAGCACGCTGAGAACCAGCAACAAACGAAAATAAATTTCCCAGCTCTCTGAGAAACGCCTCGGTCCATACAGATCAAAGTAATAAGTGAGAAGCAGGGTAAATATAGTGATTATAGCGATCTTCAGCAAGCCGTTCTCATAGATCAGAACAATGCGCCAATCAGGCCCCGCGAACAATATCGTGGCCAGCAAAAATGATCCGCTCACAAGAATTACTTCGCAAAGAAGACGCACCAGAGTTCGGGTTGGATAGTAGACATTGAAAAGTCTAGTCATCCCTGCTGCCCCTTGTCCCTTCGTCCCGTTAGTCCTCTGCTGTCTTCCTGCCTGCCGTAGTAGTAAGAGTAAGAGGAATTAGGCGGGACGTCTTTGACTGCGTTCAGCACAAAGCCGAGTATTCGCGAGTTGCTGAATGACGCCTGTGCGCGTTGCGCGATGTCGTAAGGTGTAGTGGCTCCGCGGGCAACAAGCAAAACCGCATCAGCAGCGCGCGCCAGGTCGATTGCGTCCGCAAATGCGAGAACCGGAGGGGAATCTATCAGAATCCAGTCGAAGTGCGGTGCGAGGATGGTTATCAGCTCTTCAATACGGTGATTGGCGACTAGCTCAGAGGAGTTATCACCGCCCGCGCCGGCGGGGATGAAGGTTAGATTCGAAATGCTGCGTGTTCCGCTGGCTTCAACCAGGCTCGGATCCTGATTGCGCTGCATGATGTCGCCAGGCTCCGCGGTAGCCGCAAGATACTCCGCGAGACCGGGAATAACAGGAGCGCCAAGGACAGCGTGGAGCGAGGGGCGGCGCAGATCGCCGTCGATGAGCAGAACCTTATTATTCCTGTTGCGCGTCAAACTGATTGCCAGATTTGCCACTACAAAGGTCTTGCCTTCTGCGGGTGCACCGCTGCTTACAAGAATCGTCTTGAGTCTAGCCTTATCACGCAATTGGTAGAGTTGTGACCGTAAGCCGCGGAATTGCTCTATGCTCTCGCCACGGTTGCTTAAAGTTGGAAAATAAGCCATGGATGGTTTCCATGGATATAGCGTGATGTTCTCGGCGTTGACCTCAGCCTTAATTGACGGCAGGGTTTCGGCGCCGGTAACTGGCGACGGCTCGGGAAATCCTGTTGCGTCCATTCCCTGGGCGGCCTTCCGTTCAATATTCGCCCTTTGAAGGGCATCGTAGATACGGCTCATATTTCGCTTTCCTTCTGTGAATCTCCGCTGTCGGCGATGGACGTGATGGTATCGAGCATATTCGGCTGCAGAGAACGCCTCATTAACGCTTGCATCGCCGAGAAAGAAATCGTAAAAGGATGCTGAACAAGATCAAGTTCCAGGCCTACCGACTCA
>Ga0326727_10005062_pt1 | contig 38283 bp, 35 predicted proteins | sample MB2enrmetagenome_FD_207643 | JGI IMG/M metagenome (GOLD analysis project Ga0326727, IMG submission 207643) | Lab enriched peat soil microbial communities from McLean, Ithaca, NY, United States - MB29MY | ecosystem: Environmental > Terrestrial > Soil > Wetlands > Peat | place: USA: New York... | reverse complement strand
ACGACGAGACGGTGGAATACCTTCACCTGAACCCCGTGCGGCGGGGCTTGGTGACAGGGGCGACGGATTGGAAGTGGTCCAGCGTGCATGAGTACGCCGGAGTGAGCAGCGAAGAGCAGGAGCGACGCTGCGGCCTGCGTATCGACCGGGTGCGCCTACCGGCCGATGAGAACACCCGCATCTGAAGGAAGAACCGCAGACCTTGGAAAGCAGGTCTGCGCTCGCTCTGATGGGCCAGCCCGTCGGAAAAAGTGTGGGGATTCAGGAGGCGATGCCCCGTTAGTTAGTACCGCGACGTTCGCTTCCTGCGCGATGATCGCTGTGGCGCTCGAGGTTTGCTGAGGAACCGCGCGGACGAGCGACGGCTCTCGCGCACCAGGTCCACGATCTCAGCGCGGGAGAGACCGGCATCTACTCCTGGCACATCCAGCGGAGAGCCACGACGAGTTGTCGGGCGGAGGACGAAAGCATCGCCGTCCCGGCGGCGAATCTCCACTTCCCCGTCGCGGCTGGCGCGATTCAACAATTCCGCAAATTGCTGCCTTGCCTCAGAGAAGCTGTAGACCTTCATTTCGAATCTCCTTCAGTCTTAGGCCGAGACTTCGTGCGCTTCGTGCTAGAGCCAAGTCCAGCGTCAGGAGCGGAACCCGTTCGACGCGCGCAGTTTCCAGCACGTAGCCGTCATAGGCATACAGCCCCACCTCGAGTGCCAGGTCCATTGCGCGGCCAGGATCAATCTGCGACAGGCGAACCGGCACCGACTGATAACTACCCCAGGCTTGCCTCGCCAGCGCGGCTGCCAGACGTTTCCGGCGCACGGCAGTCACCAGAGCGTTGCCGACCTCCCAAGGCAAAGTGGGTGCCCCTACTAAAGCGCATCCCTCCGTGGCGCTAATCAGCGCCGCCCGGATTGGCTCGTTCAGAAGCACCGCGACCACAGCCGACGTATCGATGACTAGAGAAGCCATCCTGTACAATTGTACATCCTTCTGCGCAATTCATCAATTCTGGGGTAGCAGGTCTGCGGTACTCGCTCCCGGTGCCCACGATGGTTCCCTGCCAATACGAACCACCCGCAATCGCCGCAAAGGAGCCCCGGACCTCAAGAGGGGAGGTGTATCCACGACCCTATTTTGCACCTTTGACGAAGCGACGTTCTCGGTGTAACGCGGCTCCGGGCAGTGGGATTCCACTGTTCGCAGGGTTTCGCCCTGTGCCAGCCGCCGGAATCCCGCTTGGCGGCGCTCTCATTCGGGGATGCTGAAGTCGTAGATGCGGCCGCCCGCAGCCCCCCCTGATCGGTTTCCTCCGGTGGCGCCAGCCATGGTGTTGGTTTGTCCCGTGCCCATGAAAAAGCCATACTCGCCAACCGGGAGGTCAGCCTCGAGCGCGAGCTTGTAGGTTCTGATTCCGACGTGCTCCGCTTTAAAGGGAACTTCCTTATCCCGCTTGACGCCCGACTTGCCGCCCGTGATCCCGCCAAACGACCCGACCTGGAACTCCCGGCGGTCGCCTTTCTTGTTCAGTTTGATCAGGACGTAATCCGACGAATCGGCGCCGTCTGGAACGTAAAGATAGAACGTGGGGCGGTGCTCCCTGACGATGTTCCTGGAAGTCGGCCCTTCGAGAACGGAGTCCCAATGCTGGTTCCGCAGACCGTCTGTAAAAATGCTCCCCGCTCGGCCCCCTGCCTTCATGTTGGTGACCGCCTGGCCCTGAATGAGAACGAATTTGGCCCCATCCTTCCAGTAGACGCCGACCTCCGGTGGCGGCAAATTGGGATCCATCGTCATGGGCGCGGCGACTGACACGACGGCGGCTGGCGCGGCGCCGGGATTGATCATCACCTTTATGACTGAATCAGGGACCTTCGCTTCTTTCAGCGCCTTTAGACCATCGACGCTGGTATCGAAGCTCAGCGAGCCCGGATCACTGGCGCCCACCTCGCGAATCTTGGTGGTGATGACGTCTTCGGAAAGGCCCATTTGCACCATGGTGATGATGTCCTGGTTGGTCAGGCGCCTGTGGGCAGCGGAGTTGTCCTGGGCATAGGCGAGAGACACCAGGACCATCACACTAAGGATCGCGAACGACGCAGCTCGTCTCATTGTGACCTCCTTCGCTGTCTTCTACGCGGCTCAGAAAATAGCTCGTGTAGGGGCGGCCCTTGTGGCCGTCCCGCAGGGCGGGAGCAACCACAAGGGTTGTTCCTACTGTGAAATCGTAGCTAATGGAATTACTCAGGCGCATCTTCGCACGACCGGAGGCTGTTGACAAGGGATTTGGAAACACAATCGTTCGAGCAGGCAGCGCAGACCTGCTGTTTCGGTCTGCGCTCATGTCATAGCGTTTTCGGCTGCCATGCGCCTGAGAGATCATTGAGGCGGAACCCGTCCGAGACCTGCTGCGTTGTGGCGTAGCGGTAGAGCGCCGCGACAAATATCCCCCGAGCGGCTGAGCAGACAAGGGCGAGAAGCACGCTCCACGGCGTGAACCCCTGCCTGGAACTTCGCGCGTCGATCAGCATCCTACACCCCTGGAAATTGTGTTGCGACAGAAATCTAGTTGGGGGGCACTGTCCTAATCTGGGCCGTAACGCTGGCTTCTAGCCGGCACTGGAGCCGCCAAGATGGCGGCGCTACGGCCAAACTAGGACAGCACCAGTTGGGGGAGCAATGGTGTCCGGTGCCGTTTTCCTCTTGCATTTTTTTCTTGACAAACTTCGGGATTTATGATAGCCTACAAAGATGATCATGTGGCGGACATTTTATCGTAGGCGAGGGCCGGTTAGACACGCGGCGCAAGGGATGGCGGGAAGGTCCCGGCACTCGGGGAAAGAGGGAACTGAAAATAATTAGGAAATGATACGACCGAAGCCAGTATGTCATTGAAAACAAAGAGGGGCACATTGGAAACGAAGCTAGAATGGCCCGAAACGAACCGAACTTAAGCGCTCAATGCCTGCATTAAACCCAATTCTTGAGCTTTTTGACGCCGCACACGTTCCGGAGGTCGCCTGGAACGGGGGAATGCGGCCCGGTTGGACCCTGCCCGAATGGGGGAAATCCGGAGGATCGCGAGGAAACACAAAAACAGTGGAAACGAACCTAATAAGTACCTGAAAACAAATGACATCACTTTTTTACATGCAGCGATTTTTGCGCATTTTGAGCGCAGATTAAGGCCAACTGAACCCCAAAAGGAGCAAAAACGGCGCATTTTGCGCAAACGAAGCCGGGACTTCCGGGCGGCTAGGTGAGGCCGGGACAGTGACAGCTTGTCGGCTACACTGGCTTTCGATTTTCCAGTTTCCATTTTCCAGTTTTGTTCGCGGCTGAAGTAACCCCTCACCCGACCCACGATGGCTGATGAAAGCGCCGTCGCGGGCCACCCTCTCCCCAGGGAGAGGGTTGATTTTTCGCCAGGGAAAGGGAGCAGGCATGGGCTCGATTTTCGAGTTTCGAATTTCGATTTTCGATTTTCCAGTTTCCATTTTGCATTTTCCAGTTTCTAATTCTCTTCTATGGACGCCACGCCTGACCAACGCAAGACTGATGATCGTTTCTCCCAGGAAGTCCTGGAATTCCCCGCCGTGTTGGATTTATTGCACGGCTATCTTTCCGGGCCGCTCAGCGCGCCCTTCCTGGATACTGTTGAGCCGCAGACTCGCCTCGAACCAATTCGCCGCCAACTGGAACAGGCAAAAGAGGCGCGCGAATACCTGCGCGAGAGCTCGAGACCGAGTTTGGGAAGCCTTCGCGACCCGCGGCCGCTGCTCGCGAAGCTCCGCATCGAAGGCGCGACCCTGGCGGCGCTCGAAATCCTCGCGCTTACGGAGCTGGCGCGCGCGGCGCTTGAGATACACCGCCTGTTTGCCAAATGCCCTTTGCCCCTCCTCGAGGAGTGGGCGCGCAGCCTGCCGGACTTCCGGAACTTGGTCACGGAGTTCGAGGGAAAGATCCATCCGGACGGCTCGGTGGATTCCTCGGCCAGTCCCGAACTGGCGCGGATTCGGCGAGCCATCGACAAGCTGCGAATCGAGGTGCAGGCCATGCTCGAGCGCCTGCTGCGCCGCTACAGCCGGGAGGGCGTGCTTCAGGATGCCGTGGTGACGCTTCGCAACGACCGTTTCGTGATTCCGGTACGCGTGGAGGAGAAGCGGCGCGTCGAGGGTCTGATCCACGGCGCAAGCTCGTCCGGCGCAACCGTCTTCCTCGAGCCTATGGAAACCTTGCCCTTGAACAATGAGCTGGCAGAACTTCAGGACGGGGAATTTGCCGAAATACAACGCATCCTGGGCGAGTTCAGCCGCATGCTTCGGGAGCGGCGCGAAGACCTGCTTCGGGCCACCCAAATCCTGAGCGAGCTGGACCTTGCTTTTGCCAAGGCGGAGTTTTCCCGTCAATACGATGCCTGCATCCCGGGGTTCAGCTCCGACCGCGCGCTTCTTCTGAAGGACGCCCGGCATCCCTTGCTCGAGAAGACGTTGCGCGGGCAGGGAAGAAGTCCCATCCCGCTGAGCATCGAACTCAAGCCGCCCAAGATCATGATGATCGTCAGCGGGCCAAACACGGGCGGGAAGACCGTAGCCCTCAAAACACTCGGCTGCGCCGTACTCATGGCCCAGGCGGGCATCCCGGTGCCGGCAGCCGAGTTCAAGCTGCCGCTCTTCCGGAGCGTGTTGGCGGATATCGGCGATCAGCAATCCATCGCAGCGAACCTAAGCACTTTTTCAGCGCACGTCGCCAACATCCAGAGGATGGCGGAGGTGGCGGGAGAAGAGGATATGGTGCTGCTGGATGAGCTCGGAACCAGCACGGAGCCGAATGAAGGTGCCGCGCTGGCCGTGGCCATTCTCGAGCATTTCCGGCAGCGCGGGGCAGTGACGCTGGTGACCACGCACCACTCGCGCCTGAAGGCCTACGCCGCAGAAACTCCGCAAGCACTCAACGCCGCCATGGAGTTCGACGAACTCACTCTCGAGCCTACATACCGGTTATTGAGCGGGCTGCCGGGAAAATCGAGCGCGCTCGATATCGCGCAACGACTGGGCCTCGAGCCGACTATCGTGGAGAAGGCGCGCACCCTCCTGCATCCCGCGGAGGCGGAAGCGGCCGCGCTGATTGCCGGGCTGCACCAGCAGAAAGCCGAGCTCGAAAAGCAAGTCGAGCAATTGGCTCAGCAAGGCAAGGAGCAAGAATCCCGGCAGCGCGAGCTCGAGAACCAATTCCGGGCGGAACACCGCGCCAAGCTGAAGGACCTCGACTCGCGCCTGGAAGAGACTTTGCGCGCCAACGAGAAGCGTTGGGAGGGCGTGATCGAGCAGCTTCGGGCACAACTGGCCGCCGGCAAAGCTTCCAAACCTTCGAAAGGCCTGGATCGCAAAGTGGCGTCCCTCAAGCGCGAAGTTCGGGAGGAGTGGGACGCGCAGGTATTGGAGGCAATCGGCGGCGCCGCGCCAGCCCCGGCAGAGCCTTCTTCTGACAGGCCCCTGGCTGTGGGCGACCAGGTGCAAGTGGCGAACCTGTCGTCTCCCGGCACGGTTCTGGCTCTGCCTGACGACGACCAGGTTGACATCGCGGTCGGCCACTTGCACATGCGTCTCCTGCGCAGCGAGGTGCGGCGAATCCTCCCTGCTGGCGCTGGAACCGCCAGGCCCGCCATAGCCGTTCAGCGCGCAGAGGAGGCCCCGGCGGAGCTCAACGTTATTGGTGACACCGCCGAATTGGCCCGAGAGCGCGTCGATAAGTTCCTCGACGAAGCTTACATGGCCGCACGCTTCCGGCTGCGGGTCATCCACGGGCACGGCAAAGGCATCCTCCGCAGGAGTCTCCATGAAATGTTTGCATCGCACCCCCATGTCGAAAAGTTTTACCTCGCTCCCCCCAACGAAGGCGGCGCCGGCGCCACTATCGTGGAGTTGAAGGGGTAGAAGAGCAGGGGCTAGTGGGGAACGACAAAATGTCAGGGATGATCGGACGAGACCGGTTGGCGGCGACGTTTTCGGGAGCGCAGGCAGGAGCGCACAATTTTCAATAACTCATCTGACTGAATAGGCTTGTTCAAATATTCCGTCGCCCCGGCGTTCATGGCTGCCAAGTACGTATCGACCTCACCGTATGCGGTGAGGATGATAACGGGGGCGGTGTTTCCCACCCCGCGGAGAGACTCGAGGAAGCTCAGGCCGTCGCACTCCGGCATACGCAGGTCGGAGATCACCAAGTCAAATTGAGCGTTTCTTAGTAATTCCAATGCGTCGCATGCCCCTCCCGCGGAGGTCACCAGGAAGTTTTCACCCGAAAGAATGCGCGCCAGCACCCGCAGGAAGTGCGGGTCGTCATCCACGATTAGTATTCGCGCGGTGAGTTCCATGCCGCCAGCATCCCGTGCAACCTGATTCCAATCCTGACCGTTTACCTTTTCAAGCATCTTGGACTGGTCTCCAAGAACTCTCGGAAACTACGAGATGAGCGCGTTTGCGAGTCGTTACTCACGCGTGCACGTAGCGCGCCAATCTGCGGCTAGTTAGCAGGGTGATGAAAACGGAGTGTTTGGACGACAGTCTGTCACTAACTCGGCAGCTTTGTCGCCCCGACCTCTAGCACGCCAATACCCGCGGGGCACTGCCGCCGCAGTGGTTGCGAAGGGACCTGAGATTATTATCCGCGCGTGAAACCTATGGTCGCCAGTGCCACCGGAAGTCGGCTGTAACCAGTCTTCTCCCTGTCCACAGAGAAACGCTGGAAAGACAAAATCTTCTCGCCACAAGAACATGGCGCGAACCGGTGCTACAGACGGAAAACCGCCAGGCAATGCCTGGGAGGGAGCTAGGCGGCGCGCGTCACCGAATTGAGAGATTCTTTCTTGCCCAAACGGCGACGGATCGTGCGGGGGTTGATGTGGAGAAGTTGAGCTGCGCGCAACCTGTTACCCCGAGTGTGCTCGAGAATAGTACGGATGATGGTATCGTGCAGATCACGCATGCGAGTGCCGAGCGTAAATGCGAGCGTGAAAGTCGGTTGCACTTCCACGGGCGTCGCCTCTGCCACAGCAACGGGCTTGGGGGAAGGGGCGAGTTCTTTAACAAGAATATCGTTTGAATCGCGGGTAATAGGAACCGTCTTCATTAATGCCTCCTCAGAAATCAACACCACCAAGATGGCTGTCCTTTTTGTCTGCATTTTTGATTCCCCCGAAGGCAGATTCCGAAGTTGTTGAGGAATCTAGGCCTTGTTTCGTTAGCCTCCTCGGAAAAAGCGACAAATTGAGTTTGTTCGCGCATTCTCGTGCGACTTTTGCCCCAAGCTTCCAGTTTGAGAGATTGCGGCAAGACCCAACCTCGGCGACCGCAGAGGATGTCCGGACGTATTTTCAAGCGATTAGCAATTTAGGACATTTTCTTCCTCCTGGCACACCAAATGCCCATTTCTTTGGCGTCAGGGGCCAAGCTATCCGGGCATTCTTCGGGCTGAGGTAGGAGCGAATGGTGGCAAAGCAACAGACGATTGTTGACAGGTTCTTGAGATTTCTCAGCTCCTTGGAATGCGGTTTGGTTCTTTTGGGCTCCCTGGGAACCGCCGTAATCATCGGAACGATGATCCTTCAACGGCCCATGGCGCGGGAAGGGCAAATCGAGCAGATTTATGCTCCACAAACCCTTCGGCTCTTGAACGCCCTGGGCTTATTCGACGTCTTCCATACTTGGTGGTTCATTCTGCTCCTTGGGTTACTAGGAGCCAACATCACCCTTGCATCCTTGGAGCGTCTTCCCCAAGTCTGGCGATTATTTGCCCGGCCCCACATGACGGCGGACGAATGGTATGTGCGCCAACTGCCTTTTCAGAAGGAGATACTGTTGGGATTCCATGCTCCTGACGAGGCCCTTTCCATCGCCAGCCGGAAACTCAGCGATCTGGGCTACGCTCCCAAGCGGCAAGTCTTGGAACGGGGAACCCTTTACGTGGAGAAACACCGCATGGCCCGGTTGGCGCCTTACGTCGTGCATGCGAGCCTGCTGATCATTTTCGCGGGCGCCATTATTGATGGCCTGTGGGGTTTCAAGGGGTTTGTGAGCTTGACCCCAGGGGCGCGGACTCAGTCCGTTGAACCCCTGACCACCCCAGGCGCAACGCGTCATCTGGATTTCGCCCTGCGGTGCGACGGCGTGGGCATGCAACAATACCCCGACGGTTCGCCAAAGCAGTATTGGAGCCAGTTGGCCGTGGAAGAGAACGGGCGCGAAGTTGCCCGGAAAACAATCTACGTGAACGATCCCCTCACCTATAAGGGAGTGCGGTTTTTCCAGGCCAGCTACGGCTCCGCCGGCACGCCCCGCAAGTTGGTCTTCGAGGCCGGTTGGTCCGAGCAGGGTTCAAACCAGCATCAGAGGTTCACCTTGCAACCGGGCAAACCGGCTCGTCTCGACGCTTCGGGCGCGCTCGTCGAGCTGGTCAGTTTCATCCCGGATTTCGTGTTGGATGGGAACCAGATTGCTTCGCGCTCCGATGAGCCTCGCAACCCTGCCATCCAATTGACGGTGACGCCGCCTGGAGGGAAGCAGGCAGGAGTCTGGATCTTTCCCAAGGCTCCGGAGATGGCCCCGCCTAATGACTCAGGGATCAGCTTTCAGCTTCGGGATCTGGAAATGGCGTACATGACCGGTCTACAAGTGGCGCACGAGCCCGGCCAGAACCTGATCTGGGGTGGGTGCCTGCTGCTGACCGCGGGCCTGATGATGGCCCTCTATATGTCCCACGTGCGAATGTGGGGCGTAGTCGGACGCGACCGCATAGGCCGGCCGGCGCTCCTGCTCGGAGGGCAACCGAGCAAGTATCGCGAGAGCTTTGAAAGGCGTTTCAACGAATTGGCCGGTGAGCTGGAAGCCGCACTTAGCACCGCGCAGTCTGATGTTAGTCAAGCGATCCCTGCGTAGGGCGCATGGTCCGTTGTCTGTTGTCTATGGTCAGTGGCGACTCGTCGGAAGCGGACTGGGTGATGTTCGCCTCGCTGTTTCGAGCGAGACCGAATTCTAGCCGCGTTCAACGGGCGACGGTCAACGGACAACGAACGACAGGCGACGGGCAAAGGACGAAGGACCACGCACAACGAACGAAGGAGATGGAGCATGGCGAAGGTTGTTACAGCGTACATTGACGAACACCGAGGCAGCAACGCCGGGAGCTGGATCCTTTTGAGCGTCAGCGTGGCAGTGCTGGTGGTGACGGCAATTTCTGTTCCGCATCTGGTCGGGCGTGCCGGGTGGGCCAGCGGCGAAAAGTTGCTCTATCTGGCGTTGGTTGGATATTTGGGAGCCTCTGCTCTCCATCTTTCTTCTTTGGCAGTTCGGCAGTCCAATCTGCTCGCGGGCGCTGAGGCGCTGACGCGTGGCAGCCTCTTGTTGCATACCGCGGCAATCGTGACACGCTGGGCCACTGCGGGGCACGCCCCGCTTTCAGGCATCTACGAAATGGTGCTGGTCTTTTCCTGGGCGGTGGTGGTCCTGCACGAGGTGGCGGAGTGGAAACTCGAAATCCCCTTTCTGGGCGCCATTACGCTGCCCGTGGCCACTCTGGCGATAATTCTGTTGCAGGTTCTGCCCGGCGAGATAAGGCCACTCGTTCCGGCCCTCCAAAGCACTTGGTTGCAAATTCACGTGACCCTGGCCATGCTGAGCTACGCAGGCTTTACGATCTCTTTTGCTTTGGCTTTGTTATTCCTCGTTAAGGATAAGGTAAGTGCGCGCACTTTCCTCAGTTGGACTTCCGGGCTTATCGGGGCGATTTACGGCGCGATTGTCCTCACTTCGGTGGATAGTAATTTGGCCTTCCTCCTTCCTGCCTGGGATGCGGCAGCTCAAGAGAAGGTGATGCTGGCTCCCAAAGAACCGCTGCTGGTGTCCATTCCGGCTCTAGGATGGCCGTTCGTCATCGTGCTGGCATTGTCGGCTGCGGCGCTTATTTTCAATCTGGTCAATTCGTATAGTGAGAAGGCTGGCCAGGGAGAGAACTGGGCCAATCGGCTTTTCCTGGCGTCGATCTTTGCCCAGGCTTTGGCGCTTGGCCTGCTCCTGGTGAAGGTCTACTCCGGGCCGTACTTTGTTCCTCAGGTGGGACAGAGTTTTGGCGTTCACCTGGCCACCAGCCCGTTCCTGCTGGCGGGGATTGTCTGCGCCCTGTTTGCTTCTCTGGCGTGGGAAGTGCTGAACGGGAAATACGACACGATTTCTAACCTCCTGCCGGAGCGCGATACGTTGGACGCGTTGATTTATAAGACTGTTGCCATTTCGTTCCCGTTGTTGACGCTCATGATCATCGCTGGGGCCTATTGGGCCAACCGGACGTGGGGTTCCTATTGGAGTTGGGACCCGAAGGAAGATTGGGCGCTTATCACCTGGTTGACCTACGCCGGTTACTTGCACATGCGGCTGACGCGTGGCTGGAGAGGGCGCCGGTCCGCTTACTTCGCCATTATCGGATTTGGCATCGTGATGTTCACTTTCTTTGGCGTCACCTACCTACTGCCTGGGCTGCACGCCTACGCATAGATTGACAATTGTCGATTGGTGATTGTCGATTGCAAGAGAGATGCGGCGGATACCGCGATGCCAAACCTGCCTGGCAGAGCGAAGCTCTGCGGTTTCAGGCATTAGGAATTCGCCGAGCGCAGAGCTTCGTTCCGCGCCAGCCGACGTTCTCAATCGGCAATCGACAATCGGCAATGAAGGCGTCGCTCAGGTGGGCTTCCAACCGCACCACTTGGCGAGCTTTGTCGTCCACCCACAGGGTCCCCGTCAGCTTGTGCAAAAGGTCCTCTGTTTTGTTCCGCTGTTTTGTTCCGCAGCCTGTAGTCCGGATTGGGGGTGAACCCGATGCTGCCCTTTTGTCACCCGAATTTTTCCCTTGACAACGCAGCCAGCCTACAGTAGCCTATTACAGTTGTCGCGAGAGAGCGCGGGCAACGGGCTGCGGCCGGGGAAGGCGAAAGGACCCGGCAAGGCGGGAAAAGGGCGGGGAAATGGAAAAGAGATACTATTTTGACGAAACGAACTTAGCCATCCATTGCAAACAAATGACTTAGCTTTTTGGAACGCCAAAAACGAACTGGTTTTTCAGTGCCAACGAAAGCAAATCGAACTCCAAAAAGGGGCCAAAAACCACCCTCTGTGCGGCATCGGAGCGGAATTCGCGAGCGCCCGCGGGTGGGCAAGCACAAGGGGGGCTAGACGAGCTTCGGATTTGACGTCTCCAGGCAACAGGACACTAACTTTCTCGAGCGCGCAAGCCCGCGGCCTCGCGTAGGCTTCGCTGCCGCACCCCATGGAGATTTCGGGGTACAATGACAAGAGGGCATCGCGCACAGTGAACCGGAATGATTAGCCAAAGGAGGCATGGTTCTATGGACCTACAATACCCGGTTGGAAAGTTCCAGTGGGAAGGAGCCATTACGGATGCACAGAGAGCGCAATTAATCTCTCAAATCGAGCAGGCGCCGGCGCAGCTCCGCCAAGCTGTGGCAGGGTTAACCCCGGAGCAGGTCGATACTCCCTATCGTTCGGACGGCTGGACGGTGAGGCAAGTGGTCCACCACCTCCCTGACAGTCATATGAACACCTACATCCGTTTCAGGCTTGCCTTGACGGAGGACGAGCCGACCATCAAACCGTACGATCAGGAGCGCTGGGCAGTCCTCGAGGATGCCCGCACGGCGCCCGTCGAACTCTCTCTCACTTTGCTGGAATCCTTGCACTCGCGTTGGGTACTCCTGTTGAGGTCTCTTCGCGCTCAAGATTTTGCCCGCACCTTCCGGCACCCCGAACTCGGAGTTGTGTCATTGGACAAATATCTTGGCATGGTCGCTTGGCATGGCCGGCACCACGTGGCGCACATCACTTCTCTCCGCGACCGGATGGGATGGAAGTGAAATCTTTCGGGCTTTCTGGCCACACGTCTCACCGTGTGCTAGAATTGCACCTGGAAGACTGCGGGGAGGAAACGTCAAAGCTTTGAACTGGGTTCGCCTAAAACGCGCATTTAGGTTCCCGCCGACGTTTGAACAGAACTTGGTGGTTTTAATCTCTGCCCTGGCGGGGATCATCCTGCTCACTGCGGAAGAGTGGTTCCGCAATGGGTTGAGTGTCCGGCTCGAGCTAGGCATTGCGTTGCTTGCCGCCCTCTCCGCGGCGACCGGCATGCTCATTTACCAGGAGCGTCGATCCTGGGAGTTACTCAGGGAACTGCGCACGGCCATCAGAAGAATCGCTCCCAATTATTTCACTCTCACCATGCCACTCAACCTCGAAGGTGGCACGATCGGCCTGGAAAGTGAGATCCGAGCACTGGCCAGCCGCTGGAAGGATTTTTGCGATCACTGCCATGGGGCTCACGACGCGGAAATGCTCCAAGCCGAGCATCTGGCGACCATGGGAGAACTTGCGGCGGGTGTGGCTCATGAGATTCGCAACCCCTTAGCCGGAATCGCCGGTGCGATCGAGATTATCACCAAGGATTTTCCCAAAGACCATCCGGACCGCGAAGTCATGGAGGATTTGCGCCAGGAAGTGCGGCGGATCGAGAAAGTGCTGAACGACATGCTCGCCTATGCCCGGCCCAAGCCTCCCCAGTTCGGCCGGGCTGACTTGAAGGAGATTTTTGCTCGAACCTTGCATCTTGCTCGCCAGCAGACAGGAGCACGACACGTGGAGTTCTCCGTTCAGGTCCCTCCGGACCTCCCGGCCTTTCGGATGGACTCGGAACAGCTCCATCAGGTGCTTCTGAACCTGGTCTTGAACGGCGTGCAAGCCATTGAACGCGAAGGCAAGCTGACCATCGCTGCCAAGGTCAACGCCACCGGCGGGCCAGGCCAGGCGGACCTGGTGGAAATCTCGGTGAGCGATACTGGGGCGGGCATCCCTCCTGAATCTCTGGAGCGTATCTTTCGTCCCTTCTTCACCACCAAGCGGGGCGGCACGGGCCTCGGGTTATCACTCTGCCGGCGGATCATTCGCCAGCATGGAGGCACGTTGACCGTGGAAAGCAAGCTTGGTAAAGGAAGCCGGTTTATCATCCGCCTGCCTATGCGCGAGGCAGTCGAGGAACCCCGAGAAATCTATGCCCAATGAGAAGGTCCTGATCGTCGACGACGAGAAGCTGATTCGCTGGTCCGTCCGCCGACAACTCGAGGAGTGGGGCTACACGGCGCTCGAGGCCGAATCCGGCACGGGGGGATTAGCGCAGATCCGCGCCGAGTCGCCCGACTTGATCCTGCTGGACGTGCGCTTGCCCGACCTGAGCGGCATTGAAGTCCTGCGCGAAATCAAGCAGAACAACCTTTCCATTCCGGTCATTATGATAACCGGTGACCCCCAGCTTGATGATATCAAGACTGCGATCAAATTAGGCGCGCTGGATTTTATCAAGAAGCCGCTGGACTTCGATGAACTCCAAGTCACCCTCGCCAACGCCATCGACCGCTCCATGTTGCGCTCCGAGCGCGACGGCCTGCGGGAAGAGGTGCGCAAGCGATCCGGCTACCACGAGGTGGTGGGCAAATCCCCGCGCATGCTGGAGCTGATGAACTTCGTGCGCAAGGTGGCGGCCAGCGAAGCCTCCACGGTTTTGATTCAGGGCGAGAGTGGCACGGGTAAGGACTTGGTGGCCAAGGCGATCCATTACGACAGCGTGCGCGCCGACAAGCCGTTCGTGCCGATCAACTGCTCGGCCATTCCGGAAACCTTGATGGAAGCCGAACTGTTCGGGCACGAGCGCGGCGCGTTTACCGATGCCAAGGCGCAGAAGAAGGGTCTCTTCGAGGTCGCCGATGGCGGGACCCTGTTCCTGGATGAAATCGGCGAGATGTCAACGTATCTCCAGGCAAAGCTGTTGCGGGTTCTGGAGGACCAGACCATCCGGCGCATAGGCGGAGTGAAGGACCTCGGAGTCGACGTTCGGGTCATCGCGGCCTCAAACCGCGATCTCGAACAGGGCGTGCGGGAGGGCGTTTTTCGCCAGGACCTTTTCTACCGTCTCAGCATCATCCCCATCTTTATTCCTCCTCTGCGGCACCGCAAGGAAGACATTCTTCCGCTCGTCGACTTCTTCATCGAGCGTTACAATTTTCGGTTTCGGAAGAGCCTCCGCGGTATCACACAGGAGGCTCGCAACCTGCTGCTCGCCTACGACTGGCCTGGAAACGTTCGTGAACTGAAGAACGCTGTGGAACGCGCCATGATTCTGGAAGAGGCCGACTACATCCGCCCCACCTATCTTCCGATCCAGGTAACTGGCCAGTCGCAGAGTTTTGAGAACATCCCGCCCGTAGCCGTTCCCGACTGCGTATCCGTGGATCCGCAACCCCTCCTGACCGCCACCTCGACCTCTTGGCGTCCCCTTGCCTCGGGACGTATGATTCCGGTCCTGGATTTGCCCAAGCAGGGGACCTCGCTCGAGGAGGTGGAGAGGGAATTAGTTGGTCTGGCCCTGAAGCAGACGGGGGGGAATCAGACCCACGCCGCTAAGCTTCTGGATATTTCCCGCGATGCGCTGCGCTACAAGATGAAGAAGTTCGGTTTTGATTCGGAGAGCGAAGTGTAACCCGGGCCCGCAACGATCCCTGCCTCCGAGCATCGAATAAGCATGGGACTGATCACGGAGCAAGACGCGGTGGAAATCCGCCAAAGACTTCAAGAAATGGCGGGCCCTGTCAGGCTCATCCATTTCACCCAGGAGTTGAACCTCGAGCTAGGCGCCGAGACCTTGCAGCTTATGAAGGAACTCGTGGCGCTTTCCGACAAACTATCGCTCCAAGTGTTCAACTTCCTGCTCGACAAGGAGAAAGTGGCGGAATACCGCGTGGATAAGGTTCCCGCCACCGTGATCCAGAACGGAAAGGACTACGGCATTCGCTATTACGGCCTGCCTGCCGGTTACGAGTTTTCCGCCTTCCTCGATGTCATCCTGGCGGTTTCGAAGGGTGATTCGGGCCTCCTCGCGACGAGTCGAAGCAAGCTTGTCCAACTGGCCCATCCGCTCCACATCGAAGTGTTCGTCACTCCCACCTGACCGCATTGTCCGCGGGCCGTGCGCCTGGCGTATCAGTTCGCTCTGGAGAATGACAACGTCTCTGCCGACGCCATCGAGGCCACGGAGTTCCCCGACTTGACCACCAAGTACCGTGTTCACGCTGTTCCCAAGACCGTAGTCAATCAGGGTTTTTCAATCGAAGGGTCGTTGCCTGAGGAGCACTACCTGGACGAAATCTTGAAAGCCGTAGGTGGGGAACTTAATACTCCAGGATAGCATTCAAGTTGTACTTGCTGAGTTTGACGCGCCCCTTGAGGAATCCGAGCTCGATCAGAAACCCGAGCCCCGCAATGGTTCCACCAAGTGATTCGATGAGTCGCGCCACTGCCAGGGCGGTCCCGCCTGTGGCCAGCAGGTCATCGATAATCAACACTTCCTGTCCGTGGTTTATTGCATCGCGATGGATTTCCAGCGCATCGGCGCCGTACTCGAGGTTGTAAGTTTCACGCGCGGTGGCAGCCGGCAGCTTATTAGGTTTCCGCACCGGAACAAATCCGGCGTTAAGCCGGTAAGCCACCATGGGCGCGAAGATGAAGCCGCGAGCCTCAATCCCTACCACGCAGTCGATCTGGCGTCCAACATAACAATTGGCCAGCGCATCGACGGCAGTATGCAGTCCCAGGGGATCTTTGAGCAGGGTGGTGATGTCGTAAAAAAGAATGCCGGGCTTGGGAAAGTCCGGGATTTCACGAATCAGGCTTTTAAGGTCCACCATGCTTCCTCCCCCATTTTATTGTCGCTTGATGATTGCCGATTGCCGCTAGAAAGCGCGCCATGCTCAATTCCTCGATCTTAATCCGCGGTCGACAATCGGCGATTTCAGGCCCACTTCTTACGGTTCAACCGTAAAGCGCAGGCGATGCTTGTCCACCGCTTCCTCGGATTCACTGACGCCGGCCACGCGCGCGGAGAGCGGTCCCTCCGCAAGGCGAAGCTTGAATTCCTCGAGTGAGACAGCGTCTCCGATGGCATAAGCCTCAACCGTGCCGTCCCAAAGGTTCTTAACGTAGCCGGCAACGCCAAGCCGTTCTGCCCAATGCTCCACAAAGAACCGATATCCTACTCCTTGGACTCGTCCGGAGATCACATACTTCCTGGCGATTTTCTTCCGTGCTTTGTTCATGGAACAGCCAGTAGGCAGCAAGCTGCGCTCGGAATGACATCCCCTAGCGTTGGCGCTTACACGCCATGTTCCGTTTCCTTACTTCTGACTCCTGACTGCTGGCTCCTGAATTCTGAGTCGGCTCAGAACTTCCGCGAGCTTAGCTGGGTAGTTGGTGATGATACCATCAACACCGTCGGCAATCTTCCGTTCCATGCGCGCCGGCTGGTCCACCGTCCACGAGACAACGCAAAGCGATTGCTTGTGCGCGCGCCGAACAAATCTCCGCGTCCCGATAGCCCAATGGGGCAAGACCGCGTTGCCTGCCACGGACATCACCCGCCGAATCGCCAGTAGTGACCGGGAAACGTCCAAGCCTAGCGAGATGCGGGTGTCAAGTTGCCGTACGCGCCGGAGGGTTTCGAAGTCAAACGAGACTATGGTCGTGAGGCGGCGAACTCCGGCGCGTTCAATCTCATCCAACACCTTAGCCTCGATACCCGGATACGAGTTCCTGCCGGCCTTGATCTCCACAAAGGCAAATAGCTTGTGCTGGCGAGCCCAGGCGAGCACCTCGGCGAGGACTGGAATCTTCGCGCCCACGTAGCGTTGCCGCGCCTTCTCCGGAAAACGGCGATTGAACCATGAGCCCGCGTCCAGTTTGCGGAGAGCGTTCGCGCGGTGTTCTATGACCCAACCACGGCCCGATGTGGTGCGGCTCAGACGGGGATCGTGAACGACCATGGGGATCCCGTCGGAAGAAAGGTGGACGTCCAGCTCAATTCCTCCTGCGCCCTGCCGAAAGGCCAAGTCGAAAGCTGCCAGAGTATTCTCGGGAGCTTCTCCGCTAGCTCCTCGGTGAGCGATATTCAGGGGCTGCCAGCTCAATCGCCCACCGGCTTCGCCCCCACCCCAGGTCTGGCCTGTCACCTCGTCCGGGTGTTTCTGCATAGATTAACCGGCTTAACTTCTCGACTTTCTGACTTTCGACTCTTGACTCTCGACTTTCGACTTGCTGATGAGCGCAACCGCGTCAGCCCGCACGGCTTCACCGCGGCCGAGGGCGTCCACTCCCTCGCCGGTCTTGGCCTTCACGCTGACTTGGCCGGTGTCCAAGCCAAGTGCCTCAGCCAGTCTCTTTTGCATGCGAGGAATATAGGGGGAAAGTTTGGGCCGTTCAAGGCCGACCGTCGCGTCAACGTTCACGATCGCATAACCGGCGTCCTGCAGCAGATCGCGGACGCGATGAAGGAAGACGAGGCTGGAAACGCCGCGCCATTCGGGAGAAGTATTAGGAAAATGGCGGCCGATGTCGCCCAGCGCGGCAGCCCCCAGTAGCGCATCGCAGATCGCATGCGCCAAGGCATCGCCGTCCGAATGGCCTGCCGGACCTTTCGCAAAGGGGACGTACACTCCGCCCAGGACGAGTTTGCGGCCTGCCGTGAGACGGTGCACGTCGTTCCCGAAGCCCGTGCGCAACGAAGCCAAAAGCTCGGAGAGCGCAGGTTGAGAGGGCTTTTCGCGGCGCGACCGCACCGCAAAGCCGCGAACCTCAAAACCGGCACGTCGCCCCAAAGCCATGGGCCGCGGGGCGGAGGTCCGCGCCACCCCTCGGCGCTTCGCCCCCTGTCCTGATCTCCTCATCCTTGTACTGCTTCCTGCCGTTCGCGTTCCTGCGCGAGGTAAAGGCGGGCAAGAGGTAAGTCCGAGGGCTTGGTGATTTTGATGTTCCGGTCCGACCCCATAATCACGGTCACGTTGTAGCCAAGCCGTTCTGCAAGGCTCGAGTCATCCGTTCCGTGAAAGCCGTCTGCTGCCGCCCGGGCGTAAGCCTCGCGGATAATCTCATAGCGAAAGGCCTGAGGCGTTTGCGCCAGCACGATCCGCTCCCGCGGGATGGATCCCAGGATCATGTGGCGCTGCACTTGCTTCACGGTATCCACGCTGGGGATACCGAGAATAGCAGCGCCCTCCTTGCGCGCTGCGGCGATTACGCGCGGGATCATTTCCAGCTCGATAAACGGCCGCACGGCGTCATGAACCAGGACCACTTCCGTGTCTGCGGCAGCTAGTTCCAGGCACCGCGCCACGGTCTCCTGGCGCGAAGGCCCACCTTCCACCAGGCGCACGGGCCTCGCGAGATGCTCGCGCTCGATCTCTCTTTCAGCGCGTTCTGTATCTTCTGCCCGCAAGCCAAGAAAAATCTCGTCAATCGCCTGGCAGGCGACGAATTTCCGCAGCGTGTGAACGAAAATCGGAACGCCCTCGAGGGACAGGAATTGCTTGGGCGTCGCGCTTCCCATGCGCACGCCCCATCCTGCCGCGGGGATAATGGTGATTACGCTCATATCCGAGTGCTACTGATGCACGGGCTCCGCGACCACGGGTTTACGGTCTTCAAACTTTCCAAAGATCATCTTGCCAGCGGTGGTTTGCAGCACACTGGTTACGGCGATATCGATGGTCTTGGAAATCATGCGCTTGGCGTTATCCACCACCACCATCGTACCGTCGTCAAGGTAGGCGACACCCTGGTTGTATTCCTTACCTTCCTTGAGGATAAAGACGCGCATGGCCTCACCGGGAAGCACTACCGGCTTCAGGGCGTTGGCCAGTTCGTTGACATTCAAGACCGGGACACCCTGAAGCTGGGCCACCTTGTTGAGGTTGAAATCGTTGGTGACGATTTTCGCCTCGCAGTGTTTGGCCAACTCGATGAGTTTCATGTCGACTTCCCGCATCTGCGGGTAGTCCTCCTCAACGATCTGGACTTGGATGGTGCCCATCTTCTGCATGCGCTGAAGGATATCCAGACCCCTTCGCCCACGATTGCGCTTGAGCTGATCGGAAGAATCAGCCACCAATTGCAGTTCGCGGAGGACGAATTGCGGAACGATCAGGATCCCGTCAATGAAGCCTGTCTCGCACACGTCGGCCACGCGGCCGTCGATGATAACGCTGGTGTCCAGCACCTTAAAGTTTCTTCTTGGCTTCGCCTCGGCGGTAAACAAACCTCCCAAGGCGGAGAGATTCAGTAAATCGCCTTTGTTGGCGCCCAGCACCAGTCCCACGTAGGCCATGAGTAGGAGCAACGTCACCTGAAGGAATGAAAGGTTGACTTTCTCCAGGGACGTCAAGCTAAGCATGTGGCTGATCATAAGCGCCCCAAGGATCCCAAAAATCGATCCTGCGGCCGCCCCGATCAGGCGTTTCAGGCTGGCTTTTTCCAGCCGCACCTCAAAGAAAATGAAAAATACTCCCAGGCACGCACCCAAAAGGGCCGCAAAGGGTTTGGAAAGGCCAAATGGATGCAGTTGGAAAGACGCAGCAATTATGATGAATACGAAGATTATACGAACTCCTGCCATTTCCCAGGTCATTGCCTAAGACTCCCCTTCGGGATCCAATAAGGTCCGTATAGATTAAAGCGTTGGCTCCCATATATTCACTCAAACGCACTTAGTATATCATCGGATATCATTCCGGCCAAAACCCTCTTTGTCCCTCTTTGGCCGCCTTTGTCCGGTAGGGTCCCAGTTTGGAGTTGTGGCGGCGAGTTTACCTCGCCACGTGGCGGCGTAAAGCCACCTCTACGTCAAACTGAGACACTACTCTTTGTCCGGTTTCACCTCCGATACTTCAGCGGCTCTGCTGGGACTTAATAGCTATAGGCGTCCCCAGGAAGCCGAACCGCTCCCGAATGCGGTTCTCCAGAAACCTTTCAAAAGAGAAGTGAAATTTGCCGGGGCGGTTGGTAAAGGCCACAAAGACGGGCGGGGCAACGCCGCCCTGGGTTAGATAATAGATGCGCGCGGGCTTCCCGGCCGGCGTAGGAGCGCGCTCGAAATCTACCTCGGCGAGGAATTGGTTCATCTCTGAGGTCGAAACACGCAGCCTGCGGGCCTCCGCGACCTGGGCGATGGTCTTCAGCAAACTGCCCAATTTTTGTCCATGTAAGGCGGAGATGAAGACAATGGGTGCGTAATCGAGGAATTTCATCCGGCGCCGGATCATCTGGATGTAGTCGCGCGTAGCGGCCGCCCCTTTTTTCACCGCGTCCCATTTATTGACTACGATGATGACCGAGCGCCGGCTTTCATGTGCGTAGCCCCCAATGTGGGTGTCAAGGGCCGTGAGGCCCTCTGGCGCATCGAGCATGAGCAATGCCACGTCGGAGCGCTCGAGGTGCTTTCGCGCTTGAATCACGCTGAGCTTCTCCGCCAGCAACCTGGTCTTGCCTTTGCGCCGTATCCCCGCCGTGTCGATCAGCCGGAAGCGAAGGCCGTCGCGCTCGAATTCCGCGTCCACCGCGTCACGCGTGGTGCCCGGCAGGGGTGAAACTATCGAGCGCTCCTCCTCGAGGAGGCTGTTCAGCAGCGTTGACTTGCCCACGTTAGGCCGCCCGATGATGCCTACTTTGATCGGCTCATCTCTTCCAGGCGACGGCGTAACCGCTGCCGGCCCGCCCGCAGATTCGCCGGACGCTTCGACGGAGGCTGCAAGATCCCGTGTGACGTGTTCGAGCAGGTCGTCGACGCCCAACCCGTGCTCGGCGGAAATGGGGAAAATGTGTGAAATTCCAAGACGATGAAACTCCGCCGCCAGCGCTAAATGCTGTGCGGCGTCAACTTTATTCACGGCCAGGGAAAGCGGCTTCCCCGTGCGGCGCAGCAGTTGCACCAGTTCTTCGTCGAGCGGCACAATTCCTTGACGGGCATCCACCACCAGAACGAGCTGAGCGGCCTCCTCGATCGCCACCTGCGCTTGGCGCACGATCTCCGTAGGGATTAGATCCTTTTCGAATGGAATCATCCCCCCTGTATCGACCACCTCAAACGGCTTGCCGAGCCACTCGGCGGGAGCGTAGAGCCGGTCGCGCGTCATGCCGGGCTCGTCACCCACCAGCGCCCGCCGTCGCCCACAAATGCGGTTGAATAATGTGGATTTGCCTACGTTGGGCCGGCCGAGTATCACCACGCGAGGGAGTTTGGGCACGAAGAAGTCCGGAGTCAAAGGTCGAAGGTCCAGTCGTCCGGCTGGGTTGACAGTGACCCCAGCCACTTTACGGGTAGAGTCGCTGCGAGCGCCCGGGCCAATCGCTCATCGGCCGTGAGCAATTGCGCCTTCGAGTCGATCGCCAGGGCGACATAGAGACTGTCGTAAACGGTTCGCTGAAACGCGTTGGCGATGGCGAACGCTGCCTCCAGCAACGACAACGACGGGACGGTTGGCAGGTTCCGATCTTTCATAGCCGCGATTGCTGTATCTGCCGCTTGTTTCGTCCACCTAGCCCGGCGCACGGCTTTCCACAACGTGTTAGCAAACTCGGCCCAAAAAATGTCGGGGACGATCAGCCGGACTTGGCCGTTGGCGTAGCGGTATAACAACTCGAGGGCTTCCTCCGTCAGGGTTTCTCCTTCCGCCGGAAGGAACCACTTTGCCGCCACGCTGGCATCGACCACGAACAGACTCATCGTGACCGGTCCTCGCGTTGCATCTCCTCGCTCGAAGGAAAGGGCCCGGTCGAACGGGGTCGCCTGGATTGGAAGCGCTGCACTTGGTGGAAGAATTCCTGGCGGGCTCTTAGTTCCTGTGCTGTAGGAATATTCTCACCGAGGAGTGACAGGACTTCCGCAGCTATCGACCGTCGATGCTGCCGCGCTCTGTCTCGAAGGGCTTGGTATAGGTTGTCTGGGACGTTCTCAACGTATAGCGTTGCCATAGAGCCATCCTAGGAACAGCCTAGCACGCCCTTGGAACCTTTGCAAGCTCGCGCTTGCACGTGAATCGCTCCTGACCTGGGAGGGGAGTTTTTTTGACTTCCACCCACCCGCAGCCTTGCGGTAGCGGAGCATGTGCTCTTCCAGCTCAGGGTCTTGCGGGTCGAGTTGCAAGGCAAGCAACTGGATACGGACAGCCTCCTGGTAACTTCCGCTGGCGTAATTGGCCTCGGCGAGCGTATCGATGAAGCCGGCCTCTTTCCATTGCGTCAACTCGACAGCCTGTCGGGCGTGCTCGAGGGCGGAGCGCGGGTCGCGCCACTTGGGGTCCTCGCAGGTGGCATAAAGCCAGGCAAGGTTGTTATGCGACTCGGCGCTTTGAGGCTCGATCTGCAAGGCTTGTTTGTAATGCCGGACGGCTTCCGCAAAAAGCTTCTGGTCGGCATAGAGGTCAGCGAGCAAGCGCTGGCCGTCCGCCGTGGTGGGGTCTTTGCCCAGAGCGGATTCGAAGGCCTGCTGCGCCCTCCCCAGGTCGCCCTTCATGCGATAGGCCACGCCCAACGCCAGTTGCGCTTCCGGCGCGCCCGGACTTAACCGCACCGCCTCGCTGTATTCCTGGATGGCTTTGTCGAACTGTTGCTCGCGCAAGTAAAGCGCGCCCAACATCAGATGGGGATGCTCATCACGTGGCGACCGGCGGGCGGCAGCTTGGAAGCGCTCCAGCGCCTTGGCGTCCTGATGGGCGAAACGGAGCCGCACTCCTTCCTGGAGCAGCCGGGTGACGTCACGAGATCTGATGTGATGCTGTGCGGTGGAGGCCATCGCCAAGGCCACCACAATGACCGGGAGAGCTACGATCGCCTGCGAAGGTTGCTCCTCGCCAAACTGAAATGCCAGGCCGTGCGCGGGCGGAGGGATAAAGGCCGCCAGCACCATGCCGCTCAGCAACCCACCCACGTGTCCCCACTTGTCGATCCCCCGTTCCGAAAACCCGAGGACCAAGATCACCACAATGAAGGGAATAATGCCTTTGCCAAAGGCGCGGCCCCATCGAGGCGGAATGACGTCGCGGTGCAAGTAGCCGGCCACCAGCATGGCGCCGGCGATTCCAAAAATGGCTCCGGAGGCGCCTGCAGCAGCCACGTTCCTTGAAAGGCTCATCGAGAGCGCAGAGCTGCCCATGCCGGCGGCAACATAAAGCAGCGCAAAACGCCCATAGCCGTAAACTCGCTCCAGAATCGGGCCGAGGATAAAGAGCGCGTAACTGTTGCCAAGCAGGTGCAGCCAACCCACGTGAAGAAACATCGGCATCACCAGCCGCCAATATTCTCCACGTCGAAAGTAGGGACTGAACGATGCCCCGAAATCCAAGAGTACGTCGGTGTTCGTGGAGCCCCCGGGCTGAGTCATTATCAGAAAAACAACAATGTTGATTCCTAGGATCGCGAGGGTGACCACGGGCCAATATGGCCGCTGGACGCGCAGCCAGGGTGGCCGGTCATCCGGAATCGATATGGGGGCGCTCGTCACTTGTCACTCGTCACTAGTTCGTAGTACTTTTCTCCCGCGCAACTTCGGCACAGGATGCGCTCCCCCAGCCGGCGCTCCCGGCCGTCGTTAATGCCTTCGCCGCACTGCGCGCAGGTGACGCGGGAGTGAGGGCGCCCCGGCAGGTCTTCCTGTTTCAGCTTCACGCGAACCGCCTGGAGGTCGAAAAGGTCACCACTCTCCATCACCTTATAGGCCTCAAGCTGTGCCTGCAAGGCGTCAGCCGTGGCTGGGAACATCGCTTTGGCCTTGGCGCGCGCATCGTCACGAGCCGCCACCCGGACTGCCCGGCCCGTCTCGAGGTCCACAAACGTGGCTGCCACCTTGCCAAAGTCCAGGAACTTGAGTGAACGTTTGCCCAGGCGGCATCCGGTAACGAGGCTCACGGCGTCTGTGGCGCATCGGTCAATTTCAACAAAAGTCAGTAGGCGCTTGCGAGCCTTAGCCGGGTCGTCTATTCCGATCGACCGCAGCCCCGCCATCGCCATGCGGATGCCTAGAATCTGGCCGGGGCAGATGTGGCCGTGGCTCTGACCCGCCAGGACGATATATTCCTCGAGTGTTTTCATCTGCGTTGCGACTTAAGCACACACTCTCGCCTGAACCTGCGCGTGGCGTTCAAATACCACATCGCCAGTTTCCGCACCTGGGGATTATTATACCACCCCCAACTGGAGGGCCGGTTTCATGTAAACCGGCCTTCCTGTAAGTTGTTGATTGTTGGTTCAGATTGTACCCGAGTTTTGCGCAGACCGGGCACAGTCAGCGACACGGCTAGTTGGAATTATTCAAGAGGCACTGTCCGGGACTTTGCACGCAAAATTTTGTCGGCGCGAAGCGCTTTGGAGCGCGGCAGCTTGCTGCCGCTTTATCCCCCGCGAGCTTGCTCGCGGCGATCTTGGTCTGGGGAGCAAATCCGGCCAGCAAGCTGGCCTGTAGGAAAGCGGCAGCAAGCTGCCGCCTCCAAAACATCAGCGCAACGGATACCGTCCGCACTCACGCACGGTCTCATACAACGCCAGCACATTTTCGATGGGTACCCGCGCCTGTACGTTGTGAATGGTATTGAACACAAACCCTCCGCCGGGGCCAAACGTTTTCAAGCGCTCGCCAACTTCCTTTCGAACCTCGTCCGGAGTTCCAAAAGGCAAAGTTCGCTGGGTGTCCACGCCGCCGCCCCAAAAGGTGACGCGCGCTCCGAACTCCCGCTTGAGTTCGCATGGGACCATGCCCGCTGCGGAGCATTGCACCGGGTTCAGGATGTCGAAACCGGCCTCGACGAAGTCCGGGAGCAGCGCCCTGACCGAGCCACACGAGTGGATGAAGGACTTCCATGTAGTGTGCTGGTGAATCCAGTTGTTGACCTGTATGTGGAAGGGTTTGTACAGGTCACGGTAAGCCCTGGGGGAAATGAAGGGACCGTGCTGGGAACCAAAGTCGGTTCCGGTTACGAAAACCACGGCGACCTTGTTGTCGACAACCTGGTGAATCCTCCGCAGGTTCTCGATGCCAATCTCGCACTGGCGTTCGAAAATCTTATACACGTAATCGCGGCGCATCGCCGTGCTAACGTACCACTCCTCGACGTCGCGGATTCCTTTGGGGTGTTTCATCCAGGGACCCGGGACCAGGGCAATATCCCCGAATGCCGTGCCGCCAAAGTTCCCCAGAATGGCTTTATCCGTCTGAGCATAAAGCTGATCTGCCTCAGCCTGAAGGTACTGAAGATCCGCATCTGAGATAGGCCCGAACTCCTCGAGGTTATCTTCCACGTTCAGGTTGGCCTCGTCGATGGGCGCCTGTCGAGGTATGCTGTCGAAATAGAAACCGCCCTTGGGCAGCCGCCCACTGGGTGGGACAGACTTGTCCCCTTCCGGGTACATCAGGATGTCGCCGTTAGGGTCGGGTTCGGTATTGAAACCCTCGGGAACGAAGACGGGAGTTCCCGCGAAGGTAGTCCACGCTTTCCAGCCCTCGTTCTTGAATCCGAACATATTGGCAGGCTTGCCCAAGCCCACCACGTCCACTCCAAGCGTCTCTCTCAGGTCGGGCGCGATCTCTCCCAACATCTGGTACGGCTCGACGACCTTGACAGGTGTGCCCGGCCTATCTAAGCCCAGCGCCTGCCGCAGTCCGTACACGGTGTCCACCTGCATCCCCGTCACCGCGCTCGCGCCCAAGTCGAGTGGAACTCGGTCGGCCTCCTTGTGCTGAAGAGCAAGACATACTCGTTCTCGAGAAGTCATGACGGTCCTACCCCCACTCCGAATTTCACCCTGAGCGAACGAACAACGGAGATTCTTCGCCCCGCCCCGCACCACGCGGTCCACGGCTCCCTTGGCAATGACAGCCAAGAAACTCAACACAACTGCGGACGGGCTCAGGATGATTGCGAACGGTGATGCGTCAGGCTGATGCCGGGACTAGCTTGCGGGCCAGTTCGACGGCCCCGGGTGCGTCTTTGCCATAACCATCGGCCCCGATCGAATGCGCCCAGGCATCTGTGAGAGGAGCTCCACCTACCAGGACTTTCACCTTGTCCCGAAGGCCGGCCGCCGCAAGGGCTTCAATAACCGCTTTCATGTTCACCATCGTCGTGGTCAGGAGGGCCGACATGGCCACAAAGTTCGCTTGGTGCTGTTTCACGGCGTCCACGATCTTGTCCGGTGAAACGTCCACTCCCAGGTCCACAATCTTGAAACCCGCGCTCTCCAGCATCATCGCCACGATGTTTTTGCCGATGTCGTGCAGGTCTCCCTTCACAGTTCCGATGACTACCGTGCCCGCCGGCTTCACAGCTTCATCGCCCTGCAGCAGCGGCCGGAGGATGTCCGTGGCGCCTCGCGCTGCCCGAGCGGCAATCAGCACTTCCGGGATGAAGAATTCACAATCCCTCATGCGACGCCCAACTTCATCCATGGCTGGAATGATCGCCTTGGGAAAAAACTCACTGGGCTTGATTCCCTCCTTCAGCCCTCGCTCCGTCAATTCCTTCGCGACGGGCGCCTTTCCGTCGATTATCGCTTGCTGTAGCTCCTCAAAGATGGTCATTGCGATCTCCTTAGATTGTTAATGTCTGTCGTGCGTTGTAGCGGCGAGTTCACCCCGCCAAGTGGCAGCGTACATCCGTCGCTACGTCAAGCCCTTGCATGGAAATGCCAATTCCTCCACAAATACATCCTGGAAACTGGGATCGGCGTTGAGCGCCACGTGCTCGATGTGACGGCGAACGCCGGCGTATGAACCGTCCTCGGAAGGGAGGCTGAACAGCGCAAGCTTTGCTCCCAGGAGCGCCGTGTTCCCTGCGGCTTCGACCCTTTCGGGCGGAAAATCGATCAGGCCAATGCGCCGCGCGCTGGCGCGATCGATGTAATTGCCAAATGCTCCCGCTAGATAAAGACGGCTCAGTTCTTTCGCACCCTTCTTCTGCATCAGCAGCTTTATTCCCGCAGCGACGGCTGCCTTAGCGAGCTGAAGTTCACGAATGTCATTCTGAGTGAGGGCGACCGGCGGGGCCAGCATCCAACTGCTTTCACCGTTCGAGAACCGCCCGGAAGTTGCAATCACCCCCAGTTCCAGTCCCGCTGCCACCGCGTCCACCAATCCGCTTCCGCACAAGCCGCGCGGAGCGCCATCCCCAATAACACGGCAGTTTAGCACTTTGCTTCCGTCCCCGGTAAGGAGGGGATCTAGGGGCGGCGCCAACCTCACTTGGGAAATGGCCCCGGTGGAAGCGCGCATACCCATAGAAATCTTGGCGCCCTCAAAGGCCGGACCTGCGGCCGTAGACGCGCAAAGCAGTCCCTCCTTGTTCCCGATCACAATCTCACCATTCGTTCCCAAATCAACCAGTCCGACCAAATCGTCGTGCTCAAGCAGTTTCGTGGCCAGAATGCCGGCCAGCACGTCGCTCCCCACAAACCCGCCCAGGCAGGGGAGAAAACGCACTCGAGGATCCCCGATTAGCTTCCAACCGAGCGCGCTGGAGGGGAAAGTTTGCAACCCCGCCTCCACAGGCTCGAAGGGATAATGTGCGAGTGGCTCGGCAGCAATCCCGCAAAAGAAGTGGTGCATGACCGTGTTTCCCACCACCACGATATCGGCGATTTCGCTTCCCAGCCTACCCGCCGAGAAAAACAACTGCTCAATGAGCGCGCCAATTTGCTGGCGGATCAAAGTCTCGAGTTGCCGTTGTCCACCCTCTAGTATGGCGAAGTGCAGCCGGCTCATCACGTCTGCCCCGTAACGCGCCTGGGCGTTCAAAGCCGTGCTGACCGCCAGAACCTTTCCCTCCGCCAAGTCCAGAAGTTGCGCCACCAGCGTTGTCGTGCCCAAGTCCACCGCTACGCCCAGTCCTTGGCGAGGCTGGAACGCGAAGGGTGTTTCATCAACCAAGATGGCAGCGTCCCACTGCCGCAGTTCAATCTCCAGTTCGCCCTCGACCGCGCACTGGCAAGCAAGACGCCACCCGTCCGAAATCTCCTCCGGCGAAAGCCGCTCCTGTTGCGCGCGATTGATTTCCGCCTGGCCTTTCAACACACGGATGCGGCAGCCGCGGCACCTGCCCTGACCGCCACAGGGGAACTCAACTCCCTGCTCGAACAACAGGTCGCGCAACGGGGTTCCCGCTTGCGCCCTCAGCTCGACCCGTGTGGGCCAAAGAATAATCCGATGGGATTGGTTTGCAGTCAAGCGGTTTCTGTTACCTTCCACTTTGTCGGGGCGGCCCTTGTGGCCTCCGGGGGGCAAGCATCCCCCCCGTCGGCGGACCGCTACGTTGCGGAATGCTCACGCGCGTAGCAGATCATGGCCCGCAGATTGTCGGGGGGTGTGTCCCGCGGCACCTCGCAACCCGGCCCCACCATGAAGCGGTCCCCGGCCTGCCGATGACACTCCCTTACCGCTTCGTAAACAGAATCGGGTGTCCCATTCCTTACGACTCTCACGGGATCGAGGTTGCCCAGCAGGACTTGTCCAGGTCCCATTTTTTCGCGTCCCTCGGACACTGGTGAAAGCGAATCCAAGTCAACCATGGAGCAGTGCAGCCGGCCCATCCCTGCCAGGATCCGCCGAGTGTTTCCACAGATGTGCAAACGGGTCTTTATCCCGTCGGCATGCAGCGCACCAACCAACTTCTGCTCGTAAGGCCAAACAAACTCGTCGTAAAACTTCGGCCCCACCAGCGAAGCGGCGGCGTCTCCCACCCCTATCAGATCCGCTCCCCACTCGACCTGAAATCTCGCGAAGCGCAATTCCATCTCGACGATGAATCCGAACAGGTCGCTCACAAAAGCCGGATCATCGTAGAAGTCCAGCATCAGAGTGTTGATGCCCCGCAGGTCGGCCCCCTCTGCGCAAGGACCCTCGATCCAACCCTCCACCACTTTATCATTCCCCACGCGTTCCTTCATCAGCCTCACGGCCTGTGCACGGTTGAGCATCCTTTCCGCACGGTCGGGCTCAGGGACTTCGAGAGTGGAAAGTCGAGTCTTGTCTTTCAGCAGGGCATTGTCTTCATCGACAGCGGGAGGCTGGTCGGGGAAGAATTTCAAAATGGCGCCCAAAGCTGACGCCTCACAACCAGGATCCGAGATCACGCTGACGTAATCAATATCGAATCGCTCCGCCACCGTGACCTGTGCCTCGGCCTGGACTCTGTAGCGCGTGGCGTAGTCGAAGTATTTCGCCCCAATCTGGTCGGCGGCAAACATCATCGTTATGGGCATAGCGGGAAGCGAGTCCACGGGCCTGCCGTCCAACATGGCTAACACACGCTCTCGACCATTCATACGCTCTCCGGAAACTTCACCCAACACTGTCATTCCGAGCGGAGCGAGGAATCTCGCTCTGATTCTTTCTCCCGCAATCCGCCTGAACGCAGAGCGAGATTCCTCGCTCCGCTCGGAATGACAGTGCACTGATGCGGACTTCCGCTTACGCGGGGGTGACGGCCACAGCGACTCATCACTCGGCGTCCTTAATCGAGATCAACCCTCCACCATAATCAGCAGCCACCTGCTTTCCTCGTGGCACCACGAGGAACTCCCGTTCATCCCAAACTCCATCCACCAGCCGCTGCAACATGCCGAGGTCACCCGGGAGTTTTTCGAACTTCCATCCGCGTTGGGCAGCTTCTTCTCGAGCCTGACGCTCGAAGTCCGCGTCCGGCCCTACACCCATTTCAATGTAGGTGAACTGGTGGTAATTCTTGGTGAGGTCGCCCAACTCACTCCAGAGATACTTGGCGTTGTCTTCTCCGTAGCGTGCGACAAGCTCTTCGTAATTTTGACCAACGCCCAGTACCTTTCCAACTGAAAGCTGGCTGAGCTCCCCGTCTGCTTTCCCGCGCTCCATCCATCCCGTGGTCTGAAAGTAGACCCCGGGATGGCTGTTGAAGTACTCCAGATAACGCTCTGAGCTACCCAGAAAAAGTGTGATGCAATCGTGGGCGCGAGGAATTACCAATGGGTATTTAGTGGCAGTCAACCCCACCACTCCGTTGTTGCAAAGGCCGTAGCCCATCAAGACGGCCTCGTAGCGTGGGTCGTCTACACGATCGAGCGCGGCTTGCAGGCGCTCACGCATGCCCTCAGTACCGATGTCGTGCAGGCCCTTAGGAAGAAATTCGACGTCTACGGTGTTTTGCGAACGCGCCATGACCGAGCAGAATTCCCGGTAAAAGATCTCACAAGTGATCAGCTTCAGCCGCATATAATTTACTCGCAAACCGCGTTGTAGGGGCGCCCCTTGTAGCCGCCCTGGGCAACCTCAACGGCCCCCACAGTTGTAGCGGCGCTCTATGAGCGCCGGTGTATCCGAGAGCAAAAGACCGGCGGTCGTAGACCGCCGCTACAGCGCGATCTTTTCCGACAGTCAGACCCCCGCGCTACATCTTGGCGACAACCGGCCTCCAAAAAGTAATTGCTTTTCCTACCGGAAGTCGGTTTATCATACGATGGTCGGCGCCAAATAGAGCAAGATACCACGCCTGAGTTATGATTGCAGCAAGGACATTGTGTCCTCGCGGGGTTTGCTTATAAGCCGCATAAAATCAATTGTTAGCGCGTTTTCGAAGAACTTTGTATATTGTCCTGTCTCGTCCATGCCAGGAAAAGGAATCCAAACCTATGAGCCTCAGTCAACTCGCTCGAACTATCAAAGAATCAGTAACTTTGAAACTAAATGAGACCGCGGCGCTGCTCCGCGAGAAGGGCGAACCCGTGATCCACTTGGGAGGCGGCGAGCCAAAGAGTAAGGCCCCAATCGACGCCGTAATCAACTGTACCTCCATCCTGCACACCGGTGAGATTCGCTACACGCCTCCGGACGGCATACCGGCGCTGAAGAAGGCCATCATTCGATACACCGAGGAGCGTTACAAGAAAATCATCACGGCAGATAATGTGATCGTTTCGGGCGGAGCCAAGCAGGCGATCATGGTCCTGCTCCACGCTATCCTGGATCCGAAAGATGAAGTCATTTTTCCAGCCCCCTATTGGGTGAGCTACCCGGAAATGGTGAAACTGGCGGGCGGCTGCCCGGTGGTCGTCACGCCCGAGGATGGCAGCTTCCATCCCACCGTGCGCGAAATTGCCGATACCGTAGGCTCTTATACCAAGGCGATCATCATTAACAGTCCGAATAATCCCTCAGGTGCAATGTTTTCGAAGGATTTTATCGCTGAAATAGTGGAGTTCTGTGAGAAGAAGAGCCTCTATCTGATCATGGATGATATTTACAACCGGCTGGTCTTTGAGGGCAAGAGCGCACCTGTCTGCTACGACTACATGGAAGCGCCGTTCGAGCAGTCCAAGCTCGTGGTCATCAACGGCGTTTCGAAGATGTACGCCATGACCGGCTTCCGCATCGGCTGGGCCATCGCCAACAAGGAATTGGTCGAGGCGATGGCGACCTTGCAATCGCAGCAGACTTCCGGCCCCTCCGCCCCCTCGCAATGGGCGGCGGTGGGAGCCTTGAACGGCGTGCAGTCTTCCGTCGAGAACTTGCGCATGACTCTCGAGAACAACCGCAACGTGATGCTTGACCGCCTGCGCGCCATCGACGGCGTGCAAGTGACCAAGCCGGACGGCACTTTCTATTGCTTCCCGGACTTCAGCGCCTACATGAAAGATTCCCAGAAACTGGCGAATTTCCTTCTCGACAAAGTTCGCGTGGTGACCGTTCCCGGCAAGGAATTCGGCTTCGAAGGTCATTTGAGGCTGAGCTACTGCGGCGCGATTCGCGACATCACGGAGGGAATCGAGCGCATCCAGTGGGCGCTTGACCCGACCTCCGCAAACGAACTCTATCTGGGCGACCGCAAGTTGGTGAGGGACTGGCTATGAATATTTATCTCGACGTGCAATCTCCCGCAGTGCAGGAAGCTGGCAAACTCGCCAGCGACTATGGCCTCCAGAATCACGGCCTCACGAACATACGCCGGGTTTACTGGAACCTGCCGACTCCGGCCCTCTACGAAGAAAGTGTGTTCCGGTCGGAAGCGCGGCTCACCCACCTCGGTCCGCTGGTGGTCAGCACCGGCAAACACACCGCGCGCGCGGCAGCGGACAAGTTCGTGGTCCGCGAACAGACCACCGAGGAGCGCGTGTGGTGGGGGCAGTACAACCGCCCCTTCACGGGCGAGAACTTCAGCGCCCTGCTATCGCGCTTGCAGGGTTACCTGCAAGGGCGGGACGTCTTCGTGCAGGATTGCCACGCCGGCGCCGACCCTGAATACAGCCTGCCCATTCGCATCATCACCCAAAAAGCCTGGCACAGCCTCTTCGCGCGCTGCATGTTCCTGAAGATTCGCAACCAGGATGCCCTGAAGAAACACGTCCCCGAATTCACCGTGATTGCCGTGCCCGGCTTTCTCGCCTCGCCCATGACTGACGGCACGCGCACCGAGACCTTCATCGTGCTCAATTTCCGCGAGCGCCTGGCGGTGATCGGAGGCACGAGCTATGCGGGTGAAATCAAGAAGACCATCTTCACGGTGCTCAACTTCCTCTTGCCCCTCGAGGGCGTGCTCTCCATGCACTGTTCGGCCAACGTCGGCGCGGAAGGCGACGTGGCCATCTTCTTCGGCCTCTCGGGCACCGGCAAGACCACCCTTTCCGCCGACCCAAAGCGCCACTTGATCGGCGACGACGAGCACGGCTGGAGTGACAATGGCGTGTTCAACTTTGAAGACGGCTGCTACGCCAAGGTGATCCGCCTCTCACCCGAGGCCGAGCCGCAAATCTATGCCTGCACGCGCCGCTTTGGCACCATCCTCGAGAATGTCACCTTCGACCCCGTGTCGCGACGCCTGGATTTGGACGACTACCGGGTGACCGAAAACACCCGCGCCGCTTATCCCCTCGAATACATCGAGAACTATCTTCCCCAGAAGCGTGCCGGGCATCCTAAGAACGTCATCTTCCTCACCTGCGACGCCTCCGGCGTCATGCCGCCCATCGCCCGCCTCAGCCCGGACCAGGCTATCTATCACTTCATTTCCGGATACACCAGCAAGATTGCGGGCACCGAGATCGGCCTCGGCGTCGAGCCCGAGATCACCTTCAGCACCTGCTTTGGCGGCCCTTTCATGGTCCATCACCCCTTTGCTTATGCGGAGTTGCTGAAGAGGAAAGTCCTCAAGCACGGAGCAACCGTCTGGCTGGTGAACACCGGCTGGACCGGCGGGCCGTTCGGGGTCGGCAAACGCATCAGCATTCACCACACGCGCCAACTCTTGAACGCCGCCCTGAGCGGGAAACTCAAGCAGGTCGAGTACAAGAAAGATCCCGTCTTCGGCATCGAGGTCCCCACCTCCTGCGAGGGCGTGCCCTCCGATATCCTGGATCCGGCCGGCACCTGGCCCAGCCGCGACGAATATTTCAGGAAGTACGATGCCCTCGCCGCGCGCTTCATCGAGAATTTCAAGTTGATGATGGCGGAGTGCCCCGAACACATCCTCGAGGCCGGCCCCAAACGCCTTACCCTCGTCCCGGCACACTAGCCGCGTGGGCCCCGCCACCTATTGGACTTGCCGAAGTCGAAATCACAGCCCTCTCCCTGGGGAGAGGGTGGCCCACGACGGCGCTTTCGTCAGCCGCCGCGGGCCGGGTGAGGGGTCACTTCCGTCGCCATCCAAACCAGGCAGCGGAGGTGACCCACCGCGGTCGCGGGAGCGTCTCGCTCCCGCACTCGCGAAGGAGCCCCCGTTTCGCCCGCCTCCACATCAAATCGAACCGCTGCGGTCCAGACGCCCCTCTTGACAATAGCGTATGCCGAAGTACTCTAATCAAATCTCAGATGGTGTTGGTCGCATGATGACCTATCTCTTCGGCCCGTTCCTCTCGCTCCTGCCGGCAACTTGGCGCGCCAATCTGCCTTGGGCGGAGTCGACGGCCAAAAGCATATCACGCAAGGACGCAAAGTACAGAAAGGTCGCAAAACATGCCGGTTCTTCAATCGCCGATCGCCAATCACAAATCGGGAATGGATGTGGTGTATAATCGCCTGGCCATTCAAAGTCGAGCAGCCGGGCAGGGATGGGATCGAGACCCAGCGTGCTTTGCGAACTGCTCCGCAGGATGGCGAGCAAGCACTAGATAGGTGGGTGGGAGAGGTGGTCAGAGCTGTTCTGCTTCTGCTAGGGATAGCCCTTGTTGTTGCCCCCAGGGCAGCCGCTAGGGCCGTCCCGGCCAGCGTGGTGGGGCGCGCGGATGAAAACATGTTGCGGCTTCCCCTAGAAGTTCGGGGCTGGAAAGCTGACGGCCAGGATAAGGTCTTCACGCGGCAAAATATCTTCGATTACATGGACGGTGGCGGCGAGATCTACCTCGCTTACGACTTCCAGCGGTTGCTGGCGCGAGAGTACGCGAGGCCGGGCGCGCCGCGCATCGTCGCGGAAGTGTATCAGATGGCTTCTTCCAGGGATGCCTATGGCGTTTTCACCCACGACAACGATGGCCAGCCCGTTTCCGTGGGCCAAGCGGGGCTTTACTCCGCAGGTCTGCTGCGCTTCTGGAAGCATCGCTTTTTCATCCGCTTGCAGGCGGAGGACGAGACGCCCGAAGTGAAGGCCGCCCTGATGTCGCTGGGAAGCCGGCTGGCCTCCGCAATTCCGCAAGAGGGCAGGAAGCCTGCGCTGCTCGAGGCGCTGCCGCCGCAACGCTTGATCGAATCCAGTATTCATTACTTTCATACCTCGGTCCTACTGAATATTCACTATTTTCTCGCTGACTCGAATCTGCTCAATCTGAACTCGAGCACGGAAGCGATTCTGGCTCAATACCAGCAGGACCGCGACAGGCCGCGTTTGCTCGTCGTTCGTTACCCAAGGCCGAGCGACGCGGCAGCGGCCTTCGAGCAGTTCGGCAAGGTTTATCTCCGGCAATCTCCCGCCGGGAATGCGGTCTACCGCAAACTGGAAAAAGAACAATTCGCGGGAGGACGCCGGGAGGAGCGCGCCCTTCTGCTCGTATTCGAGGCCGGCTCGCGCGAGAGCGCGGAAAAACTGGTTGACCTTGCGGCCTCGCGGATGAAAGGGGTCACACCATGAAGCATCATGACAAAAACCACAGGGTCACTCGCCGGGATTTCTTGCGCGGTACCGCCTACGCCACGCTGGGTCTGGCGATGGGGATCGAGGGCCTGCCACGCGCCGGAAAGGGCTCGGCGTTTGCGGCCGAGAATCCTTTCAGCCAGGTGGTGTTGGTGCGCAATGAGGCGGCCGTCGATGCCGGCCACCAGGTCAACTCGGTTGTCGTGGCGGAGATGCTCGACACGGCAATGAAGTCCTTTACCGGTGAAAGCGACATCGCCAAGGCATGGCAACGCTACTTCCACCCGCAAGACAACGTGGGGATCAAATACACGCGCTGCTCCTGGCAACGAATCCACGTCAATCAGGCGGTGCTCGACGCCATCACGGATCGTCTAATCGCGAGCGGCGTCCCCAGGAACCGCGTCACGGCCAACGACTTCGGACTTCCAGTGAAAGATTGCACGGCGCTCATCAATGTGCCCACCGTGAAAGTCCACTCGCTCACCGGCATCGCCGTCTCCATCAAGAACTACATCAACTTTACTCGGATCCGAATTTTCTATCACCACGACGGCAGCGCGAAGCTGGGTGAAACCTGGCTATTGCCCGACGTGAAAGGGAAGACCCGCTTGATTGTTGTGGATATGCTGCGGCCATATTTTGGCCCCGGGCCGCAGATTAATCCCCTGCATCAGTGGGACTACAAAGGCATCCTCGTGGGGACCGATCCCGTGGCTATCGATACCGTCTGCCTGAGTATCTGCCAGAAGAAGCGTAACCTTTTTAAAGGCGAGGAATGGCTCATCAGCCCGCCGCCGCGCAGCCTCGCCGCCGCTGACTCCGTCTACCACCTCGGCACCAGCGACCCGACCAAGATCAAACTGACGCGCTTGGGGTGGGATAAGGAACAACTGATTTGAACCTCACCGCTCGCCACCCATTGCATTAACAGCCCTCTCCGCCCTTTGGACTAACTGCCCTCTCCCTGGGGAGAGGGTGGCCCACGACGGCGCTTTCACCAGCCGTCGCGGGCCGGGTGAGGGGTCGCTTCCGTCGCCAACCAAACCAGGGTCCAGATCGACTTGGCCCTACGTGCCCATCCCAACTTTCAATTTGCCGCGTCCTGAGGAAGAGGTAAGAGTCGGTCCGTTTGCCCTTGAATTCTGTTAAGCGCTATACTAATGAACATCTAAGGGGAATGTCTCGCACGGCCTGAATTCAATTCGAGGTGCAACGATGCGCAACAAACTACTATGGTCTGCGATGCTTATGGGATTGTCTGTCCTGTGCGCCCAAGCCCAGCGGCCAGTTCCACCGCAAGCTGCGGAGCGCATTGCAAGGGAAGTGCGGCACGAAATCCTGATGCTTCCTTACTATGATGTTTTTGACAACATTACGGGCGCAGTTTCCGGTTACATCGTGACCTTGATGGGTCAAGTCACGAATCCGACCCTCAAGCATGACGCGGAAAGCGCCGTGAAACACATCGAGGGCGTGGAGAAGGTGGTGAACCAGATCGAAGTCCTCCCTCCCTCGCCCATGGATGATGGCCTCCGCCGGAGGCTCTATCGCGCCATCTATGGGTTTGCTGCGCTGGAAAAGTATGCCATGCCCGTCGTCAAACCCATCCGAATTATCGTAAAGAACGGAAACGTTACACTGGAGGGCGTAGTGGATAGCGAAACCGACAAGAACCTGGTAAATATCCGGGCCAACGGCGTTTCCGGCATCTTCTCGGTCACTAATAATTTGAAGGTCGTAAAGGGGTAGGAGGGTCGCCTCAAAGACCCGGCGGCGGATCTCCTCAGGGTGCAAGCTTCTTCTTTGCCTCGCTGAAGGCGAACTCCTCCAACTCGACCCTCTCGCAGACAATGCGTTCGACCCACTTCCCGAGGCCGGCCTCGCGGTGCAACTTGGCCAAGAAGGCTGCCCGGGCTGCCAACGCGCCCGGGATCAATAGACAGGCGTGCTGGCTCAATCCGGTCGTGCGCATTAGCTCTCGCATTCCGCGCGTTGCGATTTCCTTACGTCATTCCCGCGAAGCCTGTCCTCCGCGAAGGCGGGGGAGCGGGAATCCAGTGCGTAAGGCCCTCAGTTCCGATCTCAGTTTCCTGTCGGCTGCTACTTTGCCGGATGGACCAGGTTCGATTGGTCTGAAGGTCATTCCCGAGTACCCGTCATCCACCCCGAATGTTCGAAGTCAGCGGGCTCGTTGATAAACACCAAGCGGCTAGCGAGGAGTCATGTCCTCGAACCCCGTATCTCGCGAGTTTGCACGCGAGTGGCACTTCAACGGTTTCCGACATAACCGGCCAAGTGGATTCTGTCCGAGTCGCCAACAAGTCACGCAGAGCCTCGCATTTGCTTCCGTATGCGTCCGAACACAGGCTCGCTTGAAAGGGGGTTGACCCTGACCCTACTGGTAGTTTCCAATCAGAACGAAGGGCGCCCAATAAAACGGATGCGCGTAACCCGTCTCATGTGCTGCAGGTATTGACTCGGGCACGACCTGAACACCCCGATCGCTCCCGCTACTCGTGGAGACTGGGGACCCTTTCAGGAAGGCAAGCTGCGCCTGGCGCAAGGCCTCGGCCTTTCCAGAGGAAGGTTGCTTTACCCAGCGAGCATAGAAGTCGCTCATCAGGCGGCTGGTGCTCACGTCGTTCACGTCCCAAAGCGTGGCGAGCACCGCTTCGGCGTCTTTGTGTTGCGCAATCATTCCCAGGCTGTCCATCTCGAGTCCGTCTTTTGCGGCATCGCCTTTCGCCGTGCTGCAGGCCGAAAGCGTTAGAAGTCGGGTTCCATGAAAGGTGATGGTGGAATCTTCCAGCTTGGACAGGGTCAGCGCATAGCCTTCCGTTGCTCCGGAATTTTCTCCGCCCAACATCAGGTAAGGCTCGTCGTCGCTGCCCACCTCCTCCACAAAATGGCTGGCAATATGGACCACCGGGAAGCTCTGGCCGGGGGCAAGGTGCGTTTTCAATGCCGCCAGCGTGAACTGTTCGTTGGAGAGCAGTCTTCCCGCCATGGGGCCATGCGATTCCGGCACCTCAGGGTCGTGGGCCACGGCATTTAGTTCTGGCAGCACCCCGGGCAGGGGCGGCAGACCGCCATAGCTCTTGGATAACCCCATCGCCAGCACACGCAGCGCGGGCGAGTTGGCGCCGGAGGAAGCCGCCATATGCCCGTAACTCTCGGGAGTAAAGAGGACGTTGTTGAAGCGCTCGATCATGTAGCGATGGCCATCATAGAGCGCCGCCATCGGCAAGTAGCGCATCACGCCGTCCAGCGACCACAGCA
>Ga0326727_10005061_pt1 | contig 38284 bp, 38 predicted proteins | sample MB2enrmetagenome_FD_207643 | JGI IMG/M metagenome (GOLD analysis project Ga0326727, IMG submission 207643) | Lab enriched peat soil microbial communities from McLean, Ithaca, NY, United States - MB29MY | ecosystem: Environmental > Terrestrial > Soil > Wetlands > Peat | place: USA: New York... | reverse complement strand
TTCCGATGATGATCAACTGCAGAATGGGCATCATCAGCGACATGATCATGAGCATGGGCGAGCGGAAGAACTTGCGCATCTCGCGCTCCACAATGGCCATCATTCTGTTCATGGCTGGGCCCCCGGACGCGGCGGCAGGCTGAACACGGCCTTGACTTGCTCGTCGCGCAGTTGCCGCCCGGTGTAGTGAATGAAAACGTCGTCGAGCGTGGTGTTTTGCACGCTCAGCGAGGTGAGCGTCTCACCCAGGTTCGCGGCCAGCTCCACAATCTCCATGGTGGTCTTTGACCCCGATCGTGTGATGACGCGGTAGAATCCCGAGCCCTCGGGATGCACGGCGGTGACGCCCACCATCTTTTCCAGGCGTCCCTGCCACGCTTCGTCCTCGCGGTCGAAGTGCACTTCCACGACGTTGGAGCCGGCCACACTGTTCTTCAGTTCCGCCGGCGTGCCCATCGCCACCAACGTACCGTGATCCACAATGGCAATGCGGTCGCAGAGCTTGTCCGCCTCATCCATGTAATGCGTGGTGATGAGCATGGTGAGGTTGCGCGTGCTCTTGAGCTTGTTCAGCATCTCCCACACCGCGATGCGGGAGACGGGATCGAGGCCGGTGGTGGGCTCGTCGAGAAAGAAGATGCGCGGATTGTGCACCAGGCCGCGCGCGATTTCGAGCCGGCGCCGCATGCCTCCTGAAAGCGTCTTGGTCTGCGCATCGCGCCACTTGGTCAGGTCGACGGCTTCGAGCACCGCCGCGATGTTCTTCTTGCGCTGTTCGCGCGGCACGCTGTAGAGCTTGGCGTAAATCGACAGGTTCTCTTCGACCGACAGATCCTGGTCGCTGGTGAGGGCCTGGGGAATGACGCCGATGGCGCGCCGCACGTCGTCGGGATCCTTGCCCACGTCGTGCCCGGCCACTATGGCTTTGCCCGAAGTGACCGGGATCAGCGTGGTCATCATGCGAATGAGCGTGCTTTTGCCGGCGCCGTTCGGTCCGAGCAGGCCGAAGATCTCGCCTTCGTGAACGTCGAAGTTCACGCCCTTCACGGCCTCAAAGTCGCCGTAGCGCTTCACGATATTTTCAACAGCGATGGCCACAGGCCGCTCCATCGCCGAGGTGGTCGTCGAGCTCATTTCTTCACCAGTTTTGCCTTGGGTACATAGACCTCCGCGGTCATGCCTGGCACATATTTTTCGTCGGGATTGGGGATGAGGAGCTTCAACTGCACGGTCTTGATGTCGCGCTTCATGCTGTTCACGTCGCGCTGCGTGGCAAAATCGCCCTCGGCGGATTTCGCAATCACCTTGCCCCAAATGGTGGCGCCGCTGGGCATCACCACACGCAGGCTGTCGCCGATTTCAACGGCGTCGGCCTGGGTTTCAGGCAACGGCGCGTAGACCCAGGTCTGAGTGAGGTCCATGATGGTAACGATTGGCGCACCGGCCGAGACCACTTCACCCTGGCGCGCGGCCCAAACGTTGATCATGCCGTCGATGGGTGCGATGACCTGCGCATAGCTCTCCTCAACGCGCGCCTGCTGAGCGAGTGCGCGGGCATTGGCCTCTTCAGCGCGAGTCTGGTCTACGGTCCGCGCCGAGACCGCGGTGAGCAACTCGTGAGCTCGTGCCTGTTTGAGCTGCGCCTGCGCGGCGGCCAGGTTATCGCGAGCCGCATCCACAGCGGCCTGCGCCGCATTCAGCGCGGTGGCCTGTTCGTCGCGCGCCTGTTCGCTCATAATGCCCTGCTGGGCCAAAGCGACGGTGCGGGTGGTGTCGGCCTTCTGGTGGTCGTAGTTGGCCTGCGCCTGCGCCAGCTGGGCCTGCGCCGCGCGAACCTGCGCTTCGGCGCTCTGCACAGCGCTGCCGGTTTCGCCTTCGTTCTGCTGCACGGTCTCCACCGCACCCTTCAGCTTGGATTGTTCGCTGGCCGCCGTAGCCTCGGCAGCGCTGAGCGCGGCCTGCAGATCATTGCTTTCGATGGTGGCGATCAACTGGCCGGCCTTCACCGTCTGGCCTTCCTCGACGGTGAGGGTTTGAATGCGGCCGGGGATCTTGGAGCTGACCACTACCTCGTTGGCGTCGACGGTGCCGATTAGTTGCAGGTCGCTGCTGTGGCGCGTGGTGGCAAAATACCAGATGAGCGACCCCACCGTGAGTAACCCGAGAATCAGAAAAACCCGATTGCGTGCGTTCACTTCGTCCTCGCTGTGAATGGCTTCATTGGACCGCTTGCGGGCATGGGTGTGCGCGCGAGGACGCGCATTGCCAGGCGCGCGCCATGCCGGCGATCGGTAAAAACTGTTTGCCCAAGATAGAGGATTGCGGCCCTCCGGCGTTCCACTAATGCCTGCGGCTCGAACGGGTCCCTGCCGAAGAGCAGACCCATGGTGGGGCCGGAGAGAAAATAGAACACGTTTGCGCCCAGAGCGGCGTACATCATCTGCCACTCGTCCACGCGGATTAACTCCCGGGTACGCATGCCCTCGGCCAGGAGTTCATTTACCGCGCCCATGATGGGTCGGAACACTTTCTCGACCAGCGGGCCGAGCGCGTTTTCCTCGCCCTGTCGCAGGCGCATCATCTCCTGCTGCAAAAGGCTCTGGAAGTTTCGCTGCGAGTGGATGCGGTCAAAGTGGTTGAGCGCGAAGTTGAGCAGACGCTCGCCCGCCGAGCGCTTGCCTGAAAGCGCCGCCATGCTGCTGGCCACGACCCGTTCGGCGACGGACTCGATGGCCGCGGCGTAGAGTGCGTCCTTGCCCTGGAAGTAGTAGTAAAGCAGGGCTTTATTCACTCCTGCGGCTTCGGCGATTTGCTCTGTGCGGGCACCGGCCAGGCCGTTTTCGCTGAACTCGGCGATGGCGGCCTCGAGGATACGCGCCCGCGACTGGTCGGCGCGGTCGGCCTGGGTGCGGGGGTGGGCGGCGAGGGTCATGTCGTTAACTAACCGGTTAGTAAATTACTCTTACTATAACGCGGCAAGGGCGGCAAAAGTTTCAAAAAAATGCAAAAAATGCCAACGCCCGCGAAGCGGGCAAAAGATGGAAGCCCCAGGCGTAAGCCCGGGGAAAGTGTGTGATTCACAAAACCAGCCTCCGAAGGAGGCGGAAGAATCGCGGACGTGCTATTCCCGCCCGACTTTACGCCGGCTTAGCCATCAGTTTCCTCATTGGCTCGTTATCGGCGTAGACGCGCCATTCGGCGATCCTGTCCTCTTCAACAAAGGCGCGGAGGGCCACCGGCGTCGACCAGCGGTTCTCGGGCTTCAGCGCGCCGGTGGGGGCGTAGGTCCCTTGTGCAGTGCCGAGCAGAATGACGACCGGGCCGTCGGAGTAGGTCTCCTCAACGGCGATAGTGTAGTCGGGAACCATGCGAAAATAGCCGGCCCAGGCAGCGCGCATGGCCGCGCGGCCGGTGACCACGTTGCCGAGCGCGTCAATGAAGCGGTGCTCATCGGTCATGAGCGCGGCAATCGCGTCCACATCCTGGCGATTGATGGCGCGAACGAATTGCTGCGCAACAACGATGGACGATTCGGTCATGATGGCCGCCTCCTTCAATGAGCAAGTTTCGAATGCCGCACATGAGCGGCCGAAATTACGCGCGCTTTGCCCGCTCGCGCTCGCCGATCATATCGATGGCGCGCAGCGAGCTGAGCGCCGCGCCCTCCTGCCAGCCAAGAATGTGGCTGGCGTGGTCGCCGATGAAATAGATGGGGTTGTCGCCCGCGACGATCGTTTCGTAGGCCGGCGAGCCCTTGTCCTCATACGAACTGATTCCCGGCTGGTAGGACGCGACCCACGAGCCTTCGTTGAAGGGCACGAATCCCCAGTTCACGTAGACCGGTTTTTCAAGCTCCTTGCCGTGACCCGGGTGCAGCTTTTCGACCGTGCCGCGCGAGGCGTCGAGTTTCCTGGCGAGAGGGAGTTTGTCGAAGTCGGATGAAGTGTCGAAGCCGTACCCGCTCACCAGCACGCCGCGCTCCGAGAACATGGCGCCCGAGGGCAGCCAGACGGGGCTCGGGCCGTCGCTCACAAATTCAAGGCCGCCGTAGATGTTGTAATCCTGCTCCCAGAAGCGGCGGCTCTCCCACGCGATCTTGTAGGCGTGGGCGTAGGTACATTGCTCGATGACCTTCCTGACCGGCGGGCTGAAGTCGTTGGGGATCTTCTTGAGAATCTCGAGCGGCATGCCGCACAGGCAGTAATCGGCCTCGAGGGATTTTTGCGCGCCTGCTTCGGTGTAGACGATGCGCGCACCGGAGGCGGTTTTGCGGATCTCCTTCACCTCCGCGCCGTAGTGCACGGTGGCGCCGAGCGATTTGGCCAGGGCGTAGGCGATGCGATCCATGCCCCCCACCGGCTGGAACATGGTGGCCTGCATGTCGAACATCTCTTCGAACATGATCGCGCCCCAGAAGTTCTCGTCGAGCAGCGTGCGCATGTCGATGGGCTGGTTGAGCGTGCCCAGTTCGTCGCCGGCACCGGGCGGGCGCGAGTAGCCGGCGCGCTCGCTGCCCGTGTATTTGCCCGCATTGTCCAGCGGCCCATACTCGCGCAGAAAACTCAGCATGCGGTCGCGGTCCTGGGCAGTGAGCTCATCGTTGAGCGCGCCCTTGGCGATGCACTTTGAAAGCAGCTCGCTGACGTGGCCGCGCGTGTCGTTTACCACCTGCCGCTGCACCATTGCCTTGCCGCCGTTGGCCGCGTCATTTTGCAATAGCGTTGACCGGCTGGTGTTTACCTCAACCTCCATCGCAACGCCGAGCTTGCGGCAGTAGCCGAGGATGGTGGTGTGGATCGAGGGCAGGCGCGCGGGCCCGAAGTTCTGGTAGTGGCCAAGTTGCCATTCGCATTGCTGCACAGCTCCGTCAGTAAATACAACGCTGTCGCCGGGGCGGACCGTCCAGCTGCGTCCGCCGGGGCGATGCCGCGCCTCGAGCACGGTGCAGTCGAAACCGAGCGCCTTCATCTCGTAGCCGGCCACGAGGCCGGCGATGCCGCCGCCGAGGATGGCGACTTTAATGCCTTTGCCTGAGCCGGGCGCGACGTCGAGCCGCGGAGCGGGCAACGCGCGGGCAGGCATCAAGCCCAGACCCTGCATGGCAACAAACGCGGCGCTGAACCCACCTGCCTGGCCCACACGCGCAAGAAAATCGCGCCTCGAAATGCCCATAGCCAACCACTCCTCCGGTGGGAATTGATTCTGTGCAGCTTGTATTGAGCATTATCTGCGACCAGGCGTGGGAATGGGCATGAGATTTATGGTGCGAGGGCGGGAGCCAGTAGCCAATAGCTGAAAGCTACAGGCTACAGGCTACTCGCTAATAGCAGTTACTTGCCTTGATCGGAGGTGCGCACGTGGCGGATCGACACCCGCGAGGACAGCAGTTCGTGCGGATCGAGCTCGCCGCTGCGGTCGGTGTCGAGCCGGTCGAACTCAGCCGACATAAAGTTCAACCATTCCTGCTTTGAGATCTTTCCGTTCTTGTCGGTGTCCATCAACAATAAGAGCTGTTTGGCGTTTTCGGTTGCGATCCAAGCCTTGTCCGGCGTCTTGTCAACGCTGGCCGTATCTTGTGCGAAACATGCGCTTGAGAGCGCGAACGCGCCGCTCACGAGCGCGGCCATCAGGTATTTTCTCGTCATTGCGAACCTCGTTTCTGTGTCATGGCCCAGGGGAACCGATGCAGAGTTCTCAGGGTGCGAAGGGATTGTAGCGCGATTTTTGGCCCGCAGGCATAAACGTACCGTTACCCGCCTTGGTCCGTCGTGCTTTTGCGGTCTGCCAGCAGCCGCCGGCCCGCGCGTTTGCCGCCCACCCCGCCTCAGCCCCTACAATGAATGAAGATTCAAGCCACGAGGACCCTTATGCCGCTATCAGGAGAAGCCATTCGCCTTATGAATTACATTGATGACGTTGCCGTCACGCTGCGTCGCGTGCTGGCCGCCGTCCCATTGCTCTCTGACGAGGAGCGGGCCCGCGTGGCCGAGCACCTGGAGCAGGCCCAGCCGAATAGCGCCGACGTGGCCAAAGCCCTCACTGCGAGCGCCGCTAAGTAACGCGCTTCGACTCCTTGGACGAGAGCAGTGGAACTCCATCGATAGATAGACCGTGGAAAGCTGCCAGACTGTCGCGATTATCGGGGCCGGCCCGCTGGGCCGTTCGCTCGCGCTCGGCGCTGCCCGCGCCGGCTTTCGCGTCCTGCTCGAGGACGTGATGCCTTCAACCCTGCACCATGCGCAGGAGTACATCCGGGAAAAACTCGGCCCACAGGCGCTGCCGGCCGTCACCTTCGTTTCGAGCGTTGAAGACGCCGTGCGCACCGCGGATCTCGCCATCGACTGCGTGCCCGACGAGCTCGAATCGAAGCTCGAAATCCTGTGGCTGCTCGACCGCATGGCGCCGCCGCAGACTATCTTCGCCACGCCCACCACGCAACTCTCCATTGCCGACCTCGCCGCCTGCACCTACCGGCCTGAAAAGTGCATTGCCCTGGTTGCCGAACCCGCGGCGCTCGCCGATCTCGAACCCGGTTCGGCGATTCGGCTGCGTATCTCGCCCGTAACGGCAGCGGAGACCGTGGACCTGGTGAGCGGGTTCTGGCGGAGGCTGGGATTCACGGTGGATGTGGAGCAGGAGAGCGCGGCAGAGGCGTAGGCTGGCGACCGGGCAGGTGGCCCCGATCTCGAGAGGGGTTTTATCAAGTTGAGGGTGCCCCCGGCGCGGGGTCCCCAACGAATGATTTGTATTCGTTGGGGTGGCGATCCCTCGCTTTTGGGGACCGGGGAGATCTCAAACCCAACCCCACGTTTGGACTTGCGGCGTCTTGAGCCGGCTCCATTGCTCCCCAGACTCCTTATGCGGCTTTGCTGAAGAGCGGTATCTTCGGGATTTTCTTGCGTCTCGCCTGGGCAAAATCGTAATCGGCCTGCATTTCAAACCAGAAACTCGGATGCGTCCCCAGCGCGGCAGAGAGCCGGAGGGACATTTCAGCCGAGATGCCTCCGCGGCAGTTGAGCACTTTGGAGAGCGTTACGCGCGATACGCCGATGTGCTTCGCCAAGTGAGTCAGATTCACACCTTCCAGGTAGGCGCGCAGCACGCGGCCAGGATGCGCCGGGTTGTACATTTCAGTGGGCATATCGTCCTCTCAGTGGTAATCCTGATAGTCCACGAGGATCGCGTCCTCGCCGTCGAAAGTAAAGGTCAAGCGCCAGTTTCCATTTACCCAGATCGACCAGTGCTTCTCTTTGCCTTGCAGTCCATGCAGCCTCCACGATGCCGGTCTCGCCATGTCGTCTGCGCTCTTTGCGCGGTTGAGGGCGGTTAGCTGCTCCTCCAACTTCGTGGCGTGATGCGGCTGAATTCCGGCCTTGCTGCCGGTTTTGTAGAATTTCTCCAATCCAGCATGGCGGAACGACTTTATCATCTATAAACTATATCGCTACGGTTTGCAGTTGTCTAGGCGCCGGCATTTTTGCATCTGCCTCTTCGGGCAGATGGCCCCATATCAAGAGGGATCTTATCAAGTTGTGAGGACCGGGGAGATCTCAAACCCAACCCGACGTTTGGACGACCCTCAACCGCCCCCCGTCCACCGGCTCGTCAAGCGCACATTCCCGCCCGCGTTCCATCCAAAGCGCTTAAACCCCGTTCCCGTTGCGGGGGATTTATCCCATTCGGCGCACAATACTAAGTGTGAATGGAATGCGGTCACGGAAGATGACGACATACACGACTCACGAGTCACGAACCACGAATCCCAACGGCCACGCTCCGCGCCGCCCTTTTTTCCCGCCGCTCCGTCTTTTCAAAATCCACGCAGAATCTGCACGGCTGGGGACCACTCCAGCATAATCAACAACTTAGGGAGCATTTCCCTCTTCACGGCTGTACAGGACCCGCACAGATTCTGTGCAGCTGCGCGCAGTTTCTGTGTCGGCGGGGGCTCTGGTATACCTAAACCATGCGTTGCTTCATCGCGCGGTGCGCGGTTGCCGCTGCTGCCGTGCTGACCTTGGCGTCTCTCCTCTCTGCGCAGCAGCCTCCCGACACGTTTCGCTGGATGGACTTTCACAATCCCAAGGATCAGGACATCGTTATCTGGGTCACGCGCTCGCTTGCGGTCGAGGATTGGTCCTCCATCCGCGAGATCGGCGTAAAGTACGATGCCGCTCTGGTGGTGACCACCCATCGCAAAACTCCGCAATCGCTGCCCGAGGACGACACATTCAGCGTGTGGAGCGCTTCGCTTACCAGCCACGCCATCACGCTGCTTTTGAGCGGCGTGAATCTGCGCATCCTCGACTGGGAGCGGTTCGCCGACGGCTTTCAGGAAGACCTGACCGCGCTTTACGATGATTGCCGCAACTGCGCCGCCACCACTTACTTCACCGCGTTCTACTACGACGTCACGCAACACGGGTGGTCCGCGCGCTGGCTACGGGGCGGCAGGGGCGTGCCGGTTTGGAACACGAGTCCGCCTTCGGGCGTTGCTATGACGCAGCTCTACGAACTTGCCGCCGAGGGTGACGGCCATACTTCGCTCTACATCTGGAGCCACATTGACTACGGCAAGCCGAAGCCGCCCCAGGACTATATCTTCCGCTTCGACCGCGATCCTTTCAGCGGCCTCGACCGCACGGCGGAGCTGAGCGGCGATCAACTGAAGGAGATGGAGCTGCGCATCTGCCGCGGCCAGGACGCGGTTGGCGGCGTCTTGCGCGGCCAGGACTCGGAGATCTGCCAGCAGCTTGTTCCGCGCGCCGAACGCCACCCAGTGACGACGCCGCCGGCCAATAACCACGGGCGGATGGGCTCCTCTGACGCGCGGCGTTGATTTTGCTCCCAAAATGATCAATTTAAGACAGTTTGGTCCCCACTCCTCAGATAACATTTAGGCAAACTGGAGGGTGCGATGAACCGTCTTGATCGGATTGCGCCATGGATTTGGTTCGCCATTGTGGCTGCTTTCTGCGCGGCAGTATGTTATACGAGACTAATTCCAATTATTCCAACTGTCAGTGCGAGTACCTTGGGCGCCCAGCAACCGGCGCCCCCGGACCAAGGGCCCGACCCGGCAGCCGTCAATCAGGCGCCCGCTGGGCCGTCCTACACTGCTGAAGCTCCGCCGCCTGCCAACCAGCAGGGCAACCCCGCCACGGAGCCCGAGGATTCAAATTACGCCGATCAACCCGTGGCTAACACTGCGGAAGCTCCGCCGCCGCTGCCCGAGTACGTTCAGCCGCCGTGTCCCGGCGATGGCTACATGTGGCAGCCCGGTTACTGGGCGTGGTCACCATCCGGCTATTACTGGGTTCCCGGCGTGTGGGTCGAGGCCCCGTATACAGGCGCACTGTGGACACCCGGCTACTGGGGCTTCTACACCGGCCGTTATTGGTTTCATCCCGGATATTGGGGCTCCCATATCGGCTACTACGGCGGCATCAACTATGGCTTTGGCTACATTGGCTTCGGGTACGAGGGCGGCTACTGGAATGGGGGCCGCTTCACCTACAACCGTGCCTACAACAACATAAACGAGCGCAGAGTGCACAACGTGTACAGCTATAACGCAGGCAATCGTATGGTCGCCAATCGCGAGTCCTACAATCGCCAAAACAACAGCCCTCGCGCAAGCTTCCATGGCGGAACGAGCGGCACTCAAGTCCGGCCGCAGGCATCCGAGGCGGCAGCGTGGCGCGAGCCAACTGCTGCACGCATGAGCACACAAGTGCAGCACGAGCAAAGGTTCCAGTCGAATCCGGGACAATTTGCGAACGCGAATCACGGCCAGCCCGCTAAGCCGGCCGTCAGCCGGCCGATTCGGGCGGACCACAACGTGCAGCCCACGACGCGGAATCAAAGTCACGGCGGGCAGCAGGGAGAACATCGATAAGGCCGCGCCGCTCGCGAGAACTCCTATGGGGCAGGGCTTGCGCGCCTCAGGGTTTCAAACTCCCGAGGTGCGCGGCCCTGCCACGGTGTTCGCGGGTATCTCAGGAGCCAGATTCTGGCAGGAGTCGAAGTGTGCCTACTCGGCCGTCAACACCTTGACGGCCACCAGGTTGCGCACCCAGCGCGCCGGGCGCTTTTCGCGCGTGGCTACCAGTTTGAGCGGCCCATCGTCGGCGAGCGGCTTGCCGTTGAGGCTGTCGGCGACGATCACCGTGGCGTCGTGAACGCTCGGATTCACCTCCGCCACGGAGTAGACCGCTTCAAATCCGTCGGAGCCGATAGCCGCCAGGTAGTACCGCAAGTCTTTGCCGTGTGGGCCTTGAGGCACGCCCAACTTGATCAACAAGTCCATGAGCGGCACCCCCGCATACGTTTCGCTGGTGTTGGTGTGCTCGTTGTAGACAGAGACAGTGGTATGGGGCAGGGCAGCCAGCGTGGCAGCGGTCCAGGTGGCAGACTTGTAGCCGAAGGTAATGACGAGCGGACCGGCCGGCCCAGCGGGCTTGTGCATGTGCATCTCACCCATCTGGTTCATATCACCCATGGGCATCTGGTCATGTTGGTTTTGCGATGGCGCGGTGGGCGCCGCCTGCACCTGGTTGCCGCCGACAGGCGCGGTTTGAGGCGGCTGGCTCTGCGCCGCAGCCGCCGCTGGAATCGCGAACGCCGCCAATAAGACCGTCAAGCCGCGTAGATCGCGCATCATGAATCCCTCCCGCCATTCATCGTATACTGGGGCCATGTCGATGGTGCGCAACGCGGCCGCAATCGCTAAAGGCATGAGCATCACCTTTCGCGAGATGCTTGAGCCCACGCAGGTTGAGAATTACCCTGACGGCGATGGCCCATTGCGCGGCGCGGTCTTTGAACAGCGCTTCCGCGGCGCGCACGTGCTGCAGCGCGACGAAAACGGCCTGGAGAAATGCGTGGCCTGTTTTTTGTGCGCGGCGGCGTGCCCTTCGAACTGCATTTACATTGAAGCGGCCGAGAACACTTCGAACCATCGCATCTCGTCGTCGGAGCGCTACGCCAAGGTCTACAACATCGACTATAACCGCTGCATCTTTTGCGGCTATTGCGTCGAGGCCTGCCCCACTGACGCCATCACCCACGGCCACGGATTTGAGCTGGCCACGCTGAATGCGACCAACCTGGTGATGCGCAAGGAAGACATGCTGGTGCAGATCGAGGCGCTGACGGCGGGGAAGTGATCTTCGCGTTGAAGACGGAACCCGGCACGACATTTACGAATGTGATGTAATTAGGATCACATATATTGCGCAAGAGCGTCTCTAATGTAGATGGGGAACGGATGAAACATCTGCTCAAATCTGCGGTGCTCCTGGTAGTCGCCCTCCTGGCCGCGCAGCCAGTTCTCTCCAGTCTGAGCTGCGCGGCGGGGATGGCTCCTGCCTGTGTTCCGGGTTGCCCCATGGCGATGACCGGCATGGCGCCTGATTGCCCCATGACGGGCATGACGGCGGGCGGAAGCTGCGCGCAGAACTGCTGTACGCGCAACGCGGTTGATTCGGTGCTCCCGCAGGCCCCGCCAGACAAAGCCAAAGTCGTGCTTCTCGGCCCGGTTGCGGCCCACTTGAGCACGATGAATGCCGCCAGTCCGGCAAGGTCCGTTGCCGTTTCGCTCGATGTCCGAGCAGACTCACCTCCGCGATACATTCTGAATCGCGTCTTCAGGATTTAGACCCCTCCTTGATGTCGATGTGCACTGAACCGGCCTTGATATGAGGCCCGCCCTTACTCGCATTTCAACCCGACGGATTCCGTCAAGGAGAAGAAAAAATGAAGCGTACTCTTGCATTGATCTCGTTCGCAGCCGTTCTCGCTGTCACTGCTCTTGCGCAGGCGCCTGCCGCAGCCAAGGCAATCTACTGCCACAACTGCTGCCAGGGCCAGTGCGGCCAGACCTGCTGCCAGGACGGCTGCACCGATAGCTGCTGCCAGAGCAAGTAAGCTCACACAACCCGGGTCCGGATCGCGCGGCGGTCCGGACCCTCACAATGTTACAGAATTCAGGTTGCGGCTGCGGCGTCCACGTTCTACGAAATCCCCGCCAGCAGCCCCCGCTCACGCAGCTCGGTCACCACGCGTTCCACTTTCCAATCCAGGGCGCCGGTTCCGTCCACAATCAGGTCGGCGTGCGCTGCCGAGGGCCGCACGTACGCAATGCTCGAAGGCCGAACCGTGGCCTCGTATTGTTTCTTCACCGATTCCGGTGTGCGGCCGCGCTGCTCCGTGTCGCGCTTCAGGCGGCGCTCGAAGCAGAGGTCATCGGGCGTGTCGATATAAACGCGCAGATGATAGAGCGGCAGCAGCCCGGGATAGTAGAGGGCGAAAAGCCCCTCGACGATAAGGAATGGGGCGGGCTCAACGCGCTCGGTGCGGCCAAGGACGCGCGTGTAGGTGGCAAAGTCGTAGACGGGCCGGTCGATGGCTTCGCCGCGCGCCAGGGCCGCCACCTGCCTGGCAAGCAGCGAGCTCTCGATCAGTACGGGATCGTCGAAGTTCTGCCGGACGCGCTCCTCGAAAGGCATATGGCCGAGGTCGAGATAGTAGTTGTCGAGATGGAAGTGGATGCCGACCAGCGTGCGCGCCAGCTCGGCTGCCAGCGTGGTTTTGCCCGATCCCGAGCAGCCGGCAATGCCAATAGCCACCGGCGGAAACGGGAGCTTGCGCGCTTTTGCTCTTTGGAGGATTGCCGTCATAGTGCGATGTCGAGATGCGCGGCGACGCGCGGCGCCAGCCGCTTGAGCAGCGCGGCCAGCCGGTGTTCAACCTGCCGGCCAGCCTCGAAGACCTCCTGGTGGCTAAGCTGCGTTGAGCCCAGGCCCGCGGCCAGGTTGGTGACGCACGAGATGCCAAGCACCTCGATACCCGAGTGGCGCGCGACGATGGTTTCAGGCACGGTGGACATGCCCACCACCGTTGCGCCCAGCGCGCGGAAGGCCCGAATCTCGGCGGGCGTCTCGAAGCTGGGGCCTGGCGTGGCCAGATAAACCCCTTCGCCGAGCGTGAAGCCCTCTTCGGCCGCCGCTTCGCGGGCCAGCGCGCGGAGCGCTTTGCTGTAGGCGTCGGTCATGTCGAAGAAGCGCAGCCCGGCGCCTTGCCTCACTGCGAAGCGCGGCTCGTTGGGCCCGATGAGCGGGTTCCATCCCATGAAATTGATGTGGTCGGCGAGCAGAACGAGCTGGCCGATCTCGAGCCCTTCGGAAATGCCGCCGGCTGCGTTGGTGAGCACCACGGCGCGAATGCCCAGCGCGCCCAGAACCCGCATGGGGAAGGTGACCTGGGCCGGCGTGTAGCCCTCGTAGTAGTGGACGCGGCCCTGCATGATGACGACAGGGGTCTGGTTGAGCAGGCCGGCCACGATGCGCCCCGAGTGGCCCTCAACCGTGGACTGCGGGAAGTGAGGAATTTCGGAGTAAGGAATGATGACGGGATCGGCGACGGCCTCGGCCGCCGCACCCAGCCCCGAGCCCAGCACTAGCCCCAAACGCGGGGCAAGCCCGTCCAGCTTGATTTTGAGAAAGGCCGCGGCCTCAACAACCTGGTCGTAGTAGCTCATATTGAAATCGTCGCTGCGCTCTCGACATTGTACAAGGGTGGTGAGGAAAGTCCCGATCGCGATTCTTCAGGCTGCGAAATGAACGATAACTTGCAGGCGAGCATTATCGTGCCGGAGGGAGCAGGAGCCTTCAGGCTCCTGAATCGCGCTCCCATACTATTGTCTGGCCTTCAGGCCCGGAAGATCGCCGCAAGCGGCTAACAGCTATTAGCTGAAAGCCGGGAGCTAGAAGCTGAATATTCAACCCGCCACCGGCCACTCTTCGGGTGAGACCGTCACCGTGGCGCAGCCCATTGCGTAGTTGAACCAGTAGTGCTCGGTGGTGCCGTTGGCAAAGAACCCCTCGATATTGCGACGGGCCACGAACGCCGACACAAACTCGCGCGGGCCGTAGAGCAGCGTGAAGAAGCTGTCCCAGTCCACCGTGAACAGGAACGATACGTCTTCGGGCATCAGGCTGCCGCGCGCCGGGAAGACGTCGGCGCGGTCTTTGAGCCGCGCCACGCGGAACGGCATCACAGGGTCGACCGAGGGAAACTCGGGCACAAAGATCAGGCTGCTTTTGTCGGCCGCGTCAAAGGCGTCGAGAATGTCGGGCTGCAGCAACGGCTCAAAACAGCCCTCGTTTGGCATCCACACGTTGCCGGCCTCGAGGAACCGCTGCAGCTTATCGCGCGCGGAAAAGTCGCCGAACTCCGGGTAGATCGCGGCGATGGAAGTGAGCAGTGCATGGTTGAGCCTGGCGGCGCCGCGCAGGCCGGTTTGCGCGGCCACTTCGGCCCAGCGCACCTTCTCGCCGGCGGCAAAGATATGCTCGTCGCTGGGGTACTGGCGGGTGGTTTGCCACGACAGCCTGTCGGGCACGCGCACAAACGGGTGAAAGATGACGTAGAGCGACTCGAACCGGCCATCGTAGGCCTCAACCAGGGGCGCGTCGCAGGGTGGATAAACAAATTCTTCGTAGACCACACGATAGGATTTCAACGCCTTCGCCGGGGGCGCTGTGCGCGCCGACACGGCGCATTGCACCTGCCGCAATCCAGCGATAAAGTTGGGTGGAGGCATGATCGATTTTCCCCGGAGGCCGCCATGTGCCGCAACATCAGAATGCTCTTCAACTTCGATCCCCCGGTGACTGACGGCGAGGTTCGCGCCGCGGCGCTGCAGTATGTGCGCAAGATCAGCGGTTTCAACAAGCCGTCGAAGGCGAACGAGGCGGCGTTTAATGCGGCCATCGACGAGGTCGCGGCAGCATCGATGCGCCTGCTGTCGACGCTCGAGACCACTGTGCCCCAGCGCAATCGCGAAGAAGAGGCGGCGCGGGCGAAAGCGCGAAGCGCGGCGCGGTTTGGAGATTAGATTGATACCCACCCTAACCGCAAAAACAAAGACGTCGCGAGGGTGGGGCACCCTGCGATTCGAATGAAGGAGCAAGACGCATGAGGCAGATTGTTGCCATTATCTTCGGACTTGGGCTGGTGGGCAACGCGCTGCTCTTCGTGCCCCAGGCCATCGCGCTCTGGCGCAAGAAGACCGATGAGGGCGTATCGCTGGTGACCTTCGGCGGGTTTAGTGTGCTGCAGGTGGTGGGCATCGTGCACGGCGTCTACGAGCACGATCTTTCGTTGATTCTCGGCATGGCGGCAAGCCTGCTCACCTGCGGAACGGTTACGGCGCTGACGGTGTTCTATCGGGTGAGGAGACTGCGAAGCCCGAGGTCAGCCTGATTCGATTTTCGGCGGTCCCGCCTCAGATCGGGTGCCCCATCTTCACCCCAGAAACATCCCCGCAATTGACGCGCTGATCAGGTTCGCCATCGTTCCCGCGAGCATGGCGCGCACGCCCAGCTTGGCCAGGTCGTTGCGGCGTTCGGGCACCAGCGCGCCGATGCCGCCGATCTGCATGCCGATCGATCCCAGGTTCGCGAATCCGCACAGCGCAAATGTGGCGATGGTGAACGAGCGCGGCGCGAGCACCGCCTTTTGCGCGCCGAGGCCGATGTAAGCAATTACCTCGTTCAACGCCATGCGCGTGCCCAGAAGGTTGCCGATGGCGCTGCAGTCGTGCCAGGGCACGCCGATGAGCCAGGCCACGGGTGCGCCCACGTAACCCAGAATCTGTCCCAGGCTCGATGGGAACCAGGCAGCGCCGCCGTGAACCCAGGCGAGAAGCATATCGAGCAGCGCCACCAGCGCCAGGAAACTGATGAGCATGATGCCCACGTTCATGGCCAGTTTGCCGCCGTCGATGGTGCCGCGCGCGATGGCGCCGATGAAGTTCTCGTCTTTGTGCAACTCGTCTTTGGGGATGATGACCTTGCCTTCGGTGGCCGGCGTCTCGGTTTCTGGCACCAGCATCTTGGCCAACAGAATGGTGCCCGGCGAGGTCATGATGACGGCCGAGAGCAGGTGGCGCGCCTCGACGCCCTGCGAGATATACATGGCCATGATGCCGCCCGAGACGTGCGCCATGCCGCTGGTCATGATGGTCATGAGCTCGCTGCGCGTGGCCTTCGATAGAAACGGCCGAATGGTGAGCGGCGCCTCGGTCTGTCCCATAAAGATTGAAGCCGCGACGTTCATGCTTTCTGCGCCCGAGATGCGCATGGTTTTGAGCATGATCCAGGCCATGCCGCGAATGATGATCTGCATGAGCCCGATGTGATAGAGCACCGCGAAAAATGCTGAGATGAAGATGATGGTGGGCAGAACCTGGAAAGCGAAGATGGCGCCCGAGCTTGGGCTGATGACTTTGCCGAATGCGCCGGAGTTGGGCAGTCCGAGCTGGCCGAAAAGCACCTGGGTGCCCGCAAACGTAGCCGAAAGCATGTTAGTCACCACGTCACCGGCCCAGCGCATCACGCGCTGGCCGAAGTCGAAGCGCAGCACCAGGAAGGCGAACGTGAATTGCAGCCCAATGCCCCATGCAATGGTGCGCCAGCGAATATGCTTGCGGTCGGTTGAGCCAAGATACGCAGCGGCAAGCACAGCAAGGATTCCCAGGATACCGGTAAATCGACCCAATTGCGTCTCCCTGTGGACAAGAATTCTGCTTTCGATTACCTTACAGCATCAAGTCGCGGGATGAATTAGGTAAATCTTACAAGCTGCCGGAGGTGACGATGGATAAGGGAGACCTGTTGAAGTTTATGGCCGGGTTTCGCTATGGGGTGGTTTCGAGCGTGGGTCCCGATGGTACGCCCCAGTCGGCGCTGGTTGGCATTGCCGTCACGCCCGATCTCGAAGTCGTTTTCGACACGGTAAAGTCGTCGCGCAAATATCCCAACTTGAAGGCGCGGCGGCAGTGCTCGTTTGTGATTGGCTGGGGCGGGGAACAGACGGTGCAGTTTGAGGGTGTGGCCGTTGAACCCGAGGGCGCAGAACTCGCGCGGTGTCAGCAGGCGTATTTCGCGGCGTGGCCCGACGGGCCTTTGCGGCTTTCATGGCCGGGAATCACTTACTTTTGCGTCAAGCCGCGCTGGCTGCGCTTCAGCGACTTCGATCAATCGCCGCCGCTGATCGTTGAAATGAATTTCACGGCGGAATGAATCGTCGGCCTGGCGCGAAGCGGCGCGTCTCGTCCCGCGATTAGCCGGGCTGAGCTTCGGCTAAAATCTCCGCTGCCGCTTCGCGCGTAACAACGCGGCTCACCAGCGCCACCGCCACTCCGTGGTTTGACTCTTTGGACAAGTGGATTGCTGAGCGGAGGATCGCCTCCGGCTCGTCGAGCATTGCCTCGTTGGTCGCGTAGACGGTCGCGATGGGCTCACCCGCCTCGACGTGCGCGCCGCGCCGCGCGTGGAAGACGATGCCCGCATGTGGATCGACGGGTTCTAACCCAGGCGACGAAGACCTGTCGCCGGGGGCCCCAGGCTCACCGGCCTTCTCGCGCCCCGCGCCGGTGCGCTGCACGGCCCATCCCAGCGCAGTCGTATCCATTGACGTAATCACGCCGCTCTCCCACGCCTCAACCACGCGCGTTGCACCGGGCTTATGGAATGCCGCAGGATCGTCGAAGACGCTCACGTCGCCGCCCTGTGCATCGATCATTTTGAAGAAGACGGCCAGCGCCGAACCGTCGGTCAAAGCTGCTTCAGCCAGTTGATAGCCGGTTTCGGGCGATGCAGCTTTGCCACCAAGATGGATCATCCATCCGGCCAGAATCAGCGAGAGCTCGCGCAGATCTTCAATTGCGGCGGGACGGTTGCCGCGCAGCAGCTCGACCGCCTCGGCCAGCTCGATCCAGTTGCCGGCCGTCTGACCCAGCGGCTGATCCATATCAGTGAGCAGCGCCACCGCGCGCGTGCCCGCAGCCTCAGCCGTGACCACCATCAGCGCGGACAGAAACTCGCACTCCTCGTAGCTGCGCAGAAAAGCGCCGGAGCCGGTCTTGACGTCGAGGACAAGCGCGTCGAGTCCGGCGGCCAGCTTCTTGCTCAATATCGAGGCGCAGATGAGGCCCGGATTCTCGACCGTACCGGTGCGGTCGCGCAGCGCGTAGAGCACGCGATCTGCGGGGACGAGCGCCGGCGTCTGGCTTACGATCGAGCAGCCGCATTTCACTAAAACTGTCTCGAATTCAGACAGGCTGAGCGCGGTACGGTAGCCGGGGATGGATTCCAGTTTATCGAGTGTCCCGCCGGTGTGGCCCAGCGCGCGTCCGCTGATCATGGGCACCGCAACGCCGCAGGCAGCGGTAAGCGGCGCAACCAGAAAGCTGGTCTTGTCGCCCACGCCGCCCGAAGAGTGCTTGTCGACGGCGGATTTGCCCAAGCGCTTGGGCGAGAACTTTTCGCCCGAGTCGCGCATGGCCAGCGTGAGGGCGCGTGTCTCGTCGAGATTCAGGCCGTTGAGCCACGAGGCCATGAGCCAGGCGGCAAGCTGATCGTGAGGGATGGCGCCGGACGCCGCGCCGGCAGCTACGAATCCAATCTCTCGCGCACTGAGCGCGCCGCCATCGCGCTTCTTGCGGATGATGTCGATCATGTGCAGCGGAGATTCAGCAGGATGGCTCATCGATCGTCTGTATTCGTCCCCCGGGCCCCTACTTCAGTTTCATCTCAAACGCCAGCGGCATCAGCTCGCTGAACTTCATCGTGCGCGCGCCGTCGCTGGCCGGGAAGGTGACCGGCGCGTCGGGCAGGATGAACTCCGCCAGCACTTGCCGGCAGGCGCCGCAGGGCGGGCTGGGGGCGTCATTCAGGTTCACTACCACAACAGCTTCAACGCGAATGCCGGGTCCGAACTGCGAAACCGCGCTCACCAGCGCCGACCTCTCCGCGCAGATAGTCAAACCGTAGCTCACGTTCTCCACATTGGTTCCCGTCACAGTCTCGCCGTTCGAGAGCCGGAGCGCCGCGCCCACGCTGAATCCCGAGTAGCGCGAGTAGGAGTTGCGCGCCGCCTGAAGTGCATGGTGGGTCAATTCGTCGAGCGCTGCCTGGTCAAGATTCGTCATCAATAACAATTCTCTCAGGTTGTGCAACCACCAAGGATTAGAGGCTAAAGCAATTTGCCTCTCCATGTACACCCTGTTCTATCTGCGCCGGTGTCGCTTGGCCTTGATCGCCCCCTCCTGCTCAAGTTGCTCTCCCGTTATCCGATAAGTTCCCTGAGACTTGCCGCGCCCAGTCGTCTTGATGGCGGCGGTGCGGTCAGCCGTGGATGAGTGAATGCACATGGACGAACTGACGAGAGAGTTCCTGATCGAGAGCCAGGAAGGTCTGGACCGCATGGAGCGTTGCCTGACCGATCTTGAGATGCGTCCGCGGGACGCCGCGCTGCTGGGCGAGATCTTTCGCTCCGTGCATACCATCAAGGGAACCACCGGATTCCTGGGATTCAAGCGTCTCGAAAAGCTCGCTCACCGGGGCGAAAACCTTCTGGGACTGTTACGCGACGGCAAAGTGTTGGCCAGCGGCGGAGTGATCACCGGGCTTCTCCGCCTGCTCGACGGATTACGCGCCATTCTCAGATTCATTGAGACCGATGGCAACGAGGGCGCGGGCGACGACGGCGCACTGATTGAAGAACTCGAGGTGCTGCACGCTCCCCCGAGCGAGGTTAAAGGAGTCGTGATTCTGTCGCCGGTGGCTTCAGAAACGAGTCCTTGCCCGTCGGCTGTGAAAGAACGTGCGCCCGCAACGGCGAAGACCGCTTCCGCATCCCCGGTTTCGGCGGTTCAGTCTCCCGCACCGTCGCCCACGCCCCTACCCGCGCTCCAACCCCCGCCGGGGCCGGTTGCCGGGCAGCCCGCCGCCGCGGCCCCTGCCGCATTCGACGCCGGCAAATCCCGCACCCAGCCCGGCGCCGGCACGGCTGAGAGCACGCTGCGCGTCGATGTTGCACTTCTCAATCGCATGATGAACCTGGTGGGCGAGCTGGTGCTCACCCGCAACCAGGTTCTGCAGGCCACGGCCGCCGATCCCAGAATGACGCTGCTCTCGCGCCGCCTCGACATGGTGACCGCCGACCTGCGCGAAAGCGTGATGAAGGCGCGCATGCAGCCGGTGTCGAACATCTTCTCCAAGATGCCGCGCATGGTGCGCGATCTCTCGCAGTCGCTGGGCCGCCGCGTGCGTCTGGAGATGGAAGGCCAGGAGACCGAGCTCGACAAGAGCCTGCTCGAAGCCATCAAGGATCCACTGACCCACGCCCTGCGCAACTCGCTCGATCACGGAATCGAGCCGCCCGATACTCGCAGGGCCGTGGGCAAGAATCCCGAGGGCCTGCTCAAGCTGCGCGCTGTGCAGGAAGGCAGCCATGTGGTGATTGAAGTCTCCGACGACGGAGCAGGCATCGCAATTGACAAGGTCCGCGAGAAGGCCATCGAACGCGGGCTTATCACGCCCGATCGCGCCGCTCTGCTGGGCGAGCGCGAACTGCTGCAACTTATCTTTCTCCCCGGTTTCTCCACTGCCGCCAGGGTCACCAACGTGAGCGGCCGCGGCGTGGGCATGGACGTGGTCCGCACCAACGTTGAAAAGATCGGCGGCAAGGTCGAGCTCGATTCGCGCTCCGGCAAGGGAACCACGGTGCGGATGCGCATTCCGCTCACTCTGGCCATTATTCCCGCGCTGATTGTGCGCAGCCTGAACCAGAGCTTCGCGCTGCCCCAGGGCGCGCTCTCAGAGCTGGTGCACATTCCGCCCAACAAGGCCGGCACAGCCATTGAATGGATTGAGAACGCCCCGCTTTACCGGCTGCGTGGCCGGCTGCTGCCGCTGGTCTTTCTCAGCCGGCTGCTCGATCCCGGCCGCGCCTGCTTCCTGGCCCCGGACCGCGACAACTTCATCACCGTGCTCGACGCCGATGGCCGGCGCTTCGGGCTGGTGGTCGACGGGCTCGCCGATCCCGAGGAGATCGTGGTCAAGCCGCTCTCGGCGGTGCTTAAGGATATCGGCCTCTACTCCGGCGCGACCGTGCTCGGCAACGCCGACTTGGCCCTCATCCTCGATCCCGGCTCGATCGCCATGAAGGCCGGCATCACCATGAACAACGAGGAAGAGGCGGCCGCGCAGGTTGAGGAGAGCGCCGGCACAGCAAGATCAGAATTCCTGCTGGTCGAAATCGCCGGCCGCCGGGCTGCCGTGCCGCTCGCCGATGTGCTGCGCATCGAGCAGCTTCCTCTTTCGCGCATTGAGTACGTCGGCTACCGCCCGGTGCTCAACTTCGAGGGCCACCTGCTGCCGGTCGAGGATACGGGCGGCATTCTGGCCCAGGCCGCCGAAGCACAGAGCGTTCAATCGGGCTCGGAAGGAGCGCAGATCATCGTGGTGGTCTGCCGCGACGGCAATCGCCACGTGGGCATCGTGGTTTCGCACGTGCTCGATGTGGCTGCCGGCTCCGATTTGTTTGAAGCCGGCACCGGCGCGCAGGCCGGCGGCGTCACCATGCTCAAGAATCGCGTGACCGGCGTCGTCGATCTGGGCAGCGTGGCCCCAGTTGCCCAGGGTGAGCCGGGGCACGAAGAGTGGTCGCAATCGGCGGAGGTGATGGGATGACGGTGCCGGCAGCCGCAGTTCGCAACTTGAGGTCTCAGGCGCAGGTCGAGCTCTGCTCAGTGCGCGTGGGCAAAACCATGTTTGGCGTGCCCATCGGCCACATTCTTGAGATTGTGGGTTCGGCGCGTCCGCAGCCTGTGCCGCTGGCGCCCGATTACGTGGGAGGGCTGGTGCATTATCGCGGCGACGTGCTGACCACGGTTAGCCTGCGCCAATTGCTCGGCTTGCCTCAGTGCGAGGGCGCGCAGGACATTCTCGTGCTCGAAAGCGAAGGCGGCTGTTTTGGGCTGCTGGTGGATTCAGTGGGCGAGGTGCTCACCGTCTCTGCCGCCGATTACGAGCCCAACCCCTCGATTCTCGAGCGGCGACACAGCGCGCTGCTGGCCGGGGCATACAAGCTCAAAGACCACCTGCTGGTGATGCTCGATCCCAAGCGGCTCGATCCGATACGCCTGGCGCAGGAGTTGGCTGCGCGCTGAGGCGCTAGGGCCTGTTAACACTATTAGGACGGCAGCGACGGGAGCGGATTTCCCCGAGTGCGCGAAGTGAGGAGTGGCAAATGTCGAGACATTTTAGCGACGAGCGACAAAGCAATCGGGGGAATCCGCCCCGTCCCTTCGGGTTGCGGCGAAAATCGGGCCATACTTCGTTGTCGGCCTTGACTGGGGACCTGCCACAGTCTGCGGCCTCCGCCTCGTCTGGCTCGATTTTCGCGCGCAACGCTGCTCGCCCTAATAGTGTTAACAGGCCCTAGGAGGCAAACCATGCGCGCTCTGATTGTGGACGACTCTCGCTTCGTGAGGAGCCTCCTGCGGGGGTTGCTCGAGCAGAGGGGCATGGAGTGCGAAGAAGCCGGCGACGGCCAGGCCGCGCTCGATCGCATCCGCTCATCAGAGCCCTTCGATCTTGCGCTTGTGGATTGGAACATGCCGGTGATGAACGGCCCGGAGATGGTCGAGCGAGTTCGCGCCGAAGGCTACCGGGACATAAAGGTGCTGATGGTCACCACAGAAGCCGACAACGACTACATTGTGCGCGCGCTCGATGCCGGGGCCGACGAGTACCTGATGAAGCCATTTGACGATGCGGCCCTCGCCGACAAACTGGTCATGATTGGCCTGGAGATAGCCGCGTCATGAGCGACGAACGCCGCAGGCGCATCCTCATTGTCGAAGACTCTGCGGTGATGCGCAGCCTGCTGCGCGCCGTGATCTCCTCTGATGCGCATCTCGAGGTGGCCGGAACCGCGGCCGACGGGGCTTCGGCGCTGACGTTTCTGGCGGGTGAGCGGCCTGACCTGGTGCTGCTAGATGTGGAGATGCCGGTATTGGACGGGCTGGCCACGCTGCGCCAGATGCGCAGCCGCGGAATTCGCGTGCCCGTCATCATGTGCAGCTCGCTTACAAAGCGGGGTGCGCGGGTCACCATCGACGCACTGGCCACCGGCGCATCGGATTATGTGGCCAAGCCCACCGGCCAGGCCAGCCGCGACGCAGCCATTCGAGCGTTGGCCAAGGAACTTATTCCCAAGGTGCTGGCGCTGACCGCTCCCGCCCAGCCGCGGGTTGCTGTTTCCGGCCCGCCGGCCGTCGTGGTCCCGTTTCCAGCCGGGCCGCCAGCAATGGTGCAGCGCGCGGCGCCCGCTTTTTCAACCGCTCCTTCGGTGCTGGTGATCGGAGTCTCGACCGGGGGGCCTGCGGCGCTCGAGGCACTGCTGCCTGCGCTGCCCGCAGGGTTTCCCTTGCCGGTGCTCATCGTGCAGCACATGCCCGACCTGTTCACTCGCCTGATGGCCGAGCGGCTCAACGGCCGTTGCGCTTTGCGCGTTGCTGAAGCCCAGGAAGGCGAGCCCATCGGCCGCGGCAGAATCGCGGTTGCGCGGGGCAACTGGCATCTGGAGCTTCGTCCCCCGGCCTTTGCGTCGGCGCCCGCCACCATGCATCTGCACCAGGGCCCGCCTGAGAACCACTGCCGGCCCGCAGTCGATGTACTGTTCCGCTCTGCGGCGAAAACATTCGGTTCCGGCGTTCTGGCCGTGGTGCTCACCGGCATGGGTTCCGACGGCTTGAATGGAGCCCACGTTATTCGCCAACAGGGAGGCTGCGTACTGGTGCAGGACCAGGCCACGAGCACGGTTTGGGGAATGCCCGGCGCAATTGCCGGCGCCGGCCTCGCCGACAAAATCGTTGCGCTCGACCGAATGGCCGCTGAGATTGTCAAATTCGCCGGCCGCGGCCCCTCTTTGCGCGCCGAGTTTCCGGGCTTCTCCCACATCCCGGACCGGCAGGCGGTGTAGCCATGGAGACCGTCACCGCCGTTGCCGCCGATTATGGCTTCCTCCGCGAGCTTGTCTTCGGCCTAACCCGCAACGTGCTTGACCCTTCGCGCGACTACCTCTTTGAGACTCGCCTTTCGAAACTTCTGCGCAACCAGGGTATGAATCGCGTGGAAGAACTCGTTCGCCGGCTCCGCGCCAGCCGCAATCCCGCGCTCGAAAACGCTGTCGCCGAAGCAATGACCATCAACGAGACCAGCTTCTTCCGCGACGTGCGCCCTTTCGACCTGCTGCGCACCGGGCTGCTGCCGAAGATCATCGAGAATCGCCGCTTCAAGCGCGCGCTGCGCTTCTGGAGCGCCGCCTCCTCCACCGGCCAGGAGGCGTATTCGCTGGCCATGCTGGTTCTCGAGCACTTTCCAATGCTGGCCGGCTGGGATATTCGCGTTGAAGGCACCGACATTTGCGCCGAGGTGGTGGAGCACGCCCGCGCCGGACGCTATCAGCGCATCGAGATCAACCGCGGTCTGCCGGCGCGCTTTCAAGTCCGCTACTTCGACCACCAGGGCGAGCACTGGACGGTGAAGCACGAGGTGCGCAACCTGTGCAACTTCCGCCAAGCCAACCTGTGCGGGCCGAGGCCGCCGTTCAACCGCACCGGTGACCAATTCGACGTGATCTTATTGCGCAACGTGATGCTTTACTTCTCGCAGGAGACGCGGCGCACCCTGCTGGCCGCCATTCATCGGCTGCTCGCGCCAGACGGCGTGCTCTTCCTGGGCTCAAGCGAACAACCCGCCGACCCGTCGATCTGGACCCCGATGCTGGCCGGTGGTACCTGCTACTACAAGCCGCGAATTCCGAGCTACAGCGGATTAGGAAATGGCGCATCCGAGGGGCATTGGCCCAAAGTCAACGCGACCAACAGGGAGCGCTGACCCTGCACGATCTTTCGCGAGCACAGTATTTCCCAATCCGCCGTAAAAACAAGAGGACTGAGGCTTTGCATCCTGCCGTAGTATGCTGATGAGTCATTTAGATCAGCGGGTTTGGATTAGTCCAACAAGGGGCCCTCATGCGTTCAATCACTGCGTGCTTTGCGCTTGCTCTTCTCGTTGCCTCCCTTGCTACCCAACCGATAAATGCCCAGGCGCCGTTTCAGGCTCAGATCGGCAACTCGGTTGTAGCGTTGACGGGTCCGTGGAAGTTTCACCCTGGCGACGACATGGCCTGGGCGCAGCCCGATTACGACGACTCGGGCTGGGTGTCGATGGATCTGACCCCGCCGCCTGGCTCTCTCGATCCCACCATGGGCTCCAGCGGCTATGTGCCCGGCTGGACGGCAAAGGGCTATCCGAAGCTGTCTCATTTTGCCTGGTACCGGCTGCGAATCTATGTGTCGAATCTCTCATCGGGTGAACTGAGCACATTGGCTCTCAAGATGCCCGACGACATAGACGACGCTTACCAGGTCTACATCAACGGGCAGTGGATCGGCGACTTCGGCCGTTTTACACCTGGCCATGTGGCCGAATATATTTCGCAACCCCGCGCTTTTCCGCTTCCTGCGGACATCCGCAGCGGTCCGGTGGTCATCGCCGTCCGGATGTACATGGACACAGCCACGCTCTTTCTGAGCCAGGATGCCGGAGGGATGCACGGACCGCCGGTACTCGGCTCGGCCGGGAGCATCGACGCCATGCTGCGTCTGGACTGGGACGATGAGGAGCGCAGCGATACGCCCTACGTTCTGGTGATTCCCCTGGCTCTGGCGGCCATCTTGATGGGCTTCATCCTGTTCCGGCTGGACCGCCGCGAGCCGGCCTATGTGTGGCTTGCATTTGCCAGCACCGGGCACCTGCTGCTGGCGCTGGGCGTGGTCGTTCCGAATTTCATCCCTACCCCGGGCAATGTCGTCTTTCTCCTCTCCGATGCCATCGTCACGCCAATCACTTTCGGATGTTGGATTGTCTTCTGGCTACAGTGGTTTGGGTTCAAAAGCGCGGTGCGTCTGCAGCAGATCGGCTGGGCGCTGGTGATACTCGAAGGAATCGGCATCGCCATGCTGCGCGCGCCGCTTTATGGGGGCGTGGTCCCGGTCTCAGTTTCTTCATGGCTGCAGCCGGCCTCCGAGGCTTTGAAGCTGGCTCTGGGAGCCGTGATCTTCTGGGTGGTTTTCCTGGGCATCCGCAAAGACCGCACCGAGGGGCTGCTGGCACTGCCGCCCGTGCTGCTTCTGGTCTTAAGGCTTTACCAGGAAGAGCTGACTAACTTGCATATGCCGACCATCTATACTCTGTTCGGCATCCCGTTCACCATCGGTGCCATTGCGTTGATACTGATGCTGGCGGTGATTTCGCTGCTGATGTTGCGCCGCTTTATGCACGGCATGCGCCAGAAACAACAACTGGAGACCGAGATGGAGCAGGCCCGGCAGGTGCAGCAGGTGCTGATTCCCGAGGCGCTGCCATCGATTCCCGGTCTGGCGATCGAGAGCGAGTACCGGCCGGCGCAACAGGTGGGCGGAGATTTCTTCCAGATCATCGCTCTCGGCGATGGCGGCGTGCTGGCCGCGATCGGCGACGTGAGCGGCAAGGGCATGCCCGCAGCCATGACGGTCTCGCTGCTGGTGGGCACGCTGCGCGCCGAGGCTCGCCACACGCACAGTCCCGCCGAGCTATTGACGGCCATGAATATACGCATGATGGGCCGCAGCCAGGGAGGCTTTACCACCTGCCTGATCGTGCGCGTGGATGCGGACGGCAAGGCGACCGCGGCCAACGCCGGCCACCTGCCGCCCTACCTCAACGGACAGGAGACGGCCGTCACCAACAGCCTCCCGCTGGGCCTGAGCATGGGCGCCAAATACGGCGAGTCCAGCTTTCAGATGGAGAGGGGAGACCGGCTGACGCTGATTACCGACGGCGTGGTCGAGGCCCGCAACGCGACCGGGGAACTGTTCGGTTTCGAGCGCGCGGCAGAGATGGCGCGCAAACCGGCCGCCACAATCGCCGAAGCCGCACAGCAGCACGGCCAGGAGGACGACATTACCGTGCTCACGCTCAAATGGGTGGCAAAGGAAGAAACCGCGCCGCCGAAGGCACAGATGATTCCCGAGCCGGCGTAAATGCAGGGGGGTAGGGGATAGGGAGTGGGGAGTAGGGGGTAGGGAGCAGCTGAGAGCTGAAAGCTAGGAGCTGCCTTCCCCCAGCAGCCTCGCCACCTCCGCATGCAACCGCTCGGTGATCTCGGACTCGGTGGCTTCGGGCGCAAACTTGATCGCTTCGCCTACATGCACCTCGATCGTGCCCGTCCGGAACCATCGCGTGCCCGTGGCCTTGAGTTCGCCGAGCCCGCGAATGGCCACCGGCAGCACCGGTACGTCGCTCTCTTTCGCGAGCAGTCCTATGCCCGCCCTGAAGCGCGCCAGTTTGCCCTCGGCCGAACGCGTGCCCTCAGGAAAGACCATCACGTTCATGCCGCGATCCATGGCGCGGCCGGCGTGCGCAAAGCTCGACTGGAAATCGCGCTGGCGCGGCAGCGGAAAGACATTGAAGAGCGCCGTGATGAGGAAGTACGCCGGCGGGCCGAAGATGTAGAATCCCTGCTTGCCGCGCGGCTTGTCGGGGTCGCGCCAGTGCCTGAAGTCGTAAAGCATATCTGCAGACATGGCCACAGCGACGTGCCGGCGCACGCGGCCCTCGAGTGCGTACTCGATCAGCGCGCCGTCGTACGTTGTCACGTGGTTGCCGATGATAAGCATCGGCCCCGGGGGCAGCGGCTTTTCCGGTCCATACACGCGCGGATTGGCAAGCAGCCACACCAGCGGCCGCACGATGGCCTCGACAAACGCAATGCGAATCCACTCCACCGGCTTCCACCACGGCCACAAGGGATAAACGTAGCGACGCGTCTGCGCGGCGGGGGCGTTTTCGTGGTTCGTCGGTCGTGGTTCGTGGTCGCCGACCTCTGCCCCCTGTTCCCTGATCCCTCTTCCCTGATCCCTGGCCCCAGATCCCTGCTCTTCCCCCACCAGTCTGCGCAGGTCGCCGAGTGTTTCGGCCTCCTCCAGCAATCCACTGCTCGACACAATGCCCAGCCGTTCTTCGAGCGCGGCTGCAAGCTGCACGCGGCCCAGGCTGTCAAGGTGCAGGTCCTCGGTGAGCCGCAACTCGTCGCCTGCGCTCGGATAGTTCTCGCCGGTAATCTGCGCAATGAGCGCAATCAGCCAGTCAGTCGAAGCGCCGAATGCCTGCCGATCCCCTCCGCTTTTGGCCGCCTCAATCCTGCGCAACCACGCGGCCACATCCTTGCGCTTCACCTTGCCGGTGGAGGTGCGCGGCAGATCGGGTTCAGGGTAAAGCACCCAGCGGAGAATGCGCTGGTATTCGGCCAGTTTCGCGTTCGCTGCTTCAACCGCTGCCGCGGCCTGATCGCTGGGTCCGCGCACGGCCAGTACCGCGCAAGCCTCGGGCCCGGCCGCTGTTTCAATAGGAACTACCGCGCAGGCAGATACGCCGGGCTGCTCTTCCACCGCGGCCTCCATGTCTTCAGGGTGCAGGTTCACGCCCGACGAGGTAACAATCACCTCGCTCTTGCGGCCAATGAACTTGAACTCACCCGAGGGCTGCACCTCGGCCAAGTCGCCCGTGGCCAGCCACTCGTCTTCGCGCTGGTGCAGCTTTCCGCCCTGCCACGTTGCCCCGCTGATCATGGCGCCTTTTACCAGCACTTCGCCGTCGGGCCCCAGCTTTACCTCGCGCCCGCCCAGCGGCTTGCCGATGGTTCCCCTGGCTACGTGGAAGGGATGGTTGAGCGTGATCAGCGCAGTGGTTTCGGTCATGCCGTAGCCCTGCACCAGCACGAAACCAAGCGCGTTCCAGAACTGTTCCAGAGGGCCTGAGAGCGCGCCGCCGCCTGAGATCAGCGCCCAGAACTTGAACCCGAAGGCATGATGCACCGCCCGGAACCGCCACCACCGCTGCCACGCCCTTATGCCCTTCGACTGCTCAAGGCGCGCGGCCAGCGTGGGATCCGTGATCTCCAGATGCGCCTTCAAGACACCCAGCACCCGCGGCACCGTCGCCAGTACCGAGATGCGCTCGCGCCGGATGAGCTCGATAAGCCGCGGCGCGGCCAGGCGATCCTCGAAATGCAACTCAGCGGTGTAAATCTGCGGAACCCACAAACCCATCGTCTGCCCAAAGACATGGCTCAGCGGCAGCGTATGCAGAATGCGCAGGGGATGAATCAGCTTTTCATAGCGCAGATACTTCTGCGATGCGTCTTCGATTGGCCCTACGCTGGCCAGCACGTTGCCGTGAGTGATTACGATGCCCTTGGGGTCGCCTGTCGTGCCCGAGGTGAAGAGGACCTGGAGCGGCGTCTGGTGCGAGAGCCCCGCCACCGGCTCAGCCTCTTCGGCCGGCAATTCCGTCGTCCAGTCCTCGATCCGCACCTGCAGAATCCCGGGCCTGGCTCGCTTCAACTCGTCGAGCAGCAACGCATCGCCCACGGCCAGCTTCGGATTCACGTCCGCAGCCACGCGCGCGGCAAAGTCGAGCGAGCCGTTGGCATCCAGAGGAACCACCAGGGCGCCGCGGCGCAGGCATCCATGAAAGGCCGCAAGCCACTCGGCGCTGTTTTCAGCCCAGAGCAGGACGCGATCGCCTTGGGCCACGCCGCGCCGCTCGAGCAGCGCCGCAAACCGGCCGGCCATCGAGGCCAGCTCGGCGTATGTTGTTGCCCTGCGCCGGTTGCCCTGGTGCCGAACCACGGCAATGTTGCGGCCGTAACGTTTGAAGTCGTCGAGCAGTGTAGCCAGATGATCGCGCATGATAGGGTCAAGGGTGTACCGACATATACAGGTGGGCAGCGTTCTGCCCCAGCGCGCCAAAATCACGCGCTGGGGACCCCAAGCTTGCGAAAATCGCGCCAGACGCGGCGGAGCCCGCAGGCTTTGGTGGTTCCAAGGTCAAGGGCGACAACAAAGTATGGCGCGATTCCCACCCCAGCGACTAAGACCCGTCGCTGGGGACCCCGGATTTGCGCCGCAACCCGAAGGGACGGTGCCATTTTTCCCCATCTCGTTGTCGCTCGTCGCTAACAGACGTCCAGTCTGCGTCGCTCCTCGCTTCTAGAGCTGAGAAAAAATGGCTCCCGTCGTTGCCCGCCTGTATATGTCGGTACACCCTATGCAAGGATCATGGTAGCAGCGAGCACGCCCGGCAGCCCGAGGCGCTTGTGACACTTTGACCAGGCGCCGCGCTCTCCGAGCGCTTGCAGCGGCATTCCCTTGAGCTGCCGCCGGCAGAAACGGGCGAAGGTAACTTTAGTATTGGCGCTTTGGCTGCTGCCTTTTGCTTTGCGCTCATTAATCTCTCCCCGATGGGCGATACTTGTTGAGGGAGCGCCGGATGCCCTGTTCGCATCGTGGCGACAGTTGCTGTGAAGGTCGAGACTCTCACACTGGTTTCAGTTAATGAGATTCGCGAGGCGGCAGGCCGCATCGCGTCCATCGCGGTTCGCACGCCGCTGGTGCGCTCGCCCTTTGCGGGCGTCGCCGGTCGTGGAACCGGCCGCGAGATCTGGCTCAAGGCTGAGAGCCTGCAACCCATTGGCGCCTTCAAGATTCGCGGCGCGGCCAACAAGATTCTCCAGCTTACTGCTGAAGAAATCTCCCGCGGCGTCATCACCTACTCCAGCGGGAATCACGCGCAGGGTGTGGCTTACGCAGCCCGCGAAGTCGGAGCAAAGGCCGTCATCGTCATGCCTTCGAACGCTCCGGCCATCAAGCGCGCCGCCACGCTGGCCCTGGGAGCTGAGATCGTCGACGTCGGCATCGCGTCGAGCGAGCGTCTGGCCCGCGCCGAAGAGCTAGTCCGCCAGCACGGCTATGCCGTCGTCCCGCCTTACGACGACGAGCAGATCATCGCGGGGCAGGGAACCTGCGGTCTGGAGATTGTCCAGGACATTCCGGATGTGGACCTTGTGCTCGCGCCGGTCTCGGGCGGCGGCCTGCTGGGCGGAGTGGCTGCGGCCGTCAAGCAGTCGAGCCCCCGCGCAAAGGTCTTTGGCGTTGAGCCCGAGCTCGCCGGCGATACTGCCGAGAGTTTTCGCACCGGCAGAATCGTTACCTGGCCGGCGGAGCTCGTCAGCCGTACCATGGCCGACGGGCTGCGCACGCAGAGTGTTGGCGAGCGCAACTTTGCCCACATCCAGGCCTTCGTCGACGGCATCGTCATTGTGAGTGAGGCTGAGATCCGCGCCGCCATGCGCGCCATCGTCTCCACTGCCCGCCTGGTTCCCGAGCCCAGCGGCGCGGTCGGCGCCGCGGCTTTGCTCTTCCATTCCCAGGAGCTGCCCGAATATCGTAAGGCAGTAGCAATCGTGAGCGGCGGCAACGTCGATCCCGTTCTGCTCGCCGAAGTTCTCAATGATGGTCAGGAAAGAAAGGACTGAAGGAATGCCGGACCCATCCAATCATCTCCGTATCGGAGCGATCATTTATCCGCAAGTCGATCAGGCCGATTTCACCGGCCCGTTCGAAGTGCTTTCGCGGATTCCCAATTCGAGCTTCCACGTCTTGTGGAAAGAGATCGTGCCCGTTCTCGATGTGAAGGGACTCATTCTCACGCCCGACACCACCTTCGCCAACGCGCCCGATCTCGATCTGCTCGTCGTTCCCGGCGGATGGGGACAGGAAGCGCTGATGGCAGACCAGGCGGTTCTCGATTTCATCCGCGCCCACGCCAAGAAAGGCAAGTACATCCTCTCGGTCGGCACCGGCGCATTGATCGCTGGCGCCGCGGGTCTGTTGCGGGGCGTCAAGACCACCACCCACTGGTCGTCCTTCCATCTGCTTGACTACTTCGGAGCAATTCCCTTCGACGGCCGCGTAGTAGTGGACGGCAGATTCCTCTCCACCGCCGGCGTCACTGCGGGCATCGACGGCGCCCTTTGGGCCGTGGAACTTTTGCGCAGCCAGCGCGTTGCTGAGGAGATTCAGCTGGCCATCGAATACGATCCTGAGCCGCCCTTCGACAGCGGCACGCCCGACGTTGCGTCTCCTGAAGTGATTGACGCTGTGCGTTCCCACTTCTACAAGATCTCTGAAGCCCGTCTGGTCACGGCCAGGCGCATCGCCTCTGAACTCGGAGTCAAAGTGGAGGGATAGACCGCGAGGCCGGAGTCTTTCGGGGAACGATGCGGGGCCGGGCAGTTGCGGCGCTGTCCCCCTTAGCTCACCCCCTGAGAAAATCCGGGTCCAATGAGCAAGCGCGAATACTCGGACCCAGACGCCGCGGCCCCGATCTCTGAACTCTGACCCCTGATCCATGACCGCGCAGACATGAGCCTGAGGAACTATCATTTTCAAGTGATGAAGCAACGGATCCTCACCGTTTCCATCCTCGTTGCCGGCCTCGCCGCCGGCTGCGTTCTCCCACTCGGCCGCGCCGAAAAAAAGAAGCCGCAGGTCGAGAAGCCGATGGCCGGACCGCGCGCCACGCCCCTGCGCATCACCTGGCTCTACATCACCCCCGACACCGGCGCGCAGAAGATCGATAAGGTGCAGATTGGCCGCGAGATGGTGGTGGCCGAAAAGAGCGGTCCGTGGCTGCGCGTCTACGCCAACACCGACATTGAGGAACTCCGCGGCAAAGACGCGCCCGAGATGCAGGATGAAGTCTCCACTTCGCCGCCGCCCATCTCCGGCTGGGTAGAGGCCAAGGGCGTCGTCATGGATTCCACGCCGAACGGCGACCAGATTCTGATGGGCGAGGCTGCCAACGAGGAGTCTCTCGCTTCCGATCCCAAGGGACCCGTCAACGCGGCCCAGAGCGCGCGCCTGCTCTACCGGCGGCTCTCTGAGATGTTCCCCAACTCGCCTCTGACCCCCGAGGCCGCCTGGCGCTCCGCCGATATCCAATGGCAGATTCAGAAGGCCGATGCCGCCTCTCTGCGCTCAGCCCGCGAACGGGATCCCAACATGCGAGAGCAAATGGATGAGGACGAGCTGAAGAAGGTAATCAAGTTCTACTCCGGCACGCGCTGGGCCGCGCTGGCGGCCTTCGATCTCATCGATAATAAGCTCTGCGGCGAGTGGGAGGGCTCGGTCCAGTGCCCCGAGCGCGAAGCCGCCCTCTTTGAGAAGTACGCCGGCGAATATCCCGACGGACCGCGCACCGCGCAGGCCCTGTACCAGGCTATCTATCGGCTGGCCGTGCTGGCCGACATTTACACTTCGAATGGCGGCGACCGCAAAGCCGACGAGGCGCGCAGCCGCGCCCGCGAACTGGCCGCGAGCCTTAAGCAGCGCTTCGCCAACACCGACTATGCCTATCGCGCCGCCTTGCTGGTGTACAAATTGGATGAAGGGGTTCCTGTCTACGGCATCGACCTCGAGTGAGATCCGCAGTGAGCCCCTCTGAGCCGGGCGAGACGATTTCTCGCTTTCAACAGCTCTTCGCCATTCCCATGCTTCATTTGCCATTGGAGGCTTCTTGAACCTTTATCTTGTATCCGTGCTTTTGGGAATCGTGGAGGGGCTCACCGAGTTTCTGCCCGTCAGCTCAACGGCGCACCTGCGCATTGCCGAAGCGCTCATGAAGATTCCGCTCGACGATCCCTACTGGAAGATGTACACAATCGTCATCCAGGTGGGCGCCATTCTTGCGCTCTGCCTGCTCTTTTTGAGCCGCATTGTCGGGTTCCTGCGCACCTTCCCGCGCGGCGAGGACGGCGACAGGAACGTTTTCAATCATCCGCTTTCGCTTACCTTTATTGCCTTCGTATGCACTTCGGTTCCAGCCCTCGCCCTGCACAAGTGGAGCGAGAAGAACCTTGGCAGCCTCACCGCCATGGCATTGGCCCTGCTCATCGGCGGCGTCGTGATGTGGGTGGTGGATGTGTGGTCAGAGCGCCGTGACGCCGAAACCACGCACGTGGAGCAGATGAACGTGCTCCAAGCCGTCTGGATCGGCCTCTGCCAGACCCTCTCGGCCGTCTTCCCCGGCACTTCGCGCTCCATGTCCACCATTGTCGCCGGGCAACTCGTCTCGCTCGACCGTCCCACCGCGCTCGAGTTCAGCTTCCTGCTCTCAATTCCCACCATGATTGCCGCTACCGGCTGGGACCTGGTCAAGGAGATTCACCCCTCGAAATCCGCGTCCGGCGCTGCCGTGGCCCACGTGGCCATGAACTCCGAGCGCTGGATGGTGCTCATCATCGGCACCGGCGTCTCGTTCATCGTGGCCCTGGGCGTGGTGGAGTGGTTCCTGCACTGGGTGCGCAGACATGGATTCACCGTCTTCGCCATCTACCGCATCCTGCTCGCGATCGCGCTGTTCATCTGGGGAACGAAGATGATTGGGGGATAGGGGTGATCCGTCCAGGGGTGGTCATCATGGTTCCCCCCTTCCGCTTTTGCCCGAAATCCACTCACCCGCCGGGGATAATAAAAGCTGCTCTGCTTTGGCGGCATCGTCACCAGGACCGCCGCGTAAGTGTGCGCCACGGCCAACCCCCTCATGAAGCCGACTCGCATCGTCCTCGAGCCCACCCGCAGCCGCCCGGTAAACATCTTTCTGGGGCTGTTGCTTTTGCTGGTCTCGGCGCTCTTGTTTCTCTCGCTGGCCACATGGCACGCTACTGACCCATCGCTCAACACCTCCGCCGACCCTGCCGCCACCCACGCGGCCCGCAACTGGATCGGCCTCTTCGGCGCGGCCGTCAGCGACCTGATGCTTCAGGTCCTCGGCGTCGCCAGCTTCCTCATCCCCGTCTGGATCGGCGGCCTGGGCTGGACCTGGATGCGCTCCCGCTCCGGCGGCTCGCCCATCCTGCGCTGGATCGGAACACTCTTCGCGCTCACCTTCATCCCCACCGTCTTCGCACTGCTGCCCTGGCACTGGCACTGGATGCACCTGATCCCCGTCGAAGGCGTCGTCGGCAAACTCATGGCCGGGATGCTGGTGGGCTATCTCAACATCCAGGGAGCCTGGGTTGTGGCTGCCGTCCTTGCCGCCATCGGTCTCTACTTCGCCTCGGCCATCAGCTTCTGGGCGCTCAAGGAGGCCCTCGAAAACCGCTGGCTCCAGATCGTCTCCTGGTACGAGCGCTGGCGCAACTGGCGCGAAGAGCGCGCCGAAGCCCGCGCCGAACTGCGCGCCGAGCACGAGATCGGGGAATTCGAGCCCGAGCCCGAGCCCGAACCCGAACCCAAACCCTCCGTGCAGACCGCCTCGCATAAGGCCGGCTTCTTCGCTTCTATTTTCCGCCGCCGTCGCGAGCCTGAGGCCGACCCCATCGACGAGATTCCCGCCTTCAAGCGCGCCGGAATCCACCGTGACGAAGACCATGCCGCCGCGCCCCAGTCACGCCGTCCCAGCATCTGGGAGCGAGCCGAAGAGCGCGAAGCACCCGCCGCACGTGCCGTGGCCGAACCCTGCAGTGCAGTTTCCGGCCCGCGTAGCGCAGCCGCGCAGCCCGCCAATGTTCCGCCCATTCGGCCCGCAACCTCATTTGCACCGCAACCCGCGCCGGCCGCCCGCGTTCCCGAGCCGCAGCTGTCCGCCTTCCGCCCCCCATCGCTGGGCTTCGATCCCGCGCCCGTTCCACTCGCGCCCCAGCCTCAACCCGCCGGCGAGATCGCCATCCACGGGCGCGCCGATGCCGAAATCCGCACCGCGACCGTTTCGCCCAAGAACGTAAGCGGATTCAAGCTGCCGCCTTCCACTTTGCTCAACCCCGGCGAGGGCCCCCAGTCCATTCGCGAAGAAGAGCTCCGCGAAGAAGCACGAGTTCTGGTCGAAAAATGCGGCGAGTTCGATGTGCGCGGGCAGGTGGTGCAGATCAACCCCGGCCCCATGGTCACCACCTACGAGTTCAAGCCCGAGGCGGGCGTCAAGTACTCGCGCGTCACCAGCCTCGCCGACGATCTCTGCCTCGCCATGCGCGCCGAGAGCATCCTCATCGAGCGCATGCCGGGCAAGAGCACGGTCGGCATCCAGGTGCCCAATCACGAGCGCGAAACCATCCACCTGCGCGACGTGATTGAGAGCGATACCTTCGCCAGGGCCAAGTCGCGCCTCACGCTCTCCATGGGCAAAGACATCAACGGCCGCATCGTCACCGCCGACCTGGCGTCGATGCCGCACGTACTCATCGCCGGCTCGACCGGATCAGGCAAATCGGTGGCCATCAACGCCATGATCATGAGCCTGCTTTATCGCACCACGCCCAGCCAGGTACGGCTCATCCTCGTCGATCCCAAGCGCGTTGAACTCGGCATGTACGAAGGGGTTCCTCACCTCTTTACTCCCATCATTACTGAACCGAAACTGGCCGCCAACGCGCTGCGCAACGCGGTCCGCGAAATGGAGCGCCGCCTCAAACTGCTGGCCAGCCGCAGCGTGCGCCACATTGACCAGTACAATAAGCTGTTTGAGGGCACCATGCCCTCGCTCTTCGACGCCGAAGAAAATGAAGAGCCTTTGCCCTACATCGTCATCATCATCGACGAGCTTGCCGATTTGATGATGCTCGACCGCGCCAACGTTGAAGAATCCATCACGCGCCTGGCGCAGATGGCCCGCGCCGTGGGCATTCATCTCATCCTGGCCACGCAGCGGCCCTCGGTCGACGTCATCACCGGCCTGATCAAGGCCAACGTGCCCACGCGCATCAGCTTCCGACTTGCCACCAAGGTCGATTCGCGCACCATTCTCGACACCAACGGGGCTGAGGCTCTGCTCGGTCGCGGCGACATGCTCTTCCTGCCGCCCGGCACCAGCCGCCTGATGCGCCTGCACGCGCCCTACGTCAGTGAGAAAGAAACCGCCGCCGTGGTCCGGTTCTGGAAGGAACAGGGCCAGGCTGAGTACGTCGAGGCCTTCCTCGAGTCCCCCAAGGACGAGCGCGCCACGGTCGACGGCTCCAACCCCGACCCCGACGAGAACGACCCCCTCTTCGACGATGCCGTGCGCCTCGTGTTCGAGTTCGGCAAGGCCTCAACCTCGCTGCTGCAACGGCGGCTGCGCATCGGCTACGGCCGCGCCGCGCACTTGATCGACCTGATGGAGCGCGACGGCCTGGTCGGCCCCGCCGACGGCTCGCGCCCCCGCGAGCTGCTCAAAGCCCCGGGTTGGCTGCACGAAATCTCGGCCGTGAACGAGTAATCTCGCTCTCAAGATTCTCATCGTACCGTCGCCCGCGCCAAGAGCTCCAGGCTCCCGGCCGGCAGCGCGAATTCTCCGTGTCAATCGCGTGATTACGAGCGTCTAATCTTCCAGGCTGCCGTTTTGGCCGCGCCTGTGCGTTATCCTGCTACCGCGCAGTATTCTTGTCTGCGTAAGGCCTTTTTCCGTTGCCTCCCGCCACAAAAAACCCGGCTGTCCTCTCCTACTACTTCATGCGCAGGGCCGTGGGTCTCATCGCGCTCTCTCTCCCCTTCGTGCTTGCGCTCGGTCAGATGATCAACTCGCTCCTCGGGCCCGCTCATGCCCTGCCGCATCCACTCCTCCAGCGCACCATCAGCGACTATTACTTCACCCCCATGCGCAACTACTACGTCGGCGCCCTGTGCGCCATCGGGGCTTTTCTGGCCTCTTCGCGCGGATACGATCTCCACGACGAGATCACCGGCTATCTTGCCGGCGGCTTTGCTTTTGGAGTCGCCTTTTTCCCGTCGTTCGATCCTTATACCTCCCGCTACTCGCCGCTCGATGTCGAATTGGGTTTTACTCATACCGTGTTCGCCGCCCTCATGTTTTCCGTCATCGGCTACATCTGCATCTTTCTTTTCCGCAAGTCCTCGCCGGAGCGGCCATTCACGCGCCACAAGCACAATCGAAATCGAATCTATGGAGCGTGCGGGCTGACGCTCATCGTATGCATGGCTGTGATGACCGGCCTGTCGATCAGGTCTACGGTCGAGCGGCGCCATCCCAGTCATCTGCTTTTCTGGTGCGAGTCCCTCGCGCTCATTGCCTTCGGTGTCGCCTGGCTTACCAAGGGCGAGGGCCTCCTCCGTGACAAACCCCACAATCACAACCATCAGAACCACAATCATCAGGAACACCCCCAACTCCATCACGGTCACTCACTCCACGCTTGATTCAATGCTTCGAGACCGAGGCCAGCCGCAGCCTGCTCGAATCCGTACTTTTCCATGTGTCCGCCGCGCTTGACAAATGCAGGAGTAAAGCAATTTACTTAAGGGCGGTTATCGGAACCCTCCGCTGACGGATCTGTACCTGAAGAGGTAGCGCCCATGCCCGCGTCAGCCCCTAAACCACGAAGGGAGCAGAGGCCTTCAGGCCTCTGAATCGAGCGCGGGAGAAGCATCGGGGCTTCAGCCCCGGAGGGTTTTGACAGGGCACGAGTTCACTCGTGCCGGAAGCGCGTTCTTTTCAACTCGGGGCTTTAGCCCCTGAGGGATATTTTTGGGACGGCTGGATGCGACCGT
>Ga0326727_10005060_pt1 | contig 38290 bp, 32 predicted proteins | sample MB2enrmetagenome_FD_207643 | JGI IMG/M metagenome (GOLD analysis project Ga0326727, IMG submission 207643) | Lab enriched peat soil microbial communities from McLean, Ithaca, NY, United States - MB29MY | ecosystem: Environmental > Terrestrial > Soil > Wetlands > Peat | place: USA: New York... | reverse complement strand
CCGTCCGCTTGCCTACGACAATATGTTGACATTATGACCACACATATAGGCTATCATATCCAGCCCAACTTGTCAAGCGGAAAATGCGAACACAGTCGAATTGCCCGAATCCTCCCGCCTTGTCTGAAGAGACCGGCTGTTGAAAATGCCCTCTCCCCCTTGGGGGAGAGGGTGTCCGTCAGCCGACGGACGGGTGAGGGGGTCCGGGTTCTACGCCGATCTTCGCCAAACCGCGTGCAGGAAATACTCGATATTTCCCTTCGCGCCCGGCAGAACACTCTCCGCCTGGGCGTTATCGCAGAAGCCCAGCTTTAGCAGCGTGTTTGAAACCTTGTCCACCGCTTCCTGGCGAAGCGTTGAATCACGCACGATGCCGCCGTGGCCCACCTGTCCTTTGCCAACTTCGAATTGCGGCTTCACCAGCACCAGCACATCTGCCGGCGTTTCGAGCAAGGGCGGCAGCACGGGAAGAATCAGAGTGGCCGAGATGAAAGAGACGTCCATCACCACCAGTGCCACCCTCGTGCCGAGTTGGTCGAACTTCAGATATCGCGCGTTGATCTTCTCCAGGGAGATAACACGGGGATCTCGGCGGAGCTTCCAATCCAGTTGATGGGTGCCCACATCGACGGCCAAGACGCGGCTCGCGCCCTGCTGCAACAGGCAGTCCGTGAACCCGCCCGTCGAGGCGCCGATGTCCAGGCAGGTTTTCCCTTCGGGCGAGATGCCAAAATGCGCCAGCGCTCCCTCCAGCTTCACTCCACCGCGGCTGACGTATTTGAGCGGCTCGGCCAACAGCCGTAGCTTCGCTTCGGCTCTCGCCAAGGCACCGCACTTCTCGACTTTTTGCTCGTCGACCAGCACCTCGCCCGCCAGGATCATGGCCTGCGCCTTGGCGCGCGTCTCCGCCAGGCCGCGCTCAACCAGCAGCCGGTCCAGGCGGATTCGTACTTGCCGCTCCTTTGGCATCCGATCTCAACCCAGCGAGTGGTCAACCTCGGGCAGGTAGCGCCGACCTTCAGAGCCTGCCCTGAGCGCAGCGAAGGGTCGCCATCCATCCTGCTGACCTAAAGGTCAGCGCTACCTTCGCAGAAAGAAATACGCCGTCATGCAAAGGCCCACGGCGATAACGAAGCGGCGGACGATTTGCGGGTCGATTTTCTGGGCGAAATAGGCGCCCCCGTAGCCGCCCGCGACGGCACCCACAAGCATCACCAGGGCTTGCGGCCACAGCACCGCGCCCGCCACGATGAAGGTAATAACGGCTGCGCCGTTGATAGCGGCATTAAGAAGCGTTTTCAGCGCGTTCATGGCGTGAATATCTTCCATGCGCAGCATAGTCAGCAACGCGAGCATCATGATTCCGATGCCGGCGCCGAAGAACCCCCCGTAAACAGCGATCAAAAACTGGAACAGATTGGAGGCCGCGACCACCATCCAGCGCGGCTGCTTTGAAGTCTTGAATGTCGTCTCCACCCGGTCGGCGATCTGCTTGCCGAAGATGAGCAGCAGCGTCGCCAGCAGAAAGAGATAGGGCACAAAGCGCATGAAAGTGGACTGCGGGGTTCGAAGCAGGATTAACGCACCTAGCGTTCCGCCGACCACGCTGGTCGTAAGCATCTCCGCGAGAATCTTAAAGTCTTTGGGAAAGCGCTTCCGATATGCGCTGGCGCTGGCGACGCTGCCCGGCCAGAGCGCCACCGTGGAGGTGGCATTGGCCGGGATGGGAAGCACGTGCGTAAAGATCAGGGCAGGAAACGAAAAGAAGCTGCCTCCGCCGGCCACCGAATTCATGGTGCCTGCGATTCCTGCGGCGAAGAAGAGCAATACGGCATTCGGCAGGGTCATGGGAAGGCAGTGCTTAGTGCTTAGTGGCTAGACGCGCCGTGAGTTTCCCCCGCAATGAGGTCATCATCTTTTGCAGCTCGGCGACCGTTGCCGCGCTTCCGTCAACGTCGGACGGAACCATCCCTTGGGCACTGGCCACTGCGCACTAGCCACTGCCTGCTACGCCCGCAGGGCGGAGCGATACTTCCCCGGGGTGTGCGCGGGCCACTCGTCGGCGTATGTTTTAATACGGTTCACGATGCCGTCCACATCCAGGCCATACTTGGCGTGCAGCAGTGCGGGCGCCCCGTGCGGCACAATGCGGTCCGGCACGGCGATGCGTAAAATGCTGGCCGGAACCCGTCGGTCCTGAAGCAAAGCGGCCACGTGGGCTCCGAAGCCTCCCGCTTCCGTCCCTTCCTCGGCGGTCACCAGGAATCGCTTCTCAGCCGCCAGGCAGCAGATCAGGTCGGCGTCGAGCGGCTTCATGAAGCGCGCGTTGATGACGGTTGCGCTGATGCCCATGGCGTCCAACCGGCTGGCGGCTTCCAAACACGGATAGACCATGCTGCCGAGGGCGAGAATGCCGATATCGGCTCCTTCCCGCAGGATCTCGCCCTTCCCGATCTCCAGCTTCTTGAACTCCGGGTCAAGTGGGTTGCCGATGCCGTTGCCTCGCGGGTAGCGCACTGCCGCAGGGCCGGCGAGCGTCAGCGCCGTGTAGAGCATATGGCGCAACTCGTTTTCATCTTTAGGAGCCATGACCACGATGCCGGGCAGGGCGGAGAGATAGACCAGATCATAGAGGCCGTGATGGGTCGGCCCATCGGCGCCGACGATGCCACCCCGATCAAGCGCGAAGGTAACAGGAGCGCGCATCAGGCAGGCATCGTGCATCACCTGGTCAAAGGCGCGCTGCAAGAACGTGGAATAGATCGCCACGACAGGCCTCATGCCCTCGCAGGCCAAGCCCACGGCGAAGGTTACGGCGTGCTGCTCGGCAATGCCCACATCGAAAAAGCGCTCCGGAAAGCGCTTGGAGAATTCATCCAGGCCCGTACCTTCGCTCATGGCGGCAGTGATGCCGACGACCCGGGAGTCTTTTTCCGCCAGCTCGCACAGGGCCTTGCCAAAGACGGCGGTGTAGGAGGGAGCGGCGGCGGGCATTTTGTGGAAAGCGCCGGTGGAGACATCGAATTGCGTTACGCCGTGATATTTCACCGGCAGCTTCTCAGCGATATGGTAGCCCTTGCCTTTCTGAGTAACGATGTGAACCAGGGTGGGCTTGGGATTATTCTTCACTTTCGCGAGCACCGCCAGAAGCTCATGGACGTCGTGGCCGTTGATGGGGCCGATGTATTCAAACCCGAGCTCTTCGAACACCAGGCCGGGAATCAGTACCGTCTTCGCGGATTCGACAATGTCTTTGGACAGCCGCAGCATGCGCGGTCCCAGGCGGGGAACCGACAGCATCAACTTCTCAACCTCTTCGCGCAGGCGGCGGTAGGCCTGCCCGTGGACAATGCGGTTCAAATATCCGGCCAGGGCCCCGACGTTGGGCGAAATCGACATCATATTGTCGTTAAGAATGACCAGGACTTTCTTCTGCAAGGTGCCCAGATTGTTGATTCCCTCGAGTACCTCGCCGACGGTCAGACCTGCGTCTCCCAACACGGCCACCACATGGTAATCTTCACCCTTCAGGTCGCGCGCCACGGCCATGCCCAGCGCGCCGGAGATGGCCGTGCCGGCATGAGCCACGTTGAAAGTATCGTAGGGACTTTCCTCGCGCGACGGGAAGCCGGAGATTCCTCCATACTGGCGAATGGTCGGAAGGCGATCGCGGCGCCCGGTCAGGATCTTGTGCCCGTAGGCCTGGTGGCCGATGTCCCAAACGATCTTGTCCTTGGGCGTGTCGAAAGTGTAGTGGAGCGCCACGGTCAACTCCGCGGCGCCGAGGCTGGACGCCAAGTGACCGCCGATTTTCGAGATTACGGTAACCATGTAATCCCGCAGTTCTTCGACCACGACGGGCAATGCTTCGCGGGGGAGCTTTCTCAGGTCCGCGGGTGAATCAATGCGGGAAAGGTATTTATAATCCATCAGTTCTGCCTCACAAGCAGATAGCGCGCGATACCTTGCAGGATGTGGGCGCGGTCTCCGTAAGGCTCAAGAACCTCACAGGCCTCCTCCACAAGCTGCGCAGCCATGCGCTGCGACGCTTCGATTCCATGCACGGCCGGATAGGTCGCTTTCTGCTGCCGGTCGTCCTTGCCCACCGTCTTGCCTAACGATTCTCGAGTACCCAGCACGTCCAGCAAATCGTCGACAATCTGGAAGGCCAGTCCGATTTTCTCACCGTAGCTGGTGAGGCGGGCCAAGTCCTCTTCCCCGCCCTGCGCGTAGAGCACCCCGGCCCTTACTGCGGCGCGGATGAAAGCGCCCGTCTTGGCGGAGTGAAGGTATTCGAGCGCCTGGCGGTCAACCGCCCGGCCGGCCATTTGCAGATCAATGACCTGGCCGCCAATCATGCCGCCGTCCGTGCCGATGGCGTGCGCCACTTCGTGAATCACGCGCAGCTTGCAGTCTTCGGGCGGCGGGCCCGGACAGGAGAGAACTTCGAACGCCAGGGTCAGCAGGGCGTCGCCGGCGAGGATGGCCGTGGACTCCCCAAAGGCGCGGTGCGACGTGGGCTGGCCCCGGCGCAGATCGTCGTTGTCCAGCGCCGGCAGGTCATCGTGGATCAGAGAGTACGTATGGATCAACTCCAGTGCGCTGCCCAGACGCAAAAGCATTCGCTCGTCGCCGCGCAGCAAGCGCCCCGATTCCAGGCAGAGGATTGGCCGCAATCGCTTTCCCCCGGCCAGCACCGAATAGCGCATGGCCACATGGATGCTGTGCGGGAACCGGTCGGAGGGGGGCAGCAGGCGGTCCAGTTCCTCATCGATCCGGCGGCCCGCCGTTTCGAGGTACTCTCGAATGGCCAATGCTGAAACGGTGTTCACGGTTTGTTCATCGGCAAAGCTGCATGCCTACGCATCTTGCCTGAAAACCTTAATTGTGACTTGAATTGGCCCTGATGGGAAGCACTTTCACAGCGCTCAGCTCTCAGCCGTCAGCTATCAGCTTTCAGCAAAACAGATTGCTGAAAGCTGACCGCTGAGGGCTGACGGCTGCTCCTCACTCGTCACTCGCTACCGCTTTGTCGCCCGGGTCGAACGGTTCCGCCACCACTTTGCCCCCGGCTTTCTTGGTCAGGATTTCCACCTTGCCTTCCGCTTCTTCCAGTTGCTTGTGGCAGACCTCGGAAAGTCTCATCCCTTCCTCATAAAGCTGCAAGGCCTTTTCGAGCGGCAAATCAGCGTCCTCAAGTTCGCGCACAATTCCGTCCAGGCGTTCCAGGTTTTTTTCGAAAGAGTCGGATTTCGAGGATTTGGGTGTTTGGGTCATTGAGATTCATCCGTTGTCCGTTGTCAGTAGTCCGCGGTCCTTCGTCGGTTGTCCTCTATCAGCGGCCCTTCGTGCAGACAGCGGCCCTCAGGCTGCAAACAGGCGCACGGCCGATCGCTTTTGAAGGACCGGCCCCACCGGCTTGCAACGGACCACGGACAACGGACTACCGACGTCCCCCTAAGCATGCTCGCTCACCGCTCGCCTTCCCAGCGCCTCCGCCACCTCCACCGCCATGGCGTAGCGGCCGAAGGGCGCGGCAATCTGCACACCCTGCACCAGGTTGCGGATTGAAAGCAGGGTTTCCTGGGCGATCTTAACACCTTCCGCACGAGCCGCCTCGCCGGTGTCCGCCTTTCTCATCCGATCCATGACGGCGGGCGGGACAGAGATTCCAGGCACTTCGTTATTCATGAATTCGGCGTTGCGATAACTCGTGAGTGGGCAGATGCCGGCCACGACAGGAACAGAGCCCGCGGCAGATCGCATTCGCTTCATGAAGGCTGCCAGTTGGTCGACGTCGAAAATCGGTTGGGTGACGGCAAAGTTGGCGCCCGCTTGCAGTTTGAGTTGAAAGCGGTGAAGCTCCTCGTCAGGGTTTACGGCATGGGGGTTCAGCGCCACGCCGATCAGGAAACTTGTTTGCTGGCCCAGGGGATTTCCCCCGGCGTCCAGGCCCTGGTTCAGGTTGTAAAAGATGTTGACCAAGCCAATGGAATCGACTTCGGAGATGGCCGTTTCAAGCATCGTCGAGAATTGCGCGGTATCCCGGGTGATGGCAAGAATGTTCCGCAGGCCCAGGGCATGCGCTCCCAAAGCGTCAGCCTGAATGCTCATTACACTCCGGTCGAGGGCGCTGTAGTGGAGGAGAACTTCGATGCCCACTTGCTGCTGGAGGAGAGCGGCGAGGGTGAGGGGGCTCATGCGGCCCATCACGCCCATGCCGTCGGGAATATTGATGGCATCCACTCCCTTGGCCAGCAGGAAGTGCGCGCCTTCCACTTCTTTGGTAGCGTCGCAGCCCTTGGGCGGAAGCACTTCCGCCAGTACAGGAAACTCACCGTGCGCCAGCTTTCCAGAGAGCCGCGAACGCTTTTCGATTGGAACCGGCTCCAGCGTCCGCCCCGGCCGCTCCAGGACTTCCACCGCGATGCGCGAGCGCTGCGGGCTCAGCGATCGGACCGCCGCTTTGATTGCTTTGATGTGCTCCGGCGTCGTCCCGCAGCAACCACCGACCAGCCGCGCTCCGCATTGAATGAAACGCCGGGCGTAGCTGGCCAGGTACTCCGGCGGGCTGAGGTAAAGGTTGCGGCCCTGCACCGTGCGTGGCATGCCCGCGTTGGGCTGCGCGGAGAGCTTGCGGTCGGTTACCGCCGCCATGATCTCCAAAGCTTCCAGGATGGCTGCCGGACCCACGCTGCAATTCAGCCCGATGACGTCGGCGCCCCATTCGTCCAGTTTGCGGGCGAAGTCCTCGGGCAGCGCCCCAGTGGACGTGCTGCCGTCCTCCTGCACCGTCATCTGCACCACCACCGGCAGGGAGCACGCGTCGCGCGCGGCCAGCAAGGCTAGGTGAGCTTCGTTCGGGTCACTCATGGTTTCCACCATGATCAGGTCCACGCCGCCCTCGGCCAGAGTTGCGATCTGCTCTCCATACGCCGCCCTGGCCTCCTCGAGTGAAGTCGGCCCCAACGGCTCTAAGCGCACCCCCAACGGTCCCACCGAACCCGCAACATAGAGCGCATCCCCCGCCACCTCGCGAGCCAACCGCGCCCCCGCCAGGTTGATTTCACGCACCTTCTCACCTAGATTGTATTTTTCCAGGCGCCGCCGCGTGGCCCCAAAGGTGTTGGTCTCAAGAACTTCCGCGCCGACCTTGGCGTAGGCGAGATGGACCTCCTTGACGAGTTGCGGCGAGCTAAGGTTCAACTCATCGAAGCAACGGGTTGGGGAGATGCCTTTTGCGTAAAGCATTGTCCCCATCGCCCCGTCGCAGACCAGGACCTTGCTTTCAATTTTCTCCAGGAAAGATTCCCGCATGCTTTAGTTAGTTTAACACGTCGGTTCACGAGGAGGTAGCCGTTGCCCGAAGGGACGAAGCTTTCAAAAGGGCTGTCACCCTGAGCGGAGCGAAGGATCTGCATTTGCTCGTTTTCAAGGTGACACTGCGGATGCTTCGCTCCGCTCAGCATGACAGATGACCTTGTTCCCCAGCCTGCCATAGCGCGATTCGCCAAACCGGCCGCGTTGGTGCATAATTCTATGGCCCGTGATTGAATCACTCTTCCAGACCTTGACGGATTTCTTCGCCCAGTACGGCTACTGGGTGGTGTTTTTCGGCGTGATGCTCGAAAACGGCGGTCTGCCTCTGCCCGGTGAAACTGTTCTGCTGTTCGCGGGATTCCTTGCTTACCAAGGGGAGCTTCGACTGGAATGGGCGATCGGGATCGCAATTGCCGGAGCGACCATCGGCGACAGCCTTGGCTACGCGCTCGGCCGCTTTGGAGGCAACCCCTTTTTCGATCGCTACGTTCTGCGCTTCAAGTTCGTGGCGCGCCAGTTTGAGAATTCCAAATCGCTTTTTCTCAAACACGGACACTGGGCGGTATTCACGGGACGCTTCATCACCGGGCTGAGGGTATTCGCGGGGCCGCTGGCCGGGCTTTTCAAGATGCCTTACGCTCGTTTCTTACTCTTCAACTTCACGGGAGCGGTGATCTGGGCCACGGCCATCGGTTTTGTGGGTTTTCTGCTCGGGGACAACTGGGAGAACCTGGCGCACGTGGTCAAGGACTTCCACCGCGCGATGCTGGGCCTGGTTGCGGTTCTGGCCTTAGTGACACTGATCTTCTATTTTCGACGCCGCGCAAAGACGGGGTAGCTTGCCAACCTCATCGCGAGCCAGCGTTCATCCTCTTCAGGTCTTCTTTCGCCTCTTTGAAGCGGGGATTCATCTTCACCGCCGTCTGGACTTCGGCAATAGCTTCCGGAATTCGGCCCTGCTTTAGCAGAATCAGTCCCAACAGCCGGTGGGCATGAGCTAAGTCGGGCTCCTCGCCTTCCGGTTCCTGCCCCAGGTATTTCCGCACGTATGCCTCGCCCCGTTGGAGTTCAATGCCAGCTTCCTGCAAAGCGTTCGCGGAATGGAAGTAAGGGGCAAGATCGTCAGGGACGGCTTTTTCAGAAGCGGATAGGACAGCATCCAGCTCATTCCATCGGCGCTCGAGAGCCAGAACCGTCGCCAGGATGGAATAGGCCTTTGCACGGCCGGGATCGAGCCGCAACGCTTCGCGCGCGTGCTTTTCCGCTTCGGCGGTGTTCCTTCGAGGGAGGTGGGTGTAATAACCTGCGAGCGCCGTCTGCGCCTCGTAGTTTTTCGGATCGGCCTTCACGGCTTGACGAAGAGACTCCTCAACGTTGGCTTCGTCCTTTGCTTCCCGGGCCAGCTCTGCCTTTGCTAAGTGTCCGTGCACAGGGCTGAGCTGCACGAGTTGGTCGGCAATGGAGCGAGCCTTGCCCTTGTCCCCGCCCATCAGGCCAGGCGCCTGATAGCTGTACTGCATCAAAGCATCGAGCGCATCCAGGTTCTTGGGATTGCGGGCGAGGGAAGCATCCAACTCACCCTTGAATTTACGGGCAAGGCCTGCCGCAGCAAACATGCTGGCGCGCGCCGCCATCTCGCCATACACCTGCGCTAGTTGGAAGTGGTAGTCGGAGTTTCCGTCTTCGAGCGCCACCGCCTGCTGTGCAGGGACGAGCGCGCCGGCCAAATCCCCAAAAGCCAGCTTGATTCGTGAGAGGAGCCAGGCCGCCTGCGCATCCCGCGGGTTGGCAGCCACGCGCGGCTCCACTATTGTCCGCGCCCGCTTCCAGTGCCCGGCTTTGATCAACGCTTCGGCATTGCCGGGATCGGCGGCGCGCGCGCAAACCAGGAAGCCGAAGGCGGAAAGGAGAAAGCAGAAAGGCAGAAAGCGGAAACTGGAAAATGGAAAATGGAAATTCGCGGACTTGCCGTTTGTCCTCTCAGGCGCGTCCGTTTCTTTGAGCCCCGGAAGGGGCGACATAGAGTAGCCCAGGGCGTGAGCCCTGGGTCGGATGACCCTCACCCCGCCTCCGGCACCCCTCTCCCGCCGGGCGGGAGAGGGGACGGGGGTGGGGGCGCGGGCCGCGGACCCACGGTTTGCGCCGTGGGCTACAGGCTGCCGCCCGCTCCGCGGGCTGAATTGTTCAACGACCTTCTGACGCAGGGCTCTAGGTTTCATTTCCACTTTTCAGTTTCTTCTTTCTGCCTTCTGATTTCTAGTTTTTTCCCACCAGCCAATGGTTGCGGAAAGCAACCTGTTGGGGGGTGGCCCGCGGCAGGTCCTGAATCGTATACGAACTAGGCACGGGCGGGTCAAGGGTCACATTGATGATCTCCCTCCGCCCTCCCCGCTGAACCGTGAACGGCACGCTCGCCCCGGGCAGATAAGCTCGCAGCCGTGTGTCCAGGTCCTCAATCGCCAGCGACTGGTTATCGACGGCCACCAGCAGGTCGTCGCGGCCCAAGCCGGCGCGGTCGGCTGCTCCATCCGGCCGAACTGCGAAGATCCTGGCGCCGAGGTTATCGGGCAGGGTGGTTATTCCGAGACTGGGCGGGGAACCTGCGGGAACAGTGACTCGCAGCGCCAGCCCGGCCGCGCCCAGATCGTTGTTGTAAGGCAGCGGCGCCGTCCCGCGAACGTAGTTATCGAAGAAGGGGGTGAAGTCACTTCCCGCAACTTCGTTTACTGCTTTGAGTATGTCTTGCTCCTCATAGCCGCGCCCGGGGCCGTAGTAAGTGGCTTGCGGCGCCTCGTAGAACTTATGGTAGAGCAGCGACAGCACATCCAGAAGCGATTTTGCGCCTTGTGTCCGGGACTGAATCTCCAGGTCGAGCAACATGCCGAGAAGCACACCTTTGTTGTAATAGGAGATCGTAGAGTTGGCGAAATCAGTCTCCTGCATTTGCGGCGCGCGGTCGTAAAACCAGGCGTGAAAGCTGGAACTCTCCGCAGACATCAGTGTGCGTCCAGGCTCTCTTTCCAACTCACGGACTTCGTCCGAGAGCCGCGCCAGGAATTGATCCCGCGACCACAGGCCCGCACGCAACAAGCTGAAATAACTGACATAGCTGGTCACTCCCTCGGCAAGCCATAAAGAGGGCGTGTAGACTTCGCGCGTGTAATCAAAGGGCCCCAGCGCCGCAGGCCTCAGCCGCTTGACATTCCAAACATGGAAAAACTCGTGCGCGGCCGTTTCCAGCGCCTCGGCAAGGCCGCTGCTGAGGGTGCCCCGGAGGACGATCTGGGTGGAGTTCAGATGCTCCATGCCGTCGCCCACCGATATACCGGGGGCGAAGTGAAAAATGAACGTGTAGTGATCAAAATCAGGGGCGGGCATCAGGGCCATTTCCGCGTGCACAATCTTTTGAAGGCCCTCGCGCAGCTTCGACAGATCAACGTCCTCCTCGCCGTACGAGTGCACCGCGACGCGAAAAGACTTCCCTCGTTCTTGGAATTGGGCCAGCTTGGTTTCGGCGCCGGCCTCGATGGGAGTGTCAACCAAGAGGTCGTAATTCGGCGCATGGAACGTCCGCACACTTGTATCGTCAGAAAAGCCGCTAATGAACTGCCAGTCTTTCGGAGCGTTCACACTCAGCGTGAGCGGGTCAGGCTTGTGTCCCGCGACGTACATGAAGATCGACGGGCCATTCAAATTGGCGTGAGTGCTGTCAAACTGGGAAAAGGAGCCGCTGAGGTCGTTGGCGAATACGCGATAGCGCACCCTTACGCTGCCCGCGGCTTGCCGGACGTCGACTCGCCAGGTCTGCTTGTCGAGACTGCTCCATGGCAGCGGCTGCCCCGACGCGCCCTCCGCCTCGAATTCCTGCACGTTCTTCGCAAAGTCGTAAATGGCGTAACGGCCGGGCGCCCAAGCCGGCATGACAAAGTCAATGAACTCGCCGGATACCTTACCGGCGGAGATCTCGACGCTGACAAGGTGCAAGTTGGGATGCGTCAGGATCAGGCGATACTCCAGTTGCAGTGCCGAGGGTGCAGGCTCTTCCGCCGCTCGCATCGGTCCTGCCAAACCGGCCAGCAAGAAGATGATGAGTAGGATCGGAACTGAAGCCCTCGGAAGGTGCGAGAAAACTGAAGCCCTGTCATCCTGAGCGAAGCGAAGGATCCCTGCAGTTGTTCGCAGTCCGTCCGACTCGACCGCCAACTGCGGGGATCCTTCGCTTCGCTCGGGATGACAGATTTGTTTGTCCGTTGATGCAGTCACAGGATCAGGGGGCTACTCGTTCGCACTCCCGCAGAAATCGAGAAGCGCGGGACCGTTACCAGCCGCCCCTGAAAGAGTCGGCTACAAAGACCCCGCTTTTCTGATATTACTTCCAAAATTGAAGGTGGGTCCAATGGAGAAGCGAGTGGTCAGACGGCCATCCTTCAGCAGATTGCTGAACAAGTGGTCGTGGACGAGGTCGGCTTGCACGCGCAGAGCCACGTGTTTCGAGAAATTCCAGTCAGCGCCCCCTCCGAACCCGTAGAAGGGGGTCGAATCGGTGGTGAAAGTTTTTCCATTCAGCAAACCACCCGCGACAATGACTGGAATTACGCCCACAGGATGCGGCGTGGCGCGCTCATAGATAACTCCAATTGAGGGGCGAACGAAAAGCGTTACTTTAGAGAAATGACGGAACTCCAATTGCGGCCCGCCGGCAAAAGTCTGGGTCGCAGAATGAGTCGATACTGTTAGGGGCGACGGTATGGAATACCCCAGCTTTGCCAACTCCGCCAACTCGACAGCCAGTTCCTGCTGCAAGGCGGTGGTCAGCAGGTTGGGCGTGAGCGTCAAGTTACCTTCCGAAAAGCTGTAGTCGAAGCCCAAAGCGAGCCATGTGGTAGGGTTCACTCCGGTTTGAAAATGCAGGCCGTTTTCGAAAAGGCTCACGTGGGGGCTATCGAGAAACGTATAGCCAATATAGGTATTAAAGCGGGAGACATAAGTCTGCTGGCCAAACGCCGTCGAGGGCGGAAGCAGCAGGGCAAGGGCAAACAACCAGAGAATCGCAACCCTTATGCGAGTTCTCGCCAGACCGGACTGGGGGACATAAGGCATGGTTTTTCTCCTGGGCTAGATCTCCTGGTTCGGGGCCCCTATCGCCTCCGACGCGCCAGGAGTAGTGGCGATTTGATATCATCGAATTGGTCTGAAAGCAATCAAAAAATGCGCCTTGCCGTCACCGCTCTGAGCGCTCGCCCCCCGCGCCGTACCCTCCCCATTTCCTGTCGGGCCTCAGGACCAATTTGTGAACGCAGGCCTGCGCAACCGCCGCATCGCTGAGAGGCATGGGAAAACTCCGCCCGGTATACCAGGCCTCGAACTGGTCCTTGTAGTAAGGGCTGAACACTTGGCCCGATTCACCAAGCGTCAGGTTTTGAACAGAACGTTCAAGGTCCGCAAGATCGACGATCATGCGCATCGAGGGACCGTGGTTGGATGTTGTGGCTTTCACGGTCGTACTGGTTCCGGCTTGGGGAAACGGGCCGACGTCGAGCAGTCGTCCCAAAAGGGGGATGCCTTGGCCCAGCGGATGGTAAAAAGTCAATCGAATCGTGTCCCCCCACTTCCAGGCATCGTGACTGCTGCCCACGCGGCTTGAAATCTGCTTTACCGCGTCCTCCAGGCTCTTCATCAGCGTATCGTCAAACGACGCGTCACCGGGCGGGAGCCAACGCGTCCAATGATTCGTCAGGACATTCTCAAAGAACGTGGAGCTCATTCCCCAGCGGTAGCCCGGCAAGAGATCACCGAGCTTGGGCTTGAGGATTCGCTCGCGCAGGGCTGCGCGGGTCGCTTCGCAAACCAGGGTAGCGGCGGAATCCATCCTCGCCTCGCCATCCCAACCGCGAAGCACGCCGAGCGCGTACTGCGCGTCAGCGTTTCGTGGTTGAACGTGCGCGGACGCGTTCAGAAGTTGTCCGGCCAGCCACTTGTCCTGCAAGCTGAGAATGTCAGTCTGGATGCGCAGCATGTCGCCCACCGTGAACGCCTTGCCCGCGCGGAGCAATTGAAAGATGCGCGCCGTGCGATAGGGGGGATCCCACTCGCCGGTGATGAAATAGGGGTAGCCGTCGGGCACCACGCGGCCATTCGCCGTGACGATGAGGCCGCTCGTGGGGTTATAGGAATGCGGCAGGGCCTCAAACGGAATGTAACCCGTCCAGTCGTAATCGTCGGTGCTGCCGGGCGCCGGCACGGCGCCGGTTCCCTGCTTCCGAATAGGCACCCACGCCGCAGCGTAATAACCGATGTTTCCGTCCACGTCAGCGTACACAAAGTTCTGCATCGGGCCCGTATAGTCACGCAGGGCGGTGGTAAACTGCTCCCAATTCTGCGCCATGCCCATTTTGGACGCGCCGTTAAACAACGACGAAAGTGCGTGGGGCTCAAGGGCCGTCCAACGCAACGCGAGTTGACGGCCGCAATTTTCTGAAACAACCGGGCCGTGGCGCGTTACCTTGACAGTGAGCCTGTAATCCGGCTTCCCGCGGACCTTGATAATCTCGTCCCGCACCTCGGCATCCACCCAGGCGCCATTGTGGAGATATTTATTGGGTGCGGAGGGGTTGAAAGTCTCAGCGTACAAGTCTTGCACATCCGGACCGGTGTTGGTCATGCCCCAGGCAATTCGCTCGTTGTGGCCGATGATGACCGCCGGCATACCCGGCAAACTGACTCCGCTCGCGTCGAGGCCCGGGCCCTTCAAGTGAATCATGTACCAAACGCTGGGAACGCTGTGGCCGAGGTGCGGATCATTGGCGAGCAGCGGCTTGCCGGACTCGGTGTGCGCACCGCTGACAACCCAGTTGTTGCTTCCGAGCGCGGTTGCATTCTCGTCGCCCTCGGCAAGCAGCGCCGCAAGCGTAGGGTCAAGATCAACCACTCCCCTGCCTCGGTCGAGAAGGGGGTGAAGGGGCAGTTGGACGTGGCTCGTCAGGGGCCCGTGCCCTACGCCGGGATCAAGGCAGGTCGGCGGCGGGTACACGCCTTTCCATTGGGGCGGCAGTTTGCTCCCCGGGGACAGTTCCGCCACCGGTTCATCCAGCGGCGAGTGGTCAGGGAAGAGATCCGCCGAAAGCTCCGGTCCAAGCTTCGCCCGGATGCGTTCGCGCAGCAAGTCCATTCCCCAAGTTGTACTCAGGGTTTTAGCCATATTCAGCGCCACGCCCAGGGAATCGACCTCTCTCCACGGCCGAGGCTGGTAATGAAGCAGGAGGAACTCAATAGGCAGGCGATCCTGGTGGCTGGCGATGAATGCGTTAACGCCGTTAGCGTAAGCCGTTAGTGGAGCCCGAGCCTCAGGGCTGAGCTCTGCCAGGGCGCGCTCCGAGACTCGGCGGAAACCTAAGGTGCGGTTCTCAATGTCCATTCGCTGCGTCCTCTCGCCAAAAACCTCGGAGAGTTCTCCTTCTGCCAGCCGCCTGCTCAGGTCCATCTGCCACAGGCGGTCTTGCGCCGTCACGTAACCTTGGGCGAAGAACAGGTCCTCGAGCGACGAAGCGCGAAGGTGAGGAACGCCCCGCGCGTCGCGCAACACTTCGACCGGCGCGGAAAGCCCCGCCACTTGAGCCGTAATGTCCAGTGCCACTTGAACCGTACCGTCCAGTTGAGGAAGGCACGCCCGGGCACGCCAATAGAGCCATCCGCCTCCTCCCACCACCATGAGCAGGAGAAGAATCAAAATCCCAATGATCGTCCGCTTGAGAATGCGCGCCATAATTAAAGACCTCAGTTTCGTTTCAGTTAGGCCATCGTACTGAAAATCCTCCGGACTGGCAAACTGCCGCTGTCGCTTCCGTCCCGCGAAGCGGGACACCATGAGTAGCCGTAGGTGAAACCTACGGAAACGGCACGGCGCACAACCTCTCGGCCCTGGAGGGGCCGACCCTGCGTGGGTCAACCCCGTTGCGGTTGGCGTGAATTTGGTAGGTTCCGGTCGTCCGCAGGTTAAAACCTGCGGCTACTCACGGCAGGTCCCTTTCGGGGCCGTTCTCGTCAAGGCGTATCTTTGCGCATTTGGGCCGCTGGCCTGGGCTGCGGTAGGCCGCCCACTCGGGGCTTAGTGGGTCGACTCCCAGACTTCTCAACCCTCGACTCTCGACTGTCGACTCTGTAAGATGGCATCCATGAACCTGCTGAGCGCGTGCCTGGCTTTTGACTTTCGACTTTCAACGCTCGACCTTGCATTGAAGCGTCGAACTCGGTTTCTCCCTTTCCTGGCGTTGTCGCTGATCTGCGTGGCCGCGCCCAGCGTTGCCGCGGACCAGCGTGCGAAGCAGCGCCCCACTCCTTCGCTGAACGCCCGCCTCGATCAAATCCTTCGCTCGAGTGCCGCCTCTCGGGGCTTTTGGGGCATCGAGGTGGCAGAACTTCCGACTGGCATGGTGCTTTTCAACCGCGACGCCCAACGCCTTTTCCACCTCGCCTCGAACATGAAGTTGTTTACCACGGCGGCAGCGCTCGAGAAGCTTGGACCGAGTTTCGTCTTCCGCACTACGGTGGAAAGCGACTCCGGAGCGCCGGCCGCGGGAATCGTGCCGAGCCTTTACCTGGTTGGAAGAGGAGATCCTACCTTTTGCGCCGACGTTTTGGCGCCGCCTGCCAAACCGGCCCAATCTGGAAATCGTACCTGCACGGCTCTCGAGGATATGGCGGCGCAGGTAAGGGCGCATGGGGTGATCGAAGTCACCGGCCCGTTGGTGGCCGACGAAAGCTATTTTGATTTCGAGCCCTATATCCACGGCTGGACGGCCGTGGATCTCGAGTGGGGCTACGGGGCGACGGTGTCGGCTCTGGCATTCAATTCCAATGCGCTGCTGCTCAGAATAAAACCAGGCTTGAAAGTCGGTGATCCTGCCCAGGTTTCGCTCGACCCCCTGCCGGACTATTATCAAATCAATAACGCTGTCGTAACTTCCGCGTTCGGAAGCGAGACTCGCCTGCTAGTCGAACGCCTGCTCGATTCCACGCGCTTGGACGTTTGGGGCCAAATCCCGCTGGGCTCGGGCGACGCTGATGAGCACGTGGCTATTGCTCATCCGGCGCAGTTGGTGGGCGAACTCTTCCGCAAGACTCTCGAAGATGCCGGCACGGTGGTTAAAGGCGGAGTCCAAGTTCGGCAGGTCACGCGCCTTGAGGCGGCTTTAGCCCTCCGCGCTCCTGCCCAAGCTTCGCCGTGCCTGCTCTTGGCCGAGCATGACTCGCAACCGCTGCGGGAGATTGTGAAGCTAACCAACAAGGAAAGCCGGAATCTTTACGCCGAGATGCTCTTGCGCACGCTCGGGCGCCAGGTGAAGCACGGTGCGGGCCTCGACGACGGCCTCGATGCACTCAATGAGTTTTTGCAGCAAGTCGGCGCCAAAGCGGGTGAGACGGTCTTCGCCGACGGCTCCGGCCTCTCGCGAGATGATCTGGTGACGCCCGAAACCGTCGTCACGCTGCTCGTCCACATGACCAGCGCACCGTCGTTCGACGCGTTCCTGGACAGCCTGCCGGTGGCAGGCGTGGACGGGACCTTGGCGGATCGCTTCAAAGCGAAACGCCTCAAGGGACGCATCCACGCTAAAACCGGGACTCTCGAGGGAGTGAACGCCCTGTCCGGCTATATGGATTTGCCCTCTGGCAAGCGGCTTGCCTTCTCCATTATCGGAAATAGCCACCCTCTCGAGGAAGCGCCCGCCGAAGCCACCCTCGACCAAATCACTGCGGCCATATACGATTGGTTTTCACGCCGGGTAAGATAGCTTCGAACGCGGCGGCCTCGGACCGCGGCTGCAGAGCTTGCGGAGTTGCCGCCTTCTCGTGAAAGCATCTGCCAGGCGCACCAAGCTGCTTTTTCGGGCCAGTCGGTTGTCAGCGGTAGGCATCCTTGCGATGCAGAACTCGGAGGATCTGGTAACTGTCCACCTCCTCTGCGAGGCGGACACGATATTGACCCACTCGGAGGCGAAACTCCTTAGACTCTCCCTGCAGACGTTTGATATCTCCCGCACCCATCCGTGCAAACCGGTGCAAAGCGGCAAAGATGCGCTTGGCTATTTGGGGGTCCAGGTGGCGAACGTCGGCTCGCGCCTGTTGAGAGAAGACGATATTCTTCACTTGCACTCTTTGGAATCCTCGAGGTCGCTCACCTTGAGGCCGAAGTCAGCCAGCACTTCCTCGAATGGAATCCCCGGGTGCCGCTGAAGCCACTGCTTAGCTTCAGCCACCGCGCGACGCTCTTCCTCTGTCTCCGGTTCATCGTCACCGGGAGCGTTGTCTATGGCGAGGGAAACGGGATCGACCATTGCCTTGAGGAGGCCGGCAATCGCCGCAAGTTGAACGGGTGGCAAACGCTCGATCAGTTCGTGCGCCTGTTGCTTCTCGCTGGCCAGATCGTACGACATCCAAGCTCCTTTTCGTGCTTATCGCAATATCTTACCGTATTTGATGGCCTATTTAGAAGCCGGTTTTTGGAGGTCACTTTGTTCTTGACAGAGTTTCAGGCTGAGCCGCAGATTAGCCAATGTGAATATTGTAACCGTGTTCGGAAGTTCTCTGCCTGGCGAAGCGAGCCCGGCTTACGCTGAAGCTCGCCTGCTCGGGAAGCTATTGGCGGAAGCCGGATTTGCCGTCTGCAATGGTGGGTACAAGGGGTTAATGGAAGCCTCGGCGCGAGGGGCTCGCGAGGCGGGCGGACACACCATCGGCGTCACCTGCGAGATTTGGACCAGCAAGGCGAATCCCTGGATCATCGAAGAGTTGCGCGCCAAGTCGTTTTCCGAGCGCATCATGACGCTCATCGAGCGCGGCGCTGCTTATGTTGTCCTCCCCGGCGGGACAGGCACGTTGGCGGAACTGGCGCTGGCCTGGGAGATGATGAACAAGGTCAGCCTCTCGAAGACCGTGGGTGGGATTAAACCTCTGTTGGTAATGTCACCTTACTGGCAGCCGGTGATTGCTTGCCTTGAACAAGAAGGCCAGCTCAACTCCAACTGTCCGCATTGGACATCGCCGGCGATGGCAATCGTGACGCTAGTGACAAGCCCGCAGCAAGTGGTCGAGTACTTGAAGAAGACCGCGCAGTAGGGTCAGCCTTTAGGGCCGCCCGTTTGGGGCAAAAGCCTTTTCCCTTTGCGATCTTTGCGTGCTTTGCGCCTTTGCGTGAAACTGGCTTCTCGATCAATTCTCATTGCCTGGGCTATTCTCTGCCGGCTGTCCGGAGCTGCGAAGACTCATGGCTGATGCACAAGATTCTCAGGCCGTCATTCCCGCCGGCGTGCGGCTCCGGCTGGCGCTTAAAAGAGCGGCGCTCTCCGTGCTCTTCACTGCAATCCTTATAATCCCCAAAACCAGGGCTTTGCGCCGAAACATCTGGGAATGGTCGGCCGTGCGGCTGGTGGTGGCCGGGCTGGGGTGCTTGCTGGGCTGGCGGTATAAGCACGCCCATGGCGGACTCGTCGATTTGGTTTTTGGCATCGTGCTGATGGCTTTCGGCCTGGTGGTTCGCGCCAAGCCGCAAGCGAAATCAGTCGACGCGCAGGCGCAGGAACTCGATGCCCTCGTGGTCCTGAATGGCGGGGCGTTCATCCCGCACGGAGCTAACCGCCCTTCTCAACTCGTCAGCATCTTCGTGAACCCCGATCGGCTCTTTGTGGTCGACGGGCGCGAGCACACTCTCGAGGAGATTCCCGTGGTCCGGGTGCGCCAACTCGAGGCGCGCCCGGTTGCTGCCCCGGGCGAGCCCGAAGAGGAATCGCAGACCTGGGACCTGGAGATTAGCTGGGAAGCAAACGAGACGCGCACCGCCCGCTTTCGCTACGACGGCGTCTTTGCCGAGCACCTGGCACGCGTTGCCGAAAACACGTTGCGCAACCTACTGCGGCGGGACTTGCCGGTGATTAGGGAATAGGGAACAGGGAACAGGTATAAGTGTGAAGGTTAAAGGGTGAAGGTTAAAGGGTGAAGGTTAAAGGGTGAAGGTTAAAGGGTGAAGGGTAAGGGGGAGGACAAAGGGTAAAGGGCAAAGGTTAAAGGGTAAAGGCTGAGCGACCGAATAGCAGAATTTCACTTAGACTTTAACCTTTAGCCTTCACACTTTAACCTGTTCCCTATTCCCTGTTCCCTACTCCCTGTTCCCTACCGGATCGTGTCCCCCGCCAATCCCCAGAAATCCTTCGCGTAGTAGGAAGAAAGCACGTTTCCGAACAGGTGGCAGATGCCGTGGCAATCAGGGATGTCGCCGTAGAGTTTTCGGCCGCGAGCAAAGACCTTCTTGAACGATCCTTCGCGCAGTAGGTTGCCGCCAATTTTCTTGAGCGGCTCGCAGGGATAGAAGACATCGCCGTTGGGGTAGATGCGCGGAAACATAGTCGGGAAGCACTGGAAATCGCCGAACTCGAGCAGGGTGCGAATCAGCTTGGGCGTGCCGTTGATGGGTTGAGCCCGCTCTCGCCGGCGCTGCACAATCTTATCCACCAGGGCCTGGTAGCGCGGGTTCTGTCGCAACCGCAGGTTGGGCAGTTTCTCGTTCAGCGCCGTCTGCGTGGCGAAGACAAACCCCTGCTCCCCGCAAAAGTCCATGATGCGCTCGATGTCAGAGATATTCCATTCTTCGATGACGGTGCTGATGGTGATGTCCGAAGCCTTCGGAAAGCGCGACTTGGCCAGTTGCAGATTCTCCAGCACCCTGGCGAGGACTGCCGGCTTGGACATGGGCTTGCTCGAGTCCGCTTCCAGGGAGTCCAGGCTGACGACCAGGCTGTGCAGGGAGTCGAACAAGCCCTGGCGCTTATGCAGCAGCGTGCCGTTGGTAATGAGCAGCACCGAGCGGAATTTCAAGTCGTGCCGCGCGGCGCGCGCCAGTTCCTCGATGTCGTTGCGCAGAGTCGGCTCACCGCCCGTGAAAAGGATCGAATCGGTTTCCTTGCGGGCAATCCGGAGCAACTTGATGGTCTCAGCCGTGGGCAGTTCCTGGCTGAACACGTCCGGCTCCTTCTGCGTGCAGTAAGTGCAGGCCAGGTTGCATTTGTGCGTAACGTAAAGAATCGCCGCGTAGGGCGCCACCACGTTCGTCCGCCGAATCTCACGCCGGTAAAGGTTCTGGAAATAGTGTTTGAAATTCTTCAGGACAAACGGGTAGTGTTGCAGCAACCCCCTCAGCAGGGCCAACCCCTTTTTTTCCGTATGCCCTTCGCTCATTGACTAAAGAGTACATGAAGGGCAGCACCACGGCAAGGGTTTCCTGACACGGTTTCACTCCCTTAGGCTGTAGACGTCGCGAGCTTCCGCCAGTCAAAGCGTTCAATCAAGGCTTTAGTGAGAAGGTGCGCGTTTTCATTGTGCTCCGCGTTTGACTCAAAAACGGTGTCAATAATCGCTCCGAAGATCGCTTCTAGTGCCGCAGGGCCGCACTTGGTGTACTCAAGGATCTTTATCCCCACCAAGTCCTTGGATGGAAGGCTTTTTTCGACGTATACGTTTCGCAAGGACCGGTCCCCCGCAATTGGGGAGCCCTCAACAGCCGCTTGCGACAATTGTTCGAAGACCGACGCGCTGTGGGTGTCGCAGGGATGCCGCTCTTTTACGCGCCTACGCCGACCGGGTGCCTGTTCCCGCACCCGCATTATCAGTGTGTCTGTACTGTCATCGTACGATATTTCGACGGAAGCCGTCGAAAGCCTCTTCATTCGCTGGGGGATTTCCCTTGCAATATAGCGATTAAGCTTTTCGAAAATCCGCTTGAAGCCAGCGATCGTAATGCCCTGTAGAAAAGGTGGCGGTTGAAGCCCCACCCGGATCGCCAACCAATCCTCCACCTGCAAAGCGATTGCGGGGCTCGGTGGCCCGAACGACACGTCCAAAACGTCACCCTTGCGATCGTAGCTGTAGTCCACTCCTTCGAAGTGGAACTTTTGGACTAGCTGGAAGGCCATATTTGTTGCCCCAATGTGCGTAACGAGTATGCTGCGAAATATGAAGTCGCCACGTATCCGCTCTCCTTGTCTACAAAGACCAACACGTCTAGCCAGTTTCCTATTCCGGGGACCGACGCATATTTCTTCCGATAGATTCTCCTCGTCGGGTCCCTCCTCCCCAAGTAAATCCCGTCCGGGTTCCGAACAGCTTCCACCACTAGACGCTTGAACTCCGACATTTCTGGGTGGCGTTCGGTGATGTGGAACCAGCACGCCTCTGTTAAGACCGCCTCGAAGCCAGTGGGATCTGAAATTTCCTCCTGCATCACGAAGCGTCTCCGGCTTAAGGATAATCCAGAATGCAGGAATTCTCAAATCAAGTTGGCGAGCGCCATCGATACGCTCGAAGAAACGGCACCTGCAACCCTTTTTGCTCTTGCTGCTGCTACTCTGTGCCCCTGCGCATTTCACGCAGGGCTCGGATCCGAGGCAGATATTTTTGGTAGCCCACGTCCGTGAAGCGAACGATGTCCGCAAAGACCCCCTTAGGCTCGATGCTGCCCTCCGCCCTGAGCTCTGCCGCCACCCTGGCTGGAACTTCGGAAGGAAAACGCTTGGCTACCGCGATATCGCTTGGGGCTAGCCCTCTTGGGTCGCCATCCTCATAGCACTTCGCAAGGGCCAACAGGAGTTCGTCCTTAAATGTTCCCTCCCCCATCATGACGATTGTCTTCTTTCCTATTTTTCTGGTTCGGAGCAGGTGGCCGTTTATCAATCGGTCCAGCAATTCCCCGAACCGTTTTGTCCCCATTCGCGCGAACCCCCGATACAGGTGCCCTCGTGCCACGCCGGAAACCCCTGCCGATCGAACTTTGTTGAAGAGCGCTTCAGCCGCCCTCCTGTCAGCGGCGCTCTTCTGGTCGTCGTCACCCCAAGGGTGGCCTCCGCGGCGCTCAGTAAGGATTGGTAATACCGGCGCCGCGGCCACCAAGTCCACAACGGCATCTAGGCCAGTGAACTTGGGCGACGTGAAGAGCTCGAATACCTTCGCAGACAGGCTGGCCGCCTCGTACTCGTCAGTCGTGGCCCGTTTGAGGGCTAGCAATCGCAGTAGCGCGTCCACCGTAATGAATCGCATAACAAAAGCGTAACGCGAACCCTTAATGCGATCTTCGTAATCGCCTGTGTCCTGCCTTCCTATCACAAGCAGGATCGATGAGTCTTGCTCGCGCAACTTCTTGGAGGTGAGGACTTGGCGTCGGTAGTCCGCGAGCTTGTTGAGGTCGATTGTAAAGTTGTCACTAGTCTTGGTTTCGACGACCATACAGTGGCCTTCTCCGGACTCCCAAAGTCCGTCATAGGGCTCGTCTCGGCCGCCTCGGTACGAGCCAGGGCGAACGGTGAAACCAAGACGCCGGCCGATTTCGTTCACGACGTCTTGCAAGGCGAAACCACTTCCCTCGAACCCACCTTGAACTGCTTCTTGCCCCCACCGGGACAAAACTTCCAGCGGCACATGCGACAGGACTTCGCGAAGCTGGGCCGAGGTGTTACCGGCATCCACCAATTTCCCTGTCCCGGCAAACGTGATGATCTGGGAAAGCCGCTTGCTCAAAAGCTCATCTGGACACGTCCTTAACAACTCGAGAAGCAACATCAGTTCGAACACCTCAACACGCCCCCGGAGTGGGGCCGCAGGTATTATACAGCCGCGCGCGGGTTGGCGCAGCCTTCGCGTCATTCGAGGGAGAAATGCTGTCCGGCGCCCTTTTCCTTCCTCGCCTCCATTCGATGCTATCCTCGACCCGCCGGCGTCTGGGGCGCTTCAGCCCTGACATTTGAACCATTAAACCTGGATGGGGTGTTAGAATAATTGGCCGGTGATTGCGACTGATGGATACCCAACGACCACTCGATTTGGGCGTGATGTTTGAAACGGGGAGGTCCCCTCATCCGATCTTCTGCCACCAGGAATTCCTGGAGAGGCTCGCGCTGGAGCGCAACACGGCGATCGGGCGGCGTGCCTCCTACGTGATGCAGAGGCTGACCGTGGACCCGCGGCGGCTTCATTACAAACCCACGTATGGCGAGAACCGGGGCTGGCGCCGCTCGCGCTTGGGGGGCAGCCAGGGCAGCCATTTCTATCTCTGGTGGGCGCCGAAAAACGCCGCTCCTCTTCGGGAAAGTGACGGATTTGCCGAAAGTCCAGAAGGCGCGGTATTCATCCGAGCGATTCGTCATCATGACGATCATTCCCTTCTCCCCCCTCAATCGTTGGCTGAGCATTACCTGCCGGTGAGTGTTGCCGAAATGCGCTGCGAGGAGTACGGGCCTGCCCCGTGGACGCAGACGCAAACGCGCTTTGCGCAAGCGCGGCAACGCGTGCGGTTGCTCAAGGGTCATCCCGGCTCGGGAAAGACCACTGCGCTCTGGCACGCGGCCGATTCGAGCGGGGCGGAACGAATCCTCTACGTCACTTACTCGCGCGATCTGGCGGCCTTGGCGCGGGACTACTTTGACCGTTACTGTTCGTCGCACAAGCGTTTCGAGGTGGTGGTGTTCCCACAGTTGGTGCGACAGATTTTGGGGTCGGGCGCACCGGTGAATCCGGAGAGTGACATGCTGCGGCGCTTTTCCCAGGACCTCGGGCCCTACGCGCGCGGCCTGGGGCCGTGGGCAAACAACCTGGCGGCGCTCTTCGCAGAAATTTATGCACACTTGGTGGGGGAGGCGCTTCCTAAAAGCGTGGGGCGCTTTGGGGAGGCGCGGCAGCCGCGTGTGCCGGATAAGGCCTATCGCGAGCGCCGGACGCGATTCATCGGCCCCCAGGCCGTCACGGGGGCGCTCGAAGCAGCCTCTCGTTTGGAGCGCGGCTCGGAGACGCTGGCGGACCGTTATTTTCCCGAGTTGGCGCTGGCATGGCGAGCGGTGGAGCGATTGAGTAAGGGCGGAGGGGATGGCGTTCCGCTCGATTTCGACTGCATGGCGGTGGATGAAGTGCAGGATCTGACCCCCATCGAGGCCCTGGTGCTGATTGAGCTGTGCACGCTCGCCTTCCAGCGGCGGAAGACGGTCGCCTCACTACTCCTGGCGGGTGACGAGGCCCAGACGGTGCGCCCGACCGATTTCGAATGGGCCTGGCTGAGCGATCTTCTTCACCACCGGCTGGCGACTCCCGCGGAGCACAAACTCTCCGCCAACCTGCGCAGCCCGCGCCGGATTGCGGAACTGGTCAACCGCATCTGGGACCTATACTCCTTTATCCTCAAGGAGGATCGGCCGCGCGGCGCCGGCCAGGCGGAAATTGAAGACGATGCTACGGATCAAATCCTCTATTGCACCGCCGCCCCGGGCCCGGAACTCGAGGAGTTGCTCAAATTGCTGGCCGCCCGCGAGGGAGCGGCGATCATCACGCTCGGGGAGGCCGTGCCCGCGTTCATTCCAGAGTCGGCGCGGGCGGCAGTACTGACGGTCGCCGAGGCGAAGGGCCTGGACTTCCACACCGTGTGTGTGATCGACCCTGGCCGCCAGATCGGACAGATTCTGGGGGAGAGGCCGCCGACGCGCGTTGACTCCGGCCTTCTCGAGTTACGCAAGCGCCTGGCCATCGATCAGTTGCGGGTTGCGGTGAGCCGTCCTTGGGAGCGGCTCGTGTGGCTGGACATTAGCCCTTCGGACGAGGTGGTGGCGGCGAGTCTTACCTTTCTCAACGGAGGCGCGCTGGGGGCCGGGGTTTCCTCATCCGTCCCCGCAGCCATCACCAAGACGCTCCAGGAAGAAGAGTTGGATGCGGAGGAGCGCGTGCAGCGCTGCCAGGCAGACGCCCGGCAGTATCTCGAGGTCAAGCCGGAAATGGCCTGGTCGCGTGCCCAGCAGGCGGCGACGCTCCTCGGAAGGCTGGACGCTCCCGCCGCCGTCACGGACCAGGCGGTGCGAGATGCCGCCCACCTCACCTTGGCGGAGATATGCTTTTTGCTCGGCGTCCGCCATACGCGCCTGCCCGCCGAGTTAGGAAATCCGGACCTTTTCACGGAAGCGGCGCAGGCTGCCCTGCAAGCGCGGCGGGTGGGATTGGCCGCAGTGATTCGCGCCATCGGACGCGTCCACCGCGCCCCCTCCGCCGACCGTCTCCAGGCTTTGGCCGAACTCGCGCAGGTTCTGCCCCGGCACAAATCCGAACTCGAAAGCTGGGTTCTGGTGGAGATTGCCGCCGAGCGCCAGGGTTGGATCGAGACCCTGGAAACCGCCTCCCCGGTAGACCGATCGAAAACCGAAGCGTTTCTCCAGCTTTTCCCGGCATTCTACGAGGCGTTGGGAGTCCCTGACGCCGCGGAACGCTTGGAGGGATTGCGCCAACGGGCGATCCAAGCGCTTCTCAAAGACAAGTATTTCGACGAGGCATTGAGAGTGCTCGCTAAGGTGACCCGGCGCGATCCTAAACTGGAAGCCGTCTGCTACGAAGGCTTGGGTAACCTGCGCGGGGCCGCCAAGAGCTTCATCGAGGCCGGGGACTTGAAGAACGCTTTGCGGTGCTTCCGGGCTGTCCCGGACTTTGCCGCCGCCCTCCAAATCGTCCGGCGCTTGCCGGACCATCCCGCCGCTCCCTCTCTGGAATGGCTGGCCCGGTTGCAGTCTGTCATCAGCGAGCGGCCGGAGAAATTCACCCGGACGGTTACCGACGCAGAGAAGAAAGTCCTCGAGGCAATGCTGGAACAAGCGTTGGGAGTGAAGCGTCGTAAACCTGCCCCCAAGCCGGCACGGAAAAGCCGCGCCAAAGCCGAACGTCCTCCATTCTAAGTCTGGCGGAACGGGCCAGATTTGACAACGCGGCGGGTGGGGCCTGTAGGGGCGAGGCGCCGCCTCTCCGCTACGTCCTCGTAGTTTACCCGTACGTTATCGACGGATTGGGGACCCCAGTTCCATGCGCGCTATTGGCTGGCTCACTCGATGGACTGTCGCGGGCCACCGGCCGGAGTCGAAGTATGTGAATCGACCTCCAAAGCCATCGCCCACTTGCATTGCTGGGCCGCCCCAGCTCACTGCTGCTGATCTACGCACACCCGCCGCGCCCTCGTGAGTTGTGCGTGTAGCGACATTTGTTCGAAACCCTGGTGGAAATCTGCAAGGAATTCCGCTCGGCGCTGACTACCTGAATGAGGAACTAACTAGGAGTAGAGGTGGACCGGACAGAAAGTCAGGACGAACTCTACCAGAAGGTCGCGCAGGAGTATGCAGAAGCTCTCGCCCGGATGGTTTGGGCCTACGAAGCTGATCCGGATCTGCGTCGGGACCTCTCACAGGAAATCCATCTGGCTTTGTGGCGCAGCTTGGAAAAGTTCAATGGGCGGTGCTCGCTTCGAACCTGGATCTACCGGGTTGCGCACAACGTGGCGACGTCGCACATCGTCCGCCAGGCCAGGGGCAAGAGCTTGGGAACCTTTCTGACTCTGGAAGAGGCCGAGTCTCAAGCGGGTATCGAAGACGTTGAACATTCCGCCGACCGTGCCCAGGCGCTCAGTCGATTATTCGCGCTCATCCAGCAACTCGATCTGCTCGACCGCCAAGTGATGATGGCGTATCTGGAAGGTCTGGATGCAGAGTCGATTGCGGAGATCACAGGCCTCTCGGCGGCGAATGTCTGGAGCAAGATTCACCGCATCAAGACCATGCTGGTCCGCCGATTTCATCGAGGAGACCGAAATGCCGTGTGACGAGTTACCCGACGAGTTGCCCGATGATCTGAAGATCCCCTGGAAGGAGGCCGGGATGAATGGACTGGTGTTTTCGCCCGATCAGCTTCGCGCGGAGGCAGAGAAAATAAAGGCCAAGATGCGCAGACTCTACCTCGTAGTCAGCTTTGGTTTCTCGAGTGCGGTAGCAAGCTACGCCTTCATCATTTTCACCTTTCACTATTTCCACATCCGCAATGCGTTAATGCTTGTCGGGTCAAGCTTGTCGGTTGTCGGCTTTGGGTACTTGGTGATCGACGCTTTGCTAAAGCGGTCCCGCGCTTTGGCTCATTTGGGCGAAACCGACGGACTTCGCTTCTATCGGACGGAGTTGGAACGCAAGCGTGACTGGATCCGCGGGATTGCGTGGCGTCTGCCTATGGTTTGCGTGGCTGCTTTCGTTGTCGACCTTGGTGTCACCCAGGAGCTGCTCAAGATTTCAGCATTCCTCGCGGGGGTCGGCTTCTCCTTTGGCGTATTCGTGCTGGGGCTCTGCGCAGTCTGGGTACCGGTGAGAAATAGCAGGATGGCGCGGAAATATCAGGAACGCATCGACGCACTGGAGTCCGCCATGACGAGCGCCGGACGAACTGATCCGAAGGATTAAGACGAGGAATGCAAGCCGTTTGTCACGAATAGCGGCATTGCGGAAGAGCTTTGAGAGCAACGCCGGCGCTGTAAGCTTTCCTGACCTCATACATCCTTACGGTCGAGGCTGGCGCAGGGCGCAGCCCTGCGGTCTCCGCCCCTCTGAATCGACGGGCAGCGGCGCAGACATGCCAAAAACGGCGCCACCCGCGACTGCGCCTGGCTGGTTCATTTAGGAGTTTTGGGAGATAACCCCAATCGGTGGAGGCCCTGGAAGAACGCGGCATGCGAGATACCCAACTCACGGAGAATCACGCGGTGGCGTAACCCAGCTTCGCGCATCCCCCTGAGCCGTAAGAAATATGCGCAACGTTGATGGTCGTGGTAAGACATCACTCCCCGCCACCCACATACCGAACAAATCTCAACTCTAGCGCGAGAACATTTGATCCCCAAGCGTTGGGTCGTCAAGAAGATCAGATTCCTGGAGACGCCGAGCCTACGCGCGATCTCGCTCGCCGGCAGGCCAGCCTTACTCAAACTCCTGAGCAGCAACTTGCGTGCGCAGATGCTTGGCGTGTGCCTCTCCATCCTGCCCTGCCATCCACACACAGGGCAAGTCGCGAGCGGCCGCTTCAGTTCCAATCGCCTGACGAGATCATGCACCTCGAGAGCAGTCATGCCGAGCCGTCTTCCAATCTTGCCAAAGCGCTCGCCGGCAAGGAACATCTCCTTAATCCGCAAGCAGCGTGGACAATGCTCTGGCTTCCGGCGACGGCTTGCATTCTTCCAGCCGCACATCTCGCAAGTCAATACACCCGCACTCATTGAAATTCCTTCCCCTACCCGCTATTCCTTTTCAAGCCCCTCCCCATCTGCACTTCCGCCTCGACCTCCTACACCAACTCCACTATTACTCGGCGCCCCAACAAGGCTGCTGCCCGCAGCAGGCTTGAGAGGGTAATGTCGTTTTTCGGATCAAGCAGACGGTCAACCTGTGTCCGGCTGGTCTTAAGCAGCGCTGCCATCCGCGACTTCGATACTCTCTTCTTCTTCATGGCTTGGCCGAGTTGCCACGCGACGACCTCCTTTGAGACGAGTATGCGGTTCTCGCGAGCGGCTATACGGAGCACGGCCGGGTCCTGCTTCCCAACAGTACCCGCCTGGACTGCCTCGACGAAAGACACGCCGGGCTCGCGGCGTCGAACTCCGAGCACAATTGCGCGGCGCAGATTCTCATCTGCCGGAAATTGGGTTCTCATGCGGTGGCAGGCTCACGGCGTGCGCGTTCCAACCTGTCGCGCAGAGCAGGGGGGATCGGGGATTGATCCTTCCGGGCATTCTCCCACAACTTTTCAGTTTCACTCAGATATGCTTCGATCTTCGCTCGATGTGCCAGGTAGAAGGTGATAGTCCCGTACACCTGTTCCAACGACAGGGTCGGGAACTCCTCCACGATGGTTTCCGGTGAGGCCCCGTCCAAAAACAGGTAGACTACCGATTCCAGCGACACTCGGGAGCCCATCACGTAGTAACCCCCGTTCCGCTTTTCTACATATTCCTGCGCCATGTCCACTCACTCTCCGCTCGTTCTACGAGCCAATTGTATCATGCGTGGGGCGCAGACCTGCTCTTTAAATCTGTTGTTCTCCTTAACGCCTCTCCAACCGCGCCCCCGCGGCCAATGGCGGGCGGCGGCGACATTACGTTCTAGTCGCCGACCCCAGAATGCCATCCTCGACACACGGTTCCGCATCCCTGCCCGTCGGTACAGACATACAAGACAATGTCTGCGCCGCCCGCGCTTCGTGGCCTTTCAGGGCGTGTGAAGGGCCCGCGACGCTGGAACGGCTGCGTCTCGCTGGTTCATTTAGGAGTTTTGGAGGATAACCCCAACCGGCGGAGGGCGTCATGGTACATGGCATGCGAGATACCAAGCTCACGGACAATCACGCTCCGGGGTAACCCAGCTTCGCGCCTCTTCCTGATCGGTAAGTAGTATGCGCAACGTTCCGGGTTGTGGTGAGAGCTCATTCCCCGCCACCCACACACCGAACAAACCACAACTTTAGGAGGGGGAAATTTGATTCCCAGGCGCCAGGTCGTGCGGGAGAGCAGGGCCCTGGTGATGCCCAGCTTTCGCGCCATCGCGGGCGCCGGCATGCCAGTCGTGGACAAACTCCTGGCCAGCAAGTTGCGTGCGCAGGCGCTTGGCCTATGGTGCGCGATCAGGCCCTGCCATCCACACACACGGCAAGTCGCAAAAGGGCACGGCCCCCTCAGTTCCAACCGCCTGATGACATAGGGCAGATGTTCAATAGGCATGCCGAGCCGTTTCCCAATCTCGCGTACGGGCTTGCCAGAAAGGAACATCTCTTTAATCCGCAAGCAGCGTGGACAATCGTCTGGCTTTCCGCGACGGATTGCCTCCTGCCAGCCGCACAATTCGCAAGTCGATTCACCCGCACTCATTGAACTTCCTTTCCTGACATGCTATTTCCCCTTCAAGCCCCTCCCAGACTGCACTGCCGCCTGAACGCCAAGGATAAATCTTCGGACGCAGAGATACAAGACAATGCACCACGTCGAAGACAAGAGCGCTAACGAGCGGTTGTGTTGGCTAAACGAGGGAGAAACGGTGTGAGGAGAAACGGTGTCAGGTAACCTTTCCGGCCAAGTCGAATAGCGCGAAGGGCGGCTTCGGGCTCACGGCTGATGATCGTCAACAATACTCGGGCCGCGCCGGTGGGCTGTCGTTCACCGTTTTCCCATTTGCGCAGGGTTGCGGGGCTCAAGCCAAACGCACGCGCAACGGTCTCCCGGCTCATGCCCGTTTTCTTGCGGGCAGTCTTGATGTCAGCCGGTTTGACAGCAATGTTGACGACACGTGCAACGGCCGACTTCTCGCCACGGGTATAGGCAAGCGCTTCCTGGAGGCCCTGCATAATACCCTCAAATGCTTGTTTGCTCATGACTTCGCCCCCTGAACCTGGTGCTTGATCTCCGCCGCAACCTTGGCAAGCGCGTTTCGCTCCGCCGCTCGCGGCACCCGGAACCCATGAAAATCACCCGACGGTGGACGGATGTGGTGCGGGCGTCCCGCCCGCTGTGGCACGGGCATCCTGCCCGTGCGCGGGAGCGGGACGCTCCCGCGACCGCGGGCGAGACGCCCGCACCACGATTTTCAAAACAGTCGCTCATGTTCGTCAGCCGACGAACGCCCAGAAACCATGAAATGTCATTCCGAGCGGAGCGAGGAATCTCGCTCTGCGTCGAGTGGTTCACTAAACAAAGACCAGGGCGAGATTCCTCGCTCCGCTCGGAATGACAGGCAATTTCACAGCACGAAGATCGGTGCCTCTCGACCGTAATAATAGCAGATCGCTACGCCAAATTGAGACACCACGCATTTTCCACTTGACAAGGCGATGAAGCTGTGATAGCCTATTGTGATGGTCGCGTTGAAGACATTTTGTCGTAGCAGGGCGCCGGGCACGACGCCGCCCATTGGAAAGCGGTTCGGTCCCGGCGCGCGCGGGAAACGGGGTCGACAATTAACAAAAAAAACTACGAACGAAGCCAGTATGTTATTGAAAACACAAGAGGCCTGTTGAAACGAAGCTAAGAAGCATCTGAAAACAAAGGAGTTATTCAAAAACATCGGGTAGGAATCAGCTAAGTATTTGAAAACAAATGACATGGTGCTGTTGAAGGTTGCAGATTTGGCAGTTCTTGTGCGCAGAAACGTGCAAATCGTAGCGCAAAACCGGCAAAAAACGCTCGTTTCGGGCAAAAACGAAGCGGAACTTCCGGGTGGCTAGGTGAGGCTAGCAGAGCGACAAGCAATCGGCTGCACCGGTTTTCGGTTTTCCCGTCTCCATTTTTCGGTTTTGTGCGCAACTGAAGCAACCCCTCACCCGACCCTCGACGGCGGGTGAAGGCGCCGTCGCGGGCCACCCTCTCCCCAAGGGAGAGGGCTGACTTTTTGCGAGAGAAAGGCGGCAAGCACGGGCTCGATTTTCAAATTTCGGTTTTCGAATTTCGAGTTTCGATTTTCCAGTTTCCATTTTCCAGTTTCCAGTTTCTAATTCTGTTCTATGGACGTCATGCCTGACCAACGCAAGACTGACGATCGTTTCTCTCAGGAAGTCCTGGAATTCCCCGCCGTGCTGGAATTACTGGGCGGGTATCTTTCCGGGCCGCTCAGCGCGCCGATTCTCGATGCGATCGAGCCTCAGACGCGCCTGGACGCAATCCGCCGCCTGCTGGAGCAGGCGAAGGAAGCGCGCGAATACCTGCGGGAGAGTCCCCGTCCGAGCCTGGGCAGCTTGCGCGACCCGCGGCCGTTGCTCGAGAAGCTGCGCATCGAAGGCGCCGCCTTGGCGGCGCTCGAAATCTTGGCGCTGACGGAGTTGGCGCGCGCGGCGCTCGAGATGCAGCGGCTATTCGTGAAGTGCCCATTGGCGCGCCTCGACGAGGGGGCGCGCAGCCTGGCGGACTTCCGCAATCTGGTCACGGAGCTTGAAGGCAAGATCCATCCTGACGGCTCGGTGGATTCCTCCGCCAGTCCGGAACTGGCGCGGATTCGCCGCGCGATTGAGCGGCTGCGCGTCGAGGTGCAGGCCGTGCTGGAGCGCCTGCTGCGCCACCTCAGCCGCGAAGGCGTGCTTCAGGATGCCGTGGTGACGCTGCGCAACGACCGCTTCGTCATTCCCGTCCGGGTGGAGGAGAAGCGCCGCGTGCAGGGCGTGGTCCATGGAGCGAGTTCATCCGGGGCAACGGTGTTTCTCGAGCCCATGGAGACTTTGCCCCTGAACAACGAACTGGTGGAACTCCAGGACCGGGAGTTCGCCGAAATCCAACGCATTCTGGGCGAATTCAGCCGCAAGCTTCGGGAACGGCGCGACGACCTTGTGCGGGCGACTGAGATTTTGAGCGAACTGGACCTTGCCTTTGCCAAGGCGGAATTTGCCCGCCAGTACGACGCTTGCATCCCCGAGTTCGGCTCCGAGCGCGCGCTTGCGCTCGAAGACGCCCGGCATCCGCTGCTCGAAAAGACGCTGCGGGCGCAGGGAAAAAGTCCCGTGCCGCTGAGCATCGAACTCAAGCCGCCCAAGATCATGATGATCGTCAGCGGGCCGAACACCGGGGGAAAGACCGTAGCCCTGAAAACACTGGGAAGCGCAGTGCTCATGGCGCAGGCGGGCATCCCCGTGCCGGCGGCCGAGTTCAAGCTGCCGGTTTTCCGGCGCGTGCTGGCGGATATCGGGGACCAGCAGTCTATCGAAGCCAACCTGAGCACGTTCTCGGCGCACGTCCAGAACATTCAGAGGATGGCGGAGGTGGCGGGCGAAAAGGACATGGTGCTGATGGATGAGCTGGGGACCAGCACGGAGCCGAACGAAGGCGCGGCGCTGGCCGTGGCCATTCTCGAGCACTTTCGCGGGCGCGGCGCCATGACGCTGGTGACCACGCACCACTCGCGGCTCAAAGCCTACGCCGCGGAAACGCCGGAAGCGCTCAACGCGGCCATGGAGTTCGACGAGCTGACTCTCCAGCCCACTTATCGGCTGTTGAGCGGGCTGCCGGGCAAATCCAGCGCGCTGGACATTGCGCAACGCCTGGGCCTCGAAACCAGCATCGTGGAAAAGGCGCGGACCTTGCTGCACCCGGCGGATGCGGAAGCGGCAGCCCTGATCGCGGGTCTGCACCAGCAGAGAGAGGAGCTCGAAAGGCAAAGCGGGGAGTTGGACCGGCAACGGAGCGATCAAGAGGTGCGGCAACGCGAACTGGAGAACCGCCTGGAAGCGGAACACCGCCAGAAATTGAAAGACCTGGACGCGCGGCTCGAGCAGACTCTGCGCGCCAACGAGAAGCGTTGGGAGGGCGTGGTGGACCAGCTTCGGGCCCAACTCGAAGCCGCCAAAGGCCCCAAGCCCTCGAAGGGCCTGGAACGCAAGATGGCTGCGCTCAAGCGCGATGTCCGGGAAGAGTGGAACACGCAGGTCCTGGAAGCAATCGGCAGCGGCGCCCCGGCGACCGTAGAGCCCGCCGCGGACAGGCCCCTGGCCGTGGGCGACCAGGTGCAAGTGGCCAACCTATCCTCTCCCGGCACGGTCATGGCCTTTCCCGATGACGAACAGGTCGACATTGCCGTCGGGCACTTGCACATGCGCCTCCAGCGCAGCGAGGTGCGGCGGATCGTCCACGGCGGAACCGGCGCGGCGATACCGGCCATGGTCGCCCGGCGTGGCGACGAGGCCCCAGCGGAACTCAACGTTATCGGCGACACGGCTGATGTGGCCCGCGAACGTGTCGACAAGTTCCTTGACGAAGCCTACATGGCGGCACGCTTCCGGCTGCGCGTGATCCACGGGTTCGGCAAAGGCATCCTCCGCAAGACCCTGCACGAAATGTTCGCTTCGCACCCGCACGTCGAGAAGTTCTACCTCGCTCCCCCTCATGAAGGCGGCGCAGGCGCCACGATCGTGGAACTGAAAAGCTAGGGACTGGGGGCTGGGGACTAGGGTCTGGAGACTGGAAACTGAGGACTGGGTAACAGGGACGTGCGGCTGACGGTTACGGGTGGACCGCGGAACAAATGAGACAAGCTGAAATGCGAGATTTTGCCAGCCCCTAGTCCCCAGCTCCTAGCCCCGTGTTTCGCCGGTTCTTCCTCGAGCGCAGGCAGGCGCGCACAGTTTTCAGCAGCTCATCCGATTGGATCGGCTTATTCAGATATTCGGTAGCCCCGGCGTTCATGGCCTCCAGGTACGTATCAACTTCCCCATAGGCTGTGAGGATGATGACGGGGATGGTGCTTCCGCTCCGGCGGAGCGATTCAAGGAAATTCAGGCCGTCGCATTCCGGCATCCGGAGATCGGAGATGACTAAGTCAAACTGCGCGCTTTTCAGTAGCTCCAATGCGTCGCATGCCCCTGCCGCTGAGGTGACAAGGAAATTTTCACCCGACAGGATGCGTGCCAGCACCCTCAAAAAGTGCGGGTCGTCATCGACGACGAGTATTCGCGCCGTGAGTTCCACACTGGGAGAATTCTGGCCATCTCGTGCAATCTGAATCCAATCTTGGTCATTGGCCTGTTTCAACATGTAAGCTTGGACTCCACCGAATCTCGAAAACTGCGAGATGGACGAGTCTTACGACTCATCCTCGATGCGAGCACGTAGCGCGCCAATCTCAGCTCAGTTTGCAGCGTGGTGAAAACGAAGTACTTGAACGACAGTCTGTCACCCCATTTCCGGCTTTATTGCCTGGAAATAGGCCTCATGTCTAGGCATGCGGCGAGAGGGCGAGTGCGGCCTCTTTGGCCGCCCGCGCCGGAGGGACGACTGCCCTAGCTATGCGAATCGCATGGAGGCAGCCAGCGATGCCGGTAACCCGTGTAACGGGTCGGACGACGCTGCACCCGCAGGCAGCGGGTTATTCGTGCTCCGCACGGGAGACACGATGAGTTGGCAGGGTTCCTCTTCACGGGGCGAGAAGAGGCTGACTAAATGCGAGACAACGCGGCCAAAGCCGCAAACCTTGCTTCCAATTCCACAAGCTGCAACACTCACGAAGATCTTCGCCACGTGGGCCGGGGAATTTGTGTTCCACGTCGTGGAAAGCTGCCACGGCCATTCCCTGGAACCGTATTACGCGGCGCGAATGGCGGAACCGATTGTCTCTTTCTTGCCCAGTCTACGACGGATCGTGCGGGGGTTAATGTGCAGCAATTGAGCTGCGCGCAGCCGATTGCCCCTTGTCTGCTGAAGGACAGTGCGGATGATGGTGTCATGCAGATCCTTCATGCGAGTGCCGAGAGTGAACGCGATGGTAAAGGTCGGCTGAACTTCCACGGGCATAGCCTCGGCGGCAGCGACGGACCTGGACGCTGAGGTTATTTCTTTAACAACAATTTCGTTTGCACTGCGATTCATCGGAATGGTCTTCATTAACGCCTCCTCGAATATAAGCACCAAAACGGTGGCTGTCCTTTTTGTCTGCATTTTTGATGCCCTCGGGGAGATTTCCGAAGTTGTTGACGAATTTGGGCGTCGTTGTCTTCTGATTTCGAAAAAAGTGACAAATTGAGTTTGTTCACGCATTCTCGTGCGACTTTTGCCCCAAGTTTCCATAGGGATAGCCGACGGAGGAGTCCGCAACCTCGCAATTGCGAGTGAAGTCCATACGTATTTTCAATCGATTAGGGAATTAGGACATTTTCTTCCTCACTGGCACCCCAAATGCCCCTCTCTTCGTTCTCAGCGGCAGGCTATCCGCGAATTGAATGGGCTTCCAGCAGGAGTAAATAGTGGCAAAGCAACAGACAATACTCGACGAGCTTCTGAGGTTCCTCAGTTCTTTGGAATGCGGTTTGGTCTTACTGGGGTCACTGGGAACGGCAGTCATCATCGGAACCATGATCCTGCAGCGACCCATGACTCAAGAAGGGCAAATCGAGCAGGTTTATGCTCCCCAGACCGTCCGGCTTTTAAATGCCCTGGGCTTGTTCGACGTGTTCCATACCTGGTGGTTCATTTTGCTCTTGGGCTTACTGGGGGCCAATATCACGCTTGCATCTCTGGAGCGTTTCCCCCAAGTCTGGAGATTGTTCGTCCGGCCACACATCCTGGCGGACGAATGGTATGTGCGCCAACTGCCTTTTCGGAAGGAAATACCGCTGGGCTTCCATACGCCTGCCGAGGCCCTTGCCCTCGCCAAGTCAACACTCAGCGATCTGGGCTACCCGCCAAAGCCGAAAAGCCTGGAAAAAGGCACGCTCTATGTGGAGAAGCACCGTGCAGCCCGTTTGGCGCCCTATATCGTCCATGCCAGCCTGCTGATTATTTTCGCGGGCGCTATCATTGATGGCTTATGGGGGTTTAAAGGGTTCGTGAACTTGACTCCCGGGGCGCGCGCCCAGTCCGTTGAAGCCCTGACCACCCCAGGCGCACCACATAACCTGGGATTCACTCTGCGGTGTGACGGCGTGGGCATGGAACGGTATACCGACGGCTCGCCCAAGCAGTACTGGAGCCAATTGGCTGTGGAAGAAAGCGGCCGCGAGGTCGTCCGGAAGACAATCTATGTCAATGATCCGCTCACCTTTAAGGGCGTGCGGTTCTTCCAGGCGAGCTATGCTCCAACCGGTACGCCTGGCAAGCTAGTCTTCGACGCCAGTTGGGCCGGGCAGGATGGAAGCCAGCACCCTGCGCAGCGGATCAGCCTGCAACCCGGCAGACCGGCTCGCCTGGGTGATTCCGGCGCGACCGTGGAGTTGACGGAGTTCGTCCCCGATTTCGTCTTGGAGGGGAATCAGATATCTTCTCGATCCGACGAGCCTCGCAACCCCGCGATCGAGTTGTCGGTGACGTCACCAGGCGGGAAGCAGGCGGAAGTGTGGATCTTTCCCAAAGCTCCGCAAATGGCTCCGCCTAATCAATCAGGGATCAACTTCCAGCTTCGGGATCTGGAGATGGAGTACATGACCGGGCTGCAAGTCGCGCGCGAGCCTGGCCAGAACCTGATCTGGGGCGGGTGCCTGTTGCTGACCGCAGGCCTGATGATGGCCCTCTATATGTCGCACGTGCGCCTCTGGGGCGTCGTAGGACGCGATCGAAAGGGGCAGCCTGCCCTTTTGCTGGGCGGACAGCCCAGCAAGTATCGCGAGAGCTTTGAAAGGCGTTTTAACGAATTGGCAGGAAAGTTGGAAATCACCCTTAGCGCGGCCCAGGCTGAGGTTACCGAAGCCATTTCTGCCTGAGCCGGTATGCGCCCCGCGAGGTCGGAAGAGCAGCCCTCTCCCCAGGGGAGAGGGTGGCGAGATTAGCGAGCCAGGTGAGGGGTTCCTTCTCGTGTTTCATGCTCGGAGCTGAGTTCTCCGCGTCACGACCCCTCACCCGTCCCGCTCCGGCTGACGAATACGCCGGCAGCGGGACACCCTCTCCCCAGGGGAGAGCGCCAGAGCTTTGTTTGGGGAGATGAGCCATGTCGAAAGTTCTGACAGCCTATGTCGATGACCACCGCAGCAGTAACGCCGGCAACTGGATCCTTCTGAGCGTCAGCGTGGCGGTGCTGGTGGTGATAGCCGTTTCGGTTCCGCATCTGATTGGGCGCGCGGGGTGGGCAGGCGGCGAGAAGTTTCTCTATCTCGCCTTGGTTGGATATCTGGGAGCCACGGCGCTGCATATTGCTTCGTTGGCCGTTCGCCAATCGAACTTGCAGGCGGGCGCCGAAGCCTTGACACGCGGCAGCCTTCTGTTGCACACCGTGGCCATCGCGGCGCGGTGGGTCACCGCCGGGCATGCCCCGCTTTCGGGCATCTACGAAATGGTGCTGGTCTTCTCCTGGGCTGTGGTGGTCTTGCACGAGGTGGCGGAGTGGAAGTTCGACATCCCGTTTCTGGGCGCGATAACTATGCCGGTAGCCACCCTGGCGATAATTCTGCTGCAAGTGCTGCCGGGCGAAATCCGGCCCCTGGTTCCGGCGCTGCAGAGCACCTGGTTGCAGATTCACGTTACCCTTGCGATGCTGAGTTACGCAGGCTTCACGATTTCTTTCGCCCTGGCGCTGCTGTTCCTCATCAAAGACAGGGTCAGCGCGCGCGCGTTCCTCAGTTGGACTTGCGGACTGATCGCAGCGATTTACGGAGCGGTGGTCCTGAGTTCGGTGGACAGCAGCTTTGCCTTTCTTCTCCCCGCTTGGGATGC